>Ga0304730_1002184_pt1 | contig 14166 bp, 14 predicted proteins | sample M_130628_MF_Meta_FD_190474 | JGI IMG/M metagenome (GOLD analysis project Ga0304730, IMG submission 190474) | Freshwater microbial communities from Lake Montjoie, Canada to study carbon cycling - M_130628_MF_MetaG (v2) (version 2) | ecosystem: Environmental > Aquatic > Freshwater > Lake | place...
TTTTTATGAAAGATATGGCTGGTGGTCAGTAGTTATCGCCCGCTATATCCCATGGGTTAGAACATTTGTGCCACCAATAGCAGGTGCGGTAAAGATGAATTACTATAAATTTTTATCTGCAAATGCTTTAGGCGCCCTGCTTTGGGGAGCTGGTATTACCTTAGCGGGATTTTATTCTGGTTCAATCTCTTGGGTTAAGGATATTTCATACGCCCTTGCTGCCTTTTTTATTACCGCTTCATTACTCTCTGCCTTAATAAATTACTTACGTGAAAAACGAGACTGACCATTTGCTATCACACCTAAATAGGTGAGAAAAATTCCAGCAATTAAATAAGGTGAAATATGCGTTCCCTCGGTTGGCACAAATACATCAAGTAGTAATGATCCAATCAGCATTCCGCCAACACTAAGTAGTGTGAACTCTAAAACGCCAACATATTGCACAGCAACGGCTGAGAAAGCGATATAGAAAACCCCGATTGAGCCACCTAAAAACATCCACCAAGGCCCTGAGGTTAGATTCATAATTGAGTGATCGGTAAAGAGTGAGCGAAGCATTAATAAAAATATTAGAAAGCTAAAGCCAGTAATAAAGTTAAGTTGTGAGGTAGCAAAGCTCTTCTTTGAAAAAGAATTAATCTGCCCATTTAACGCCCTCTGCACGCCAACCCAGCTACCAGCAAAAACAGCTAATATAATTGCAAGAATTGAAAAATTACTCATTGCAAATCTATCCCAGGCAGATATCACAACTGCGCCCACCGTAATGATTGCTGCAATTACTCGCCGCTTTGAGATCAAGGATTTAATACCACCGGCTAAGCCAACATGATCAACCCAAAGTGAGATTGCGGTTTGACCAGCTAGGGATGCCACAGTAAATAATGCAACACCTGCAATGGGAACAACATGAGTTTGCATTGCCACAAATGAGGCGCCTAACATACCCGCGCTTAGTCGCCACATTGGAAGTTGTTTTGATGCAACCGCTTTAAAAATATCAGCAAATCCTGCTCTAATATCTTTTCTAAACAATGAAATTAATGATACAAAAATTAATCCCGTGCCAAATGAAACTAGGGCAGCCTCGAGAGAGTCACCCATTTTATCTGATAACTCACCATTTATCCGAGATTGCAAGGCAATTAATACACCAGAGAATGCAGAAAGTATTTCCAAATAATGCTTTTGGTTTAATAATTTTATTAGCAAAACCGCCAAACTCCTATTCGTTTTAATCTAGATTAATTGCCTTAAAAGTTATCTAGTTACAATTCCAAATATAATTGATGTAATTGTGTTACGATTGTATATGCTCAAATTATACTCGGTTATCGAGCCAGATAAGTTGCTTCATATAGTCTTCAAAAGTTCTGAGTCAAAAGGTAGGCAACAACTAGTTGATTCAAGTGAATTCTTACAGATTGCTTCATTGAGCGTAAAAAGTGGTGAAAATTTCGCAGCTCATAAACATTTATGGAAAATTTTACCAAACAATAACAATATTGCACAAGAATCCTGGGTAATTTTAAAAGGAAAAATTGAAGTAACTTTTTATGATTTAAATGACGATAAACTTCATTCTGAAATTTTGGGTCCTGGGGATGTTTCTATTACATTATATGGGGGACATAGTTATAAAATAATAGAAGATTCAATTGCTCTAGAATTTAAATCTGGACCGTATCTTGGACAGGATCTAGATAAGGAATTAATCTAATTTCTTAACATTAACGCTAATCAGTACCTACCCAATCGAGTTTTAACAAATTTTTACTTCTATCATTTAATTTTTTTACCGGGCTTCCAGCGTAAATGGACCAGGGAAGTAAATTCGCGTTAACAAGTGACAGTGCTCCTACAGCTGCTCCTTGACCTAATTCCACTCCTGGTAGTAAAACACTTCCAGACCCAATAATGACATGCTCATTAAGAATTACTTTTGCCATATTCAATTTTTTTAAGTACATAGGAACTGTCGGATTTGTATAACTTTCTCCAGAATAATCATCACTTGCAGAATAAATTCTAACTCCTTGTGAAATAGTACAAAAATTTAGTATCTCTACTCCACCAGTACCATTAATGTGGCTAGACCCACCAATATGAATATAATTTCCCAGCTTAATGTGACCTGATGTTACGGCAAAGGTAACATTTCCGTCGATCCTTACGTTATTTCCAATTGATATATTCTCTACGCCGACAAAAGTAGAGTTTTTTGAAATTGATACATTAGTGCCCAACATTTTGAATCCAACGTCCTTAAGGTCATTCTCAGAGTAATATCCTGGATTTAAAATCATAAATTTTCAATTTCTGAATAAGCAATTAAATTTATCATTACATAATGATACAGTTAACTTATGAGTTACAACAGTTGGCCTTCAGGAAAATTGCCTAAGGATTGGCAAAGGCCTGAGCCTGAAATTATTAAAGAACAGGGTTACGATTGGGAAGACCCAAGAGATATAATTGAAATATTTGAGAATAAATTAGCTAAATTTGCTGGGAGCAAATATGCGGTGGTCACTGATACCTGTTCAAATGCATTATTTTTATCACTTCAATATAGAATTTCTAATAACGAACTTAAAGTGGGTCAAGAAATTATAATACCTTGCAATACTTATGTTTCTGTTCCGATGCAAATTATACACTCAGGACTTAAGCCTGTATTTAAAAAAGTATACTGGTCTGGTATGTACGAGTTGATTAATTCAGATATATTTGATTCGGCTGCTAGGTTTACACAGAACATGTATATTGGAGATAATTCAATGCAAACATTATCTTTTCAAATTAAAAAGCGGTTACCAATCGGTAAAGGTGGGGCCATACTCACAAATTCGCTAGACGCATATAATTGGCTAAAACTTGCATCTTATGACGGAAGAGATTTAAAAACCGAATACACTTCTAAACAGCATGTTAAAATCATGGGCTGGCATTACTACATGACACCAGAAGATGCTGCAAGAGGTATTATTTTATTTGATAAGTTACCACTTGATAATAACGATACAATGAATTCAGAGCACTACACAGATCTTAGTAAAATTTCGGTATTTAACAATTATGTTGATAAGGACATGAATGTCTAAGCGGATAGCTTTTATAACTGGGATCTCTGGACAAGATGGTAGCTATCTAACTGAGCACCTTCTTGGCCTTGGGTATGAAGTCCATGGGATAGTTCGAAGAAATTCGGTTCCAGAACACCAAGAATCACGAATAGATCACTTGGCAAAAGATATCAATGTTTACTACGGTGATATGTTAGATGTGGTTGGACTTAAAAGAATTATTGAAAAGATCGCACCAGATGAAATATACAATTTAGCTGCACAGAGCCATGTTCGAATTAGCTTTGAGATTCCCGATTTTACGGCAGAAATAAACGCCTTGGGCCCACTTAGAATTTTAGAAATATTAAGAGAGCTCAAATCAGGTACCAAATTTTATCAAGCTAGTTCCTCTGAGATGTTTGGTAAATCTGTTGATATTGATGACTTCCAAAGAGAAAACACGCCGATGCGCCCTGTTTCTCCTTATGGGTGTGCAAAATTGTTTGGTTTTAATATAACAAAAAATTATAGATCTGCATATAACTTATTTGCATCGAATGGAATCTTATTCAATCACGAATCACCAAGAAGAGGTTCAAATTTTGTTACTAGCAAAGTAATTAAGACGGCTATTCAAATTAAGCTTGGATTGAAAGAAAATTTGGTTTTAGGTAACATGGATTCATTTAGAGACTGGGGACATTCAAAAGACTACGTTAAAGCAATGCATTTAATTTTGCAGCATCATGCTCCTGATGATTGGGTTGTATCTACTGGTGAAACTAGATCTGTTAGAGACTTGGTTTCACTAGTATTCGAACAACTAAATTTAAATTATCATGACTATGTTATTCAAGATGATAAATTTATGAGGCCCGAAGAATTACCTTTCTTAAGAGGAGATTCAACGAAGATAAGAACAAATCTTGGTTGGTCCCCATTAATCTCGTTTGAATCAATGGTGACGGAAATGATTGATTACTGGTACAAAAAGTTAACATAATGTATAGTAAAAATTAGATTAAAAGCCATGAAATTAAAGTTTTATCCTGCGATTAAAGTACATTGCTGGGGCGGATTTGGATCCCAGTTAAACGCTTTAGCGTTAGCACAAAGATTACGTGAATTGTTTGAAAATAGAAAAATTACTTTAGTTATTCATGAAGGTGGAAGGCATAATGCAAAATTTGAGTTAGAAGATATAGATCTCTCTGATTTTAATATTGAATTAAAGAGTGATTTTAGTGGTACTAATTATGTAGTTAGAAATAACTCTAAAGCGAGTATAAATAAAATAGTAAAATATTTTCTAAGAAAACTAGGCTTTTATAACTCATGTGACTCATTGAAAGATATTCAAAAACTAAAATCTTGGGTTTTAAATGTTAGAGGATCCTATAATTTATTCCCAACAGAAACATTTTTGCATTTTTTAAATTTTCAATTAAAAAAAATAAGGGTGAAAGACCAGTTTGATATAGTTATTCACTATAGACTTGGCGATCTACTAAATTTACAAGAAAAAGATCCAATAGAGGCGTCGACGCTTATAGATTTATTAATTAGTATTGAAAAAAAATATAAAATTAAAAAAATAATTTTGCTAACTTCTGATCCAGAGATTGCTAGTAGCTTATTTCAAAAAAATAATTCTCAGATTGCTGCAAAAATGTTTTTTTCTTATGCTAAACCGATTGAAGTTTTAAATTATGGAATTTCTGGAAAAATTTTTATTGGTACGAATTCAAAGATGTCACTTTGGCCGGTCTGGCTAAGAACCATTAACGATTCAATCGATAATTACTTGCCTTACGTTTTTCAAAATGATTTAAGTTTCATAGACCAATATAATGTAAAGAAATTTAATGTATTATTTTATTAATGTAAAAAAATTTTGAATGTTTTTTCAAAACAAAGACTTAATGTAAAATGATGGTATGAATGAATAGAAAACTTGGAATTAGTATTGATTGTTAATTTAGATATGTGTTTATTTATAGATGATATAGTTTAAGTATGAGAGGTCTAGCTGTAGATAATCCTTCTAGGTTTGATTATCGCTTAGACTTTATTCGATTTCTTTGTTTTTTCTTTGTCTTTATCTGTCATTTTATCAATAATGGGGGAAACGGCTTAACAAGAAATTTAGATGTTTGGTGGAATCAAGAATTGATTCAAAGAATTTCCAATTTTGGTAGAGAAGGCGTAACATTATTTTTTGTACTGTCTGGTTTCTTACTCTGGAAACTATTGATTTATGAATTTAAATCTACCGGAAAAATATCGATAAGAAAATTTTTACTGAGAAGAATTTATAGAATATGGCCTCTTTATTTTCTTTTCTTGATCATTTTGTTTTTAATAAATTTGGTGACAAATCAAAAAGGATTTAAAACTTCTGAAATACCTTACCTGCTGACTTTTACATACAATTGGGGCCTAGCCCTGAAAGATCTGGGTGGTACAGTCGCTAGTATTACTTGGTCCCTTAGTATTGAAGAGCAAATATACTTAGTCCTCCCATTACTGTCATTGATTAAGATAAGGAATAAATTTTTATTTGGTTCAATTATTTTCTTTATTTCTGGATCAATTTCTTTAATTTTTTGTCAAATTCAATCCATAGATAGCCTTTATCTAACTAGTTCATACCTCGTTCCATTTTCTATTGGAATGTTCATAGCTGATAAGGAAAAATGGTTTAGAGTTATTTCAATGAAATACAGTCTCTTAACCATTACTTCTTTCTTTTTTATTTTACTGTACCCGTTTTGCTATATATATGTACAGCAGTTGGATTCTGAGATTATACAATTTTATTTAAGTCCAATTTTCTTTGTTTGCTTACTCCATATTTGTGATAAGTTTCTTAGAGAAAACACTTTAACCGTATTTGTGGCAAATTTTGGTAGAATATCCTACGGATGTTACCTGTATCATTTTATTATACTTTTTGTTTTTATTAGATTCAGTATTTTTTACGATCAAAATGGCTTCTCAATATTTGGTGTTTTATCAGCTTTAATTACTACATGCCTTGTTAGTTATTTTTCATACTATTATTTTGAAGTATTCTTTTTAAATAAACGATTAAAATATAGAGCTTAATAAAATATTGAAGATGACTTCAGTCATATTTTCATAAATTCAATATCTTTACATATCTCTTGGTGCGCCCGCAGGGATTCGAACCCCGAACCTTCTGATCCGTAGTTGGCCAGTAAATCTGAGCTTTTAGTTTCCTAAAACTCACCTTTACTTGCCTATCTTTCCGACTGTGCTTACGCCCAATCAGAAAGTCAAACACTTTATCCGTTGTCCTTCGGGAGTAAGTATTGCATAGGAATCACAGTTTGGTAATAGTAAATATAGTTACTTAATTAGTGAACCATACTTATTCATAATCTGATCTACTGTTTTTCTTAACTCACCATCTGGATCAGATAATGTGTCTGAAGCATAAAGAGACTGGGCGAAGGTTAAATTGCTAGTTTGTCTTACATACACTGGTGCTGGTGCTGGTGCTGGTGCAGTAGGACCATTCCAAGTCCAAACTTGCTTGAGGTAGTCAGTGGAACCATTTAGTGCTAGAGCTGTGCCTAATCTATAACCTCCGTTGAAACCAGGTGCTTGACTAGTGAGATTAATATGCCAACTTAATCTATTTGATGAGGAGGTATTGATATCCCCAGTTTGTAAGGTCACGGTGGCAGTATCAGCAAAGCCAATTGATCCGTCATTAGGAAAAACCCTTGGAACGTAGTACCAATATGTACCATTAACTAGTCTTGTATTATTTCCCGTTGTTTGGGTGAAAACGTCTACAGTTGGTGCGGCAGCAAGTAAAGATATTGTGGAACTACCAACAGCCTTGCCTGAAAGAATTGTATATTCTCCTGTTGGCCTCAATCCAATACCATCATTCAAAATTTGAGTTTGATATGTTTGCTCGTAAGTCTTTACCCATCCATTATCAATAAGAGTTTGTTCTGAAACATTTGTAGCTGGACCACTTGGATAATAATCAGCGTAACTTGATTGAATGCCAAAAATGCTAAATAAAAATACAAAAACTGCTGTAATGGATTTCTTCCCCACAAATGAATGTTTGGTAATCACTTTCCCTCTTTCTAGATCAAATTTTGAATGGGGTGAGTATATGGGGTGACTCCATTTAAGTCAGGACGTACGCAGTGAAGACTTACCGAGTGGTGCGCCCGCAGGGATTTGAACCCCGAACCTTCTGATCCGTAGTCAGATGCTCTATCCGTTGAGCTACGGGCGCATTAATGATCGTTGGTAAGTCTAGCGATTTATCATTGTGTTCCCAAGCTAATTAACCGCTTCCAATCAACTTCTTTTAAGCGCGGTTTTCCTACCAACTTTCCAGAAATTACTTCGAATGCGTTAATTTTCTCCCATCCAACTAGATCAATTACTTCATGACTAGACTTTAATAATGTTTCAATTCCCGTTGCATTTTTTGGCTCTTTTAGATTACTAATAATCAAATCTACAACATCTGATGAGTCACTTTTATTCGTACCAATTACACCTATTGAACCTCGTTTTGCCCAACCTGTTACATATACATTATGTTCAACATGCCCTGCAATATTTGCGATTCGACCATTTTCAACTTTTACTCCAGGTAGTTCTGCGACATTATAACCAATCGCAGTTATTACTAGACTAGCCTTAATTGAAAATATTTTGTTGGTTGGAATTACTTTATTATCTTTAACTTCATTAGCTTTAAAAATAACTTCTTCTACTTTTCCATTACCTATAATTTCTAATGGTGTAGACAAAAACCTTATCTCTAACTTTCGTTCATTAAACTTTTTGCTCGTGTTTGAAATTAATCGCATCGCTTCTAAACTGTTTTTTAGATCTTTTTCAATCTCAACCCCTTGATTAATCCGTAAGATTGCTTGATTAATCTGATCACTGTCGATATAAATATCAGTAAATTCCAACTTAAGAAGATCTCTGAGCTCTGGGGCAGTAAAAGCAGCATGCTCTGGCCCTCGCCTACCACAGATGATTACTTTTTTTATCTTATTAGTTTTTAATATTGATATCGCATGTTCTGCAATATCAGTTCCATCTAATTTCATAGGGTCAATTACTAACATCCTGGCTACATCCATGGCTACATTTCCTACACCAATTACAACTGCCGTGTCAGAATTTAAATCTAACGCAGTATTGGTAAAATCTGGATGCCCATTATACCAAGGCACAAAATTTGCAGCAGATACACAATTATTTAAATCTTCTCCAGGTATTCCTAGCTTTCTACCATTAGGAGATCCAGTAGCTAAAACTACTGCGTCATACATTTCTCGAAGATCTTTTAGTGATACATCTTTGCCAAGTTCAACATTGGCAAATAATCTAAAGTTACTTTCGTTAGCGATTTTTTCAAACACCTTTGATACAGTTTTTATCTTCGGATGATCAGGAGCCACACCATTTCTTACCAAACCCCATGGTGTAGGTAGGCGCTCAATCATGTCAATGTCAAAGGTTAGATCCTCTGTTCGTGCCCCTTGCAGTGCTTGTGCAGTGAAATAGCCAGCAGGGCCAGCGCCAACTATTGCAATTTTAAAATGGGGCATAATTGAATTATACATTCATGTTTTGAATAGCAGAAATCAACTATTGACTTAGTGATTATTAGACTTTCTTGAGTATTTTTGATTGTATCTATTAGCCATTTCAAGATATTTCAAAGAACTTAAATTTGTTATAAAGTCTACACCCTTACCTTTAAAATACATGTTGAACGTTTTTAAAAAACTTAGTTGAGTAAAAGGATTGTGAAGTGAAAGCGAGTCTAACCATGCTAATTTACTTGACATTATCAAGGTAATTTCATCTGGCTTTTCATTTAAGCGGTAGTTATTTTTGCCTAAATAAAAATCACAGCCTAATATTTGAATACTTTTTGGAGCCCATTTAGAAACACCTAAAAGTATTGTGGGTAATAAATTAGGAGCACCACTTATTGGTGCTAGTTTAATTAAATCTGAAGGGTCAAATAAAAAAATATTTTCGTGTTTATCAAATTCAGGGAACCATTTTTTTGTCAAAATTGCTTCAACTTGTATATTACTTGCATGGTCAAAAATCAGATTAAAATCTCTTTGTGTGCATGCTTTATTTAATACAATGACATATCGCATGTTTTCTTTATATTTAATGTTTATCAGCCTTGGGTCTAATAATATTTCTAAATCATGGTTTAAAACTTCACTATAATTATACTCGCCAGGCCCAACAATAAGGATCCTATCCGCTATTAATTTATCTAACCTACAAGGACTGGTCCAAATATTTAGTGAAGAAAAAAGTTTTAAAATTTTTAATTCCATACTAGATTCGCTTTTGATTTTTTTTGCCTGATAAAACAATTCTTTAAATATGAAATCTAGCTCTATTTTTACAAAATCACTATATTCAGAATTTTCTTTACTAAACATTCTAGGTTTCACTTTTGAAACAGTAATGATTATTATGTTATTTACTATTAATGCAATTAATGCTAATCGAAAAAAACCCTTTTTAATTAAATATTTTTCGCTCATTCTAATTATCTTTAAATACAACGAGTACAAATTCATAATTTGGTTATAAACAATCTTTTTTATCAGATGGTTTTCCATATTCCCGTATCATCACATTAGCCGTATGGTAAAAAGCTTTTTTTTGACCTTCCGTAGTCATTCCCCCTATATGTGGGGTTATAATTAATTGATTTTGAGGTAAAGAGTTATTCATTAGAGGATTAATATTGCGGCCGAGAATTTCATTACTCAATACATCAGAGTAATACGTTGCGTGAGAATTATCTTTGAGAAATTTAGCTAGTGCTAGCTCATCTATAATTTCTCCTCGAGAAGTATTTATTATGTTTATAGATTTTTTGCAATGATCAAAAAAACTACTGTTGATTAGGCTTTTTGTTTCTTTGGTATGATGGACATGTAAAGAAATTACATTTACCGCCTTGGCTAATTCTATTAGAGTATTTACAGGTGTGTAATCCGAATCAACTTCTACAAATGGATCGTAAACCAAAACTGTTGCCCCAAAGGCTTTACAATAATTTGCAAACATTTTACCCAAGCGACCAAAACCAACTACACCTACAGTTAGTGATGAAAATTGGCGCCCTATAAACTCTTCATAGTCCCAGCCACCATTTCGAACATGTTCAATTGCGCCTAACACATTTCTGGCTGCCATTAACGCAAAGGTGAATGCTAGTTCGGCTGTTGATGTTAGTTCGTTAATTACTTTTTTTTCGTTTGCTAAAGAAAAGATTGTTATACCAAGACTTTGCGCAACATTAATATCAATATGGTCAGTACCTGTCGATGCGGTATAAATAGCTTTTAATAACGGTGCTTTTTCAAAGAACTCGGTATTGAACATTAATTTAGATTTGTTTGGATTTGTAAAAACTAAATCGCAATCCTGGAGAGAGTTAATAATTTTATCTATTGGCTCATTTGGGAGATAAATACAATTAAAATTCAAACTAAGTAATTCAAAAAGTCCATCTATATGTTTAATTGGTGTTAAAATTAACAATTTTTTTTTATTCAAATTTGTCTCTCTTTAAATATGTTTCCGCAATCAAGAAATCAATTTCTTGATCAATATTTATTGATTTACTTGGAGGAAGTATATACGGCGAACTACCGTAATTTTCATACCTTAACCCTCGGTTCATAACCATATCTCGAGACAAAGCGTATATTGCCCCTGACCTTATATATGCAAAAGGAAGTAAATCCTGTCGCCGTGATTCTGCAACTTCTTGAACACAAAAATCTATAAGACGGTCATCTAGTATTTTTTTTACCCTAGCTGGATGGTGATCAAAAATTTGGTGCACTGCTATCACGGAATCTAAATCTTCATCAATAATCTTCTTTATGCAGTTATCGATATCACTGGGTTCTTTAAATGGATTTGTTGCCATTATTTCAACTATATGTGTAAATTCTACTTGTAGAAAGTTCTCCATAAAAATTACCGCATGTTGTATTGCAGATAATGAACTTGCAGTATCTGTACTTAATTCAGGAGGTCTCAAAAAGGGTGCAAGATGCCCTTTGTTAATCACATGCTTTTGTATTTCTAAAGAATCTGTTGAAACAATGTAGTGATCTAAATAAGATACTTGGCTGATAACATCTAGGGTGTAATCTATAAGTGGTTTTTCTCCCAACTTTCTTAAATGCTTATTCTTAACACCTTTAGAACCACCTCTAGCTAAAGTCACTCCTAGCACGCATTTTTCTTCACTCGAACTTAATGTCACAATTAACCTTTATTTCTATAAATATGTGCGGGGACTTGAATTATTTGAACTTTTTGTGATTCCAAGATGTTACTTCTAATTAGTGCACTTGGTAACATAACACTTCCTGCGCCTAAAAAAGTTTCTAAAACGAAACTGCGTTCTTTATGTGGTTCTAACGAAATTTCGGATGGCACATACTTGCCGTTTGGTTGCATCACCCATGTAAGTCCTTTTATTTTATTTCCAAGTAGCACAAGATCATAATCACCTGAACTAAAAATTTCTAATAAATTAATTATATACTCAGTTATAGTTGGCTCATACTGTGGGTTGTAAAAAAATATAGCCTCTGGATAAGTCTGAAAAATATCTGGAATATTACCTACAACATTTTTAATTACTTCTAGTAAATCTAGATTTGCATCAATTTCATGTTTATAATTAGTTCTTTCAATTAAGGTAACAGAATCAAGTAAGCTACTGTCTAAGTTAACTGAAACTTTTTCTAAAAAACTTTTAGAACTTACTAATATACTTCTTGATTTAATTATCGCATTAAAGTTGCTGAGAAATTTTCTATAGTTTTCAGCGCAAACATCTAAATTACTCAAGTTGGAATTGTCGTCAAAAATAGCTATCGAAAACCAATCTTTAATCCTATATTTTGAAAATTGGGGTAATATATCTAAATCAGTTAAATTCAATTCACGTAAAGACTTAACTACACGTGAAGTTCTATCTTCACTTTCATGATAATGAAGACCATCATGGTGATAAACAATGGCTTCAGCATTATAAAAAATATTATGACTATTTTCCCCAACCTTCAACTGTTCTTTGGCCCATAACTGATCTTCTAAACTTTTAATATCTTCATCAAATGGAATTTCCTTCCACGCAGATCTCTTTATCGCACTATTTGCATTATGAAAAAAATTATCAGTTGTTTGTATTCTCGACTCAGTCCTGAATACACTTAACAAATCACGAGAATTTTCTCTAGAAGATTCGGGAAGGGGAATTTGGCGCCCATAAACAGCGAACACATTATTATTCGTATCTAGGGTGTGTATCAAGTTTTTTAACCAAAATTCATTTACGGGTACACAATGGGCTGATAGAAAAACTAAATTTTCACCTTTTGCATTATTAATTCCTAAATTTAATGCTCTTCCTGGAGAGTAGTTACTAATACTAACGATTTTATCAATATTCCAACTTTTTGCAATTTTAACAGTGTTATCTGTGCTTTCATTATCTACTAAAATAACTTCAAAGTCCTTATGAGTTTGAGTATAAATCATAGATAGACACCTCGGCAACCATTTTTCTTCATTTTTTGTGCGTATAATTATTGAAGTTAGTTTAGTTTTCATTTAAACATTTCAGGTTTAATCAAAACGTCGAGGTCAATATCTACACATAGTTCTCGACCTAAATAATAATCAAGTTGTACTCTAGGTATACCAGTACCTGGGTTCTTCCATGCAATATCACCCAGCTGTAAAAATGATCCCTTGTTTAGGGCTCGTGCGCTTGCCATTGAAACATTGTATTTATCTCTCGCTATATTCTCTGAATTCAGAATACTCTTTTTATCTGAACCTAAAACTTTCTCTATCCGCCTAATACGATTAATTAAAAGTTGCAACTCGCTCTCTTCTAGAGATAACTTATGATCAAAACCCTCGAGTAGGCGACTTTTAGTTATATGCCGCTCAATAACTCGGGCTCCGAGTGCAATAGAAGTTGAAGTTGCTAAATCATCAACTTCGTGGCCGGAGTAACCTATTGGTAAAGAATAACGTTGTTTTAAAGTTTCAATCACTTTTAAATTAATATCTTCGTCAGGAGTTGGGTAAGATGATACGCAATGCAGTAAACAAAGGTCTACTCCTTTTTTAATTAAAATACTTACTGCATTGTCAATTTCTTCTAAAGTTGACATACCAGTTGACATAATTACGGCTTTCCCTGATTCTGATATGGCTTTAATCAGATCTAGATTGCGAACACTGTGGCTTGCAATTTTATAAAACTTGAGGCTTAATGGCTCTAAGAAATCTAATGCTTTTAAGTCAAAAGGGGTGACAATAAAATCTAATTTTAGATCAGTGGCATGTCGCTGTAATTCTTTGTATTCTTCAAAAGAAAATTCTAGACTTTCTCTAATCTCACGATATGTTTGCCCTAGAAATGGAAACCGTAAGTCTTTAGCATCTAAAACTGACTTAATAGCCAATTCATTTACTGTTCGTTTTTGAAATTTTATTGCTTGCGCACCGGCTCGGCAAGCAATATCAATTAATTCGTGAGCTAGATCAATTTGTCCATTGTGATTCAAGCCTGCCTCTGCAATAAAATAGGTAGAGTTATAATTATCTAACCAAGACAAAGTAGCATTCCCTTCAAAAAACTTAATTACCACAAGCCAGAATAGATTATATATTAAAGTAACTCTTAATAGTGTAGAGGCTTACAACTTTCGTAAAATTTTATAATGGCGCCTACGATCTAATTTTCTTATTTTGGCCGTTAATGTAGTTTGAAAATCGAATAATCTGTATTTTTCATTATAAAACCATAAACTCACATAATGATTCTCTTATAGTGCTGATTATCGTGATGACACCTGGCGGAGACGAGAGGATTTGAACCTCCGAAACCCTTTAGGGGTTAACCTCATTAGCAGTGAGGCGCACTAGACCGGGCTATGCGACGTCTCCAACAAGAGCAAGGTTACCGCCCAATGATGAGGTAGCCAATTTATCGGTG
>Ga0304730_1002185_pt1 | contig 14165 bp, 25 predicted proteins | sample M_130628_MF_Meta_FD_190474 | JGI IMG/M metagenome (GOLD analysis project Ga0304730, IMG submission 190474) | Freshwater microbial communities from Lake Montjoie, Canada to study carbon cycling - M_130628_MF_MetaG (v2) (version 2) | ecosystem: Environmental > Aquatic > Freshwater > Lake | place...
CGTTCCAGCAGTAGCTAGAGCGCGTAACATCATCTGCGGAACTATTGGCTCGTTGCCATTACAGCAATACAATAAAATTACCGGAGCTCACATCGACCCACTGAGAGTAATCAATCAACCCGATCCAAGAGTCTCCGGTTTTGTCGTTTACAACTGGTTGGCAGAAGACATCTGGCTATATGGCGTTGGCTTTGGATTAGTTCTCGATGCTTATGCAGAAGATGGTCGTACAAGATCATGGACTCGCATCGATCCTCGCCGCGTTCAAGCAAAATATAACTTAGCGATGAATGAGATCGATGGTTATGAAGTCGATGGAAAGTTAGCACCACTTCGCGGTGTTGGTTCTATCATTCGCTTCGATGGATACGATGAAGGATTTTTAAATCGTGCCGGGCGAACAATTACAGCTGCTATTGAACTTGAAAAGGCTGCACTCTCTTATGCTAAAGAGCCAGTGCCATCAATGGTTCTTAAATCTAACGGAACTAATTTAACTGCTGAGCGTATCGCTAAACTTCTTGAAGCATGGCGCAATTCACGCGCTACTCGATCAACTGCATTTTTAAATGCAGATGTCGAAATGCAATCTGTTGGCTTTGATCCTAAGAGTTTGCAACTGGTAGAAGGTCGATCCTATGTCGCTTTGGAAATCTCTCGCGCAGCAGGCATTCCTGCGTATTTTATCTCTGCTGAAAATACTTCAATGACTTATTCTAACGCTACATCTGAGCGCAGATCATTGGTGGACTTCTCACTTCGTCCAATCCTTGCAAGCATTGAACAGCGTTTATCTTTACCGGATATTTGCCCTAGCACATCTCAAGTGCGCTTTGATCTAGACGATTTCTTACGCGGTAACGCATTAGAGCGCGCTCAGGTTTATCAAATACTAAACACAATCGGCGCGATGAGCGTTGAACAAATCCAAGAGGAAGAGGACTTGATTCGATGAAGATCGACATGCCAGTCACACTTACAGCAGCTGATTCAGCGGCTCGTACTATCTCAGGTCGCATTGTTACATGGGGCGAGCAGGGCAACACTTCTGCTGGGCCAACAATCTTTGCTGCTGATTCAATTAAATTTAACAAGAATGTCAAACTACTTCTAGAGCATGATCGCACTCGACCAATCGGCAAACTTCTATCTTATGAAGTAAGCAAAGAAGGTATCGATGCTGTTTTCAAAATTGCTAACACAATGGCTGGTGAAGATAGTTTGGTAGAAGCTGCTGATGGACTCCGAGATGGCTTCTCAGTAGGAGTCAAAGTCGATGCGTGGGACAACCAAGATGGCGTGATGGTGATTTCTAAATCATCGATCATGGAGACATCACTTGTCACCGATCCGGCAATCGATTCTGCGCGAGTATCGCAGGTCGCAGCTTCTGAAGAAGAAGCCACCCAAGTTTCTGAGACAACCGTTTCAGAAGTTCAATCAGAAGGAGAACAAGTGTCAGACACTACCGTTCCAGAGACTCCTGCCGTTGCTGAAGCGGTAGAAGCACACAAAGTAGAGGCTGCTGCTTCAAAGCCAGCATTCTACGCAACTCCTCGCATCAATCCTGATCTAACAGCTGGTCAGTTACTTGAAGCGAACATTAAAGCCTCAATGGGCGATGAAGATGCTCGTCAGTTAGTTATGGCTACTAACGATACTTCAACAAACACTGGTTTAACACTCGCACCACACATGAATGAATTCGTAACGACTTCAATCGATGGCCGTCCAGCAGTGGATGCAATTTCTCGTGGCGCACTACCTGCATCAGGCATGTCATTCACAATTCCAAAGATTTCAACAGCTCCAACAGTAGATGGAGATTCAACTGAAGGCGAAGCACTTGGCGGAACTGAAATGGCTTCAACATACATCACTGTTGATGTCAAGAAGGCTGCTGGACTTCAAAACATCTCATGGGAACTTCTAGATCGCTCATCACCTGCGTTCTACGATGAACTCATCAAGGAATTGAACTACGCATACGCAAAGGCAACAGATCGCGCAGTAGTAGCAGCACTCGTTGCTGGTGGTACTCAAGGATCAACACAAGCTGCAACAATCGCAGGTTTCAAGGCGTACATCGCCAAGGAAACTCCTGCTGCATACCTAGCAGCTGGCAAGTTTGCTAAGAACATCATCGCTAATACAGCATGGTGGGAGAGCATCATCACAGCTGAGGACACAACAAATCGTCCACTATTTACAGCTGCACAACCTTCAAACGCTCCGGGTAATGTCGGAGTGCAGTCACTAACTGGAACAGTAATGGGTCAAAACCTATTCGTTGATCCACACATGACTGTAACAACACTGATCGATGATTCAGCATTCTTGGTTGTACCAGAAGCTGTAACATTCTACGAAGCACCAAAGACCCAGATTCAGGTTCAGGCTTTGGCTAATGGTCGCCTACAAGTAGCAGTTTATGGTTACTACGCGATCGCAACAAAGGTCGGCGCAGGCGTTCGTCGCTTTAACCTTACCTAAAAAACACTAATCATGGGGGGGCGGTTGCTCCCGATCGCTCCCCCAGCAGTTTAGAGAGGACTGAAATGCCAACAATCATCACCGCCACCCAGCTTCGATCTGTGCTTGGCGTTTCAGTTTCTCTTTATTCTGATGCAACACTTGATGACATTATTGATTCAGCAGAGTCAGTTATCTTGCCAATGCTTAATAGTTACTCAGTACCAATCGATGCAGTGTCTTTAACTACCAACATCGCTTACTTCTCAACACCTGTGCCACAGCCTTTCAATGAAGGTCAATCAGTAGTTATTGCTGGATGTGGAACACCTTTTAATGGTACTAGAACTATCACTACAAACTTATTAGATGACTTTACATTCTCAGCTGCTATCACTAACGCTGATGTCATCTCAAAGAACATCATTCCATCGGGCACTGCAACCCTTACTGGCGCATCGACTTATGTCGGCAACAGCGCAGTAGAATCTGCAGTCACAGTAGTTTCAGTAGAAATTTTCCAAAGTCGTACTGCTCCGGGTGGACAGATCGAGGGCGTGGACTTTAGCCCGTCACCATTCCGCATGGGCCGATCACTTTACAATCGTGTCTCTGGCCTTCTAGGTAGTTTGGTAGATGTTGGAAGTATTGCCCAATGACAATACTCAGCCAAGTACGCCAACCCCTAGCAACAGCCCTAGCATCTGTCTCAGCTAATATCTTTGCTTATGTTCCGGAAACTATTCCTGCTCCAGCGGTAGTTATAGTTCCAGATTCACCTTATTTAGAATTCTTGACAATCGGCAGTAATGCCACATTCAAGTCAAAGATCAATTTAACGATCACCTGCTGCGTTGCATACAACAGCAATCCAGCCAGCCTCGATAACCTCGAGCAACTAATCACAAGTGTAGTTAGCCTGATCCCAGCAGGGTATGAGCTGACTGCGGTCGATAGACCAACCGTAACTACTGTAGGGGCAGGGCAACTGCTCGTAGCCGACATTCGTGTCGCTACTTACTACACCCAATCATAAGGAGCACAAGTGGCAACAACAGTAATCACAGGGCGCGACTTAGCCTTGACTATCGACTCAAAAAGTTACGATGCTCAAGCCCTAAGCGTTAGCCTAGAAACAACTTTAGATCGTCAGGCATACGAGACCCTAGACGGTCGTGTATTTAAGACAGTCGATACCGATGCAACAATGACTATGGAACTACTAGCAGACTGGGGCGCATCAGCTGGCGCTGGTACATTCTCAATCTGTGAGCTTCTATGGGCAGCAGCATCAGCATCACCAGATACAGCATTGGCTTATACATTTACAGCAGCAACAGGCGCAGTCTTTACAGGTAATCTTTACCCATCATTCCCAACAGCCAATGGTGCTGGCAAGGATGCTCAGACTGTATCCTTTACCTTGCAGTGCACAGCCAAGCCAACATTAACAATTAGTTAATCATTAACAAACGGGAGCAATAATGAAACTACCAATTACAATTACATACAATTCTGGCGAAGAGCAACTATTTGTGGCTCAGCCACCAGAATGGGCTAAATGGGAAAAGCACACTGGAAAGTCTGCGGTTCAATGGAGCGAAGTAGGTGGAGTCTGGGACATCATGTTCTTGGCTTGGAATACTTTGAAACGTGAGTCCGGTGGACAACCAGTCAAACCTTTCGAGGCTTGGATGGATACAGTGGCAGACTTTGAAGTGGGTTCATCAAACCCAAAAGCCATGAGCCAGGAAGCATCAGCAGACTCCTAATTGAGGTGGCAATAGCCACAGGGATTCCGATGAATGAATGGCAGAGTGCAGAGGATTTATTAACAGCTATTGAAGTAATTAAGGAGCGTAATGGCAACTAATTCTATTACTTACGATCGCTCTGAACTCCGCAAAATTACTTCAGCCTTTAAGGCTATGGATGCTCAAGCTGCTGAAGAAGCAAAAAAAGAATCTTCAGCTTTAGCAGAATATGCTAAATCATCTATTGTAGATGAGGCTGCTTTCATGCCAGTAAATCAAGCTGGAGCATTAAGGATCGCTACAGGAATTAAAGTATCAAAGTCATCCAAAATTGGTGAATTAAGTATAGGGTTTGCTTCTCAAAAATTTTCAGGTGGGGGCACTACTAGGGATTTATTATACGGCACAGAATTTGGATCAAAAAGATATAAACAATTTCCTATCCGTTCTCCTAAAGAAGGACAAGGCAATAAAGGATATTTCATTTATCCCACATTAAAAAGGATTCAGCCAGAACTTATCAAACGCTGGGAAGAAGCCTTTAATCGCATTGTGAAGGAATTTGACTAATGGCTGGTAGTAGAACACTCAAGTTATCAATCCTTGCCGATGTCGATGATCTAAAAAAGAAATTAGGCCAAGGTTCAGATGAAGTCGAAGGCTTTGGTGACAAGCTCACAAAGTTTGGCAAAATTGCTGGAGCAGCATTTTTAGCAGCAGGAGTCGCAGCAGTAGCCTACGCTGGCAAGTTAGCGGTCGATGGCGTTAAATCTGCTATTGAAGATGAAGCTGCGCAAGCCAAGTTAGCACTGACTCTAAAGAATGTTGCTGGCGCGACGGATGAAGCAATCGCCAGAACTGAAACATGGATTACAAACATGGGTATCGCCTTTGGCGTATCAGATGAAGAATTAAGACCATCGATAGAGAGACTGACTCGCGCCACTGGCTCACTAGAAGAAGCGCAAAGATTATCTACTCTTGCTTTAGATATTAGTGCTGGCTCCGGTAAGTCACTTGAATTGGTATCTAACGCGCTAGGCAAGGCTTATGAAGGCAATACAACTTCTTTAGGTAAATTAGGTATCGGTTTAGATAAAGCCCAGTTAAAGTCTATGACTCTGGATGAAATTACTGCCAAATTAGCTGATACCTTTGGTGGGCAAGCTGCTGCCAAGGCAGACACATTTTCAGGCAAGATGGAAAGACTGAAACTAGGACTCTCAGAAGCTCAGGAGACTATCGGTTCTTTCATTCTTACTGCATTGACTCCAATGGTTGAAAGTATAACCACTACAGTATTGCCAGTTTTAAGAGAATTCATTAATGGCTTTTCGGGTAATGATGGATTAAAGGTAGCTTTTATTGAATACATCAATTTAGTTAAATCCATAGTCATCCCTATTTTCCAAGGGTTAAAATCTGCATTCAATTCAGTTAAAGATGCTGTAATGGATAACAAGGAAAGTTTTCAAGCATTATTAGACTTTGCTAAGATTTTGGCTCCTTACTTTGGTGGAGCATTAAAGATTGCTATCAGCGGCATTGGCCTAGCTCTTAAAACTGTTGTAAACATTGTTGCAGATGTCATTGATGGCTTTAGACTTTTGATTTCAGTAGGTAGCAAGGTTGGTAACTTCATAGGCAACCTAAACCCATTTGGCGGTGGCAAGGCTGTTGGTGGCCCAGTTTCTATGGGTAAGACTTATCTCGTGGGCGAAAAGGGGCCAGAATTATTTTCACCATCTAGTAATGGCAGCATTATCCCTAATAACAAATTAGGTGGTACAAGTTCCGGTACAACTATTAACATCTCAGTGTCCGGTGCTATCGATCCAGCCTCTACAGCTAGACAGATCGCAAACCTTCTCAAGAACGAAGCCAGCACATCTGGCTCATTTATTAACCTAGGACAGAGTGTCTTTGCATAATGACATGGGATCCTAATTGCTCAGTAACGATCGATGGAGTCGATTTCTCTTCTAAGACCATTAACTCAGTTAGTGTCTCTTATGGGCGATCTTCATACTGGGAACAGGCTCGATCCAGTATCGCATCTGTCCAGATAGTAAATTGGGACAATACCGATTATGGCTTTGAAATCAATGACTCAGTAGTAATTAAAGTCGATAACGCTTCTGCTGTGGCTCGAACCGTATTTACGGGCAAATTAACAAATATAACCACATCGATGTCAGCAGTAGGATCAGTGAAAGAAATTGCTGTGATTACCATTTCAGCTGTAGGGCCATTTGCCAAGATGTCCAGAACCATCATCGGTGGCTCTGGATACTCACGCGAGATGGATTCTGTTCGTATGACCAATATCCTTACTGACTCAGGTGTCACCATTGATACAGTCGATTCACCTGGTATCTATGAATTTGATGCAGCAGCTAATAGTTCAAAAGATTCTTATCAATGGGCGAGCAAATACGCAAAAATGGCTAATGGCTATATTTATGAGACTACAGATGGCAAGGTCGGATTTGCCAATGAGTCTAGAAGAAGTATCGCAGTAACAGCCAGCGGATATATGACGATTCCAGAGAATTATATCCTGTGGCGATCAGTATCCTCATCAAGAGGGTTACAAGACATCCTAAACTCGATTTCATTGACTTATGGATCTGGCACTAAGACATCCAGCGATGCAGCCTCTATATCCTCTTATGGCCTTCTAGGGGCATCTATCTCTACAGAATTACATCACGCAGCTGAAGCTCAAGAACTGGCTGATAAGTATGTTGCTCTTAGGGCAAATCCTCAAACCAATTTAAGTTCATTTACAGTTCAACTTGATTCGCCTAATGTCTCATCTGCCGATTTAGATACATTCCTTCAAATGTATATGGGCAAGGCGATATCGATCTCAGGATTGCCAGTCTCTTTATTGGCATTGAATTACTATGGATTTGTAGAGGGCTGGAATCTACAAGTATCAAGAACTCAGGCTGTGATCTCATTGACCACAAGTGAGTCCACATATTCAATTCAGCCTTCTCGCTGGCAAGATGTCTCAGCTGCTCTTGCTTGGTCTGGGGTAGGGGCTGCGGTACAATGGTTCATATACGACTAGGAGCATGAATGGCACAAACAACTAATTTCCTCTGGAGCACTCCAGATGACACAGCACTGGTCAAAAACGGAGCATCCGCGATCCGTACTCTTGGCTCATCTGCTGACTCAACTGTTCAAGACCAAGTCATCGCGGCATTGATGGGAGCCTACTAATGGCAAATACAGCTAAGACACTATTTCGTGGAGCAGCTACAACTACTACCACTACAACCCTTTACACAGTGCCAGCGAGCACTACAACGATCATCACCAACATTGCTGTAACTAATACCGGATCATCGACTTACACATTCACACTGGCTTTAGATGATATTGCTTTACATACTGCTACAAATGTTTATGCTAACTCAACTGTTTATATTGACTCAAAGCAAGTTCTAGCGACAACCAAAACCATTAAAGGTGGAGCATCTAACACAGCTGTGAACTTTCACATCGCAGGGATGGAGATCGCTTAATGGCAATTTCGTCTTATCCAGCGGTAACTGCTAAAAAAACTGTAGTCACCCTAACTAGCGGTACTTCATGGACTGTTCCAACTGGAGTTACTTCTGTCAATGTGACTTTATACGGTGCAGGTGGTGGTACTGGAGGAGTATGCACTCGCGACTCCACTGCGACTTCTGGTGGCACTGGTGGCACGACAACATTTACCGGAGCAACATCGGCAACAGGTGGCGCAGGTAGCGCAGCATTAAATAAATCTCTTACTACCGATCCTGTATTAAATGCGGCATCTGGTGCTGGAACTGCAAATACCGGAATGGGTGCATTTGGTGCTGCTAGTGTTTATGCGAGCGGAAGTCTTTATATTCCTGCTTCAAGTCAAAATGCTGCAAATGGTCAAGTAATCATTTCTAATGTATCAACTACTCCAGGAGCATCTATTGCTTATGCTATTGCAGCTGGTGGTACAGCAGGCGCATCAGGGTCTAACGGTATTGCTGGTTCAGCAGGTGGTTCAGGTAAAATCGAGATAGAATACTGGGTCTAATATGTGGGCAATCATTGAAGATAATGAAGTCGTGAATATCGTGGTCGATGTTGATGCTAAAGATTTGAAGAAGAATCCTAAAAAATACATCAACTATGAAGATGGCTGGGATTACACGAACGGCATAGACGGAGGGGCATTCTTCCCACATGAAGCCACGCCTGAGTAAATCCGCTATTCAGCTGAGAGAACAGATCGATGACTGTTTCGCAGATAGAGATAGAACTTCCGATGGTTGGATCGGTGATTCAAAACACTCTGCTCGCAAGTCTGATCACAATCCAGATGATCTCGGATGGGTACGCGCCATCGACATTGATGCTAACCTCAACAAGTCAAAGTCCACATCGGTCTATCTTGCGGATCAAATACGAGAATATGCGAAGTCCAGTGGACGGATCACTTATGTTATCCACATGGGTAAAATCTGTTCAAGAAAGTCATTCTGGCGTTGGGTTAAATACACTGGAATTAACGCACACACCCATCACATTCATGTCTCGTTTGCAAAGACTGCGGATGAAGATTCATCATTTTTTAATATCCCTATGGTAGGAGGCACAAATGGGTAGAGTGACTATCAGCTCTAATAATCTGTTCCCGGGGCCAAAGGGTGAGAAGGGCGATGCAGGGCCAGCAGGAGGCCCAGCAGGTCCAACAGGCCCAGCAGGGCCACAAGGACCGATAGGCGAAACAGGGCCACAAGGTTTACAAGGTATTCAAGGGCCACCCGGTGCACAAGGTGCACAAGGTATTCAAGGTGCTACTGGCTTAAAAGGCGATAAAGGTGATACCGGATCAACTGGCCCTAAAGGCGATACTGGAGCCACAGGATCAACAGGAGCAACTGGGGCAACTGGGGCAACTGGAATACAAGGCCCTAAAGGTGACACTGGTGATACAGGGCCAGCAGGTGCTACAGGGTCAGCAGGTGCTACAGGTGCTACTGGTGCTACTGGTGCTACTGGTGCAGCTGGAACTAACGGCACTAATGGCACTAATGGCACTAATGGTCAAGGCGTTCCAACAGGCGGTACTGCTGGGCAAGTCTTATCCAAGATCAATGGCACTGATTACAATACCCAGTGGGTCGCGCAATCAGGTGGAGCAACCAATCCGCTTTTAGGAATGGGTTATATTTCTACTAGATATTATGCCCCATTTTATACCGGAACTGGTACATTCACTGCAAGTGTGAATGTAACTTATTCTATGCCATTTTTCGTTTCTGAAGATGCAGCATTTGACAGAATCTCAATTAGAACTGGCACAGGATTCGTTGGGTCTGGAGTCGTACGATTAGGAATTTTCAATAACAGTAATGGAATACCAGGCACAGTTCTTTTAGATGCTGGAACAGTTAGCGTAACTGCTGCCAATACAGTTTATGAAATAACAATAAGTCAAACAATAACAAAAGGTTGGTATTGGTTAGCACACAATAGTCAAACAGCAGCAACAACAAATCAGTTTTCGGTGTTCTCATCTGGTGCTGCGACAAACCTAGGGCAACTAATGGGTGAATCAACTTGGGGCACTATTGCTCCTTTTGCATCACAATCGGTAACTGTTAGCAGTGGATTTGGAACATTTGCTGGTAGCCAAAGCACATTAACACCTGCTGTTATGAAATTAAGGAAATCATAATGAGAAAAGTTACTTACGGAGAAGGTGGATACGATCCATCAAAGCCTAATGACAACATAGTCGAGATTATCGATACACCAGAGGAGATCACAGAATGAACATGAAGAACCCTTACCTACTTACCGCTGGTGCGTTCTTATCAGCTTGGGCAGCGAGTAACTTCGCAGCTGACTATCGCTCGATCCTTTGGGCTGTCTTGGCTGGAGTCTTTGGATATGCGACACCAAAGCGATGACACAGGGAGAGTTCTTTCAGCTCTATATTGCCACTATTGCGACAATCGGTGGATTGGCTGGCTATGTGATCACACACTTATTGAGCGAGATCAAGCGACTCAACACACGAGTCGATGAGATTTACAACATACTTCTAGAACGCTAAAATAATCTCATGGCTGCTCGTAAAGCAAAAGCATTAGAGGATCAAGGCTACACAGCCCTAGAGGCGTATTGCATTGGTCTTAATGAGTATTACAAGGCTTTGCGCAAGGCTGGTTTCGCTACAGATATATGTATCTCGATGATACAAGACCCGATTTCTTATCCTGACTGGATTCTGCCTAAACGGATCAATGACAATCCAAGCCAGTTACCGGGTTATTATCCTGACGATGACGAGGACTAATGAAAAGAACCATCGTAATACCAGACTTACAAGTACCGTATCACGATGAAGTAGCAGTAAAAAATGTTTCAAGTTTTATTAAAGTATTTCGCCCAGATGCTGTGGTTACTCTCGGAGATGAAATCGACCTCCCACAGATCAGCAGATGGACAGAGAACAAACCCGGATGGTACGAGCAGACACTAGCTGCCGATAGAGATATGGCAGTAGATGTGCTATGGGAACTGACCCAGCATGTCAAAGAAGCTGCGATGATTAGATCGAATCACACAGATCGTCTTTACAATGTGATTATGAATAAGATACCGGCATTCTTATCACTACCAGAATTAAAGTTCGAGAAGTTTATGAAGCTCGATGAACTGGGTATTTCATATCATAAAAAGCCATATCCGATTGCTAAAGGTTATGTGGCAGTGCATGGTGATGAACAGCCAATCAAACCGACTCCTGGACTCACAGCATTAGAGGCAGCCCGTAGGCATGGGCTAAGCGTAATCTGTGGACACACTCATAGAGCAGGCCAGTCAGCCTTTACAGAGGCTTCTGGGGGCAAACTAGGGCGTATCCTGCGTGGCTTTGAAGGTGGACACCTCATGGACATCCGCAAGGCTCATTACACAAAGGGCACAATGAACTGGCAACAGGCATTCTTGATCGTTGAAGAAGATGGTAAAGGCGTTCAAGTATCGACGATTCACATCGAGAAAGATGGGACATTCGCTTATGGCGGTCGTAGGTATGGACGATCTCGATAATCCGCTTAGGCGTACGATCGATGATGCCATGGATGCTGGAGAATTGTTACCGTTTCGTTATCTAAATGAACTTGATAAGTCCTAGGTAGCATGTAGATTGCGCCTTATCAGTGAAACTCACTGATGGAAAGGGCAAAATGAACTTAGATTTATATTACAGCATAGTCGGTGTAGCCATTCTTGCATTTGGTGTTGCAGCTGGTTACGCACATGGCTTTAAGCAAGGCAAAGAAGAGGGTTACCTATTAGGTCGCTCTGTCGCTCGACACACATTCTGGCAAGAGTGAAGGCCAGTGAAATCCTCGATGAAGCCAAGCAACTCCTTGTCGAACGAGGTAGTGAATACGGCGATTCAACTCTCAATCACATTCAGATCGCAAGACTCTGGAGCGTGTACCTTGACAAAAACATCGAGCCACACGAAGTCGCAATCTGTCTCATCCTCACCAAAATCTCGCGCATTAAAACTACAGCAAACCACCCGGACTCTTACAAAGACATCTGTAGCTACTCTGCAATCGCTGGATCGATTACATCAACTGATTGGAATGACCTTGACAGTTACTAAAGCAAAGCCCGGTCAATGGTGTGACTATTGCAAGATGCGTTGGGGTCAAGAACACCCAAATGGAAAAGGTAAGACATTAGCTGTGTGGACTGTGGTAAGTCAGCATGCTAAGTCTAAGGGTATCAACCGACATTATTGCCAGCCTTGCGCTGTTTGGGTGTCGATCTGGCCTGATGGCACACATTGGCCTTTGACTGAGCAAGCCGAGTTTTTAGTTAAACAAGAGGAGATCAATCATGGCGTTTAACCTAGCCGATTACGAGACAGTAGAGTCTCGTTTAGAGAAGTTTTGGAAGGATTATCCAGATGGGCGTGTCTCAACTGAAATGGAAGTATGTGAAGCTAATAGATATGTTTTTAAGGCTTACCTCTATCGCACTTTTCTCGATCAAGTCGCATTCGCGACTGGCTATGCTGAAGAGAAGGATTCTGACCGCGGTGTTAATTCAACTAGCGCTTGTGAAAACGCGGAAACTTCGAGCCTTGGGCGAGCATTGGCTAACGGAGGCTATGCAGCTAAAGGCAAGCGACCAAGCCGAGAAGAAATGGCAAAAGTCGAGAAGCCTATTATCAAACAGAAGTTCCCAGAACCAGTAGCAGATGCCTGGACTATTGCTGATCCTAAAGATGATATGAATGTAATACCAATATCAGCTGCGCCATCACTTAACGATGCTATGAACTTAGTAGCAACCGAGTTAAATGCGAAAGAAGTGCCACAAGCACCTAAATGCCAGCATGATTTCATGATTCATAAGACAGGTGTATCAGCAAAGTCCGGTAAGCCTTATGAAGGCTACACATGTCCATCTAAGAATCGGGCAGATCAATGCCCACCAATCTGGCTATAACATGGCTTCCCAGCATCGAAAGCATCGTGGTTATCGCACTCAGAAAAGCGTCGCTGAGTACCTAAAAAAGTGGTTTCCATACGCAGAAAGTGCTGGGGCTGGCAGACAAGGCAGTGATGTTACTGGTGTCCCGTTCGACATCGAAGTAAAAGCACGATCAGCCTTTCAGCCAAAAGAGTGGCTGGATCAGACACGAAAGCGGGCAGATGGGAAGCTGTCTATAGTCGTGATGAGATTCAACGGGCAAGGTGAAGATGCATCAGATTATGGTGCAATGCTTCGATTCTCTGATCTGATCCAGCTTCTCAATAAAGTCGATTACTCAGAATGGTTTCAAGAGCCATCACGCTGTGAAGGTTGTGGCACATGGCTCATAAATGACAATTACTGCACTAAATGTAAGGATCACAATGCCTCGTTATGATTATGAATGCATAATATGCGGACAAACACAAGAGTTAGAACATTCGATTAGCGCAGCTAGTAACCCGGTGCTGCATTGTTCAACTCCCATGATACGGGTATTTCAAGCAACTCCAGCGATCTTCAAAGGCACTGGATGGGGAAAGGATAAGTAATGCCATTTGACTATAAAGTAAAGTCTGATTCAACAGCCATGATGCATTGTTGTAATGAGATTCAATTTGAATGGATGTGTGCACATTGTTATGAGCTAATGGGATGCCAGTTCTGCTCATTTGATATAAATATTAGACATGATTGCCAACAGGATTAGACACGCCCAAGATCATGCGTAAAAGATCAATGGATTTGACAAGGCTGGTACGCTATAAATCGCTAGCGAGCGCGTGTGCGCAATTGCTCGCGACCGCGATGTTAGCTGTCGGGGGAGTTCTATTCATAAATGAATCACCTTCTACGGAGGCTGCTAAAGCAGCTGTAGTAGAAGACTTTAATATAAAGACTTATATAAAGAACCAGTTATCATTTAATAACTACCAATGCTTAGATACTCTTGCTACTAAAGAGAGTAATTGGAACTTCGATGCAGTTAATGGTTCACATCATGGTTTCATGCAGGGTAGGTCTAAGTGGTTGGCTACAGCTACACCATTACAACAGTATGATTGGACATACCGGTATGTATCACATAGGTATGGGATGATAGGTGATGAGCCTAACTACTGTGCTGCATTAGATCATTGGAAGAGTAAGGGTTGGCATTGAAGAAGTCAGCACTCAGGTCTAATGGATCTACTACTCGATGGCGTAAGTTAAGAGAGATAGTCATACGCAGAGATGCTGGTACATGTCAGCTCTGTGGCATGGAAGGTAACCATGTAGATCACATCATACCTAGACGATTAGGTGGTGATGATAGCCTCTCAAACCTTCAATTATTATGTGCTTCCTGTAACCTCTCTAAGGGGGGTCTTTTTGATACTAATAAAACAC
>Ga0304730_1002193_pt1 | contig 14146 bp, 22 predicted proteins | sample M_130628_MF_Meta_FD_190474 | JGI IMG/M metagenome (GOLD analysis project Ga0304730, IMG submission 190474) | Freshwater microbial communities from Lake Montjoie, Canada to study carbon cycling - M_130628_MF_MetaG (v2) (version 2) | ecosystem: Environmental > Aquatic > Freshwater > Lake | place...
TCTAAGAAGTCTGTAGGCAAGCCAACAGTAGAATCACCAGATGTCATTGTTGCTGTAGCAGACTTAAGAGTTTGGCGAGTACGGATCTCTCTAGCCAGGCGAATCTCTGCAAAGGTAATGAAATCAGGAATGACCGCAGTTAAATCTGATCGACCTAGATAGCTTGCTATAGAAGTCTTTAATTCTGTGTATGTTGCAAAGCCCATTAGGACACCTCAATATTATGCCAGCCGTATGTGTAATTACCTATATGGCCTATCTCCATTGAGAGATCGTGATCCACATAAGTATCTATTCCTGCATCTTTCGCTTTAATGCAAAAGTAAACATCTTCGCCTAATAACTTCCCATTTGGCAATTGCTCAAAGTAAAAGTAAGGCTTTTCTAGTTTCTTAAATGCTGAGTTTTTAATGAGAATGACACCGCACCCTATGGCATCTACCTTCTCTATTCCTTTTTTAACATTGGAATAAACAGGCAGCCAAGATACAGAACCATCTTCCTCATAGTTAATGTTTTTGGCAGTAGGCTTTACTGGCTCTGATCGAGTAGTAGCGTTTACGCCAACAATGTCTTTATTATGCTTTAAAAGCCGAACAAGCGCATCTTTTGGAAAGCGCATATCAGCATCTATAAACATTAGGTAATCGCAATGCTCATTGATAACAGAGTCTACTAACGCATTACGCTGATCGAATATTAATGTGCCTGTAGATGTGTACAGATTAATATCGTGTTTCGTCTGTTTTGCTGTGTAATTAACTAATGCTGATAAGTCAAACGATGTGGATATTTCTACTTGCCCTCTTGCTGGAACGCAGATTCCTATCCTCATACTGTGCCACCCCTAGTACGGAATACTCTGTTGTCAGGGTTATTTAACCACTTTACTAAGGCCTTTTGGTCTAGTATGTGGTAACCACGCATTATGCCTTCTCTGTTGAGGGTGTTAATAATCTCAGCAGGCAATGAAGCAATTTTATTTTTAGGGTCATATATGTTATCACCCCAGCCAGTTTTAGAACTTCTAGCATTGAATTGTTCCTTTGTATGTTCTGTAAAATCAGTTAAATCTACTTCCGACTTAATAACTATTCCACCTTCGCCATCTGCAAACGCAGTACGGATGACTCCATCTACTACACCGAGATTGCCTCGTTTACCGAGATCAGACATACATTCTCCTAGAAAAGGGGATCAGTTTCCCAATCCCCTTATTCTACATTACTTATGACAGATCGAAAACACCGCCATGTGCAGCTTCGTTACGAACTTCCAAGGTGAACTCAGCTAAGATTTGTGTCTTTTCTGCATCACCAACACGAGCTAACTCGTTAGTTTGGAATGGGCGTAGGTAAGCCAATGCTGCATACTCAGGATCGAGGATGAGAGCATCACGAGTACGCATGAAACGATCTGGAACAATTGACAATACGCCAAAGTCGGACTGATAGAGATCAGCACCAGCTAAGATTGTCGCTTGACCTGAAGTAGGCACTTGGTAGCGTTGTGCAGCCAAACCAGTAAAGCCTGAAACTACTTGCTTTTGTGTTGGGCTAACAAACAATGCTGAAGGTGTACCACCGTTAGTAAACACAGATGCGATAACAGTCTTGAGCATTGCTTCTGTGAAGGTACGAGTTGTACCGTCTGTACGAGTAGAAACACCAACTGTTACAGGGTCTACACCAGTAGTAGCAGTACCATTCTTGCTTGTGTTGCTCTTAATGTATGAGAGCAAAGCACCTAATGTACGAGCTGTTGTGGAGTTACCAGCAGATTGACCTTGGTTAGCTGTGATGATAGTTTCCATATCACGCTTGATTTCAGAAGAAATCTTAGCCAATTGATAAGCCTTCTCAGACTTACGACCAGCCTTGTCTACTGCTTCCAAAGTGCCAGAAACCATAACTGTCTTACCAACGATCTGAGTGTAGTTACCCAAACGAGTTGTAGGAGAAACAGTAATGTCAGATGCAGTTGCACCTTCAACTAAAGCATTAGCAGTAGTGTTAGCTGCCAATGAGTCAGTCTGCCACTCGTGATAAACAGCAGTTGCCTTAGTCTTGCCAATAGATGACATGATTGGGGTATCTGTTGGAGAGATAGAATAGATTACATCGGACAAATCTTCACGATTGCCGATTGATTGATATACCTGATATGTTGCCATGATTTAATTCCTTTAAATAAATTGTTCAAAAAGTTTTGCTGCATCAGCCTTCTTGCCAGTCTTTTGTAGGCGAGTAAACTGCTTTTTCATTTGTTCATTCTGTGAACTGCCAGGATTGGAAGTTCCAGACTTTAATACCTTTGGCGCATCCTGTACTTTCTTGACGGCTGCACCCTTATTACCTGATAGCTTTTCGTACATCATTGCGTTGTATAGCGTTTTAACTGCTCTGGGGTCATATACCTGTGCTAGTTCTTGGTCGCTAAATCCGATTGATTTTGCATAAGTACGAATGTCCCTACGCACAATTTCAGCTTTAGCGGCATCCCTAAACTCTGGAATAGCCTCTTTCAGTTGCTCTGCTGCCTCTGCAAGATGTTTCTGTAACGCTTGCTGTCTGTCGGCATCCTGCTGTTTAGCAAGATTTTGTCTTTCAGCTTGTACGGCTTGAAGTTGCTTTTCCTTCTCACTACGCTCTGCTACCGCTATTGCATAACCTATAGGATCGGTTTCCTTTAGTTCTTGCAAGTTCTCTACATTGCTTTGGCTTTGTAGAACACTCTCAATAGCCTCTAAGCGCTGTGCGTAAAGATCACGCATCTTCTTAGATTCTTCAACTAATCCTCTTTCAGCCTCTACGGCCTTACGAGTTTCAGCTAAAGCCTGAGTCTTTTTAGTATAGTCTGCTGTCCTACTGTATCCGCTTAAGAGTTCATCTTCTGAAACTTCGACTTCTTCATTGCCAACTTTGACCCTGAATGTCTTAGCTCTAGGAGCTTCTTCCTCATACTCTACAGTTTCTTCCGCATTTTCATCTTCGTAGGATTCGTCTGAATCCTGTACTTCAGTTTCAGTATCATCAGATTGCGATTGAGCTTGCGCTTTCTCCTCTGGTGTATCCATCATAGACAAAAATGCGTTAGCCGCATCACTTACTGTATTAACACTTCCTTCTACAGGATTGGTGTTTTCACTCATGTTATTTACCTTTTAGGTGGTTATAAAATCTTCCAGCGTTTCTCTGCAATTTGCTTGTTATCAGCTAATGCTTGGATTGTCGCTATAAATTCATCCATCACTTTAAGTTTGAGAAAGTTCTTTTCTCGCACTTCTACATCATTTTCGTTACTGTCAAATATGTTGTTACGATACAACAGTTTTTGACTTTCGACAAGTTCTAGGAAGAACTCATCTGACAAATAGGCTCTAGCTCGCTCTGACTTGTTATAAGACATTAGGGATATTTGCCGTTGGTGATAGTTTTGCGCCTAGTTGCAAAGCCTTTAACTGAGCCTCGTACTCAAATTCCTGTTTCTTAAGAGCCATAGTCATCTCAAACTCTTGCTGCTTAAGTGCAATCTGAGCCTCTGCCTTAACCTGGGAGATCTGAATATCATTCTGAGCCTTGGCGTTATCTGCTTCCATCTTAGCCTGCATCTGGGCTACATAGGCTTGCATAGCTGGATCTTGTTGCTGACCCTGTTGCTGGCTTTGTTGCGCCATTTGTTGCTCTTGCTCTGGACTAATCTCTAGGAAAAACTCGTTAGAGTCCTTAAAGCCAGCAGCCTCAATAAACCGACCTAATGTCTGTCTATAGTTTGTAAGGCTTACCAATGGATTGTTAATGCCTACAGTCTTAAGTATTTCCTCTTGCTTACCTAAAACCATAGCGATCATAGCCATCTGCTCTTGCTTGTTGCCTGTGCCTAGACCGACATTGATAGAGATGTCAAAACCATTAGTCCACTCTCTAGGATCAATAGATACATACTTACCACGCAAACGCACAATACGCTCTTTATCTTGATACTTGCAGAGTAATTGTAGAATCTTCTGGAATAGGTCTTTTACGCCTGTTTCAGCAAATACCCTAGCAATTAACTCAATCTTTCCTGCTGCGCTACTCTGCATTGCAGCAACAGCAGTAGCCGTACTGTTTTGTAGAACTTCTGGACTTAAGCCATTCATCTGGTCTGATACGCCAGTTCTCTTAGCTTGTACAGAATCCAAGTATTCCAGTAATGGGAATGATTGGTTAGCAGTTGGTGGTACTGTTAAAGGAATAATGGCTTGGGTATTTTTCATACGCACAATGCCATTAGCTGTAACTGTTAGCAGATCATCTAGGTTTACTTGACCTTCTACCACGCCCATTCTTGGGCTATTAGTCATGTAGAGATTGTCTAGGATCTGCCTTGTAACTGTAGATTTAATCAGTTGTATATCTACTGCTCGATCTGCCAGGCTATGACCAAAGAACTTGTGTGGCATAGGGATAGGGCAAATAGAACAGAATGGTACGAAATCTACTTCCTCGTTATCTAGGATGTCTGAGCCAGCATAAGTAACTTTACGCAACTCAGCAATGCCATCGCCATCAAAGTCTACCTTGATATAAGACTCGATTACCTCAATCTCTTGCATAGAGAAGTCTAGGCTTGCTTGATCGCTTGGCTGTTCGCCTTGATCGAAACGAGCCACATTTTCTTGGTTATAGGTTAAGTCTGCATAAGTAGGAAGGTTATCTACAGTATCTTTCTCAAAGCCCATTGCGATTAACTCTGAGCGAGTTGTTAGCTTTCTGTGGGCTACAAAAGGTGCATCAGCAATAGTCCTAGCCTTCTTAGAGATTAAGAACTCCTCTGGTGGCACATTCTCTACAATTACCTTACCAGTTTTCTTAGTTTTTTTGAGCTTAACATCGTAAGAGAACACAGGTGGAATCATCATCCCCATAGGATCTATTCCTGCTGGGGCTACTTCTGTAGTCTTTTGATTTACTACTTCCACCTCTGGATCATTAAGTAACATTGTTACTTCATCTTGAGTCAGGTTTTGATACTTTTCTTTGCTGACATCAATCTTCTCATCCCAATAGACCTTAACGATTCCGTTCTTTTGCAAGAGCGCATCCTTAAACCAATTGTGCATAAGCAATACGCCATCGTTATCTCGGCTCATTACCCAGTTCACATACTCTGTAGCCTGCTTTGCTTTTTCCTCATCGCCTGGGCCTTTAGGCTCAAAACGCACAATCTCATCTGACTGTGTAAAGATACGCAATAGTTGTGGCAACGCACCATCGACTACCTCGGCTACCTCGCCTGTAACGATCTGGCTACGACCTTCTACTTCATTGCCGTATTCGTAACGATTGTAGTATTCAAGGGCTTTTCTACGATCATCTGTAGTTTCGCTCTCAATGAAACCAATAGCGTTATCTATCTCGGCATCAAGTATGCCTTTTAGTGTGCCTTCATCCATTTAGACTATCCATTTTGTGTTAATTTTAATCGGTTGCGACCAAGATGTAGTCTGCTCTAAGCCTAAAGCCAGATACCTAAAGGAATCGCTAGAGTGCGATGCCCAGTCGTGGAGTGGCTTGTCATAGAACACATTACGCTTTTCGTCATACTCTCGCCTATAGTTTCGTAGGCAATCTAAACCCTGTTTTACCTTTGGCACATTAAACCAGCACTTAGGTAGTAATCTTCTAACCGCTTGTATGCCATCATCTACTGCGAGTCTTGGCAGAACCTTGCAGTCCAAGCCAGCCTCTCTCAGCACTTCTATTCTGCTCTTGCCTGTGCCTAGCTCTCTTACTTCCACATCATGCGGAAGGAGTTGCTCTGCCTTGTGCCAGTTGTTTTCTTTCAGCCATTCTACATACCAATCTAGACCTTGACCATGATTCTCTACATGATCCATCACTCTGAACTCTTGTCCTGCTATCTGCATTACAAAGATTGCAGTTGAGTCCCCGATTCCTAAGTCCCAGGCGCAGTATGTCTTGCACAGATCATCTCTAGTGATTTCGCACATCCGACCCTTTTCCTCTAGGTCGTTTAGCATTTTTCCGTAGTAGCTGCCTTCCACGGCAGAATTAAATGAACATTCGTACTCTTGATTAAATTTATCGTCACCCATCTCATTGCGAGCATCTTTTAGCTCTGCCTCTGAGATGATGCTTGTTTCACTTGCCTTAAACTCTACAAGACCCCAATCAGGATTTAACGCTGCCCGATCTCTTAAGTCTTTGAAGTGGTTGTTTCCCTTTGGAGTCCCAATAAACAGGCATTTCCCGTTTCGGTCTGAAAGAGCTGGTCTGATGATCTCGTTCCAGATTTTAGGGTTTTGATCGCCAATTTCGTCTAGCACCACCATGTCAAAGTATTGACCACGCAAACTGTCTGGGTTATCTGATCCGTATAGCTGGATTCTGCGCCCCATAAAGTCTACTCGTAACTCGGCTACATTAATTACAGCACCTAATGGCCTTGTGTACTTGCATAAATAGTCAAAAGCTACTCGCTTGGCCTGTCCGTATGTTGGTGCGATGTAGGCATATCTTGGGGCTTCTTTGTCGTTTTCAAGGGCTGACTTGATAAGATGGTTCAACGCACAAACTGTCTTGCCCATGCGCCTGTGTGCCACCCCTACTGTAAAACGATGTGCATCCATTACCTCATGTAGTTTTAACTGAGGCTCTCTAGGTTTGTAGGGTATTACTATTGTTCCCATGAAACTTTAATGACACCGCCATCTGCCCCAGATACTTCCAATGCGTTTGTTTCTTTCCATTGCGCCCTGGTCTTTAGCCAGAAGATAGCAGCAGCCGTATTGCCGTTTTTAGCTTGTTGGAATAGCGTTTGACCAATAGAGGCGTTGGCATCTATACGACCATCTTCTAAATCTTTCTTGTAGTGCTTTACTAGCGTATCGTCTGATATGTCTAGCTTGCCAGCAATATCTACATATTTAATGCCTACAGCACTTAAGCTTCGGACTAACTTTCTAGTTTCTTCGGTAGGGATATGTTCTACACCTTGCATATCATTCCTTTTCTAACTCCGAAAGTACAGCTTTTTTGCCTGTAAATTCTTCCCAGCGCTGCACAATAACATCGCAATAAGCAGGAGATAGCTCCATCATAAAGCCTTGTTTTTTCTTTGTTTCGCAGGCTATCAATGAACTTCCACTTCCAGCAAACAAATCTAATACTGTTTCACAGTCTTTGCCATATTGCTGATAACACCATTCAGCTAAAGCTATAGGTTTTTGTGTAGGATGAACCCTTTTACCGCTTTCACCCTCTTTAATCATTCCTGACCATATTTGTTTATAAATCCTAGCGGCAGTTCCTGAACTACACCAAGCTAATTCACAGTCAGCAAAGTTATTGCTTGCCATATCACCACGCTTATCCCAAACAATCCAAGATGATTTGTTTTCTAAGCTACTAGCGTAATAGTTTCCACCCCAAATAATCTCAACCTTTGATTCAAGAGTTTTAATTACATGAATAGCTTCTACAGCAACATCAATAGAATCATCTCCTGCTACTGGAGCATAAACGCCATTTTTAGCCAAGTTATCACCACCTACTTTGCCATTTTTACCAACTATGGATATTCCATAAGGAGGGTCTGTATAGACCATATCTACAGAATTACCATTCATTAGCTTGTCTACATCATCTATGCTTGTGCTATCACCGCACATAAGCCTATGGTTGCCCAATATGTAAATGTCCCCTAGCTTTGTCTTAGGCTCATCTGGCACATCAGGCACAGCATCTTCATCTGTTAGCCCTTCTGTTTCCTCTATAGGGTTAAGCAGAGCATCTAGCTCATCAGGATCAAAACCTAATAAGGAAAGGTCTATATCATCTTTTAGGTCTTGCAACTCTAGCGACAACATAGATGTATCCCACCCTGAATTGAGTGCGATTCTATTGTCTGCTAAGACATAAGCTTTTCTTTGTGATTCTGTAAGGTGTTCTAGCTTTGCTACTGGCACTTTATCCATGCCTAGCTTTCTTGCTGCCATGAGCCTTCCATGCCCAGCAATGACTAAATTTTCTTTATCTACAAGAACAGGGTTGTTAAATCCAAACTCTTTTATAGATCCAGCTATCTGAGCTACTTGCTCATCTGAGTGTGTCCTGGCGTTTTTAGCGTAAGGAATCAGGGTTTCTACTGATGTCCACTCTATTTTTGTTGCTCCTTGCATTCCATTCCTAACGGGTGATGGTTGATGATGTTGCTATTCTACAACACTTTTACCACTTTACTTTATTTGCCCAGAACGCTGCACTCATTTTGCCCTTGGCAATGTTCTTAGCGTGTCTTGCTTTAAATGCTTTGTTTCTAGCACTACCATCTGGGCTACCCTTTTTGCCTTGCTGACCAAAACGAATTGTCTTAACCTGATCGCCTTCTTTTGCTACTACAACATGGCTTTTAGTGGGATGGTTTGGAGTTCTTTTGGGCTTGTTGTACCCAGCTACACCTATGCGCTCAAATATCTTGGCAGCATCCCTAATTTTCATTTCTTGTAACGACCTTTTTTGCTTGCCTCTGAGATGGCAATAGCAATAGCCTGTTTAGGATTCTTAACTACCTTGCCACCCTTACCAGAATGTAGAGTTCCTGATTTAAACTCGCCCATTACCTTGCCGATCTTGGCTTGTTTTTTGCTCATCTTCATTTTTTAACCCCATAAAAGTAGAGATCTTTAGTAGCCTCTCCTATTCCAAATTCATAAGCAGAGAACATATCGTCTAGCTTAAATTGATCTACAAAGTCTTGCTCTGTTAAGTTCTTGTAATAATCATTGCAGAATGGAGCATCTGCTGGGCTAGTGCGCTTAGTGCCATGCTCTGCTCTGCCTGTAGTAGCGCAGGACATAACAATTAAGCCGCTAGGCTTTGTCATTCTGTACATATTGGCGAATGTTGCTGCCCAATCAGGGTTATGCTCAAAACACTCACAAGAGATTACTGTGTCAAATGTATTGTCTGGGGCTTTGTAGTCTTGCCCTGGGCATACAATATCTACGCCCCTTCCATGACCTAGATCTATTCCAATGTAGTCGCAGCCCGTAAAAAACTGTCTAACAGACCCATTTATATCTAGGCTGCCTACTTCTAATACTTTGCAATTAGCAAAGTTATTAGGAAAAAAACCAGCTATTCCGCTTACAAAATCAAACTGTTGCTGGTGTGCCAATTACTTTTTGGCCTTCATTGGCTTGGCAGTCTTAGCTGCTTGCTTAAAGTCTTTGGCTGTAGGAGCATTTTTGCTACCTACTTTGTTCATTTTTTCGCCTGATCCCGCAGCTATGCGCTTTCTCTTAGCGTTGATATTTCCGTAAAGACTATTCTTCATCTTCCATCTCCATTTCTTCTTCTTTACCAATAGCTTCCCAGGCATCGCATCCGTTGTTTTGGTTGCACATAAAGTCGTAGATTTCGCAGTAGCCCATTGTCTTTTCTATTCCACAATCAGGCATTTCTTTTGGTGTGCAGAAGTATTCGCAGGCTTTACACTTGCCTTCGCCATCGCCCTTCTCGCCATAGTTGGCTGTGAGAACAGCTTTTTTCATGTTGCCCTTGTTAATATCGGCATCTTGAGTGGCTAGTGGGCATGAAGTCTTATCCTCTGCCAATAAACCACCTTCTTGTTTTTCGCCCATCTTTGGCTTATCACCAAGCAAGCCGATCATAATCGTAGTTTTTTGTGGTTTCATGGTATCTGAAGAAATTTAAGGCGAACTTGCCCAAGACAATTTTAACGCTTTTTTAATCAAACCACAACTTGTACAAGTCTGGCATTGAGTTTCTAATCCATGCCCTAGCCTCGCCATCATTCTTTTGGTGATCCATTCCTATAGTTTGGCTGCCAACATGGTGTACATACGATCTACTAACATAATTGTTATATCCAGCAGCTCGAATCTCTAAGCATTGAATATCGTCTGAATACCAGTTAATCGGTTTATAATCTATCCATGCCTCTCTAGAGATAATCCCGAATAAAGGGGAAAGTACATCACTTTGGAATATCTGATCTTCCTCTACAAATTTAATTCCATTGCGTACTTCGCCATTTCTAATATTCTGTAGCCCACGCACATAGTCCGATCTACTACATAACCAGCCTAAACTGTGGTTTTGAAGCAACACCTTATCTTCTATTAACAAATTAAAGCTACTGGGACTTAACACTATGTCATCGTTTGCCACAATAATCTCAGGAAACATCTCAAACGCATATTGCACCGCATCATTATAGGATTCCCCATAATTAGTGCCGTTGTTTGGAAGATTGATAGTATTGTGCCTAGAACACTCTAGATCGCTCCCAGCAACGATAACTGTTACTTCCTTTGGCACATACTCATCTATTGATGCAAACAGCACAGGCAAGCATTTAGCGTGTTTTGTCGCTATTACTATGGCAAGATTGGCAAATGAATCGTTCATTCATTCCTTCGTTATAAGATTGTAGGATTCCGTCTTTAGTCGTTTTTCTGATCTTGCAACTTGTACAAATTCTGATGGTAATTTGACTTGGACTTCTTATCCAGTTCTTGCTGGAGTCGTTTTTTTGCATTATGTAAATCTGTTTCTAATTTATGAGGTGTTGTTCTAGCATTATGCGCTAACTGGTTTAGTGAGGCATAGGGATGGCTGACATATCTCATTTTAAGCACTTGTCGCAATTGCAAGGGTAAGCCCTTAATTGCCTGCTCTATAAGATCTCCGTCTACATGGTCTGGCTCGTAATGTGGCTCTGGGTCTGCGTATAAATTGCCCAGCTCTGGGACATAGTTCTTTTCAAAACTGCGACAAGTAGTTTCCACTTGTGGGCCAATAACTCCCCAAGTAACATACCAAGCCCAATTTTTTATCCTCTGTTCCATGTTTGTCATTTAATTTTAATTAATTTATTGTATTATATTCAATATCTTATGGCAAAGGTAGATATGAAACGATCTAGTGCAGCAGATGAAAAGTTTATAGAGTGTTGGAAAAGACTTGGCTCTCCTACTTTAGTAGCAAAAGAGATAGGTATTAACCCTAGGAGCGCATTAAATAGACGAGCTGCGCTAGAGGCTCGCTATGACATTAAACTTCCAACTCATAACTCTATGAGAGATCCAAAAAAAGAAAAATTAAAAAAGATAGAACAAACTCCGCACAATGTACGCAGAGGAATAGATATAGATAAAGTTAAACGAGTAATTGTATTTTCAGATGCTCACTTTACAGATACCACCACTACAGCATTTAAAGCATTATTAATGATGATTAAAGAGTTTAAACCTCAAGTCATTATTTGTAATGGAGATGCTTTTGATGGACAAGTATTAAGCAGATTTCCATCTATCAATTACGACCAAAAGCCTACAGTATTAGAGGAGCTTAACGCTTGTCGTTATCACCTAGACGAAATAGAAAAAGTACGCCCTGCTGGATGTCGCCTAGTATGGACTCTTGGCAATCACGATATGCGCTATGAGGCTTGGCTAGTTAATAAAGTGCCTGAGTATTCTGGCGTAGATGGATTTAGCCTTAAATATCATTTTCCTAATTGGGAAACTTGTTGGTCATTTTGGATTGGGGAAAATACAGTAGTAAAACACCGATACAAAGGTGGTCGTACTGCTGGATATTCAAACTTGGTGGCTGCTGGCAATACCAACATTATTACAGGGCATACCCATGTTCTCTGTGCCTCGCCCATAAGTAATTATCAGGGAACTTTTTGGGGTATTCAGACTGGATGTCTGGCTGATCCATTAAGTGCCACTTTTGAATACTGCGAGGATAGCCCTAAAGATTGGCGTAGTGGTTTTGCAATGCTTTCATTCGATCAAGGCCGTATGCTAATGCCAGAGTTGATTATGGTTACAGATGAGCAGAATGGAGAATTTGAGTTTAGGGGATGTATTAATAAGGTATGAAGATAACGCCTCTTATTCTTGAGAATCTTTATCTCTGTATGGCATCGTGTCATCCTATGCGTAACTGGGATTTGCCACCACCAGAGCTAATTACTTTTAAGGTTACTAGGGAAAAAGATGCGATGGCTACTTATCGTTTTGACGATGAGATAGAAAAGCCACATATCATTACTATTAGCAGATTAAAAAATGAACACTTTGATACTATTCAAAGAAGTTTAGCCCATGAGATAGTACACATGAGCTTTTGGAAAACAGGCGCATGGGATAAGCATGGCACAGCATTTAGAACTCGTACTAGGCAAGTAGCCAGGGAGTTTGGCTGGGATAGCCTAGAGCTTTAGTGGCTGCCTTCGCTATTCTGATTTGCCAATAGCGACTTGTACATCTTAGACTGATCCTCTAGATCTCTGATTAGTTTAACGACCCTAAACAATACTTCGTTCTCATGCTGAGTTACTACCTTGCCTGTGTATAGGTCTACTAGCTCATTAACAATTTTATTCGTTTCGTTCATATAGATCCTTTTCCAAGTTTCTTATCCTGTTGCTCCAACAACTCCTCACAGGATATTCCCCATTTTTTTTCAAAACCTTTGACACCCAATCTGTGAAGGCTATCGTTTCCGTTCCTATGATGCTCTGGGCATAATCCAAGCACAGGGGATGCAGACCTAACAGCTCCATATCTCCGCACATGATGGAGTTCTGACGGGCTGCCTTCAATCCCAAGGACTTCGGAGCATAGAATACATCCGAGGCTTGCAATCTGATCGAGAGCGTTCTTTTTGCCATTTTTAATCCCCATCGTAACATTCGCATGGAACTTCAGTAGTAAACATTTTCATTTGTGCATCATCCGCATCAATTAATTCTTTCCATGAGTAGTTTCTGCCTAGACCCTTTATTGCAGTAAAACTAGCTTTAGCGTTTTCTTCCATTGCCAATGCCCTTATTATTAGGTCAGGATGAGTTTTGTTTAATTGTAATATTTCTCTAGGTTTAGAGCTGGGGCAAAAGAAACAAGCAGATTTACCAGGCAAAGGTAATCCTGCGTTTTTGATAGACTCAATACATTCATCCCTGCCCATATTCCATTCTACCAATGGGTATTGCATATTGAACTTATTGGTTATTTTTTCATCCAAAACACGATTAGCACGATGTGGCTCATCTGCATCATATCCAATATATTTGTTCACTCGCCCCCCCCCAGCCCATACTTCTTTAACCATAGGATGATTTTTAATATATTTATCCTGTGGCTCACCTTTAAATTGCTGAGAACACTTTTTAAATCCAAAAGCAATAGATGGTAAAGTTTTATGCCCAAGGCAAAATTGCTCTAGACCCATGTGTTTGCTAGGTGTTTCTGCCTTAACACAAATAATTTGTGGAAACCCTTTAGTAACTAACCACTTACTAAACATTTCTAAATACTCGTAGGTTTCTGGTCGCTCACCGCCAGTATCAGCAAAAGTAATTAAATCGCATGGAATACCACGATTAATCATTTCAATTAATAATGCTGTGCTGTTTGTTCCAGCTCCGTAAGAAACAATATTCATTGTGTAGCCCTATCAATAGTACGATTAGTAGCCTCTTGACTGCGCCATATCTCTATTCTTGCTTGGGCTGCTATCAATTTCCACCTTAATGTTTCCTCTACTTCTACAGCCTCTTTTAGCCCTTCTAAGAGTTTTACATAATCATCTGTAGCGTAGGCTTCCATCTCTTTAGCAGCAATGCTAGGGGCTGTAGATTCCAGCATGAGCCGACTCTTAGCAGATCGCAGATAGTTCTCTATATAAGTTCTATCTGCTTTGGCTTGGGCAAAGACTCCTGATTGTTCGTAGATAAACTGGACTGCTTTGCTCGGGTCAATTTCCATTGTCTTTCCATTTCGTCTTTTAGTTTAAGTGTGGCCTCCCAGCCACGCTTTTCTAATACTAATGCTAGTTGTTTTCGTCTTTTTGCTAAAGGCCAAGTAAGTAAATCTTTTGCCTCACAGATGTTTCTCCATTCCTCGCTGCTTGTGTCCATCTAACCTTTCTTTTAACAATCTCCATGCTGTTGCTGCACAAAGTGGTACTTGTCCATTTCCAATGGCTTTAAGTTTGTCCACCCTGGCGGCCACCCCATCAGCCACTCTACCCATGTTGGGTTCAGATTTCCACCAACAATGTTCGGCAGTTGCTCTCCATAATTTTGTATTTTCCCTGAT
>Ga0304730_1002194_pt1 | contig 14137 bp, 29 predicted proteins | sample M_130628_MF_Meta_FD_190474 | JGI IMG/M metagenome (GOLD analysis project Ga0304730, IMG submission 190474) | Freshwater microbial communities from Lake Montjoie, Canada to study carbon cycling - M_130628_MF_MetaG (v2) (version 2) | ecosystem: Environmental > Aquatic > Freshwater > Lake | place...
GGGTCTTGCCCTTGGGCGGCGTTTGATCTCTTGCCTCTTGCCGGTAGGCGACTGCAAGCATTCTAAAGGCATCTGCTGGGTGTGAGCACCAATCATGGCGAGGATTTTGCCGAAATGCCTTCTTGTCTTCGTCGTATTCCCGCTGATATTGGCGCAGCGCCTCCAAACCTTCTTCACAACTTGGGTCGAAATAGCACCGTGGCAGCACCATCCTGACCGCTTGGATGCCGTCTTGGATGCCAATCTCAGGCACGATTGCCAACTTGCTTATGCCACCAAGGTGCGCCGCAAGCTGTTCCACAATGGATTTGCCGCCCGATGCCAGCGTTTTTGCCCGTGCGTCATGCGGTAAATAATGCTTGGTATATCGGTAACCCTTGTCTGTGACCACTTGGGCAATGTCCTCAATGCCTGCGCCGCTGACGGCGTAATAGTCCATGACCCTGATCTCGCCTCGGATAACTTGATAGAACCAAATGGCGGTGTCATCCCGATAACCTAAATCCCATGCGGTATAGACCGGCGCATCAACATCGAACGGCAATTCCCTTATTCGGCCTTCGTCCTGCGCCAAACGCATTTCTTGCCCATAGAAAGCGCCCATGATTGCCGCATCAAAGCTGCATTCGTATTCTTGATCAAACTGATCTTGGCTCAATTGCGCCCGTGCCGCCTCTAGTTCGGAATCAGGCAGGATTTTGCTTACAGATGCCGGTAAACGCAGCAGAAACCAATCCGGTGTGCCTTGGCTAACCTTGTAGATGTCGTGGAACTGATTTTTACCCTTTGGAGTGCCGCCAAACACCGCCCAACCCAGCCGGTCAGACAACGTAGGCCGGATGACATTCCCCCAAACCGAGGGCCGGAAGTCGCCATATTCATCAAGATAGACACCATTGAAGCCCATTCCGCGCATACTGTCAGCGTTGTCGCCGCCAAACAGCATGATCTTTGCGCCATTGATTAGTTCCACCATTAGGTCGGATTCATTGCTTGTGCTGGTGATAGGCGCAGCGTAATGCTTGAGGTAATCCCATGCCACACGCTTGGCCTGGCTGCGGAACGGGGCAATGTACGCATACTGTGCGCCTCGGTGTCCCTCTGTGATTGCCCGCTTAATCACATCGTTGATTGCCGCCACGGTTTTACCGGCCCTTCGGTGGGCGACCAAACATGACCAACGGGTTGTGCGCTCATGAAACGGCATAAATGCAACCCGCGGGCTATACGGCAGGATTATTTCCCTGCTGCCCATTTAATCACCAAGTCATTGCCGTCTGCGCCGGTGATTTCTTGCTTGACCGTCTCAGCCCAGCGCATTTGCGTCTTAGTCCACCATATCAGCGCCGTTGTGTCCCCGCTAGTGGCCTTGCTAAACAGCGTCTTGGCAATCTGTCCGTTAGCTTTGGCCTTGCCCAAGTCCAATTCGGTGCGGTAATACTTCCGCAGGGTCTTATCGTCTATGCCCACCAAAATGGCAATTTGTTCGTGAGGCAGGCCCAATCCGCTGGTGCTTTCGACCATCCTGCGGCTTTCATCGGTTGGCTTATGAGCCTCTTGAGCAATGATTGGCATTTTTTAGAGGGGAACTCGGTTAAGCTGGCTGAACATTCTCGGACAATAACACAGCCGTCTTGCCTGTGAAGTCCTCCCAGCGCTTTACGATCACATCGCAATACTTAGGGTCTAACTCCATCAAATAAGCGTGTCGCCCGTGTTTTTCCGCAGCAATCATAGTTGTTCCGCTGCCACCAAACAAGTCCAGCACCATGTCACCGCCCTTGGTGTTATTCAGCATTTGGTACTCAAACAAGGCCACCGGCTTCATGGTTGGATGTTCCCCGTTACGGTGAGGTTTTTCAAATTCCAGGATTGTGGTTTGCTTACGGTCTGCCGCCCAAAGATGGCCAGCGCCGTCTTTCCACCCATATAAACACGGCTCATGTTTCCAATGATAATCTTGTCGCCCCATTACCATAGATGACTTTTTCCATATCAAACATTGACGCACCTTCCATCCTGCATCATCACAAGCCCCACGAAAGTTGTATCCTTCGCTGTCTGCGTGCCAAATGTAAAAAACTGCACCTTTTTTCATCACCGTGTCGGCGGTCACAAAAGCATCCCGCAAAAACTGACGAAATTCATCATTGCCCATGCTGTCGTTTTGAATGGTCAGGCTTTCCTTGGTTTTTCCTTCATAAGCCACGTTATATGGCGGGTCAGTCAGCAGCATGTCAACTCCGGCGCCACCTGTAAGTTCTACGACAGCTTCCACGTTTGTGCTGTCCCCGCACATTAGCCGGTGGTTGCCCAATTGATAAATGTCGCCCAGCTTGGTCTTTGGCTCTTCCGGCACATCAGGCACGGCATCTTCATCGGTTAAGCCTTGCACTACTTCCGGCTCTAGCAATGCGTTAAGTTCTTTTGGGTCAAACCCCAACAGTTCCAGCGCAAAGCCGTCTGCCAACAAGTCGTTTAACTCAATGGTAAGCATCTCATTGTCCCAGCCTGCATTTAACGCCAGGCGGTTGTCGGCAATAATGTAAGCCCGCTTTTGCGTCTCAGTCAAGTCTGCCAGTTCAATGGTGGGCACTTCCTTGTAACCCAGCTTACGCGCTGCCATGAGCCGCCCGTGGCCCGCAATGATGCCGTTATCCCCGTCTACCAAAATAGGGTTTGTCCAACCAAATTCCTTGATGCTTGCCGCGATCTGCGCTACTTGTGCGTCCGAATGAGTGCGGCTGTTTTTTACATATGGAATAAGGTTGTCAACCTTTTTTTGCGTGATTTTCATTTCTTCTTTGGCGGCGCTTTTTTGGCTTGGTCAGCTTTGTTGAATTCCTTGGCTACCTTCACCGGAATGCCTGCCATTTTTGCAAATTTAGGGTTGTGGGCGGCGGCTGCCATGAATTTGGCTTGTTTGCTGCTAGTGCTTGGCATATGCGTCCTTATTTAGAGGGGTAAGGCAATCGAATGTCGCCTTGGGTTGCAAATGGGTCTTTGCCTTGTTCCATGCGACCTTGTGCCCACAATTGGGCTTTTCTTGCAATCTCGGGTGACACTTCACCAGTCATCCGCAAAAGGTCAAGTTCTTGTTTGTTCAAGGTTGGCACGATAAACGGGTGTTCCACATCCTTGCCGTTAAAGCTAGAAATGCCTGAGTATTCGCCCATTGGGTAACCTTCGGCTGTTTGCATTTCCCCAAAGTAGCCTTTGCCTTTAAGGGTTAGCGGCTCACCGGCTTTGCCCATGCCATATCGCAGACCGTACCCAAAGCCAGCGGGTTTGTCTGCCAATGCTTGCGCCATCAAGTCGTAATCAGCCATGTGCATCCTTCATGTGAATTAAGCCATTGAGCATTCGGCTCTTGGTGTTCATCCACGGCTTACTGTAATCACAATCGGCGTAATGGTCAAATTCGGGAATGCCTAGCGTGTAATGGGCAATCTTTGTCCGCAAATGGTCGTGTTCACCTACCAACACGTTCCATTCCCTTGGCAAATCGCCAATTAATGAGTCAGGCAGCCATTGGAATCGGTGCAATTCCTCACCTGTGCTTTCCTCAATGAATTCGGGTGTTAGCACCTTGTTGCGGCTATGTTCGCAATTCCACAACATCACGCTTGACCAATTTTTCCTCGGATAGTCACCGTTTCGGGCTTCCATCGGTGTGCCAATGTACTTCTTTGGGTGTTTGGTCTGATAGTCATGCTTGACCACCTGAACGGCATAGCGCGGGTCAAACAGGCTTTCAAGGTCTTCAATGTCTGCCAGCATAAGCATATCGCTGCCATCCAAAAAGATAGCTTTACCTTGGTATTCGCACAAAAATGGGACTAAAAACCGCTGGTAGGTGAATGCGTTTGTGCCGTCTCGCTGCTTGCCCGACAAGGGCGTGATGCTGACCAGCCCTTTAGTGCGCTCTATGACCGATTGGCAGAATACATGGTAACCCACAGCTTCCCGAGGGTCGTATCCTGCAAATATGCGGATCATTTTAAGGTTAGACGGTAAATCGTAGCGTCAACCAAAGCGGCAATTTCGTCCACGATGTTTTGCAGTTGGGATTCTTCCGGCAAAGCCACCCGATTCTTTTCAATGTAAGTTTTAAGGCTTGCCATGTACTTTTGCGGGTCTTTGGCGTTGTGAAAGTTTTCGGGGTAATCTTTGATTTTTTCGTAGCATCCGGCGTAAGCCTCAGCAAAATCATCGGTCAATTCAATGATTTCGGGGTAATACTTGCCCAATGCTTTGTGCGTTGCATAGGAATCGGTTGCCAAATGCATGAAATGGGTGACCGTGCCGCTATGCAGCATGGTCGAAATAAAGTCCGCGACATTGTTTTTCATTGCGCCACCTCTAAATCGTAATTGTAAGGCAATGGGACACCATCAGGCCATTGGCCCATGCGTATAAGTGTGTCAACCGTCTTTTGGTGCGCTAAGTTCCAAAGCCGCTGGCGCTCATTCTTGTCCAAATTTGCGCCTTGGTCAATCTCAAAATGGCAATGTAAGCACAGCGCAGCCACCAAATTATCGTCTGCCTTGATGCCCCGACCCTTGCCGCCGCCCCAATTTGTGTGTGCGGCCTGCACCATTTGGCCTGATCCGCAGCATTGGCAGTCAAGGCTTGCCACTAATTTCAGCAGTTTTTTGCTTCTGACGTACTCGTGTTTTTTCAGCAATTACAGTCTCCAAGGTTGTGAATCGGTGCATATTGGCGCACTCAATCCGGCGGCGGCGGGCGTTGCCAGCTTCAAGGCGCGTCTCTTTCACAATTGTCCATGTTCCGCACTCAGGGCACTTAATCATCGACAAAAGCGCGGAATTTCACGCCTTGTTGTGTGCCAAAGGCTGTGGATAACTCTATCAGTTCGGTCATTTCCGGCACGGTCATCTTGCTAGTACGCGCACCAATCACGACAAAGCCGCCTTCAATGCCAGGCACTACCTTCTGTTTTTTAAGCGCAGCGGTCAAAACATCTTTCCATTCGTCTTTTGTCAGCTTAACACCGTACCACGTTACTTGTTGGGCAATGTCTTCAAGGTTTGCCCACATCATGCGGTTTTGGTTAAGGCTTCGCATCTAAGCCCCTAATCATGTCTAAAGCCGCCTGTGGGCTGTCAACCCTGCATAACGTACCACCAGGCCAATATTGGAAAAAGTCGGCTTGTAGGCCCGTTAAACGCTTTTTAGAGGTGGTCTTGATCTCCATCAAGAAAGTGTGCCCTTTGTATCCGATTAGCAAATCAACCGGCAAGCCAATGATCCACACATAAGCGCCCGCCGACCGCAGCGCAGCAACAATGGCCTGCTGGTTTGCGTCAACCCTTGCGGCGTGTCTCATGCGGCCTTTCGTTTAGCCAAAGCCAACAATTGTGAAAGGTTTGGCTGTGCTTCCGGCTTGCCGCGCACTTTGGCTTTATAGGTGTGCCATTGCTCTATTCCTTCGTTCCACGGGCCAATGCCTTTTTCAATGCCTTCGGCTTCAATGGCAGCGCGGCTGTCAGGATCGTATTGCGGTTTATCAGGCGCAGTCTTGGCTACCCACTCGGCTTTAAAGCCAACCCAACCCCTGGTGCAACATTCCATTAATGCGCTTTCTATTGACCAACCGGCCTTTGCTGCTTCCCGTTGTATGCCATCCATAGCAGCGTTGGTAATTGGCGCTTTCTTGACTTTTCTTAAGGTTTTGAAATCCTGCCAAACAGAATCCGTCACGCCGTCAGGCGGGGCGACTGTATTTGTATTCTTTGGTTTATGGTTATTGGTTATTGGTTCTTGGTTATTGGTTGGTTGAACGTCCGTTGAACGGGCGTTGTTCCGGCGTTCAGCAGATGCTTTACCCGCCTTTGACGCTTGTTCAATCTTGCTATGAAAATGAGCAATTTCCTTGTCAGCACGGCTGCTAATCCAACCATCTTCGGTCAGCTTAAAAAACTCATCAAGAACAATGGAGACCTCTTGTTCATAGTCGCGCAATCCTATCTGCCGTGCAACAACCGCCACACCGCTGTTCAACGGGCGTTCACTTAAATAGTAGGCATCCAGCAAGCGCCGATATGCAATGTCTTCAATAGGGGAAAGATGCCTTGTGTGGCTAACGTAGTCACCAATGTTAAATTGGTAATAGTGCATTTTTAACCTTACGTTATCGGTTTGCGTTACTGGAAAGAACATCGGCAGGGCGGTAACGAATCGCCTTTTCCCCCGCTAAAGGTAGCCGTGCCCAATGCTAAATCAAAACCACTCAGGCCGCAAATCTTTTGCTTGCCACAGTCGCGCCTTGGGCACAATCTTCCATTGGCTAATAGCTGCCAGGCTGATGCCCAACAGTTCAGCCAGCGCCTTGCGTGAGCCTGCTTTGTCAATAAGTTCCTGTTTGGTCATCCTGCCATTGTAAGCTAACTTACGGGCATCAAACATAGGGTTTGCCCTAACGCATTTCGCAATGTAAGTTTGCTTAATGTGTGTAAGCTGGCTTACAATACACCCAACCCGCAACAATCCGTAGCGGTCTTTTTAGGAGGTCTTATGACCGATTTCACTTTTTCTCCCGCAGACTTCGCAGCTACCGAAATCACGGTAGTCGCTAACACTTCGGACGCCAAGCAATACCTTGCGGAGCGTTATGGTTTTGGTTGCGTCTCCATCAGCATTCGCAAGTCTGCTGCTCCGGAACTGGCAGATTCGTTTGAGTTCCAGGGTTTGTCTTACCAATAACCAATAGGGCGCAAGCCCTTTTAAGGATAACCAAATGACACACGAAACTTGGGACAACATCATCGTCCACATCTGCATTGCCATCATTAGCTACACCATTGGCTACTTTGTTGGCGGTGGCGTATGACTATCACCGAATACACCTATGAGGGCGCGGTCTTTGAAATTGCCTATGACGTTATCAAGTGTGATGACCCTAGAAAAGAATGGGTCAGCATTTGGTCAATCACGCATAACGGTGTTGAGTTCTTTGACATTTTGGGCAAAGACTTGATCAAGCACTTGGAAGAGCAACTTGACAAAACATTGGAAAACTAAATGACTATTTACAACAGCACACGGGAAGTGGAGTGGGACAGGATGGGCAACGGCGAATTTGCCACGTTGCTTGTCGAATACGAATGGAACACCGAAACCGATTCGCTGGTGATCTGTTCTGTGGTCTATGAGGGTTTGGAATGGATTGATTACCTTAACTCAGCAACACGCAATTACTTACGCCAGTACATCAACGAAAGGCTTGAAAAATGAACTCCGCTGAAATCATCAAAGATTGTGAAAACCGCGCCAATGCTTACAGCACCGACCGCTGCGACCGGCTGGCTTACGAAGTTGGCTGCCTGCGGGCGCAAGTGCGGCATCTCTGTCAGGAAATTGAATTTGCTGTGGAAGAGATTGGCAACATTGAAAAGATGCTGATGGGAGAACGCGCATGAAATATCTACTATGCCTTGCGCTGGTAGGTTGCGCCAGCGACCCGCCAATGACCGAACAGCAGTTGGTGATGGACAAGAAAATTCAATCGATGGGTCGGTCTGAGGTCATTGATGCTGTCAAACAATGTGAAACATCCGGCTTGCGGGCAATCACGGTGTTTGGCAAGCGCAAGATCAATGGCTACACCGCCGAAACCATTGTTGATGTCACTTGTGGCCCACGATATTACTGATGCAAAAAATTAGGAGCATAAAAATGGACGACCATGTAAAACCTGACCGTGAATTGGAAGAATACGAATGCCCCGAATGCGGGCGAGACTGTGGGCAGAAAGTCAAAGGCGAAGTTGGCACTTGCTGGCACTTTTATTGCGAACATTGTGGAATTGATTTTGGGGGTGACTTATGAAAAATATTTGTTCAGCTTTGGTAAGCGCCCAGCGCGGATTTGCACCGGCGTTAAAAAAGTCCACAAACCCGCATTTTCGGTCTAAGTACGTTGACCTTGCCGGTTGCATTGAAGCCGTTGTAGATGCCTTAAATGCCGCAGGAATAGCCCTTATTCAGCGCACATCTGAGGACAGCACCGGCGTAACCGTGGAAACGGTGTTTGTGCATGAATCAGGCGAAATGATGGAATGCGGCAAGCTGCACGTTCCTGCCAGCAAACAAGACGCGCAGGGTTATGGCTCGGCATTGACTTACGCCAGGCGCTACAGCCTCATGGCGGCGGCTGGAATTGCACCGGAAGATGATGATGGCAATGCGGCATCTAGAACGCCAACTCCAAAGGTTTCAGCGACCAAGACTGACCTTGTGCCGCCCACCCGCATGGCAGTTGTTGCAGACGTTGCAGCAGCCATTGATGAGCGCATGAGCGCCAATGACCTAATCGGTGCGTTTGAAGAATATTTGGGCATCACCGATGTGGAAGAAAAAACCGCTTTGTGGGGAATGCTTGACAGCAAAACCCGCAGCAGCATTAAGAAACACGCCGAATCACTTAAAGGGTAATCATGTCAAAAATCAAAATGGAAATTACTTGTATCGTTGGAAGCTACACCAATGCCGATGGTCAACAAAAGAATCGTTATCAGCGCATTGGGTCAATCATCCAAACACAAAAAGGCGAAATGCTCAAACTGGATGTGATTCCTTTGAAAGAGGGTGGTTGGGACGGTTGGGCGTTTATCAATGAGCCACGCCCACGCGAAGACAAGTACCAAGGTTTGCCAAAGGAGAATGATGATGACATTCCGTTCTAGAAACACCGATCCGGTAACAAGCCATATGGCAGCAGCGCAATCCTATGACCTTGCCAAAGATCACGCCATCATCATTGTTGATTGCTTGCAAAAATACGGGGCGCTTGGCAAGGACGGCATCATGCTGCTGTCTAAGCTGGACAAGAATCAGATCAGCCGCCGGTTACCCGAATTGGAACGCCAGGGGCTGATCAAACAAACGGGCCAATTGGTCAAATCATTGTCAAACCGGCTGGAACGTGAATGGGCATTTCAACCACAACAGAGGCCATTGATATGAGACTGATTGAAACCATCTTTGCCTTGATTGGCTTATGCGCTACCGTTACAGTAGTGTTTTTCTACATTGGCTACACCATCTACAACCCGCCGTGCAGCAGCCCGTTGGCGGTCTTTGCGAGGGTTTGCAAATGAAAGAAGATGACAATGACTTTGAAATGTTTGGTGATTTGGTTATGCTTGTTGGTTGCTTGTTTTTTCTATTACTGCTAGTTATTGGAATAGGCGCACTTGTATGGTGGATGCTATGACCGGCTTTAAGGCCAAGCGTGCGGCGGCTGCGGACAAAAATGCGTTGTTTCAAAAATTTGAAGTGGCACAGCCAGCGCAAGAGCCTGTTGCATTTGATGAATTTTTAGAGTCGCAGGATTTTTATGAACTAATGCAAACATATCGGCATTGTCTAACTGACGCATTTTTGCCGTTTGAAGAAGTTAAAAACGCTCTACGCGCCGCCCACATAGGAAAAATGAAATGAGTTACATCGTTTCGGCTTTGCCGCCATTGAAATGCTTTGTGCGGCGTGAGTTTTTGCACAATTTCACCAAAGGCCACGGCGAACTGGAGCCAGCTATTTGGGTCAGCATTAAAGCCTTGCGCGGGCAAGTGTTTCGCATTGAATCGTTGTTGCCAGCTTATGGCGCGTTGTACGACAAGCTGCCAATCCACGCTTATGTGTGGAAAACAAATCACGGCGATTTGCCCATTGACTTTTTGCAATTGTGGGATTGCATGGGCTACCGGTTTACGGTGGTGGAAAAGATTGCCTTGCGTAATCTAGGTGTAAAGTTCTTGGGCAAAGACAAGCAATGGCATCATGGTCACTACTTGTTCACCGTGGATTTTTGCGCTGATGGACAAGACTTGGACACCGGCTTTACTGAACAAGCCGAAGAACACAAATCGTTTAATTTCCTGCGCCTTGAAAACGGGCAATTTGCTTGTCAGCCAAACAATCGCTGTCTTTGGTATGACCAAAGCCTTGTGCCTGCTGAAACAAAATTCCCTGACTTCCAAGCGGCACAGACTTTTTGGTCGGTCGATGGCACACGCAAGTGGTCAGCAGGCAAAGATTGGTTTTACGACATCAAAGAAAAAAATGATTGACTAAGTTATTTTTGCGCCTTGCTGAAGTTGGGCAAGAGTCATTCCACCCGTATATTGAAAGTGCGGGTATTCTTTAAACGTTTTCCAATCACCAGCCCACTCTAGGCCGCAAGATTTGCCAATCTCGCCCACTTGTTTCCACATGGCCTGATCGTCCCATATTGCTTTTCCATTGACCAGCGGCACAACATCTAGGGCGCAGCGGTGGTTGTGCCATGATTGCCCTGCTTTGGCTCTTGTCACTATGTTGCCAGGCGTTGTGCGCCCTTGGGCGTAAAGCGCGTTTTGGCTTTCGCTGTCGCGGTAGGTGGAAGTCACCAGCAAGTCGATGCCTTTGGCTTTGGCGGCTGCAATAAAGGCTTCTGCCCGCTGCTTGGCGGGTGGTGCTAGGTCATCCAGGCTTCGGGAGTTAATCATTTCACTGGCTCCGCTTTAGCAAGCAAGTCGGTCTTTTCTTTACTGCCCGCAGAAGAACCAAAGTAGAAATTAACCACTTGTTCTGCCTTTGCAGAAAGGTAACCAATCAAAGTGCCAGCCAGTACGGAATCAACAACGGCAAACCCGCCTAGCGTTGCTATCACCACGCCAATGAACGCGCTGACAATGAGGATTGCCAAAGAGGGTACAAGCATGGACTTGGTTGCAATCTGCATATCACGCGCAGATTTCCTGTCTTCCACGGTCAGCTTGGCAAAGTCAAGGTTCATGGACTGAGCCTGCTTCTTCAACTCCAGTTCAGCAAGCTGGATAGATGCCACCTGTTCGGCAGTCAGCTTGTTGCTGCTGATGATGCCCTGCACTTCATCTGGTTCGCAGCCAATAGCCTTGGCTACAGCAGACACAGCCATGCCCGCAAGTGGGCCACCCAGAGCCGTAGCAATTGTTGGCGCGAGAGTTTTAAGCCATTCCATTTTTTACCTCATCCATGTGTGAGCCTACTTTGAGGCCGGAGAGCCAACCTATCAAGCCGCCAACGATGGTCTGAAAAGCAGGGCCAATGATTTCAAAGATTTTGGTGTTGTCCACTTCCTTAACAAACAAGCCGTGAACAAGCGCACCAATAAGGACAACCACCACCGAACACAGGGTGGCGGTCACCATCATGGTCACCCAGTAAATCAACCGGTCTTTAGCGTCCATCACCGTGCCCTTTCATACAATTGCTCAATTCTTGCCCGAATTTTCATGCTGTCCGATGACCCCATAAGGGTTGGCAAATTTGCGTAGATCAAGGTCAGTTGCTGTTTATTGCAAGCTGGCCCTGATGCATCCAACCAATCCCACGCCTTGTCTGCGCGTTCTTTTGGGTTGTTAGTTGAGTACATAAGGTTTACAAAATCAGAAACGCTGCATTCACGTTTGATCGTTGCGCCGTAGACAAAAACGGCAATCAAAAAAATAACAAGGCCGCGCATTCATCTGTCGGCTTTTGCTTCTAGCTTGTCAAAGATGCGTTCTAGCGTTGCGTCAATTTTGTCAAACCGGCTGTCGATGTCTTTTTTGCTAACATAGTTTTTAGGCAAGTCAATTTCAATGGCCTTGATGTCAGCTTTGAGGGCTTTCACCGAGTCCCATATTTCCTTACACCACCAACCAATGGCAACAAGCAATATGCCTGCAACAAAGTTGAACATTGTTTGGTATTCCATTATCTTGCCTCTAGCGCTGCAATGCGAGCAATAAGCGCAACAATTATTTCATCTTGTGTAGGTTGCGTCTGCTTGGCTGCTTGTTCAGCATCCCATACCGCTTTTGTAGCTTGCGCTTGCGCCAATTCTTCTGCTGACAATTCAAGCGTAACTTGTTCGCCCGTTTGGACGTTAACTTCAATTTTTGTAAGCATGATGTTTACTCGTAAAGAATGTTGACATTACCAGCATCAAATGCATCTGTGCCATTGGTTGTGGTTAAAACTACTCGGTCTAATGTTCCACCAAGAGCAAGCGAAAATCCACCATAAGATACAGGGGTGGCATTTGAAATACCTAGCACATAATTTGCTACCCAATTATTAGACCCAACCAAAGCAATAACCATCATTCCATGAAATACGCTTGCATTGCCATAACCAGCATTGCTAATTATTCCAAAACCAGCGGTAAAATTTTGCACCGTTCCTGTGGTTCCTAAAATAGCAGCAGACCCCAAATAACCGCTTGTTGTTACCGAACCAGCACCAATCCGAACCAAATAATCTGCGTTTCCATTTGTGCTTACGCCTTGAAACATCAAGGTTATGCGTTTTACAGTTGCTGGAATACTGCTAAAGGTAATGCTTGTCCCGCTAGTGGAAGCAACCATAGTTCCTGATGTAATGGACGCAGGAGTTGCCCAAGTAGGTGCAGCGCCTGAACCGGCAGATGTTAATACTTGTCCAGATGTGCCTGATGCACTAGTTAAAGTTAATGCAGTTGTAATATTTGCAGATGCAAGAGTAGGACTAGTTAATGTCGGGCTGGTTGCCAAAACATTTGCGCCCGTGCCAGTAATTGTGCTGGTGGAAATGTAGTCCCAATCCCAATCAGCGGCGGTGGTCAGCGTAGTACCAATGCAAACCGCATGAGCGCATACACCAGCTGGAATTGTTCCAACCAAGTTGCCGCCCGACGAATTGACCGTCAACAAACCAGTAGAGTTGTTCTCAATCTCATAAGCAATGCCGGTCACCAATGTGCTGGTCACGGGCAAGACAATGGTTTGCGTGGTGGAACCGGTGAAAAATTGGCGGTAGTTGCTTGCTGCTGTCAATGTGGTCGTACCCGCCGCCGTTGCGGTGGTCGAATATCCCATCTTGATGTTGTCAATCGTGGGCAAAGAAATGGTTGGCGCTGTGCCTAGGACATTGTTGCCTGTGCCGGTATTGGTGACGCTGACTAGGTTTTTGGATGCATCGGTTGCAACCGCGCTAGATGCTGTCAGCGCAGAAAAGATCGGTGTGGCGCTGAACGTAGCCGTTCCACCAACAGCCAATGCGCCCGCAATGTTAGCCAATCCACCAACCCATAGCGCCTTAGCAATACCTACCCCGCCTGCGGTGTAAATTGAGCCTGTGGTGGTGTTTGTAGCGTCTGTGGCAAGGCTTGAGTTGATGCCTTGGGCAAACGGGATTCGCACGGTGGTCGCCGTCTGCCCGTCCTTTGTGATTGCTGTGGACAGGCCGGTTGCTAGGTCTGCTGTCAGCGCATTGAATGCGGAACTGCTGATGACCGTGCCGGTCACCACGGGCTGCCCCGAGGTGTTGATTTGGAATGTGCCGGAGCCGTTGTAACTCATGGTTTCACCTTTGTTGCATCATAAGTGATGGATTGTTCAACTTTTTTCTTCAGTTCGCTTTCCTTGGCAATGTCGGCGACTGTTTTTGCCAATGGAATCCGCAATGATGCCAACTTGTCCAATGCCCGCACAACCACGTTGCCGGTGTTGGAATAGTTGACTGTGCCAGGAATTTCAACAAGCGCATCTCGCAATGTGCCTTGCAGTTCTGTAAGGGTTTCGCGCCCTTTCTTGCCAAACATATAGTCCAGCTTGCCTTCTTTGTCCAATGTTGCAAGTGCTTTAGCAAATGCATCATAAGACAGCTTTCCGCTTGTGTTTCTGTTTAGTTGGTCTTTGAGGTATTGGATGGTCTGACCTTGCAGCGCAGCATAGGCTTTTTGTCCATCTTCACCACCATTCTTGAGCAGCTTTGTGACTGTCCGCATTTGATCCAAGTCGCCATCAAGGACAACATGGGAAAACACATCATCCAATGCCACGGCGCGGTCAGCATAGCCGCCCTTTGTGCCCAATAGCTTGGCAACCCTGTAGGTGTCTTCAAATTGACGGCCTAAGTCTGCGCGTTCTGCACGGGCGGCGCGGTAAAGATCACCGCCAGCGCCTTCAGTCACATCATTGATTACGCCTTTGACTTGCCTCATAAACACATTTGATGGATCGCCTGGCTTGCCAAGTTGTCCGGCGGCTTTGTAGAGATTTTCCAAATCATCCACAGTTACTTTCCCACCGGTTGCTGTTTTCAGCGCATCCAATTTGGCCCTGATGGAA
>Ga0304730_1002198_pt1 | contig 14105 bp, 8 predicted proteins | sample M_130628_MF_Meta_FD_190474 | JGI IMG/M metagenome (GOLD analysis project Ga0304730, IMG submission 190474) | Freshwater microbial communities from Lake Montjoie, Canada to study carbon cycling - M_130628_MF_MetaG (v2) (version 2) | ecosystem: Environmental > Aquatic > Freshwater > Lake | place...
GACTGGCCCCCAGAAACCAATTATGCCCACGATCAGCCAACTTGTCCGCAGCCGCCGCCGCCCCAAGCGGAAGTTTTCCAAGTCGCCCGTGCTCGACCGCTGCCCGCAAAAACGCGGCGTCTGCCTGCAGGTCCGCACGATGACGCCAAAGAAGCCGAACTCGGCTCTCCGGAAGATCGCCCGTGTGCGGCTCTCCAATCAAAAGGAAGTTACGGTCTACATCCCGGGCGAGGGGCACAATCTCCAAGAGCACTCGATCGTGCTCATCCGTGGCGGCCGTGTCCGCGACCTCCCCGGCGTCCGCTATCACGTCATCCGCGGCGCCCTCGACACGCTCGGCGTGCAGGGACGCAAGCAGTCTCGCAGCCTCTATGGTGCGAAGAAGGGTTAATCAAGAAAGAATACGACCATGGGAAACATCACTGCCAGCCGCGAACAACTCCGTCCCGACCCGGTTTATGGGTCGCTCCTCGCCAGCAAGTTCATCAACTGCTTGATGGAGGACGGCAAGAAGAGCGTCGCCCAAAACGTCTTCTACAAGGCGATGGACATCGTCTCGAAGAAGATCACCGACGCCGAGCCGATCGAAATCTTCAACCGCGCCATTGAGAACATCAAGCCGGCCGTCGAGGTCCGCTCCAAGCGGGTCGGCGGTGCGGCCTACCAGGTTCCGATGCAGGTCAACCGCAACCGACAACAGTCGCTGGCGATCCGCTGGCTCCTGCAGGCGGTCCGCGAGAAGAAGGGCCGCGGCACGTTCGAGAAGCTCGCCGAGGAAATCATCGCCGCCTACAAGCGTGAAGGTGCCGCGGTGACGAAGCGCGACAACGTGCATCGCATGGCCGACGCGAATAAGGCCTTCGCGCATTTCGCCTGGTAAGACCAGGCGAAATGCCTGATCCAGCGTGCACTGCCCTCCATGGCCAGTGCGCGCGAGAGACCAGGATCGCTCCTGCGATCCTCGCCTAGTAAGACCATTTCACGCCTGCACGACCATCCATGGCTCGTGCAGGCTGCGTAATGGGCGAAATTCCTGATTCAGCGTGCGCTGCCCTCCATGGCGGCGCTCGGGACTGTCCATGCCTCGTCGCCGGACGTTCGCTGCGCTTCGCCATCCTGGCTCCGCTTGCTTCCATAGCCCGGCTCTGAGGCACGGACAGTCCCTCGCTCAGTCGCGCGTTGAAATAGGACGGAAGCCTGTGACACTGCTCAACGCGAGCTCGGGGCTGCCCGTGCCCCGGGAGCCGGCGTTGCTGACAAGCGCAGCCATGGATGGCGAAGCGCAGTCAGCATCGAGCGAGCGAAGCCCAGGATGGGCGCAGCGAGCGTCCGGCGGCGGGGCATGGGCAGCCCCGAGCGGCCGCCCAGCGACTCCGACGCCGGCGCGCCTGACGATCACCGCACGCGAACTCGGACCGGCATCAGCAGCTGCGGCCGCCCTGAGAGCACGAGCGAGAGCGTGCTGGCTTCAGCGGTCAGCCATTCGAACCCCGGCAGCCCGGCGATCCGGGCCATGAGCAGGCCTTGGAGGCCGCTCGTCCCTGCGTTCACGCCCGAGATGCCCGCCATCCAGGCGACGGGATCGCCCCCGGCAGCCGCCGAACCGAGCAGGTCATCGAACAGGCCGCGGGGCTCGGGCAGCAGCACACGATCGACCTCGTCGCCGGCGTCGATCCCGGCGAGCTTCTTCGCCTCGTCGATCGCGTCGTCGAGCGTGCCCAGCCGATCCACAAGCCCGTTTTCCTTCGCCTGCCTGCCGGTAAACACGCGGCCCTCCGCGAGTTTCTCAACCGTCGCCTGTTCGAGCTTGCGGCCGGCCGCCACCTTGGACGTGAACAGCCGATAGACCTCCTTCATCGTGCCCAGAAACGCCTCGCGTTCGCCCGGCGTGAAGGGCTCCTGCATCGACAGCCAGCCGGCGTTCTTTCCCTTGCTGACGACGTCGGTGTGCACGCCGACCTTGCCGAGCGCGTCGCCGACGGCCACCTTGCCGCCGACCACCCCGATCGAGCCGGTGAGCGTGCCCGGCGCTGCCACGATCCGATCGGCAGCGGCGGCGATGTAATAGCCGCCGCTGGCGGCGATGTCGGAGAGGCTGGCAACCACCGGCTTCTTGGCCCGCTCGGCCTCCCGCCAGATGAGGTCGCTCGCCAAGGCCGATCCGCCGGGCGAATCGATCCGGAGCACGATCGCCGCAACGTGCTCATCCTTCGCGGCGTCACGGATCGCCTTCATCACGGTCTCGGAGCCGGCCGCGCCTCCCCTCAGGACGTCATCGGCGCTCTTGCCCTCGCGAATCTCGCCGGTCACGTGGACCACGGCGATCCGCTTGTTCTTCCCGAGCGGGGTCGCCTGCTTCTGCCCCGAGAGGAGTTCCATCAGTTTCACGAGGCCTGTCATCCCCGAGAAATCCTGGTCGAACTTCCGCTGGGCATAGTCGCGGGCGAGCTTCGGCGACTCCTCGCCGACCTGCTTGGCAAGCGTCGAAATGACTTCGTCTTCGTAGCCAACCGCATCGATCAGCTTCGCGTCGCGCGCCGCGTCGGGCGTGAACACGCCGGTGTCGATCAGTTCCCGCACGCGATCGACGGTCAACCCCCGATCGGCGGCGACCCGCTCGACGAGTTGCTCGTAGAGGTCGCCGACGAAGCTCTCGTACTGGGCCCGCAGCGCCGGGCTCATGCTGTCGCGGGTGAGGGGCTCCCCAGCGCCCTTAAACTCACCCACCTGAAGGATCTCGGCGGCCACACCGAGGCGATCGAGCATCGACTTGAAGAACATCATCTCGGTCCGCACGCCGGTCAGTTCCAGCGTGGCCGCAGGCGGCATCGTGATCGTGTCGCAGGCCGAGGCCACGGCATAGTGGGCCGCAGCGCCGCTCACGAGATGGGCGGCCACGGGCTTCCCCGCCTTTTTGATCCGCTCGATCGCGGCGCGAACCTCCTCCGCCCGACCACGGCCGAGGTCGGGTGAGTCGATCGCCACCACGACGCCCTTCACGCGGCTATCCGCAGCAGCCTTGTCGAGCCGCTCGACGAGCCGGTGCAGATGGGGGGCCACGTCGGCGAGCAGCCCGCCCTGCCCTACTCCGTCGGGTAGGCTGCCCGCGATCCGAACGTGAGCGATCGTCGCGGCCGACTTCTTTGTGACACCCTCTCGAACGGCTTCGCGAACGCTCTCGTGGGCCTCCGACGGCACGCCGTCTGCCAGCCCCGCGGGCGGCTCCTCAGCGCCACTGGGCCTCCAGGCAATCGCCACCAGAGCCACCACGATGCCCACTGACCTGCCGAACGCCCGCCGGCCGAATAGTGCGATCATGCCATCCTCCACGGTGTCTGAAACCAGTCCGTTCATCCTACTGGCCCGGGGGCGGCGGAGGCCAACCCGTCAACTCCCACTTGAAAATGAACGGCCGTATAGTAAGATACTGACGTCCACACCGGCTGATGCCGATATCCCCTTCAATCCCGCACAGGAAGCGGCTTTGCCGCTCAATCGCCATGGCTAAGCGCAAAGCGTCGCCCTCTCGAGCCGCCACGAACTCGAGGCCGAAGCCCCGTCGCGTGGCGGCCGCCGTCGCCGCTGTCCGCGGCAACCCGCTGAACCTCCCGACAAAGGCGGAGACGGAAGACGCCAGCGACGTCCCGACCGAACGGCAGATGGAGATCTACGCCTTCATTCGCGACAAGATCCACTCCCGCGGCTTCGGGCCGACGGTCCGCGAGATCGGCCAGGCCTTCAAGATTCGCTCGCCCAACGGCGTGGTCTGCCACCTCAAGGCCCTCGAGCGAAAGGGCCTGATCACCCGCGGCAAGAACATGTCGCGGGCGATTGAGCTGGTCAACGAACCGGCGCACCTCCGGGGCCTGCCGATGGCAGGCTGGGTGGCGGCGGGCGCGCTGCGGCCGGCTGAGGAGCAGGCCGAACGGATCGACTTCGAAACACTCTTCAATCGTGACAACCACTTCGTACTCAAGGTGATGGGCGAGTCAATGATCGACGCGCAGATCGCCGACGGCGACTGGGTGGTGATCCAGAAGAAGCAGACCGCTCATTCCGGCGACATCGTCGTCGCGCAGACGGAAGACGGCGAGGCGACGCTCAAACAGTGGTTTCCGGAGCGTGACCGAATCAGGCTGCAGCCCGCGAATGCGTCGATGAAGCCGATTTACGTCAAGAACGCCCGCGTGCTCGGCGTGTTGGTCGGCGTCGTCCGCAAGACGTGACGACCTCGTAGCACAGGTTTTCAACCTGTGCCCATATCCGCCGCACACGTTTGCAACGTGCAACGTCCCGCGCCACTCTTTGCAACCTGCGACGGCCCGCGTCGCTCGGGGCGGCCCACGCCCCGTCGCCGGACGCTCGCTGCGGCCTTCGTGGCCTTCGCTCGCTCGATGCTGACGGCGCTCCGGCATCGATGCCTGCGCTGGTCAGCAACGCCGGCTCCCGGGGCGCGGGCAGCCCCGAGCGAGGTCCGTTTCCCCGTAGCACAGGTTGTCAACCTGTGCCCACCGGCGCTCACGCGGTCTTATCGAGCGGGCCATTGTTGAGTTGGTGGAGTTTGTTGTAGAGCGTCTTCAGGCTGATCCCGAGTTCCTCGGCGGTCCGAGCCTTGTTGCCTTTGTTCCGCTCGAGCCCCTCGAGGATGGCTCGCATCTCGAGTTCGCGGAGGCTCTCGGGGCGGCCGCTGCCCGGGACGCCGGCTTCCGCAGCCAGCACAGGCTGAGTGGTGACCGGGGCAGGCCCCGTCTCGGCGGGCCGCAGAGTCGCAAACCGCACCGGCAGATGGCCGAGCGACAGCGGCAGTTCGTCGCAGAGCACCAGGGCGTGCTCCACCGCGTTGGCCAGTTCGCGAATGTTTCCCGGCCAGCGGTGTGCAGCCATGGCGGCGACCGCGTGGGCATCCGCCACGACGGCGTCCGGGGGCGTCTGCGGACGTGCCCGACGGACGAAATGCTCCACCAACTCAGGGATGTCTTCGCGGCGATCGCGGAGCGGCGGCACCGTGATCTCGAACGTGTTGATCCGGAAGAGGAGGTCTTCGCGGAAATCACCGGCCTTGACCATCTCCTCGAGCGACCGGTGGGTGGCGCAGACCACACGCACGTCGACCGTAATCGGCTGATTGTCGCCCACGCGCCGAATCTCGCCGCTCTCGAGCGCCCGCAGCAGTCGCGACTGCAGGGGCTTGGAGAGTTCGCCGATCTCATCGAGGAACAGCGTCCCGCCGTCCGCCACCTCGAAGAGCCCCGCCCGGTGCTCGTCGGCGCCGGTGAAGGCACCCTTGCGGTGGCCAAAGAGTTCGCTCTCGACGAGGTGTTCGGGAAGCGCCCCGCAGTTGACGGCCACGAGCGGACCGCCGGCCCGTCCGCTCCCCTCATGGATCGCCCTGGCGACGAGTTCCTTGCCCGTGCCCGTCTCGCCCCGCACGAGCACCGAGGCCTCGCTCGCCGCCACCCGGGCGATGAGTCGGCGCACCTGCTCGAGCGCCACCGATGCCCCCACGAGGTGCGTGGCACCCTCGGCCCGCCGAACCCGCCGTTCCAGGGCTCGCAGCCGAACCGTAATCTCCCGTTTTCTCCGCACCCGCTCCAGCACCGCCTGGATCTCGGCGAGCTTGCATGGCTTCGTGAGGTAGTCGAACACACCGTGCCGCACCGCGGCGACGGCGCTCTCCACCGACGACTTGCCGGTGATGATCACCGTCTCCGTGTCGGGTGAGGTCTCCCGCACGCGGGCAATCACCTCGAGGCCTCCGACACCGGGCATGTCGAGATCGACGATCACGCAGTCGTAGGCTGTGCGGTCAAGAGCCGCCACCGCCGTGCGGCCGTCCGGGCAGACCGTCGCCTCGTGCCCGAACCGGGGAAGTTCGATCCGCATCAACTCCTGCAGGGATGGCTCGTCGTCGGCGAAGAGAATCCGCATTGGTCGGCCGGTCATCTTCAACACTGTCTCCTTCATGGTCGTCGGGGCATGCATGATCAGGCGGCGCGGCCGGGAGTGTCGGCGGCGGGCCGGATAGTCGCCGCCTCAGAGCCGATCTGGGCGAGCGGGAGCGTGACGCGGAACGTCGCGCCCGAGCCGGGCCCATCGCTCGCGGCCTGGATGCGGCCGCCATGGTCGGTGACGATCCGGTGCACGATCGAGAGCCCGAGGCCGGTCCCCTGCCCCGTCTTCCGCCTGGTGAAGAACGGCTCGAAGAGGTGTTCCTGCACCTCTTCGGTCATTCCGCAGCCGTCGTCGGTGAACGTGAGCACCGCCTCGCCTCCCGAACGCTTCGCCGCCACGCGGACCTTCCCCTTCTCGTCGATCGAGTCGAGGGCATTGACGAGCAGGTTGAGCACCACCTGCTTGATCTCCTGAGGGTTGACCATGACGAGCACGTCGGCCCCCTCTTCGATCTCGATCGCCCGCCCGGCAAACCGGCCGACATGCCGCAGCATCTCGGCCACGTCGGCCACGAGCCCCATCAGGGCGGTGGCCTGGCGACGCACCTCGCCGAGCCGTGAGAAATCCAGAAGCTTCTCGGTGATCCCCTTGCAGCGAAAGGCCTCACTCTGAATGAGCGACAGGTAGCGGCGGGCGACCTCGGCGTCGGCCGCGCCCGGAGCCAGCTCCTCGATCCGGCTCTCGAGCGACTCGGCGCACATCGCGATCGATGCGAGCGGGTTATTGATTTCGTGCGCGACGCCGGCGGCGAGGAAGCCGACGCTGGCGAGTTGCTCACCGCGAATCACCTCGCGGGTCCGCTCCTGAACTTGGCGGTCGAGATCGTCGCGGATCTCCTGAAAGCGTTCCGTCATGTCGTTGAAGGCGTCGGCGAGTTCCGCCATCTCGTCACGGGTGTCGAGTTGGATGCGGTAGGCGAAGTCACCTGAGGCCACGCGCCGGGAGCCGTGCCCAAGCATCCGCAGCGGCCGAAAGACCCAGCGGTAGGTGAGCACGCCGATCGCCGCGAGCAGGCCGATCGCCGTGAGGGCGGCGGCCCAGGTGGTGATGATCAGTGTCCGGTAGCGGGTCCGGACCTCGCTCGAGAGTTCGTGAAGCCGCTGCTGGAGGAACGAGGGCAGTTCGGCGGAAAGCGCGGCGAGCGCCTCGAGGTGCGGTTCAACCGCCAGCAGCATGCCACGGCTCGCTGATGGCAGATCGGCCTCGGCCGGATCGGCGGCGTGCTGCCGGGCGATCGAGTCGATCGTCGCGAGGCAGTCGGAAATTCGCTGAGCGGTGCCGGCCTCACGGGTGCGGTCGGCAAGACGCGTGTCGTCGAGTTCGAAGGCCGCCAGTTCCTGACGGTAGGCCTCGAGCGCCGCCTCGGTCGCCCGGAGCCCCGAGAGAAACGCCTCCTCCTCGGCCTCATCGGCGGCGAGCGCCCGGGCGTGGGCCAGGCGAAGCATGCCCACGCACTCGCCCAGTTCGCTGGCCAGCGGCAGTTCTGCGGCGCGGCAGGAGAGGTCGCGAACGAGCCACCGATAGGAGTAGATACCGAGGAAGCCGCTCGCCCACAGAACGGTCACCATCACGCCCAGGAGCAGGGCGCCGAGCAGCAACTTCTCGCGGATGGCACGGCGACGGGCCACGTCCGACCTCCCTGTCGACGCGGAACACACGACCCCGCAGGCGAGTCACCCTGCGCGGGCTGGGGAGGGTAGCAAGGCGATCGCCCTCCCGAAAGGCGGAATCACCGCGGCTACACAAGCCCCCATCGCTTCCGCAGGAACCACTCCGTGCCCATGCACGCCGCCATCAGGAGAAACATCGGCCACGTGTCCCACGGCGCGAACGACCACTGCTCCTTCGACTCGAAGGTCGGCGGACGCGCGGCGATCTCCTCGAAGATCGCCGGCAGTTCCTCCGGCAGCCTGACGCCGCCGGTCGTCGCCTCGGCAAGCTGCCGCATGAGCAGCGGATTGGCCCGCGGGTTCGCGAGTTCGAGATCCTGGCGAAATACCGTGAACCTGGCCGAACGCTCCCGCGGCACCCCTTCGCCCGGCTTCATCGCCTTCACCTCAAGCCTCCAGTCCCCGGGCTCGGAGCACTCGGCGATCACGCCGGAGAACGTCTCGCCCTGCCGTCCGACGCGGACGGGCCGCCGCTGACCATCGGGCGCGACGACCATGGCCTCGAGGGTCACGCCGGGTTCGACGGTGCCGTCGGGCCTGGTCAGCCCCGTGTCGAAGGGCAGCGGCGTGCCCGGTGAGATGCGCCGCTGCGCCAGCCGTACCCAGAGCGTGTCTTGCTCCGCATCGTCCTGACGAGCGAGCCAGAGCACGAACTGTCGCCAGAAGCGACGGTGCTGATCGCCGGCCCCCTGCATCACCCACCGCCAGGTCGAGTCAGCCGCGAAGGCGAGCACCCGCCCCTGCCCATACTCGCGGCCAACGAGCAGGGGCGTGTCGTCGCCAGCAGCAGCGAGCGTCTTCGTCGTGGGCATCAGGCGGCCGAGGCGATTGGCTCCCTCCAGGGTCGGCATCGCCTCCCAGGCGGCACGGCTGTCTTCATCGCTCTTGCCAAGCCTCAGGATCGAGATCGAACCGAACCGCGGATCCGGCACCATCCGCACCGCTCCCTCCACGTGGAGCCTCTGGCGGATTGGTTCCTCGAAGGACTGCCTCGCGAGACGATCAGGCTCGAACGGCAGCGCGGGGCCGAGCGGTGAACTTCCCCAACCTCCCGCCTCAAACGCGTGGAAGCCGCCGATCAGGCCCAAGCCGGCGCCGGCGTTCACCTTGCCGAGCATCGTCCGCAGATCGTCGGGTCTGACCGCCGCCGAGTCGAGATCACCGATCAGGAACACGTCGTAGTCGCCAGTGAGCCGGCGGGCCAGGTCCACCGGCCAGCGATCCCGCCGCGTGGTGTCGATCCATTCGAAATCGACCTGCATGTCGGGGCTTGCCGCGAGCACCCGCCGTAAAAACCGCTGCTCCACCCGCAACGCACCCTCCAGATACAGCACTCGCAGGCCGCCGTCGATCACTTCCACGAACGTCGAGAGTTCGTTATTGGCGAGGATCACCTCACCCTCTTGGGGCTCCACGCGGAGCGTCAGCTTCCGCTCGCCGAGGGCCGTTGGCGTCCAGGCGAGTCGCACCGCCTCCTCGACCGCGTCGCCGGTGGCTCGCACCCGCGTCCGCGCGGCTTCTTCCATCACGCCCGAGGCGTTCTCCGCCAAGAGCACGACCGTGGCTTCGCGTCCCGCCAGGCCGTCGAGTCGCACCCGTCCCGCCACCTCCAGCATGTTCTTGAGATACACGGTCTCGGCGACCGCGAGATTCACCACGGCGGCATCGCGGCCCTGTCCTTCTCCGCGCTGCTGCCCGAAGGTGACACTCCACAGCGGCGTGCCCGCATCGGCGAGTTTGCGCGCCACCGTCTGCGGCGGCAGGTCGCGGGGCGCGTAGGCGTGTTGGGCGCCGTCGCTGAGCACCACGACCCCCGCAAGTTGCTTCCCGACCGTCGCCCGGAGCCCGTCATCGATCGCGCCTCCGATCGACGTCTCGTCCGCCGTCGGCACGTCTCGCCATGCTGCGAGCGGAAACGGATCGTCGCCGACCGGTGCCACCGCACGGGCCTCGCGGTCAAAGAGCCAGACCGCGATGTCGAAGTCGCCCGCCCCAGCGAGCTTCTTGGCCGCCGGCCTGGCGGCCTCCAGCGCGTCGACCATCTCCTGCCACCGTGTCCGTCCCGCGGGACCGTCGGCCACCGTCATGCTCTCCGACGCGTCGGCAAGCACGATGACGGTACCCTGCTGCCGGGCCTTCTGCACGGCCACGAACGTGGGCCGCAGCATGCAGATCACCAGCGCCAGGAAGGCTCCCATCCGAAGCAGCACGAGCGCCATCCTCGCGGCGGGCGACAGCCGCGACCGGTCGGGCGGAAACGCCAGGAGCACGGCGAGCAGCCCCGCCGCGACGGCCGCAACGAACACCCACGACCAGACCGGATCGAGGTGGAACGACAGTTCTTCAAGCAGCCGCGGATCGGTCATGCCGGCACCTCCGGCGACGGCACCGGCGGCGGCACGGCGGGAGGCACGGGAGGTGGTCCAACCGCGTGCGATTCCTCGGCGGCGAACTCGGCAGCGGCGGCCCGCTCCACTTCGGCGCCCTCGCGAGGCGCGTAAAAGCGATTGGCAACGATCCAGTCGGCCGCCATGGCCAGCGCCACGAGCACGATCACCCAGGGATAGAGTTCCGAGCCCACCCGCTCACGATTCACGTCGCGGACGATCTCCTCGGCCGACTTCGCCAGCCGATGGCCCGGCCCGAGCACCGCGGCGAGCGCATCATCCGACAGTCGGCTGAAGTCAGTGGCCGGCGGCGGCAGGTTCACGCTGAAACCCTTGGTGATGCCCCCGATGTCGCCCCCGGCCCGCACGGTGTAGTTGCCGGGCACCTGCGTCGTCGTGACGGTGATGGTGCCCCGCTTCTGGTCGACGGCCGCCGGAAAGTCGTCGCCTGCCGGCGTGCTGACGATCGCGGCCGGCATGTCGCGGCGATCGATGTGCAGCACCGCCGGCGCCCCGGCGAGCACGTTGCGGTCGTCGGAGGTGTCCACGGCATGCAGGAGCGTCTCATTGGCGAGAATCACGAACGGCCACGGCTCGAAACCGGTGGCCAGCGTATTCCACGCATCAGGGTCGGAGGCCGACAGGGATACCGGCGTCGTCACCACCACGACGTTCCCGCCGCCGAGCCTGCGGTCGAGCACCGCGGGCAGGCCGTTGCGGTAGACGGCGACGGTCGCCGCCGCGTCGGCCGCCGCCTCGGCAGGCTTGAACTCCCAATGCCGCGACACCGGAAAGTCCTGCCAGGGAACGGCATCACCCACGCGGCGATACGCCGCCATGATCGGATGGTCGAGGGCTGCGGGGGCGAGATAGTTGCCCTCAGGACTCCGCCATACCCGCACGAGATCGCCGCCGAGCACGCGGCGAGAGGCGTCGGTGTTGAATCGCTCGGCATTGCCTGCCCGCGGCCCGAGCCAGATCACGAGACCGCGGCCACTGGCCACCCAGCGCTCGAGCGCTTCCCAGGTCTGGGGCGGCAGCGGCGGCGGGTCGAGGAGGACGATGCCCTGAACGGCATCCCACGACACGGTGCCCAGCGACTCGACGTCGATCACCTCGGGTTCAAACCTGGCCTTGCCCGCCTTGGCCAGCGACGTGGGCGCGATCGCCTGCACGAGCAACGCGGCCGTGCGTGCCGCAGGCCGGGGCGCCGCCACGATCACCTTCGCCGCAGCGCCAACCTCGACCGTGAAGGAGCGGACGTTATCGGCCTCGAGGTCGTCGGAGCCCTCGATGACGACGCGTCCCTGCCGGGTCCCGGGTTCGAGGCCGGCGACCTCAAAATCGACCTGCACAGGCCCCGCGGCCTTCCACTCCACCGGCTTGACTGCCCGGCGGACGTACTTCCCATCGCGCCCGAGCACCTCCACGGCGACAGCCCTCGACGCGTCGGGCCCGGCCCGCGCTGCCGAGGCCGTGACCGCCAGCGACGTGCCCGCCGAGATCCGTTCGCCCGAGAGGTCGAGAGCCTCGATGGAGAAGTTCCGCGGATGCGCCGCCGACACATCGATGAACAGGACGGGGGGCTCGCCCGCGGCGGGCTCCGGCTGGGGGGCGGCGTTGTCCCACGCGCCGTGGGAGCAGTCGGTGAAGACATAGAGTTCCTTGCGGGCCAGCTCCGAGCCTGCCAGCAACCGCCGCGCCTCTGCGATCACGGCCGGGATCGATGCAGCCTGTGCGGCGGCAGCCAGCCGGTCGATCCGGGCGCCGGCAGCGGCCGTTGAGGGGGAGAAGGCCGCCGTCGTCCCGGCGGTGTCGAGCACTGCCACCTTGCTCCCCTGCGGCAGCTTGTCGAGCAGCACTCGCGCAAGCTTCGCCGCCCGTTCGAGCCGTGTCTCATTGGCTTCCCGGAGGGCCATTCGTGGTGCCGTGTCGATCACGAGCGCCGCGGCCACGGGCCCTTCACCGTCGGCGAGCCACCCCGCCCCCCGCAGCACCGGCCGCGCCAGGGCGAGCGCCAAGAGCGCCAGCGCCGCCATCCGGAGGAGCAGCAGGAAGACGTGGCTCACCCGCAGCCGCCGACGATTGGCCACGGCACGGTCGCGGAGGAACCGCAGCGCCGGAAACTCGTGCGGCACGGGCTTCCGCCGCATGATGAGATGCAGCACGATCGGCACGGCCATGAGCGCCGCACCGCCGAGGAGCATCGGGGTGATGAACGACAGGCCCATGCGTCAGAACCGGTTGCGGCGGCTCACCAGGTATTCCATCAGGGCGCGATCGAACTGCATGCTCGTGTCGAGCGGCACGTAGTCGATGCCGGCCCGGAAGCACGACGCACGATAGTCCTCGCGGAAGGCCCCGACGGCGTCGACGTAGCCGGTGCGAGCGGCATCGGCATCGATCACGAGGCGGTCGCGACCCTCCGGCTCCGTCAGTTCCACCATCCCTTCGAATGGAAACCGCACCTCAGCCTCGTCGAGGATATGGAACAGGATCACGTCGTGGCCGCGGTGCCGTAGCCGCAGGAGCGCGTCTTTGATCGGCGCCGGGTCGGCAAGGAGGTCGCTGAACACCATCAGCAGCGAACGATGCCTGAGCATCGCCGCCACCTGCACGAGGCTGCGGGCGATGTCGGTCTTGCCCGAGGGCGCGACCTTCGAGAGCACCGAGAGCACCTGGGCGATCTGCGACCGCCGGGAGCGGGCCGGCAGCGAGGCGTGGAGCTTCTCGTCGAAGACCATCAGCCCGCAGGGGTCCTGCTGGTGGATCATCAGCCAGCAGAGAGCGGCCGCCAGCGAGGTCGCGTAGTCGAGCTTGGTGAACTGCTGGCGGTAGGTGTAGGCCATCGAGGCGCTGGTGTCGATCACCAGGTAGCCGGTGATGTTGGTCTCCGCCTCGAACTTCTTGATGTAGTGCTTGTCGGTCTTGGCGTAGACCAGCCAGTCGATGTCTTTGGGGTCGTCGCCGGGAGCGTACTTGCGGTGTTCGCTGAACTCGACCGAAAACCCCTGATACGGGCTGGCATGCAGCCCCTGGAGGAAGCCCTTGACGATGAACTGCGCGCGGAGGTCGAGCCGGGCGATCTGCCGCACCACTTCCGGCTTCAGGTATTCCTCGACCGCGCGGGCCATGCTAGATCCAAAAGGTCGAACATTCAGAAAACGGGGACATTCCCCGTTTTCTTTCTGTCCTCACTTCACGAGCTTCGGGATTTCCGGCTCGGGCGTCTCGCGAAGCAGCCGTTCGACGATCGACTCGCTGGTGAGCCCCTCCGCCTGGGCCTGGAAGTTGGTGGCGATGCGATGCCGGAGCACTGGCACCGCCACGCGGCGGACGTCGTCGAGCGACACGCTGAAGCGGCCGTCCATCGCCGCCATCGCCTTGCCGCCCTGGATGAGAAACTGCCCGGCCCGTGGCCCGGCGCCCCAGTCGACGAGTTCGGCAACGTACTTCGGGGCCTGCGGATCCTTGGGCCGCGTGGCCCGCACCAGTCGGGCGGCATACTTGACCACGTATTCGCTCACCGCGACGCCGGCGACGAGCTTCTGAATGTTGCTGATCGCGCGGCCCGAGAGCACCTTGCGGACTTCCGGCTTCTCCGACCGCGTGGTGGCCATGAGGATCTGCTCCTCCTCGGGCGCCGTCGGATAGCCCACCTTGATGTTGAACATGAACCGGTCGAGCTGGGCCTCGGGCAGCGGGTAGGTGCCCTCCTGCTCGATCGGATTCTGCGTGGCGATCGTGAAGAACGGATCGGGCAGCTGGTAGGTCTCCTGACCCACCGACACCTCCCGCTCCTGCATCGCCTGCAAGAGCGCGGCCTGAGTCTTCGGCGGCGTGCGGTTGATCTCGTCGGCCAGCAGGATGTTGGTGAAGATCGGCCCCTCGACGAACCGGAACCGGCGGCGGCCAGTCTCGTCTTCCTCCAGCACGTTGGTGCCCGTGATGTCGGACGGCATCAGGTCGGGCGTGAACTGCACCCGCTTGAAGCCGACGTCGAGGATCCGGGCGAGCGTCGAGACCATCAGGGTCTTCGCCAAACCGGGCACGCCCTCGAGCAGGCAGTGGCCGCGGGTGAAGATTGCGGCGAAGA
>Ga0304730_1002200_pt1 | contig 14093 bp, 13 predicted proteins | sample M_130628_MF_Meta_FD_190474 | JGI IMG/M metagenome (GOLD analysis project Ga0304730, IMG submission 190474) | Freshwater microbial communities from Lake Montjoie, Canada to study carbon cycling - M_130628_MF_MetaG (v2) (version 2) | ecosystem: Environmental > Aquatic > Freshwater > Lake | place...
CAGGAGCTAATTCAACAGTTGCAGGTCCTACAGGTGCTCAAGGTATTGCAGGTCCTACAGGTGCTCAAGGTATTCAAGGTCCAACAGGAACTGCTGGTACAATAGGTATAGATGGAGCAACAGGTCCAACAGGTCCAACAGGTGCTCAAGGCGGACAAGGTATACAGGGTAACCAAGGTATTCAAGGTAATCAAGGCCCTACAGGTGCTCAAGGAGTTACAGGTCCAACAGGTGCTGCGTCAACAGTAGTTGGACCCACAGGCTCACAAGGCGTTACAGGCCCCACAGGTGCTCAAGGAGTTGCAGGTCCAACAGGAGCTGCATCAACTGTAGTAGGACCTACAGGTCCACAAGGTACTAATGGTATTATAGGTTTAGACGGAGCCACTGGACCTACAGGCCCACAAGGTGCTAGTGGGATTGGTTCACCCTTTATTGTAGAAACACAAAATTTTACTGGTAACGGAACTACTACTGCATTTACTATTAACAGTGGTTATACTACTGATAGCGTAATTGTTGTAGCCAACGGTGTTATTTTATCACCTGTTGCAGATTATTCTGTTAGCGGAACTACACTAACATTTGTAACAGCTCCTGAAGATCAAGTAGAACTTGTTGTTCGTGAGATGAAAGGTGACGGACCAACAGGACCACAAGGACCTACAGGACCATATGGCGGACCAACAGGGCCAACAGGAGCTCAAGGTACTGCAGGTACTAATGGTACTAACGGCAATGTTGGACCAACAGGGCCTACTGGAACAACAGGTGCTCAAGGACCCACAGGCCCTGCAAGTGGACCCACAGGTGCTCAAGGACCCACAGGACCCTCAGGTGCAATAGGTTATCCTTTTACTATTGAAACACAAACATTTACTGGCGACGGCACTACAACAGCATTTACTATTAACAGTGGTTATGGCACACATAATATTTTAGTAGTAGCTAACGGTGCTTTATTACAACCAGTACTTGATTACTCAGTAAGCGGAACAACACTAACTTTTGTAATAGCTCCTGGAATTGGACAAGAACTAGTAGTTCGTGAAATGAAGGGTGACGGTATAACCGGACCCACAGGACCAACAGGACCTCAAGGTACAGTTGGTCCAACAGGACCAATGTCAACCTCGCAAGAGTTTACAGCAACAGCAGGTCAAACAGTATTTACTGTATCCAATGGCTATAGTACAGGATCAGTAATAGTATATGTAAATGGTAGTTTACAAAAGAGTAGTAATTATACTGCTGTAAATGGTACTACGGTTACATTGACTCAAGCAGCTACTGCTGGTGATACTGTTATAATTTTATCTAGTGTTGGATCATTAGGTTTAACCAGTGTGCGTAATTTCTCTATTGCAATGAGCGTAGCAATGGGTGTGTAAAAATAAGAAAGAATAAATAATATGGCAAAAACTTTAGCGAGAACATACACGTTTACGCCTGGAGCTGCTAATGCTGGAACAATAGTTATCCCGGGTAAAGTGCAATTAGAACAGCTATTAGTGATTACTAATACGACAAAGAATATTGTCATTTATAATTTTGCTGACCCAACCTATGCTGGAACAACCGCAGTATTTACCACTGGTAGTAGTGCGGCAATTCCTAGATTAGTACAACGGGTAGATGGATACACAACCATTACATTAGCTTATAACACTACCGGCATGACCGGAGATAGTCTTCAAATTTTATTTGAAGAAACTCAAAATGGTGTTAAGATACGTCCTTGGGATTTTGGTACTGATGCTATTGAACGTATGCGAGTATCAAATCCTCAAGCATTGATTGATGCTGACTTTGAGTATGGTTTACAGCCTACCAAATGGGCTAGCTACGGTACAATGCGGGGGTATCCTTCAATTTATGAATTTACTAGCGTTGATTTAGAAACTACGGCAATTACAACAGATTGGACAAGTTCTAATTCTAGTAATAGTTTAATTACTGTAACTACAAGTGTTGCTCATAATATTATAACTGGGATGGCGGTTAATATAACAGGCTTAAATCCTGGTACAGCTGGATTTAGTCGTGCTGTTGGCAATTTTATTGTTTTTGATGCTCCATCATCTACAACACTACGATACTATGCAAATGGTATTGTAGGTACTGCAAATAATCAAAGTTTATTAACTGATACCACGCTGACAAAACGCGCAAACTTATTTACAGGTGCAGCATTAAATGCTACTACCGCAACAGCTAACGCATCTAACCCAACTACCATAACAGTTAATTTTGGTTCTAATCATGGACTATTACCAGGAACTCCTATTTATGTAAATATTACTGGAGGTAGTAATCCTACTTTTGGTACAGGACAATTTTTAGTAAACAGTGTTGTTAGTCAAACATCTATTACTTATATTGGACGTACTGGCGCCGTTGTAAGTCCAGGCACCCCGACAGTATACGCTATGTCTAACGGTTCTGCTATTCACCGACCATATGACGGTGGTATTATCATAAACTGTAAAACTCCCTCATTTGGAGCCAGTATAGTACGCGTAACTAAAAAGTATTTTAGGTATCAATCTGGTAAAGGTATGTTATGGTCAACAGGTACACTTTTTAGACCTAGTTATGATATACAAACTATAACTGCAGCTACTACAGGTATAAATTCTGTAGTAACTGTAAAAACAGACGATATGGATCACGGGCTACAGATTGGTGGAATAGTTACTATTGCAGGAGTCGTTACTGCTGGATATAATGGAACATATACTGTAACAAATATTATTGATGATTTTACTTTTACTTTTAACAGTGGATCAAGTAATATAGCTTCAACTGTTGGCGTTATGGCTATTTATGCTAAAGTAACTGTAATTAATTGGCATGGTGCTAACGTAAGAGCTGGTTGTTTTGATGAACAAAATGGAATGTTCTGGGAATATAATGGCAGCCTATTAGCAGTTGTTAGACGTAATTCTATTCAACAATTAACGGGAACTGTAGGTATTAATACTAATACTAACTTAGTAATTGGTACTAATAGTCGATTTACACAACAAGCCAAAGTTGGTGACCGAATATCAATTCGCGGTATGACCCACTACGTTACCGAAGTAATCAGTGATACAAATATGAGTGTTAGCCCTGACTATCGTGGTGTTACTAACATTAGTGGTGTAAAGGCCAGTTTAGTTCAAGAAACTCGTATACCTCAAAGCGAGTTTAACTTAGATAAAATTGACGGAACGGGACCCAGTGGTTTTGCTATAGATATATCTAGAATGCAGATGATCGGAATACAATACACTTGGTATGGGGCTGGTTTTATTGATTACATGATTCGAGGCGGAGATGGTAACTGGATAACAGTACACCGTTTGAAAAATAATAATATTAATACAGAAGCACATATGCGTTCAGGAAACTTACCTGTACGTTATAGTATTGATAATGATGGAAGCCCACAAGTAGGATTTTTAACAGCTGATCCTGGCTCATTAGGCACAACATTAAATGTAAACGATACAACTTATTTTCCTAGTGCTGGGACAGTATACGTTGATAACGAACTAATTAGTTATACTGGTAAAACAGCAACAACATTCACAGGTTGCACCAGAGGCACAACCCTTACTAATTATGCCCAAGGTGGTATGAAAACTTACTCTGCAGGAACTGCAGCAGCTCATGCAGTAAATACAGGTCTTGTATTAGTATCAAATACTTGTAGTCCTACACTAAGTCATTGGGGAAGCTCTTTGATAATGGACGGTGGTTTTGACCAAGATCGCGGATATATTTTTAACTATCAACGTATTGGCCTAACACTTACCACAACTACTCAAACAGCATTTTTAATCCGCTTAGCACCTAGTGTTTCTAATTCTCAGGTTGGAGATCTTGGTTCTAAAGATTTGTTAAATCGCTCACAATTATTATTACAAGAAATTGCAGTTCAAACATATAACGCAAGTGGTACTCCTAGTGCTGGATCTATTATTGTTGAAGGAATTTTAAATCCTTCAAATTTTACTAGTGCTACGTGGAGCGCACTAAACCTACTTTCTGCCGGTGGCCAACCTAGTCTAACTCAAGTTGCTACCAGTGTAGTATGGTCTTCTGGTTCAACAGCTGTACCAGGTGAACAAGTATTTGCGTTCTCAGCTACACCTAATGGAGATAATAGGTTAGAGTTAACTGAACTAAAAGAACTTACTAATAATCCTTTTGGTGGTGTAGGTGCATATCCCAACGGTCCAGACGTATTAGCAGTTAATATCAGAATTGTTCAAGGTACTGGTAGTGGTACTGTATTATTACGCTGGAGCGAAGCTCAAGCCTAATTTTAATAAGGAATTTTATGGGCATAGCAGCTTATTTAGCAAAATTGTCAGAAGGAATAACTAGCGCCGGTGTATTAAGCCCTTCAAAAGGTGGCACCGGAGTTATTACTCCAGGTAGCAATGGTAGTGTATTAATATCGAATGGAACTAGTTGGACAACCCAAGTATTTCCTAAGTATGTTAGTCTAACTATGGTGGGAGCCATTGCACCTCCTTACGCAGGATTAGCAAGATTTTACCCCCCAACAAATATTGTTATAGACACTGTTTATGCTAACTTAGGTGCATCTCCAACTGGAGGTAATTTATCGTTTACTATAAATAAAAATGGTGCTACAACAAATATAACAGGTACTATATCGCCAGGAACAGTCGTAATGGCTCCAATATCGGTTAATATAGTGTTAACAACAACGGATTATCTAACTCTCGATGTGGCTGGTTCTGCTACATTTGCCAGAGACCTATATGTTAGATTAAAATATGTATAACTACTGGAGGTAGTATGGATAAAGAATTTTTTCAAAAGATATTTAATCAACAAATGGGTTTTGTTTATAAATATCTAGGTACAGTACCAGAAGGTGAGCAAAAATCTGCTTATATTACTGGAAAATTTGCACAAGCTGCAGGCTCACATTTAGTAGCCACTATGGTAGCGGATATTGGCACATATGGTATCACAGTGATTTATAATTATAGCGATACCAACGATGTAAATCACAAAGACTTTGAGTTGCTTATGGATTTAATACCATACCCACCACCAGAACCTACTGTTGAACCAGAAGTTCCTTCTGAATCAAATGAACAATCTTCACAAGGATAAGATATGCTAGTAAGATATAGAATGTTACCGGCCTGCACATTAGCACAATTCCAAACTGATATTAATAATATTATTTTGGGTAATGTTACTAATGTATCGCAGCTAAGTGCTGGTGGAGATCAAGTAAATAGTGTTATTTATGGCACTTATCCAACAAATAGTTATGCTCGTGTGAATGGCACTAGTTATACATATAGCAAAACGCACAACGATGCTACAACAAACAAAACACATTACATTCGTTTAACTTTTGATGCTACACAATTAACAACAATTACATTGGCTGCTGGTTATACGTCCGGAACGGACACACTAGTTAACTCTTTTCCAAGAACAGTTAATATTGTGCGTGCACCTTATGAAGCCTTTTATAAATCAGGAATAGATATTATTGTTAGTAACAAAATGTTAGTGTTTTTTGCACCTAATAGTGGCGTATTTTTAGGTTTAATTGACATGGGTCATAGTAGCACTACCAGAACTTATGCAGATAGTATTTTAATGCTAATGCAAGATTTTAGCAATGTACCAAATTATGGACCACTAAAGAATGATGTTATTCTTAATAATACTGGTACTACTATTCCTTATATTTACAACTACGATACAGTTGGATATGCTAGTGCTGTAGGCGGTATTCAAGGTGTACAAACTGTTCGCAAAGCATCAGGAGCAGGAACAAGTGCTATATTTGAAAATCCAGCTTTTACCAGCTCAACAGGTGCTAGTAATTTGATTTACGGATGCTACCGATTACCTTTTAACACCTTTAGTGGTGTACAAATTTACAAAGACGGTTCAAACTTGTATCGTCTTACTATAAACGATCTTTCTTTATTGGTGGACTAATATGATAGTTACATTTGATCCTTGCATTGGTACAACAGCTCCCGATAATAACGCAAAATACATGAACTTTTTGCGTTGTGTTACTGCAGCTGCTACTGCCGCAGCCGGTACTACTACACTAACAGTTAATCCTTGGACTAGCACTACAGCCATTGATGCAACAAAAAATTGCATTATTTCAGTTGACGCTAATACTGAAGCAGGTGGCTGGACTACTTCAACTGGTACTGTACCACACAACGTAGTAAACTCAGGAAGTTTTACTGCTATTACCAGTGCCGGTGCATATACCGCTGCAAGTAGTTATAAAGCTGATTTTTACAATGCCAGTGGTAAAAGTGCTGTTCCATATAACAAAATGACGTTTCATATTCCTGTAAATAATACTTATGATACTAGTGGATATGCAGGACCCGTTTTTCCAGCAGCTTGGAATTCACATCCTTATGTTCAAGCTACTTTTGGTTGCAGCACAGCAATAGATTTTAGTGATAGTGGTTATGTTCCAAGTAATGCAACTACTAATCAATTTAATACTAGGTCTTCTACTGTTAATAAAGATATATCGTTAACAAGTTCTCCTTATTATATTTATAGTGCATCAGTGCTTCCACGAATGGATTATATGAGTCAAAATAACTGTAAATTCCGTATTGCAGTTACTGCAAACTATTGTATTATATGGACAGAGCGTTATGACAGTACTTATGCCGCAGGATATCATGTTAATAGCACTAGTCATAATCCTGGTGTAAGCCCTTATGGTGCTATTATGTATATGGGTTTACGTGAAACACAGCCCTGGGAAAACGCATTAAACTTTAACCCTCCTTGGGTTACTTGGAGCTACATGAATACAGCTCAAACAGCTAGTAGTAGCTATGCAGGTTTTGGAAGTAACCATGTTAGAGCATTTATGGCTGGAATAGATAATGCTGGAGGAGTTTCTACTAGCGCTTCAGTAAGAGATGTTACAAACGGTTATAGTAATGCTGTTTTTAACGACGGCTCTTTTGATAGTGGTAATCAACTACAAACTCCAATATTTTATCCACGTCGCTGGGATGGCACTACATCAGAAAACAGATCACGTGGCGGAGGTACCACAAATATTCAGTATCCTCCTCAAGCAGATACTTCAACAGGTGTACAAGTACCAGGAGCTTATCCTATAGTTATTCGTGCAAAAACAACTGCAAACTGGAATCCAGGTGGGCAAGTTCGCGGTATTTACAAGAGTATTAGTATGCCTTGGACTACTCAAAAATTGTATTGGACAGCAGCAAATCAAACATTTACAATTAATGGTGAAAACTATATTCCAGTTGTATTCAACGAAGACATGTTTTTAATCCGAAATATTTAAAGGATTGTTATGCCGTTAGCAATATCTCGTGAAAAAACTGGCACTAATGTAGGTTTAGTAGTATCCGCTGTAACTAATTTAACTACTACAGAGTTAACCATTGTAGAGTCAAGCACAGTACCTAGTACAGTTACTCTGCCAGTATCTGATGTACACAACGCTGATTTGCCTATAAATGTAGTTCAAGTTGTTAACGCTGTAACTAATCTAGTAACCACAGAATTAACCATTGTAGAGTCACGCACAGTACCTAGTACAACTGCTGCGTCAGTATCTGATGTAAACAACGCTGATTTGCCCGTAAATGTTGGAACTTTAGTACTGACCGTAGATAGTTTACCTGCTAATATGACCTTACGTGAAGCGCTTGCGCCAACCGTAACGTTTGCAGTTACGCCAGTACTTGGCACCATATACTCAGATAGTTTAACAAAACACAATATTATTCCTACTCCTACTTTTGCACTAACAGACGGTAATTTGATTAGTATTGGCACAGGCAGTGGTGGAAGTACCACAAACGTCCAAGAGTGGACTATTGGTACATAATTTATAGGAAATGCAAATGAATCATTTTGCTCAAATTGATAGTAATAATACAGTAACACCGTAATTAATAAAAGGTATCACCTATGGGTATTTCACAATATTTATCAAAATTTGCACTTGGCGTTAATAGTCAAGGCGTGTTAAGTGCTGCAAAAGGTGGTACAGGTACAACAACTGGTGGCAGCGGCGTAACAGTTTACGCCACTGTAGCAGCTTTACCAGTTAGTGGAATAACTGCTGGTTCACAAGCCTATGTTACTGCTAATAATAGACTATATATTTGGACTGGTTCAGGCTGGTATAATATAGCACTAGTTAATCAAGCGCCTACTATTACTAGCGGTGCTAACGCTACTTATGGCTTGGCTGCAAATGGTACTCCTACAGTAATCACGCTACAAGGAACAGATCCAGAAGGTTTTGCATTAACTTGGAGCTACGAAATTACTACTGGATCACTTGGATCTACAGCAACAATCTCACAAAATGCAAACGTATTTACAATTACTCCTAGTACTAACACAGCTCATGCAGGAAGTTTTGGAATAACATTTAAAGCTACGGATGGCGTAAATATAACAACTAGTGTGTCTACAATTACTCTTGCATTTATTACTGAAAGATATCGAAATTTAGGTAGTAGTAGCTCAGCTGCAAACTCAGGTAGCGGTACTGGTATTAGTTCTCTTACTAATCTTAATACTTCAAAAACTATACTTACAGACGTTTATGGTAGTTCATATCCAATGTATTTTACAGATGCTGCCGTTCCAACAATAGCAACTACCTTAAATGGAACAATTACAGTTGAATGGTGGTGCAAGCTACAATCGACAAGTTATTGGAAAGACCTTGGTGTTATTAATAGTAGTGGAGATACTAGTAGTTATAAACGTGGTTTATGGACAATAAGTGATACTACTTTTGGTACTAAAGATGGTAACGGTTACGGCAGCCCAAGTACAGGCAATTTTATAGGTACTTGGATGCATATAGCTATGTGTTGCAATGCTACTTCTTGTAGATATTATAGAGATGGTGGATTAATTGGTACTGCAGCTGCTATACCTGCAGGAACTATTACAGTACAGTTGGGAACACATCCTGGTTACTATTCAGATATTAGAGTACATGCTGAGTTTCTATACCCAACAAACTTTTCACCACCTGGCAGAACATTAGTTTAAGGAACTATAAATGAGTAAAAGAACAAATTTAATTAGCCTATCACGCAGTGTTAGCACCGAAGGCGTTTTAAGTTCTGATGCTATTCAAATGGGTACTATTGTTAATTTTCCTGCTATTACTGCTGTGGGTTACCCTGGTAACGACACCGCAGTAGCTCTTACTGGTGGTGACACAGTTACGCTAACAGGCACTAATTTTAAAACTGGTGCAAAAGTTGTTGTTAATAATATACAACCTAGCCTAGTAACCATTGTTAACTCTACTCAAATCACATTTACTGCTCCTGCTAATGTTACAGGAAGTTATGTTATTTATGTTGTTAATACTGACGGAAGCACTGCACTAGCAGTTCCTGGATTACAATACTCAGGATTTCCTAGTTGGACAACAGCTGCTGGTAGTTTAGGTATTTCTCCTAAAGCAATTAGTTTTTCAACTACATTAGCAGCTACAGGTGATGCTCCTATTACCTATAGTTTATTATCAGGCACAATACCACCGGGATTAACACTTAACAGTTCAACAGGCGTGCTAAGTGGCACTACTCCTACAGTTAGTGCTGATACTACTTATAGTTTTACTATTCGTTCTACAGATGCACAAAATCAAGACACAGATCGTACATTTAGTTTAACTGTATTATATACAAATCCAACGCCAACAGCCAGCTATATCTTAGTTGGCGCAGGTGGTGGAACTAGTAATGGACGTGGTGGGGGTGGAGGTGGTGCTGTAAAAACAGGTACACTATCTCCTACGCCTGGAAATCAATATGGAATTACCATAGGTTTTGGCAATGTTGGTGCTAATGGCGGAAATACTACCTTTAATTCTATTATAGCTGGTGGTGGTGGTGCCGGAGGTGATAGTACTTATGGTACTGGCAGTAGTGCTACTAATGGCGGATGTGGTGGCGGTGCTAGTACAAACAATCAAGGAGCTTCTCCAAGCCCTCGTGGTGGTGGTAGTGGTTACACAAGTGGCGGAAGTTCTGCCTATCAATTTAACGTAGCCAGTGCTGGAGGCGGAGGCGGTGGTTATAGTGGCAGTGGTGGTGATGCCTCTATTTATACTATTTATAATCCCAATGGAAGTGTTTTTGGTACATTTGGATCTGCTGGAACTGGTGGTAATGGTTATGATGCCTCAAGCTGGGGTATAGGAACTGTTAGCGGCGGTGGCGGTGGAAGTGGAGGCAGTAGTGGTAATGGTGCTAGTGGTAGCGGTTCGGGTAGCAGTAATTACGGTGGTGGCGGTGTTGGTGGTTCAAGTCAAAGTGGTGGTCCAGGAGTAGTAGTTATTCGTTATGCAGATACTTATGACGCAGCTTATGCAACAACAGGGTCACCCACAGTTACAGTAAGTGGTGGGTATAGAACTTATAAATTTACTGGACCAGGTTCAATTACGTTTTAAAGGAAACTCATGAGTAAAGCAAAAAATCTAGTTAAACTAGTACAAAATATTAGCTCTCAAGGAGTTTTAGGTACAGCATCCGTACAAGTTGGTTTAGTTAATACACTACCCACAATCAGCTCAGTTGTTTACAACGGCGACGACACTGCTGTAAATATTGCAGGTGGTGATACAGTTACACTAAATGGCACTAACTTTAATGCTGGCGTTAAAGTATTAGTAAATAATATTCAATCAGGTGTAGTAACACGCATTAGTTCAACACAACTTACTTTTACAGCTCCAGCTAATGCTGCTGGTAGCTATATTATTTATGTAATTAACACAGACGGCACTACTGCCCTAGCAGTACCTGGCCTACAATATTCAGGAGTACCTGCGTGGACTACCGCAGCAGGTAGCTTTGGTAATTTTAATGTTTCTGTTAGTTTTTCAACAACAGTTGCAGCAACTGGTGATGCTCCTGTAACATATTCAGTTTACAGTGGTAGCTTGCCAAGTGGCATTAATTTAAATTCAACAACTGGAGTATTGTCGGGAACAACCCCTACTCCAGCTAGTTATACAACTTATAATTTTACAATTCGTGCAACCGATGCTCAACTACAAGACACAGACAGAGCATTTAGTTTAACAGTTATACCTCCTACACCAGTTGATTTTTTAGTAGTAGCTGCAGGTGGAAGTGGCGGAGGGGCTAACTGGGTTAACTCAAACAATGGCGGAGGCGGTGGCGGTAGCGGTGGTGCTGTAAGCGGCAATACTAGTTTTAATACGGGAACAGTATTAACAGTTACTGTAGGTACTACTGCAGGCGCAAGTAGTAGTATTTCTGCAACTAGTTTTGCGCGAAATGCTTATGGTGGTGGTAACGGCGGTTCTCCAACAGGTAATTCAGGTCAACCTGGTAATAGCGGTGGCAGCGGTGGAGGCGGTGCTCGTGGCGATGGAGTCACTTCAACTGGCGGTACCGGCGGTACCGCAGGAAATTTTAATAGTCCAGGCAGTGGCGGCTCAGGTGGCGGTTCAGGTGGCGGTGGCGGTGGTGGAAGTGGCGGAGGTTATTCTGGATCTGGCTATGGTCAAGGTGGCGAAGGCGGTGGCAGAAATTGGCTTACTACTGATTTTAATAATATAGGTACAAGTTGGGGTGCTGGAGGTCCAGGAGCTAGTTCTTCTACTGCAGGTACTCAAGGTATAGTAGCCTTAAAATATCCTGATACTTTTGCACTTGCTTCTGCAACAACAGGTTCCCCCACAGTTGTAACAACAGGCGGTTATAGAATTTATCGGTGGACTAGTTCAGGTTCAATAACCTTTTAAGGAATACAATGGGTAAAGCACGAAACTTATCAAAATTATCCTCGGTGTTAACCACTGATGGGGCTGTGCCTGCTGCAAAAGGTGGAACAGGTACCACTACTGGTGCTAGTGGTGGCAATACTATTCAAAGTATTACAGGATTTTATCCTGGTATTAATACATCTCAAACTGGTACATTAAAAAGATATTTTGCTAATAATATAACATTGGTTAAAATGACGGCTTTGGTATCGTCAACATCTACATCAAATGTAGTAATTGGTTTAAAAAAGAATAACATAAACATTGCTAATGTTACCATTGCGGCAAGTGCATATAGTGCAAGTACTACATTATCTGCAAGTTTAATTGCAGATACAGATTATCTAACTTTAGATATTGTGTCAGGTACCGGAACAGATATAAGTGTAAGACTAGATTATACTAGTTCTTAATTGATTAATTTAAAGGATTTTTATTATGTACGCAAAATTAGTATGCCCTGCTCAAACGTGGAGCACTACCACTACAGCAACTTTGTTTAATGCAGTGATAGGGGTAATCACAGGAACTGTCACAGCTACATCGTCTTTGGACTCGTCGGTGTTTAACCAAGGTGCTTCACAAATTATATCCACTGTGGCACCAGGGTGGAGTGTTCATGATGCCGCTGCTGGAACCACTATTTCTACAGGTTCTACTCCGGTGGTAATAAAAGCACCGTACTCAGATGACGGAACAAAATTCAAGTACATATGGGCAGCACCAGTTTATGTCACTGGCGGCACCGATCAACACTGGCAGTGGATCCCAATGGAAAACTGGGATGCCACAGCCAATACCAGTACCAACACCTTGGTTACCCCGCCAACCACAACTCAGTCAAGTAGCACCAAATGGTACAGTTGCCCAGCTTACAATTCTACTTTCAGCAACGGCTGTACGGTTATTATAAGTGCTTCTGCAAATCATTTGTTTGTGCATATTACAACAGGCGTTACAGGTTTAAGTTTTGACAGTTGTTTGTATGCATCGGAATACACTCGAGACGATGTCTGGAACACTGTGGCCAATGGATATCCTTCCTGGGTATTTACAGGCACCAATGCTAATGGCGTGTCCACGGCATATACTAATGAGAACGGCACGGTAATTAGAGTATTGAACATACAAGGTGGTGGAACCACTGACGCCAACCAAGTTGCAGCTCAAACTGGTACTGCTTACACTCAGTCACATTGGGGACTTACTACCAGAATGAGAACTCAAAGAATAGCTTCGTCTACTTATAGTTTGAGTAATAATCCTGTAGGCCTCTCACAGATTGGCACTGCTGCCAACTATTGGGGCAATAACTATTATGCCAGAGATTCTTCTAAAGCTCAGAGTTTGATGTTGGCTGACATTAGACTAGAAGTACAATCAAATAGTAGCAATCAATTCTGGATTGGCGGATCTTTGACCACTAAAGCGCCGTACATTTATGTTTTCAGAACTCAGTGGCAGTCATTGGATGAGGTAGATATTTCTGGACAGCGATATACCAATCTTATTTGCAATACAACTACTCCTGGCACTACTTCTAGCACAATTTTAGTAAAGCAGGTCTAATATGGCATTGCAGTCAATTGGTAGTAACTCAACCATCATCTCCAACAATACAATTACAAATGATTCTATTGTTGGAGTATCTGTCTACACTAACAAAGTAACCAAGTATATAGCTGCTGGTAATTTGTACGCCACGTCATTGATATTATCAGATAATACTCAATCTGAAGCTGGAATTTTATTAAACACTCCGTTTATTACCAAAGTGATCAAAGTTGTTGGAACAAATAATCTTTATAATAAAGCACTGGTTTTGCAAGATACTACCAGCGCAACCGGTACTAGCACACAACAATTTTATTGGGGATAATAATGGAACGTTATGTAAAAATTGAAAACGGAAAAGTAGTTCAAGAATTTGAATGGGGTCCTGGAATTTTAACTTGGCCTGGGTTATGGGTGAAATCTAATACTTTACAAATTGGTGACAATTATGTTGAGTCTAATGTATAAGTACTTTTGGAAGTACGAGTTAAAGGAATATTATGACAACTTTAGTAACTCAGCCGTCAATTGACCAAACACTATTTAATAGTTTGGCTACTTTAACAGGTAGCCAAACTATTACAAACAAAACAATTAAAACTACAAAAGAAAACGTAACAATTGTATCAACTGCACCCCCAACCACAGTTAATTTTGATGTTGCCACACAATCGATTATGTGGTA
>Ga0304730_1002201_pt1 | contig 14092 bp, 12 predicted proteins | sample M_130628_MF_Meta_FD_190474 | JGI IMG/M metagenome (GOLD analysis project Ga0304730, IMG submission 190474) | Freshwater microbial communities from Lake Montjoie, Canada to study carbon cycling - M_130628_MF_MetaG (v2) (version 2) | ecosystem: Environmental > Aquatic > Freshwater > Lake | place...
GGCAAACCCGGTGAGCATCGCCCGGTCGTCGCCAAACGACTTGTCGCCGTGGAGTTCGACAAACTCGTCGAACACGAGGTTCAGATAGTCGCTCGTTTTCGGGCGATTGGGGTGCCGAGAGACCTCGACCGTCTGCCAGGGGTCGAGGCTGCCGAAGACCTTCTTCTGAACTTCGACGAGCTCCCGCTTGAGCCGTCGGAGTTCCTCCGGCTCCTGGCCCCCAAGGGGCGCGGCCTCCAGGGCAGCGATCCGGTCCTCGATCTCGTAGATCGGCTTCTCGAGCGGCAGTCGATGCAGTCCGGCGGCCATCGGTGTCGGGGCTCCGGGGAGGGTGATTCGGACCCTAGAGTGTCGCCGCCCGCGAAATCCCGCGTCAACCGAGGAAATCGGGCGGCGGGGGCGGCACGGGCACGGCACAGGGTGCAAAGCTGGGCTCCTACGGGGTATCCGCTTCTCCGCAGCGCAGGTTTTCAAACTGCGGCACTCGTAGTTTCCACAGGTTGACAACCTGTGCTACGGGAGGCCGCGACGGGCTGCCCGTGCCCAGGAGCCGGCGTTGCTGACAAGCGCAGCCAGGGATGGCGAAGCGCAGTCAGCATCGAGAGAGCGAAGGCCTGGAAGGCCGAAGCAAACGTCCGGCGATGGGCATGGGCAGCCCCGAGCCCAGCGTGGGTCAGCGGTCAGTTCGGCACAGGTTGAAAACCTGTGCTACGGGAGGCCTGTGCTACGGGCAACCGGTGCTACGTGAACCGGAACTACACGGTGACCCGCTCCACCAGTCGGATCGAGCGGAGCTGCTGGAGCACCTCCTTCATCGAGGCCGGCCGGTCGGACGGCTTCTTCGCGAGCATCTGGCGGAGATACTTGGCCGCACCGGTGGTGGCGAGCTTGTTGAAGGCGTCAACGGCCGGAACCGTGGCCGAGACGTGCTTGTTGAGCAAGTCGTTCGTGTCGGCCCCCGTGTAGGGCGGCCGGCCCGCGATCAGTTCGAAGATCACGCAGCCGAAGGAATAAATGTCGCTCCGCGCATCGAGCGCCTCGCCCCGAATCTGCTCCGGCGACATGTAGCTTGGCGATCCCTGGGCGGGCGTCTTGCTTCCAAGCAGCTTGCCGAGGAAGCCCGACGACTTGGCCGCGATCGCGAGGTCGATCAGCTTCACCTGGCCATCGGCGGCCGCCAGCACGTTGTCAGGCTTCACGTCGCGATGCACCCAGCCGCGGGCATGCATGTGGTCGAGGGCGAGCGCCGTCTCCGTCACGATCCGCTGGAGCTTGGGCACGAGGTGCTCAACGCCAGCCGCGACCTGCTTCTTCAGATTCGGCGCGGGAAACAACTCCATCACGAGATGCGGCAGCCCACCCTCCTCGGAGAGCCGGTCGATCTTGATGATCGTGGGATGGTCGAGTGACGCGGCCACCTTGAGCTCGTGCTCGAGCAGCTTCCGCTGGCCGGCGTCGTTTGCCATCGACGGCACGATCACCTTGACGGCGACCTTCTTGCGGGCTTTCGTGTCGAGCCCCTCCCACACCTGGCAGTATTTGCCGAGGCCGATCTGCTGGACGAGTTTGACGGGGCCGAGTTGGTCGGGGATCGCGGTCATGATCGGGTGCGGTGCGAGGGTTCGGGCGCGGTCGTCGTCGGCCAGGCATGCCCGAGGTCGGTCGCCACGAGCACGAGCCCCTGCGGCGGCGCCGTCGGGCCCGCGGCGGGCCGACTGCGGGCTGCCAGCGCCTCTCCGAGCCATCCGGGAGACCGCTTTCCCGCGCCGACCAACACCAGCGAGCCGGCGATGATCCGAACCATGTTGTACAGAAAACCGTTCCCCTCGACCTCGATCCAGACTTCCGCCCCCGCGGCGTCCGCGGCCAGTGGCGGCCGAAACACCGAGAGGGAGTGGATCGTGCGAACCTTCGAGAGCCGCGTGGAGGGCAGGCTCTCGAAACTCGTGAAGTCGTGCTCGCCGACGAGGGCCGTGGCCGCCTCCCGCATCCGTTCCTCGTCGAGCCGGCCCCGCCAGTGCCAGACGAGGTGCCGATCGAGCACCGGCCTCCAGGATGCGTCGTGGATCCGGAAGCGATACCGCTTGCGAATCGCGGCCGTCACGGGATCGAAGTCGAGCCCCACCTCCCTCCCCTCGCGAACGGTGATGTCGCGCGGCAGCGTGGCGTTGAGCGCCCGCACCCAGACGCCGGCGGCGTGGCCGCTCATCGAGGTGAAGGCCACCACCTGGTCGAGGGCATGCACGCCGGCGTCAGTCCGGCTCGCCCCCTTCAGCACGAGGTCCTCGCGCGACACCTCGCGGATCGCCGCGGCGAGAGTCCCCTGCACCGTCGTCTGGTTCGGCTGCAGCTGCCAGCCCGAGTACCGCGTGCCGTCGTAGGCGAGTCGGATCGCTATCCGTCGGCCGACGACCGCGGACGCCTCATCGGGCACCGGCGGTGAACTCATGACCGAACCGAGTGCCCTGCCCCCTTCAGTCCATGCTTCGCCAGATACTCGGCGATCTGCACGGCGTTGGTGGCCGCGCCCTTGCGGAGGTTGTCGGACACGCACCACAGCGCGATGCCGTTGGGGCACGAGATGTCTTCGCGAATCCGGCCCACAAACACCTCGTCGTGGCCGCTGGCCGTCCGCGGCTGCGGGTACCGCTTGGCCGCGAGATCATCCTCGACCACGATGCCGGGGAACCCGGCGAGCAGCTTCCGGGCCTCGTCGGCGGTGAGTTTCTTCTCGGTCTCGATCAGGATCGACTCACTGTGGCCGTTGGCCACGGGCACGCGGATGCAGGTGGCGCTGATCGCGATCGACTCGTCGCCGAGGATCTTCCGCGTCTCGAGCACCATCTTCATCTCTTCGCTGGTGAACCCGTTGGGCCGTGGCGAGCCGATCTGCGGGATCAGGTTGGCGGCGATTCGATGCGAAAAGACCTGGTTGGCTTCCGGCTCCTTGCCCAGCCAGGCGGTGGTCGCCTGCTCGAGTTCGCGGGTCGCGGCCAGCCCCGCGCCGCTCACTGCCTGGTAGGTGCTGACGATCACCCGCTTCACACGGGCGGCATCGTGCAGCGGCTTCATCACCATCACCATCTGCGTGGTCGAGCAGTTCGGGCTGGCGATGATCCCCTTGTGGGTCGCGATCGCCTCCGGGTTGACCTCCGGAATGACGAGCGGCACCTCGGGGTTCATCCGGTAGAAGGCGCTCTCATCGACGACGACGGTGCCCCGCTCCACCGCCCACGGCACAAACTCGGCCGCGATCTCGTCGGGCGTGCTGCCGATCGCCACATCGACGCCCTTGAAGGAATCGGGCGTGAGCACCTCGACGTCGTGGGTCATGTCACCGACGCGGACCGGCGTGCCGGCGGAACGAGCCGACGCGAGCAGTTTGAGCCGCTTCGCGGGAAACTTCCGCTCCGCGAGCAAGTCGAGGATGATGCGGCCCACGGCGCCCGTGGCGCCGACAACGGCGAGCGTGTCGATCATGGATGGTCCGAAGGGGTTCCTGGGAGGATGTGGGGCGAATCGGGGTTCCGGAACGTGAACGGTCGCAGCAGGCTCTCGAACGTGGTGGCCGAAACGAACGCCAGGTTGGCGGCGATCATGGCCAGGCCAAACTCCATCATGCCCATGGCGAGCCCGATCCCCAAGTGGACCAGCACCGCCATCGCGAGGCAAAGCGGCCGCGTCAGCCGCGGCCAGACGAGGCCGGCGTAGGTCGCCTCCCACCAGAGAGTCGCCAGAGTCAGGGCGTTGACGACGAGCGGGTGGCCCGCGAGCCCCCGGAGGTCGAGCGTGCGGTAGCGGTCGTTGGCGATCGCCCCCCAGAGGGCGGTGCCCTCCCACCAGCTCGCCCCGAAGAGTTTTCCCGCGCCGGAGAAGCAATAGACCACGCACAAGTGCACCTGCAGCAACCGCAGGGCGATGCCAGCCCGGACCGAGGACTCCCCTCCCCTGCCCTGCCCCGGCCCGGCGAGCAGGCGGTCGACCGACATCCTTGCGCCGCTCGGGCCGATCACCAAAGGCACGAGTAGCATGCCGAGCGTGTCGTCGAGACCGAAGACATTCAGCGGCGCGCGATTCGCGGCGCTGACGAGACCGAGAAACGAGACGAGGGCCGCCAGCGGGGTCGCCAGGCCGATCGTGAGAAGGATCGCCGCCACGAGCGAGATGCCGGCGACCACCCGAATCATGGTGGGCGACGACGCGACGAAGTAGCCGCTCCACTGCCAGGGCTGGTCGTTCATCCGCCAGACCTGATCGGGCCGCAGCCAGCCGCGATCGCCGAAGAAGGCGTCGGCGTCGAGCAGCCAGACGACGCACGACCAGGTGAGGATCAGGCCGGTGACGATCCGGATCACGGCGAGCGGAAGCGGATCGGCCGGCGTGAACCAGAACGCGTTCCACGCGGCGACCCACTCGGCGAGCCAGCCGCGGCTCACCAGGACCGGCGCCGGCGGCTGGGCGGCTGACCGGCTGACGGTGCGGCGGGCGGGCAGGGAGCGGACGGTGGTCATCGTGGCGGCTCCGCCCAGGCGTAGGAGCCAAGCGGTGTGACCGCGTCGGCATACGTGCCGCTGGCGAGCACCTCGCCGGGATCGGGCAGATAGTGCTCGACCGTCTCGAGCGTGACGCTCAGCCCCCCCTCACGCCGCAGCAGGTTCGTCGCCACGCCCTTCACGAGCGGCTGCCAATCGCGCTTCGCCCGCTCGCGAATGTCTGCGGGCGCATCGGCCAAGGGGACGAGCGCCGAGATCTTCTCGCTCACCATGAAGCGGCGGTGGTAGAGCAACCGCGGGCGGTCGAGGGCTTCGTCGGGAATCCGACCGGACCGCGTGGAGCCGTCAGGCATCGTCATCGTCCAGCGAATCGTGTGGCCGGGGCCGGGGTTTGGGGCGAAGAACCGGTAGCCGTGACCGAGATAGAGCGCCCCCACCAGCGGCCGCAACGGCTGCAGGATGCGGCTCGCCAGTTCGCTCGCCGGCGCGGGCCCCGCCAGCGGCGGCACGATCACGGCCGCGAGGTAGGCGAGGATCGCCACCGAGGCACAGCCCCGGGCCACGGGCGACCACCGGCTCGCGTTTGACTCGGGGAACTTCATGGACACCGCAACCTCTTTCGACCACAGGGAGCATCGGACCGTTCGACCGGCTCGCTCCACTGCCGCTCACGGCAACCCTAGGTCGCGTTTTTCCGGAAGGACGCGCGGCGACGGCACAGGTTGAAAACCTGTGCTACGGGCAGAACACAGGTTGAAAACCTGTGCTTCGAGGGGGCGAAAATCCCGGTCATGCGGGTCATGCCGCCAGCCACGCGGCCGTCCGCAAACGAAAATCCCCGCGTGGCACGGGGCCACGCGGGGATCTCGTGAACTCGATCGTTCCGATCCGCGGCTCAGTTGAGCGACGCGGTCGTCTCGGCCGACGCCGTGCGGGCGGCGGGGTCGAGCACGAGGTCAACGACGTCGCCAGCGGCGAGGTCGATCACCTTCGAAACCGTCCGCTCCTGGCCGTCGACGACGGTCGCGACGCGGATCTCGTAGCCCTTCCAGGTCTTGCCAGCCGGGAGGCTCGAGGTCTCGAACGTCCGCACGTCGCCCGTGGAGGCGGTGGCGCTGCCGGCGAGCCAAACCTTCGCGTCGACCGGCACGCGGAGAGTGACGCTCGTCTTCGGGGCCTCGACAGCCGCGTTGAACGAGACGCTCGACCGCTGACCGGCGGTCAGCGAAACGACCTTCGTCGTCTCCTTGCCGGCGTCGGTCGCCATCCGCACCACAAACTCATACTTCTGGCCGGCAGTCAGGCCGCGCGACAGGTAGCGGCGAACCGCGCCCTGCGAGGTGGTCTTCGTGCCGTTGACATACACCGTGGCGTCGGCAGGCACCTCGACCACGAGCATCGCGCCGTCGGCCGGCACGGTCTCGCGGGACGTGGAGTCGAAATCACCGGGCACTGCCGAGGGCGTGCCGATGATCTCGCCGCCGACCATCGACGGGGTCTCGTTGATCACGCGGTATGACTCGATCGGCATGGCCGAGGAGTAGCCCTCAACGGAGGACGAGCTGGAGTAGCCGCTATACGAACCACCGTAGGACCCGCCGTAGGAGCCGCCGGACGAACCGCCCGACGAACCACCGGAGGAGCCGTAAGACGACGAGTAGCTGCCGCCGGATGAGCCACCCGACGAACCGTAGCTACCACCGGACGAACCGTGGCGAGCCGCACGCATCGCACGCTTGTAGGCGTGGTGCGAGCCAGCGCTGCCGCCCGACGAGCCGTAGGAGCCGTACGTGCCGTAGCCGCCACCCGACGACCCGCCGCTGAACGAGCCCGAGCTGCCACCGGACGATCCACCCGAGCTCCCGCCGGACGAACCGCCCGAAGAGCCACCGGACGAGCCCGACGAGCCGTAGCCACGATAGCGGTGGTGCCAGCCGGCCTGCACGTCGCAGGTCGCCGCGGCGACCGCGACAAACGAAACCAATCCAGCGATTCGAATCCAGCGACGCTGCGACACCATGTCGGTGAAACTCCCGAGTTATTTCGCGTTAATGTTGAGGCCAGCCCCGAAACGGTTTCAGGCACCATGCCGTTATGCTGAGCAAACATAGTTTGCCGGTTAGGCAAATCAAGGATTCTGGGGAAGATATTCCGTCGGATTTTCTAACCCGCTGGGGATGGCCGACCTCAGAAATCTGCTGCCGCCGACCGCAGACGGGGAGCAGCATGGGAGATGAGGCCGAAAACCTCTGTTTTTCAAGGGTCGTCTGCCGGGAGGAGTGTTCACCGCGACTCGCCCTCCAGGCCCACGGCGTCGACCTCGAAGGTGCCGGTCGCACCGGCCATGCCGACCATGAGACTGCCCTCCCTCGCCCATACCGGCACGTCGATCCGGTGATCCACGTCAGTCCAGGCGAAGTCGCCGGTCCAGGGACCCACGATCGCTGTCGATGACCGGCGGCGATCCGCGTCGAGAAATCGGACCGCAAAACAGGGCCGTTCGTCCGGAGTGCGTCCGGCAATCACGCCGCTGCTGCACACCTTCGCGCGGACGCGGAGGCTCTGAACCTTCGCGCCATCCACGGCGAAGCCCTGAAAGATCTGTGCCGGCCGGCCGGGCTCGGAGTTGTGAAACCGAAGCGCGCGACTCCCCTGCCCTGCCCCATCGCTGACCACCTCGCACTGCCGGCCGTAGTACCAGGCCGCCGGCAGCCTTCCGCCTTCGATGAGCTCCTCGAAGCCGCCGTTCTTGACCGACGGGCGACCGCCGTCGGGCTGCACGCGTCGCGACTCCTCGGCGGCGCCCGTCATCGGCACGAACAGCGTCGGCTCGATCGTCTCGCGAACCAGTTCAGCACCGCGGCGGGTGATCCTCACGAGCCTCTGCTCGAACCGCTCGCCGACTGGAATCATCATCCGGCCACCGTCGGCAAGTTGGTCGAGGAGCGGCTGCGGAACGTCCTCCGGCGAACAGGTGACGATGATGCCGTCGAAGGGCGCGTGCTCCGGCCAGCCCTGGAAGCCGTCGCCGGCCTTCGTCACGACGTTGTCGTAGCCGAGGCGATCGAGAGTATCGCGGGCCTTCTCTGCAAGTGGCTTCTCGATCTCGATGGAATAGACCGTCTTTACGAGCGGCGCAAGAACCGCCGCCTGATAGCCGCTGCCCGTGCCGATCTCGAGCACCCGATCACCGGGCCGCGGTTGCAACTGCTCGGTCATCACCGCCACCACCAGCGGCCCTGAGATCGTCTGCGCCTCGCCGATCGGCAACGCCATGTCGAGGTAGGCCTTCGCCCGCTGCGCAGCCGGCACGAACTCGTGCCGCCGCGTGATCCGCATGCTCTCCAGCACCCGTGGATCGGTCACACCGGCGGCTGCGATGTCGTCGCGGACCATCCGCTCTCGGGCGGCGACGAAGCTGTCGACCGGGGCAGCGACGGCGGCCCCGCAGGCCAACGCCACGATCGTTGCGAAGGCCGCAGCGACTCGACGCATCACGCCTCCCATCGCCGCCATCCGGGCGGGGTTCACCGCTTGGGGCCAGGCTGACTGCCGACGAGTTCGATTTCGAACACCAGCACCTCGTTGGGCTCGATCGTGGGGGGCGAACCCTCGTCGCCGTAGCCCATGGCCGGCGGGAGGTGGATCCGCCACTTCGAGCCGGTCTTCATCAGCGGCAGCGCCTCCTGCCAGCCGGGAACGACACCGCGCAGCGGAAACTGCGCCGGCGGCCCCGCCGGATCGGTGCCATCGAACCGCGTGCCGTCGATGTGCGTGCCGGCGTAATGAGCCGTGACCACGTCGTCAAGGGTCGGCTGCGGCCCCGTTCCTTCCTTGAGAACCTCGTAGAGCAACCCGCTCGGCAACGCCTTCACGGAGGGCTCGGCCGCCTTCTTCTTGAGATACTCGGCCCCCTTCGCCAGGTTGGCCTTCGCCGCGGCCTGCATCTTCTCGACCATCTCGCGTTGCTTCTGTCGCATCAGCGCCTCGAGGCCGGCGAGCGCCGCGCGAAACTTCGGCTCGTCAAGACGCGGTTGCTTGCCCGAGACCGAGTCGGCGAGGCCCGCCGCGAGCCCGGCCGGATCGACGGGCGACCCCATCTGCTGCTGCTCGGCGAGGATCTGCTGCCCGATCCGGAAGCCCATCGCGTAGCCCATGTCATCGGCCGATGCCTGCGGCCCCGCGACCGGCGGCACCGCCAGTGTCTCGACCGTGCCCTGCGCGATGACGAGTCGGCACGCACACGCCCCGATCACGATCACGACACCCAACCACGATGGACTCCGCATGACGATCTGGCTCCCTCGTTTCATGGCACGACCGATCCGGGCACCCGCGGGGATGCCGCCATGGCGGAGAATAGCAGAAGCCCCCGCCCGCGTGCCGCTCAGGAATCCCCGGCCGGCCGCGCCAGGGTGCCGCGGGTGAGCTCCAGGAAGGCCGTCTCCAGATTGACCTCCTGTTCGCGAAGCGACACGAGGCCGTGACCCTCGGCGACCAAACGGGCGGCCAGCGCCGAGCCGTCCGGGATACCGTCTGCGAGCGCCACCACCACCTCGCCATCCTTGACGGTCACCGCCGCCGACTCGGAACACCGCTCCAACGCCTTCGCCGCCGCCTCGGGAGATCCCACCACTCGGATGCGAACTGTCGGCCGACCGCGGACCTGAGCGAGCAGATCCTGCACGTTGCCGCACGCCAGCAGCCGCCCGTACTCGATGATGCCCACGCGATTGCAGATGTCGGCCAACTCCGGAAGGATGTGGCTCGACACCAGGATCGTCTTGCCCATGCCCTGGAGTCGCTTGAGCAGGTTCCGCATCTCGATCCGCGCGCGGGGATCGAGGCCGCTGGCCGGTTCATCGAGGAGGAGCACCTGCGGATCGTGCAGCAGCACGCGGGCGAGGCCGAGCCGCTGGGTCATGCCCCGCGACAGGCTGGTGACCAGTTCGTCCCGCTTGGCGACGAGGTCGACCAGTTCCAGCGACCGCTCCGCCACCTGCCGCCGCTGCGGGCCGTCAATCCGGTAGGCGGCCGCAAAGAACTCCAGGTATTCGATCACCCGCATGTCGTCGTACACGCCGAAGATGTCGGGCATGTAGCCGATGGCGCGGCGAATCTCGCGGGGGTGGGTGTAGATGGAGTGGCCGCAGACGTAGGCCTCACCCCAGGTGGGCGAGAGCAGCGTCGAGAGGATACGAATCGTGGTCGTCTTACCGGCGCCGTTGGGGCCGATGAAGCCGAACAGGTCTCCCTGCTCCAACTTCAGCGTGAGGGATTCGAGCGCGAAGAAATCGCCGTACTTCTTAGTCAGGTCGATCGTTTCGATCATGGAACAGCCTCCGCGGCGAGGGGGATCACGATCCGGCAGAGCGTCGGAGCGGCGGCCGAGGTGGGCAGCGGGCCGGCGGCGCCGCCGACGTCCCAGCGGGTCGTCGGCACCTCCGCCGCCACGGTGCCGACGAGCACGGCCCGATCGACGGCGAGCAGCGGCGAGAGATCGAGGCGGCCGAGCCGGCCCGCCTCGAGACCGGTGTAGGCCGTGCCTCCCGCGGCCCCCTGGAACGCCGCCACCTCGATGATTCGGGCGACATCGGCGTTCGTCGGATCCCACGTCATGCCGGCCTCGCGATCCTTGGCGGCCGCGCGGCGGGTGAGGGCGCTGGCCAGCGACCGAGGCCCCCGGCCGGTCGCGGTGTCGTAGCGATCGCCGGGCCGGAGCGTGCCCACGTCGTAGAGCCAGCCGGCGTGAAGCAGTCGGCAGTTTTCGATGGCGAACGGCAGGTGGTGCGACACGGCACCGGCCAGCGTGGCCTGCGAGGTGAGGGCGAGCGAGGAGGTCACCACCGGCACGTCGGCGCAGCCCGACCATTCCGCCTCGAAGAGCCTGCTCGCCGCGGCGGCAACGGGCACGTCTTCGAGCGCGGCGAGCGAACCGCCGTAGCTGTAGTCGGCCGCCGCCAGCGACGGATGGGGAACGACGGCATCGAGTCCGCCGAACCCGCGGCCCGCCACACCCCACCAGGTGACGGCTGCCTGGCGGTCGGCGCAGGCCGTGCCCGTCGCCGGCTCCACGGCCACGTCGAGCGTGTCGTTTTCCGGCGAGAGAACGGCGAGCCACGACGTCCCGCGAATGTGTCCGCTTCCGGCGTCGACGTCGATCACATCGGCGGTGTGGGCGATCGCCTCGCGACCGCCGCCCCATCGGCCCTTCAGGCCCCACGCGGCAGCCGTGAAACCAGCCGCGAGGATCGGAAGCGTGAGCCAGGCAATCCACGGTCGCCCCTGCTTCGAGACGAACCACCAGTCGAGTGGATAGAGACAGAGCACATAGAGCAGGCCGAGTCCGGCGAGCACTTCAAAGGGAACGGGCGATACCTTGCGGCCATGAGGTGCCTGATCGGCCGACGTGGCGGTGGCTGGGAACGTGTCGAGGGCGGCATGCAACTGGCCTGCCAGATCGGGCATCCCAGATCGTTCGGAGGACCGTTGATCGAGTCCGCCTCGCGATCGCCCGCCGAGCGCCGCGGCCAGGAGCGTGTCGCAGCCCGACCAGCCGCGCAGCGGTTCGCCGTCGAGATCGAGGCCGAGCCAGGTGACGGTGCCAAGTCCGCGGGCACAGCGGGCGACGATCGGACCGCCGCCCGCCTCAACCGCCGACACCAGCACGACGCCCGAGATCGGCCCCACAAACCGCGGCACCGGCACCCCGTCGGGTGGCACGCGATCGACGAGTCCGCCGGACCGCGCGTAGGCCTCGACCGGCCCGAGGCGCCTGAGGCGCACGATCTTTTCGAAGGTTCCTGGCAGCCATTCGGATACCGGGGATCCAATCGCGGCTACCTCCGCGGCCGACGCCCCGCAGACGAACACGAGACTGCCGCCGTCCCGAACCCAGGCATCGATTCCCGCGCGGACGTCGGGCGGCAGCCGGGTGGCCGCGCTGCCGCTGATGACGATGGCGTCGACGGCATCAAAACTCCGCCGCGACGCGGTCGCGGCATACGGCGGCGTGTCGGTCATGACCACCGTGGTGCTCCCCCGATCGCGGTCGACCAACCGGGCGGCTCTGGGGACGGGAGGCAGGTCGCCATACGCAACGATCACGTGGTCGGTCGACAGGATCGGATCGACCAGCCGGTCTTCCGTCGTCGTGGCTGCACCTCCGCCAGGACTGGCCACGTCGACGCGATAACGGCCCGACGGCCGACCGAACCGCACGCACAGCCGGGCTTCGACGCGATCGCCCACCTGCGCAGCGAGGGCGGCCGGCGATCGGACCAGTTGGCCGTCGTCGTCCTCGGCCCAGACGCGGACTTCCTGCCCGGCCTCGAGCCCGCCATCCATAGCGGACACCACCAGCGGTGTCCACGACCCGATCCGCCAGCGACCGCCGAAGCCTGCCGCCACGTCGAGCCGGCCGGGCTCCGCTCCATGCGTCGGCAGGCCGCCGCCAGCGAGCATCAGCATCAGCGCCGCGACCAACGCACCGGGCCACGACCCGCGCCGCCAGTTCATGGCTTCTCCGCGTCGGGGCAGGTGCAGACGAACTGGCCGCATCCCGGACAGCCGGTACCGTATTTGCGACGGACGGCGTCGTCGAGATCGACGCCGACGACGTTGGCGATCGTCACCAGCCAGGCGAGCACGTCGGCAAACTCGAGCGCCTGCTCCTCGTGCGTGCCGCTGCGGAGGGCCGTGGCGAGTTCGCCGATCTCCTCCGTGAGCCACATGAACGTACCCTCGACGCCCCGCGAGGCGTCTTTGTCGTGGTACATGGCGCGGATCAGGTCTTGAAACTCCCGCAGCGTCATCGTGGTGGTGGCTCCCGGTAGGTCGGTCGGCGATCGGGCATGGCGAGTCTACAAAACCCCGTCACCGCCGTGCGGCCGGTGGAGTGGGTGCCGGCCGCCCTGCCGCCGGCTACGATGAGGGGCTCCCCGGCACGCTGGATTTCCCATGACCACGCCCCGCCCGATCCGCATCTTCGACACCACGCTCCGCGACGGCGAGCAGTCGCCTGGGGCGAGCATGAACCTCACCGAGAAGCTGGAGGTCGCCCAGGCGCTCGTGCAGCTCGGGGTGGACGTGATCGAGGCCGGCTTCCCGATCGCATCGCCGGGCGACTTCGAGAGCGTGCGCGAGATCGCAAAGGTGGTGAAGGGCTCGGCGGTCTGCGGCCTGGCCCGCTGCAACGACGCCGACATCGACCGGGCGTGGGAAGCGCTCAAGGCCGCGGAGCAGCCCCGGATCCACGTGTTTCTCGCGACCAGTTCGATCCATCGTGAGTTCAAGCTGCGGATGACCGAGGCGGAGGTGCTCGCCCGCGCCGTCGCTGGTGTGACGCGGGCCCGGGGCCACTGCGCCGACATCGAGTTCTCGCCCGAGGACGCGGCCCGCACCGAGATCGACTTCCTCTGCCGCGTGGTCGAGGCGGTGATCGCCGCGGGCGCGACAACGGTGAACATTCCCGACACCGTCGGTTACGCCACGCCCACGCACATGCACCGCGTGATCAAGAGCCTGGTGGACCGCGTGCCAAACATCGACAAGGCGGTGATCAGCACCCACTGCCACGACGACCTCGGCCTCGCCGTGGCCAACAGCCTGGCGGCCGTCGAGGCGGGCGCCGGCCAGATCGAGTGCACGATCAACGGCCTCGGCGAGCGGGCGGGCAACTGCTCGCTCGAGGAAGTGGTGATGGCGCTGCGCACGCGGGGCGACTACTACCAGTGCTCCACGCGGATCATCACGCAGAAGCTCGTGCCGACCAGCCGGCTGGTGGCCACCATCACCGGCATCAAGGTGCCGCGAAACAAGGCGATCGTGGGCAAGAACGCGTTTGCCCACGAGTCGGGCATCCACCAGGACGGCATGCTCAAGGAGCCGCGCACCTACGAAATCATGCGACCGGAGGATGTGGGACTGGAGCGAACCGACCTCGTGCTCGGCAAGCACAGCGGCCGGGCGGCGCTCGCCGACCGGGCGAAGGCGCTCGGCTACCAGCTCACCCCGGAGCAGCTGCAGACGGTCTTTGAGCGGTTCAAGCTGCTCGCCGACCGCAAAAAGGAGATCTACGACGGCGACATCGCGGCGCTCTGCGAGCAGGAGTTCTCCGCCCTCCCGGAGCAGTTCGTCTACGAGGGCTACACCCTCACGAGCGCGTCGGGGGCGGCTCCAACCGTCACGCTGCGCGTGCTCCAGGACGGCCAGCCGCAGTCGGCGACGATCACGGCCGGCGACGGCCCGATCGACGGGATCTTCCTGGCGATCGAGAAGCTGACCGGCATCACGACAGTCTGCCGCGACTTCCGCGTGCAGGCGGTGACGGTGGGCAAGGACGCGCAGGCCGAGGTGACGGTTGAACTCGAGCACGCGGGCCAGGTGCAACGGGGCCGCGGCGTCTCCACCGACTCACTCGAGGCCTCGGCAAAGGCGTTTCTTGCCGCCACGAATCGGCTCGCCCTCGGCGGCGGCCCGCGCCTGCATCCCCAACGGGCGTGAGCGTCGGGCCGCGCAGGTTGAAACCCTGTGCAGCGGATGTGGTCGGTAGCGTAGGTTTTCAACCTGCGCTGCCCCATGACACAGGTTGACAACCT
>Ga0304730_1002202_pt1 | contig 14091 bp, 10 predicted proteins | sample M_130628_MF_Meta_FD_190474 | JGI IMG/M metagenome (GOLD analysis project Ga0304730, IMG submission 190474) | Freshwater microbial communities from Lake Montjoie, Canada to study carbon cycling - M_130628_MF_MetaG (v2) (version 2) | ecosystem: Environmental > Aquatic > Freshwater > Lake | place...
TTCCACTTTTGTAATCAACGATTCTTACTTGGCCTGTCGGTGCAACATCGATGCGATCGACATATCCATGGAGATACACCTGCGGATTGAGATCTTGTTCAAGATGCATCTCACGGTGGGTGGCCTCAAAGGTCTCTGGCTTTTCGAGTACGAAATAGTTTTTGAGAAGTGCGCTGACGCGATCAAACCATTCCTTCTCATTTGGAACGAGTTCGGCGAGACCAGGTTTTTCAGAGAGTTGAATTCGCCAGCGTTCAGGAGCCATCTCAACTGCTGTTGTGTGGTTTCTCTCCGCAGGTTGCAGATCAAAGAGATCTTCCAAGATCGTATGAATCAACGTGCCGCGTTCGGCATCAATACTTGGGGGCTCTGGAAGTTGCTCAATAACTCTGTACTTATAGAGTCTCGGACAGTTATTAAATTCGCTCATTCGGCTAGGGGAGAGGCGAATATGGGTCACATCAGAGACCATACCGCTACCGAAGAGACTTTCCTCGCCTAAGATAGCGCCGTGTCCAACTCTTCCGAAAGCGCAATTCCAGGCGCGAGAACACCTGGATACTTTGCAGCAGGTGATCGCATTCAACTGACCGATCCCAAGGGCAAACTCTATAGCTTCACAATCACACCGGGCAAAGAGTGGCACACGCATAAAGGGTGGATCGTTCACGACGAACTCATTGGATTGCCTGAGGGGTCAGTTGTCTCCACGACCGCAGGTTTGAAGTTCACTGCCTTTATTCCTTTGCTATCAGATTACGTTCTCTCCATGCCACGTGGTGCCACGATTGTTTATCCCAAAGATGCCGCGATGATTATCGGAGTTGCCGATGTTTACCCTGGAGCACACGTTCTCGAGGCCGGCGTTGGAAGTGGAGCGCTATCGCTTTCGATTCTGAGAGCGGTCGGATCGGAAGGCTCTCTCGATTCTTTTGAGAGACGTGAAGATTTCGCCGAGATAGCGCGCTCAAATGTTTCAAATTACTTTGGCCTGCTTCCTCAGCAATGGTCACTCACGGTTGGATCAGTTCAAGATATTGATAGCGAAAAGGTTTATGACAGAGTAATTCTCGACATGCTGGCTCCTTGGGAGTGTGTAGAAATGGCGGCGAAAGTTTTGCGCCCAGGGGGAGTCTTCCTCGCCTACGTTGCTACGACAACGCAGTTATCAGCAACAGCAGAAGCTCTGAAGAGTGATGGTCACTTCACTGAACCAGAGAGCTCTGAAACTATTGTTCGTGGGTGGCATCATGAAGGGCTCGCAGTGCGACCGCAGCAGAGAATGATTGGGCATACAGGTTTTCTCATTCAGAGTCGACGAATGGCTCCAGGTGTAGAAGTTCTAGCGCGTCGCCGACGTCCAGCAAAAGGTGCCTACGGTGTCGCGGAAGAGTGAACGACTCGTTAATTTAACTATTGCTCTGCTTGCAACAAAGAGATACCTCACAAAGAGCGAGATTTTTCGCACTGTTGAAGGATATGAAGGCGCGCCTGAGGCGATGGAGCGCATGTTTGAACGCGATAAAGATGATCTCCGCAGTCTGGGAATATCCATTGAACTTGGAACCTTCGACCCACTCTTTGAGGATGAAGCTGGATATCGAATTACTCCAGCGAGCTATCAACTTGATTTAGGTGAGTTAGATGGAACCGATGTTGCTCTTCTCTCTCTTGCGGCCTCAGCATGGTCGGGTGCGGCGCTGGAGAAAGAATCAACTTCTGCTCTCGTCAAGCTTGCTTCGATGGGTATTGATTCAGATTCAGAGGCGCTCTCACTACTCACACCACTTGTCAGTGCAACTAACAAGAATTTCACCCTCATTACAGATGCAATTATTCGTAAATCCGAGATCCAATTTGAGTATTTAAGTTCCGATCTCTCAAGGCACGTACGCAGGATTGCTCCATATTCAATGCGCGGTCAATCTGGTTCTTGGTACTTGGTGGGACTCGACCGCGAGAAGGATTCGTTAAGAACATTCCGCCTTGATCGAATCGTCTCTGAGGTAAGTGCTGATAAGAAAGGAAACACTTTCGAAATTCCGGATCGGCTTCCACATCTCAGTAGTGATGAAGTGAAAGAAACTGCTCTTCTACGTGTACGAAAAAATCGTGGTCACCAACTACGTTCATTGGCCACCCTCGTTGAATCGGGGGAGGAATGGGATGAGATCTCTCTGCCCATTGTTGATATTTCTTGGCTTCTGCGAACGATTTTGTGGCACCGAGATGATGTCATAGCGGTAAAGCCCGACGCTCTAAGAAAAAGCGTCATCGATTCACTTAAAGAGCTTCGGGTACTTCATGGCTAAATCAGTGACTACTCCTCTTGAGCAGACCGCCCGTTTACTCGATTTAGTTCCATTCCTGCTCTCTCATCAAGGTATAGCTATGGACGATCTTGCAAAACATTTCAAAGTTGATAACGATGTGATGATTGATGATCTCAACACTCTATGGATGTGTGGTCTTCCTGGTTACACCCCTCTTGAGCTCATTGATCTCGCCTTCGATTCGGGATTTGTAACAATTCGCAACGCTGCACCCCTTGCATATGTTCGCACTTTATCTAGCTCTGAGATTGTTGCTCTGGCCTTAGGGCTAGATCTGCTGCGTGAGAATTCAGAGAAGCTCGGGGTAGAACAGAGCGATCGCATCGAAGGCCTTTCAAAGAAGTTACGCGATCAGATTGGCGTTCACATCTCAATCGCAGCGAGTCCAACTACCGCACATAGATCGGTGGTTTCTACATCAATTGCTCAACGAGTTCCCATCGAAATGACTTACTACTCATCCAGCTCTGATCAAGAAACAGTGCGAATAGTCACCGCTTATAATTTCTTTCGAGAAAAAGATATTGAATACTTTGATGCTCACTGCCATACCGCGAAGGGGATGCGAACTTTCCGTCTAGATAGGATCGTTGCCGTCTCCCTTGCGAAAATATCAGATGTGATGCCTGAAGTGCAGGCGAAGAGGAATGAGAGGGTTCGCGTGGGTGCAACTATCAGGACCCTCGATCGTGCGAGTGCTGAGGCCTTTGGCCTCGCCTTCACCGACCTTCAACTCGGAGGCAGCGTCACTCTCGAAGCATTCTCCCCAGAATGGCTTATCCGCTCGATTATGGCCGGGGGAGGCTCCTTAGTTGTCGAAGATCCACAGGAGATTGCAATACAGATCCGCCAAAGCATTGCCTCAACCATGGCTCTATATGAATAGGGTGCGATAGCCTTAACCAACAGTTTCAGGCGTTTCAGCGCCAAGGAGGAGAGTCTCGTGTTCCTTAAAGAACCAACCCATATCTTGATCGTTCTCGTAGTGATCATTCTGCTCTTCGGAGCGAAACGACTGCCTGATTCAGCTCGGTCTTTAGGTAAATCTCTGAAGATTTTCAAGTCAGAGATGAAGGATATGAAAGACGATAAGAAGCCCGACCAAGACGGTCAAGCTTCAGCGTAACTTTTATGTCGACCACCACAGGCGGTCGTATGCCCCTTCTTGAACATCTGCGCGAATTGCGCAAGCGTGTGGTGAGAAGTGCAGCAGCGATTTTAATTGCAGCGATTGTTGGTTGGGTTTTCTATACCCCGATCATTACCAATCTAGCCAAGCCCGTGTGCGATTTAAAGTCTGCACAGGAGACGGGTGCTGATAACTGCGGCGCTCTTTATATCAATGGTGTTCTAGGCCCTCTTAATTTACATATCAAGGTAGCGATACTCACCGGACTGTTGCTCGCAGCACCAATCTGGCTATACCAGCTCTGGGCATTCATTGCTCCAGCTCTTCACAAACGTGAGAAACGTAATTCGATACTTTTTATCATCGCAGCCACTCCATTCTTTACCGCTGGTGCTTACTTTGGATACACAATCCTGCCTATGGCGATTCGAGTTCTCTTTGGCTTTACACCCGATGCCTTGAATAACCTAGTTAAGTTCGACGATTATCTAGATTTCGTTACCAGAACCATTTTCTTCTTCGGTCTTGGTTTTGAACTTCCTGTATTTTTAGTGGCTTTGAATCTCATTGGAGCTATAACTGGAAAAGGTATCTTGCGTCCCTGGCGTATTTGGATTTTTACTATCACCCTCTTCGTTGCCGGCTTTACTCCGAGCCCTGATCCCTTGTCGATGATTGCGCTAGCTCTTCCACTTATCGCACTCTATTTTCTGGCAGGTCTGATCTCACTTCTTAATGATCGCAGGCGCGAAAAGAAGGCTTTACGTGCTGATTCTGGCGATTAACCCCATATCCGGAAAAGGACATGCTCGTAAACGCGCGCTAGTTGCGAAACGGTATCTCGCTGATCGTGGAATCCCGGTCACGCTTCTTGAAGGTAAATCATTGTCAGATTTTCGCGAAAAATTTCTCTACGAGCTGGAGCACAATCCAATCTCTTCAGTAGTGGCCTTTGGTGGCGACGGATTTATCCATGAAATTATTCAACATATAGTTCCACGTGACATACCTTTAGGTGTCATTCCATGCGGAACAGGCAACGACTTCGCTCGAAGTATTGGTGTCTATCGACTATCACTGACTCAACAGCTCGATCTGATCGCTCGATCCGAGCCACGGTCTATCGATCTTGGACGAGTCGGTTGCATCTGGTTTGCGGCGATACTTTCAAGTGGCTTTGATGCCTTAGTCAACGAGCGAGCCAATGTGATGCGGTGGCCCAAGGGTCGGATGAGATACAACATTGCAATGATTGAAAAAATCGCGGCGCTCAGAACTCACAGTTATCGCATGCGATGTGATGAGACTTCTCTGGATGTTGAGGCCACCTTAGTCACCGTTGCCAATGGACCAAGTTACGGTGGGGGAATGAATGTCTGCCCCGATGCAAATCTCACCGATGGTTTTTTCGATGTCATGGTTTTAGGAAAGGTCTCGCGCATCGAGCTTCTCAAGGTTTTCCCAAAGGTTTATACGGGTAGGCATGTTGGGCATCCAGCTGTAACTTTTTACCGTTGTCGAGAGATCGAGATTATCGGCTCAGGTTCTTCATTTGCTGACGGTGAACCGATTTCTTACCTTCCATTAACTGCACAATGTGTACCCAATGCTTTGAAAGTGTGGGCTGCATGAGTACACCCGCAGAACGGATGGCAGCGGCGAAGGTACGATCTGCACACCCACTCACATTGAAATTCTCCCAAGGTTTTGATTTCCCCCTCGATGATTTTCAGATCAAATCTTTGCATTGTGTTGAAGATGGCAATGGACTTTTAGTCGCAGCACCTACCGGGGCTGGAAAGACCGTCGTTGGTGAGTTCGCCGCCTTCTTAGCGTTAGAACAAGGGAAGAAGTGTTTTTACACGACTCCGATTAAGGCGCTTTCCAATCAGAAATTCGCAGAGTTTGTTGCCAAATTTGGCGAGGAGAACGTTGGGCTTCTCACTGGTGACACCAATATAAATTCAGAGGCATCAATACTTGTCATGACCACTGAAGTCCTACGCAACATGCTCTATGCAGGATCATCAACGCTAACCAATTTGCAATCAGTTGTGATGGATGAAGTTCACTACCTGGCAGATAAGTTCAGAGGCGCGGTGTGGGAGGAAGTACTGATCCATTTAATGGAGTCGGTGCAAGTGATTTCACTCAGCGCAACAGTTTCAAATGCTGAAGAGTTTGGCGAATGGTTAGGAACGGTACGTGGTGGTACCGATGTCATAGTTTCCGAGGTCCGTCCAATTCCTTTATATCAGCATGTACTCATTGGAAACCGACTCATTGATCTCTTTAAAGAGACCGGTAAAATCAATCCTGAACTGTTAGCCCTGGAACGCGAATCCATGCGCAAAGTGAAGATGCCTCGACATCGTCGAGAACGCTTTGAAGAGTCAGAGAACAAACTATCTCGGCCAGAAATCATCGAAACTCTCGATAGACAGGGTCTGCTCCCTGCGATTACATTCATCTTTTCACGGGCTGCCTGTGATGCCGCAGTGAAGCAATGTGTCTTCTCGGGATTGCGACTGACCAACACAGAAGAAAGAAAGCTGATTGTTGAGACAGCGTCTCGCTTAAACGCCAATCTCGCTCAAGAGGATCTTGATATTTTGGGATATGACGAATGGTTAGATGCACTTGAGCGAGGGATCGCCGCCCACCATGCTGGTCTTTTACCCAGCTTCAAAGAAACCGTTGAAGATCTCTTTAAGCGCGGATTGGTCAAAGCAGTCTTTGCGACCGAAACGCTCGCTCTTGGTATCAATATGCCTGCAAAAACTGTCATCCTCGAGAAGTTAACCAAGTGGAATGGCGAAGCCCATGTTCCAATTACTCCGGGGGAGTACACCCAACTTACTGGTCGCGCCGGACGTCGTGGAATTGATATTGAAGGAAATGCAATTGTGCAATGGTCGCCAACCGTGGATAGTTCAATGGTCGCAGGTCTCGCATCTACTCGTACGTATCCATTGAGATCCTCTTTCACTCCCACCTACAACATGGCGATCAATCTGATTCATCGCTTTGGTCGCGAACGAGCTCGCGGTTCTCTGGAATCATCCTTTGCGCAATTCCAGGCTGATCGTGCTGTTGTTGGTCTTGTCCGTCAAATCAAGAAAAATGAAGGCGCAATCAGTGAGCTGATGGCAGATGTTAATTGTCATCTGGGTGATTTCTCTGAATACGCACGTATGCGAAGTGATATTAAAGAGATTGAACGATTGCTTTCAAAACGGGATGCTCGCAGAACCATAGATCAGAAGCAGCGTCGTTACTTAGAGTCTGAGATGGAGGGCCTACGCAAAGGACTTCGCACTCATCCATGTCATGACTGCAATGACCGGGAATCGCACGCAAGAATTGCTGAGAGGGCAGAGAGAATTCGTCGTGAATCTGAAGGCCTGCGAGGAAGAGTCGAAAATCGCACGCACGTTATTGCTAAGACCTTCGATCGAATATGTGATGTCCTTACTCATCTTAATTACATTGAGGGAGAGAAGACTCTTGAGCAAGGCAAGATTCTTTCAAAGATTTATGCGGAATCAGATCTCTTGCTTACAGAGACGATCAAACGGGGAGTTCTCAACAATTTATCGGCACAAGAACTCGTTGCCGTCGCATCCGCAATGATTTTTCAATCTCGTACCACGGAGAATTACGCACCAAAGATGCCCCATAACAACGTTGCTCAGGCGTTAGTTTCGGTTGTCGCAATCTGGAGTGAGTTAGAAGAGATAGAAGAACGATTCGGTGTAAAAACTCAACGGGAGCCTGATTTCGGACTTGCATTTATCTCCTACAAGTGGGCACAAGGAAATACTTTGCAGAGCGTTCTCAAAGGTAGCGACATGTCAGTCGGTGATTTCGTGCGTTCGACTAAACAGCTCATCGATCTTCTGACTCAGATTGCTGGTGCAAGTCCCGAGTTGCGTAAAACATGCCGTGAGGGTGTAGCTCGTTTGGATCGAGGCGTAGTTTCTTATATGTTAGCCGACCTATGACCCTCATGCTCTTGGACAGTGGTTCTCTCTGGTACCGCGCTTACTACGGAATGCCAGATACCTTGGTAGCACCGGATGGAACACCCGTGAACGCCATTCGTGGCTTTCTCGATATGAGTGCGCGCCTGATCTCTATCTACAATCCAAATCGTTTGGTGGTCTGTATCGATGGTGATTGGCGTCCTTCCTGGCGCGTTGATCTCTTTCCGCAATATAAAGCTAACCGACTCGAAGACGAAGATAGCGAAGAAGAGGCCGAACCAGACACTCTCACTCCGCAGATTCCGATTCTGCTCGATCTTCTTGACGAGTTCGGATTGCCGATGGTCGGAGTTGATGATTTTGAGGCAGATGATGTGATGGCGACCTACGCCCACACACATAAGGGGCCAACGCGCATTGTTACTGGCGATCGAGATCTCTTCCAACTTGTCGATGATAAGCGTGATATCAAAGTTGCCTATCTTGCAAAAGGTATTTCGGCACATGACCTTGTCGATATCAAATTCATTGCCGATAAATATTCAATACCAGGGGAGCGATACGCCCTCTTTGCAACATTTAGAGGAGATCCCTCTGATGGGCTACCTGGAGTTAAAGGTATAGGCGAAAAGGGAGCTGCTCTCATAGCTACCCATTTCGCAACGATTGAAGATTCCATTGCAGCCGCTCATGCAGGAGACGAGCGTTTGCCTGCAGCTCTAGCGAAGAAGATTATTGCCGGTACCGATTACTTGAAGATTGCACCCACTGTCGTTAATTGTGCGCGTGATGTTCCTCTTCCGTCCTTAGAGATCTCTCTACCAAAAGCTCCAGCTGATCTCTCAAAAATTTATCAACTCAAAGATCAATACGCTTTGGGGGCTAGCGTCGATCGATTGATTTCGGCTCTCAAGTGGTAGCTGCGCTAGCGGGAATCCTTTTCGCGTTTTCCTTTGAACCAGTAGGGCTCTGGTTCTTAGCGCCAATTTCCTACGCACTCTTCTTAAGAATCTGTCAGAAGGGCGAACACCTTTATCAACGTGCCTTTCTCTTTGGCTTTATCAGTAGTGCAATTACCCTGTGGTGGGCCGGTAAGTATGTCGGATTGCTCCCGCTAGCTTTATTGGCACTTCTCCATGGACTCTTCTATCTTCCGCTTGGTCTATTGGGTCGATACACATCTAATATTTTTTGGTTTATTCCTGCCTTACTTGTCATCGAGGAAGTGCGTTCGCTCTTTCCTTTCGCAGGGTTTCCTTGGATGCGCATTGCATTCTCGCAGGCAGATGCTCCGTATGCCTCGGTAATTTCGGTCGGGGGAGCGCTTCTGCTATCCGCATGGGTATTAGCAATTTCATCAATGATTGTAAAATTTAGAAGAAATTTAGCGCTTCCTCTTCTACTGATGATTGTTCTTCCTATCTTTCTCAATAATTCTTACTCATCTCAAGAACGAGTTTCCTTCATCGGTATTCAAGGAAATACGCCTTCGGTAGGGCTGACATTTAACGATCGCGCCGAAGCTGTCTTTAACCTTCATCTCACTGAGAGCAAGAAGGCTGTAGTTGCTGGTGCAGATGTCATTATTTGGCCCGAAAATGCGATCGATGTTGATCCATTTGCGAATCCGCGGGTGAGAGCTGCTGTTGAAAGCCTTACATCTACGCTCAAAATTCCACTCATCACCGGTGCAATTACTCGACAGAGTGGTCAGCTTGAGAATGTTTCTCTGATGTATGACGAGAGTGGGGAAGTTGTCTCCTATTACTCGAAGCAGTACCTCACGCCATTTGGTGAATATATGCCACTTCGTCCACTGGCTCGATTGATTTCTCCCTATGTCGATGATGTTGTTGATTTCAAAGTGGGACATAGGGTTGAAAACCATGTTGTAAATGGATTCGAGCTAGCCCCTGTTATTTGCTACGAACTTCTCTCTGATTCATTGGTACAGAACGCGACGAAGAAATCCGATGCTCTCGTTGTGCAAACAAATAGCGCAACATTTGCGGGGACATCTGAGAGTTCTCAGCAGTTAAATATCACTCGACTTCGTGCTCTGGAGAATTCCCGCGAGATCGCCAGCATTTCAACTATTGGAATCTCGGCACATATCGACATTAATGGCGAAATTCTCAGCCGTACTTCTGAGAACGTCTCTGCACAATTGACAGGGGATCTACGATCTAATTCGACTCGCACATTGGCCAATATACTTGGGGGATTTGCGTCCGGTTTAGTTCTTCTTGCCTCCATACTTTTCCCAGTCGTATTGCGTATAGTGAGATCTCGATGAAAGCAATGATTCTAATTCCGACCTACAACGAGGCGACCTCAGTTGTGGAACTTTTGCGTTCCTTAGAATCCTTGCGAGAGAGCAAGAGATTCGATTTTGATGTCACTATCATCGACGATAACTCACCAGATAAAACTGCAGAGATTGTGGAATCTTTATCGCTGAGTTGGGTTTCTGTTTTAAAGAGAGGTAAGAAAGATGGGCTAGGTAGCGCCTATCGTGCTGGTTTTGCGAAGGTTCTTGCCACTGATCACTATGACCAGATAGTCACGATGGATGCAGATGGCTCACATCGAGTCGCAGATTTGCCCGCCATGTTTGCAGCGGTAAGCCCTGGAAAGTCGATAGTTCTCGGAACGCGCTGGATACCCGGCGGATCGGTTGTTAATTGGCCGAAATCGCGGCAATTACTCTCTAAATCTGGAACTAAGTACGCATCCTTGGCCCTTGGAATCAAGCTCGCAGATCTCACCGGTGGTTTCCGAATCTATAGTCGACAATTACTGGAATCCCTTAATCTGAGCACAATGGATGCCACCGGATATTGCTTCCAAATCGAAATGGCTTTAGCTGCACATTTAGCGCAAGCTCATGCAACGCAAGTTCCGATTACCTTTGTTGAAAGAATCAACGGAGTATCGAAGATGTCGCGGGCGATAGTTATTGAGGCTTTAATTCAGACCACTCATTGGGGTATCAAGCGGCGCGTACGATCTAACGCCGATAAGTTACATTATGTAAAGTAAGAGAAATCAGCATATCCCCACGGGGTTTTACCCCTGTTTTACGCGTAATCCGAGATCGGTGTGCAGGCACAGATGAGGTTTCGATCCCCGTGCGCGCCATCAATGCGACCCACAGGCGGCCAATACTTCATTCGTGCGCCGATAAGTTCGCCTGCCACAAGGCCGTCTAGAGGCGCTGGATAACCACCTTTTTCGCGGCTATATGCACGATCCCATTGCGAAGATGTCACGGCGCGACCCGTATGTGGCGCATGGCGTAGAGCGCTAGCTTCGATGGTCACTTCCCCATCAATAATCTCTTGAATCTCTCCGCGAATTGCAATCATCGCATCGATAAAGCGATGGATCTCATTAATATCTTCAGATTCAGTCGGTTCGATCATCAAGGTTCCGGCAACCGGGAAAGACATCGTTGGTGCATGGAAGCCAAAGTCCATCAAACGCTTCGCAATGTCATCAACTGATACTCCACAGAGCGCCGTCAAAGGTCTAATGTCGAGAATGCATTCATGAGCTACTCGACCGTGTGCACCGGTATAAAGAATTGGGAATGAATCGTTAAGACGAGCTGCCATGTAATTGGCGGAGAGAATTGCGACCTCTGTCGAGTGGGTAACTCCAGCTCCCCCAAGGAGTCGAATGTAGGCCCATGAGATCGGCAAGATACTTGCAGAACCAAATGGTGCACCTGATACCGGACCAGGTCCTGTTGCAGGACCTGCATCTGCATCCATTGGATGGTTAGGTAAGAATGGAGCAAGGTGTGCTCGTGCAATGACAGGACCGACGCCCGGTCCCCCGCCACCATGCGGGATTGCAAAAGTTTTATGAAGATTAAGGTGCGAAACATCAGCGCCGAATTTTCCAGGTTGTGCAACGCCCACTAAAGCGTTGAGATTTGCGCCATCAACATAGACCTGACCGCCCGCTTCATGGATCAGGGCACAAATATCACTGACAGCGCTTTCAAATACTCCGTGAGTACTTGGATAGGTAATCATGAGCGCCGCCAAATTTGCTTGATGTTCAGCAATCTTCGCCTTGATATCAGCAACGCTTACATTGCCATGCTCATCGCATTCGATAACGATAACTTTCATGCCAGCCATGACAGCACTCGCTGCATTAGTGCCGTGAGCACTTGATGGGATCAGACAGATGGTGCGATTCTGATCGCCGCGGGAATCGTGATAATTACGAATAGCCAACAAACCAGCGAACTCTCCCTGGCTTCCAGCATTTGGTTGCAGGGAGACTGCGTCATAACCTGTGATGGAGATAAGCCACTTCGAGAGTTGATCAATAAGCTCACGTGAACCAACGCTCTGATTTGCAGGAGCGAAAGGGTGAAGCTTTGAAAACTCTGGCCATGAGACCGCTTCCATTTCAGTGGCGGAGTTGAGCTTCATTGTGCATGACCCTAGAGGAATCATTGTGCGATCCAATGCGAGATCGCGATCAGCGAGATTTCGCAAATATCTCATCATTGCAGTCTCAGAGTGATTGGTATTGAAGACCGGATGTGTCAAGAATGTCGAAGTTCGCAGCAGAGCTGCAGGAAGGTTGCTCGACTTCGCATCGTTCACGCCTAGTACACGTAAGATCGAAATAAAGTCTTTCTCAGTGGTCTCTTCATCGAATGAGATTCGGACTTCGGTCTTACTGACATGAGCAAAGTTAAAACCAGATTGAACTGCAGCTGCATGAATTGCATCCGCATCCTTAACTGGAACCGTAACGGTGTCGAAGACGTTGTCGTTCTGTGAACTAGTTGCGGATTGAAGACGAGATGCAAATCCATGCACTCGTGTAGCAATCCCCTTGAGTCCTTCAGGTCCGTGCCACATTGCATAAAATGCACTCATATTTGCAAGCAATGCTTGCGCAGTACAAATATTTGAAGTGGCTTTATCTCTGCGAATATGTTGTTCGCGGGTTTGCAGCGCTAGCCGGAAAGCAGGTGCGCCAGTTGAGTCGATACTTTGACCCACAAGTCTTCCTGGCATCGAACGCTCTAAACCAGATCGGACTGCTAAGAAACCGGCAGCAGGTCCACCAAATCCCATAGGAACTCCGAAACGCTGTGACGTTCCAACGGCGACATCTGCCCCCCACTCCCCCGGCGCTTTAAGTAATGTGAGCGCGAGCAAATCTGTTGCTGCAATCACGAGTGCACCACGTTCGTGCGCATACGTCGCAAATTTCGAGTAATCAACAATCTCGCCAGTCGTATCTGGATATTGCAGTAGCGCTCCAAAGAATTCGCCGTCATACACATCACGCGCCACGTGGCCAGAATCAATCTCCACAACGGTGATTCCCAAAGGTTTAGCTCGAGTGATTACAACAGCCTTGGTCTGAGGATGCACGTGTTCTTCAATCAAAAAGACAGCGTCATCACTCATTTTTGATGATCGACGTGCGAGAGTCATCGCTTCAGCTGCCGCTGTAGATTCATCAAGCATTGATGCATTTGAAATATCTAAGCCTGTAAGTTCGCAAACCATTGTTTGGAATGTAAAGAGAGCTTCTAAGCGACCTTGCGATATCTCTGGTTGGTATGGCGTATAGGCGGTGTACCAAGCGGGATTCTCTAACACATTACGTTTGATCACAGGCGGCACAATCGTTCCGTAATATCCAGTACCAATCAGTGACGTCAGAACCTTATTCTTCGACGCCAAAACTTTAAGTTCTGCGATCGCTTCTACTTCACTGACGCCACGATCTATCGATGCTTCGATAACGCCTTTGATTGCGATATTTGATGGAACAACAGCGCTAATGAAACTTTCTAAATCTTTATAGCCAAGGGCTGTGAGCATTGCCTTTTCATCGCGATGGGTCGGACCAATGTGTCGATCCTGAAACGTACGCTCGATAGCCACTAATCCCCCTGTTGACTTCGCAGAGGAGAAATATAGAGCGGAAAGCTTCCTTACGCGCCTTTAGCCTTGCGACGCATGGAAAGTTCATCGTTACCTTCGACACGTGCAGGTGAACCTTCAACCTCACCTTGAAGGTTTGCTAGCGAACCTTCTACTTCGTGCCAGACCTTGCCGACCGCGATGCCGAATACGCCTTGTCCACCTGCAAGTAAGTCAACGATCTCATCTGGGCTTGCACATTCATAAATTGATACGCCATCGCTCATCAAAGTGATTCGCTCCAGATCGTTCACTCCCCTGCCACGAAGATGTGTAACTGCGGTGCGAATATTTTGTAGAGAAATTCCAGCATCGAGTAATCGCTTAACAATTTTAAGAACGAGGATATCGCGGAAACCGTAGAGACGAGATGTTCCAGAACCAGTTGCACTACGAACGCTAGGTTCAACAAGACCGGTGCGTGCCCAATAATCGAGCTGCCGATAAGAAATCCCTGCAGCTGAACATGCAGTAGCTCCGCGATAACCGATCTCTGGTGTCGCTGGCGTGCCTGGCGTAACTGGGGAGGTCACGAGTTTCTCATTTCTCTTGGGGAAGAGGTGCTCTGGTAGGCAAATATACGCAGCGCCATGGCTGCATTCAATGACCGACACGAACCAAACCTCAACTAGAGGTTGAGACTTACCCTGCGAAGTCCTCCGGGTTGATCTGAT
>Ga0304730_1002203_pt1 | contig 14088 bp, 8 predicted proteins | sample M_130628_MF_Meta_FD_190474 | JGI IMG/M metagenome (GOLD analysis project Ga0304730, IMG submission 190474) | Freshwater microbial communities from Lake Montjoie, Canada to study carbon cycling - M_130628_MF_MetaG (v2) (version 2) | ecosystem: Environmental > Aquatic > Freshwater > Lake | place...
TCAAAGGACAACGGTCTCTTGGTCATCACGTCGAACTCGCCTATCTCAAAGATGACGAGATGGTTGCGGACTTCGTGCCCCACGTCGGTTTCCCGATCCCACTCTCCAGTAGCGATGAGCGATCACAACCCACGACTGAAGGGGCTATTGCAACGGTTGGAAGGTTGATGGCAGCTATTTCCGCAACCAAGCCGGACGTTCTTCACACCCACTTGCTCAAGGCGGATGCGTTCGGTGCGGTGTGCGGGTGGCTGTCGCGGGCCGGTCGTCGGCATGCGAGGCCCCTTGCGATCATCTCAAGCAAGCACAATGATGAGGCGCCCTTGAGGCGAAGATGGATTTCCCACCTTCACGGGTTCTTGTCCAGGGCGGACGACGCGGTGATCTGTTGTTCGGATCACGTTGGACGGTATGTCGTGTCTGCGGGCAGGGTTCCTGCAGGGCGCATCCGTCGAGTCTATTACGGTATCGACCTGGCGAGGCCAATCGCACTCAGTCCCAACCGGCTCACCGAGGTGCGTCGCGAACTCGGTCTTCCAGATGGCGCCCCGTTCGTCCTCGCCGTCGGGCGCCTCGATCCGCAGAAGGGATGGCCGATCCTTCTCGACGCGATGGCCCGGGTGATCGCCAGTCGTGACGGGGTCAGGCCTCACTTGGTGATCGTTGGAGGACCGCAACAAGGTGATCCTCAGTACGTAGACGACCTGCGCACTCGCGCATTTGACCCCGACCTGCATGGGTACGTCCACTTCGCCGGCGTCCGTCGAGACATTCCTGACCTCATGGCGGCCTGTGATCTCTTTGCGTTGGCGTCGCGTTGGGAGGGGTTTGGACTGGTCTTTGCCGAGGCAATGGCGGCTGCCAAGCCGGTCGTCGCGACGCGGGTGTCTGCGGTGCCCGAAGTCGTTCTGGATGGCGAGACCGGCTTGTTGGTGGAGCCAGATGATGTGGAGGGGCTCGCTTCGGCGATTGGTCGCATGGTGTCCGACGGTGCTTTGCGGGCACGGATGGGAAGCGCGGGATATCGTCGGGTTCAACGTGAGTTCGGCGCCCCGAGGATGGTGCGTGAGACACTCGCGACCTACCGGGACGTCATTGCTACTCGTGCAAGGTAGGCGTGCGCGTATCGAAACCGTGACACGAGTGACGCGAGTGCCCGCCGGTATGCTCAAGTCTGGGGAGTCCGCAACCGGCCAATCCTTGGTTAGACAAGGGTTCGTTTTCGGATGACGTCGCAACTGGCTTATCAATGACGCGTACAGGTGATGCCATGGTGGAGAGTTTGGTTGCGGGCCACCGAAGCACCGGTAACGGTGATGCGGATGTGGTGCCCCGCTATACGATTGGTGGCCGAGCACCGTCCGACGTTCGTGATGACGACGCCGGCATCGCGCTCCCGAGCGGGGCGCAGGCGTTACTCGAAGCGGAATACGAGAACATGCTCGCGTGCGTGCGATGCGGCCTGTGTCTCACTTCATGCCCGACCTACGTCCTGACGGGCAACGAAAATGAAGGCCCGCGAGGCCGGATTGCGCTTGCTCGAGCCTTGACCGAGGGACGGATCCCTCTCACCGATGAGCTGCTCACCCACGAAGACAACTGCCTGGCGTGTGATGCATGCACCGACGTCTGTCCAGCGGGCGTGCGGATGGAACCGATCCAAGTAGCGTTGCGATCTGCGGTTGAACCGGCCGTGCGTCGTCCGGCGTTGGTGCGCGCGCTGCGAACCGTCGTCTTTGATTGGCTGTTCCCGTCAATGCCCCGCTTTCGATTTCTCGTGTGGCTTATCTGGATGTATCAGGCGTCTGGCCTCCGAACGGTGCTTCGCGCTACCGGTGTCTTGCGCCTGATCGGTATGTCCGATGCCGACGACCTGCTTCCGCCTTTTGCCCCGCATTTCCTGATCTCTTCTGGCCAGACCTACCCGCCCGAGGGTGACCGGAGCGATCGGGTCGAAACGGTGGACTTCTTTGCCGGATGCGTCATGTCGACGGCATTGGCTGCGATTGACCATGCCACGGTGCGGGTTCTCCAACGAAGCGGTTGCGCGGTCTCTTGTCCCTCCGGTCAGGGATGCTGCGGCGCCTTGCATGCACATAGCGGGGATCGGACCGGTGCGGTCTCGCTTGCCCGGTCAACAATTGCGTCATTCGAGGCCGGTGGCGACCACCCGGTGATCGTCAACTCGGCCGGATGCGGAGCGATGCTCAAGGAATACGGGCATTTTCTTGCGGATGATCCAGATTGGGCGTCTCGCGCAAAGCGGTTCAGCGCTCGCGTGATGGATGTCTCGGAGTTTCTCGCTACGCGCACGCTTCCGGCGATGCATCCGATCAGTGCGGGTTCGGTGCGGGTGACGTATCAGGATGCCTGTCACCTTTCGCATGCGCAGAAGATCACGTCGCAACCTCGCGATCTATTGCGGGCCATTCCTGGTCTCGAGTTGGCCGAGATGCCGGAACGGTCTCTCTGTTGTGGAAGTGCTGGGGTCTACAACGTGACCCACCCGGAGACTGCCCGTGAACTTGGTTCCCGCAAGGCGGAGTCAATCAACGCGACTGGCGCCGAGGTTGTCGTCACGGCAAACCCTGGTTGTTACTTGCAACTGCGTGCCCGCCTTAGGGCGACTGGGTCGAAAACCGAAGTCCGGCACATCATGGAACTGCTTGATGAGGCATCCGCGCCGGTTGTCGCCCAATGACGATGCTTCGGACCGATGTGGTCACACGGGTGTCGCGGGCCACCCGCGTTGCCATTGCTACCGATTTGCGACGGTTGGTGACTACGGGGGATGTGCTTGACGCAGCGACCGATCTGGAGGTCTATGGGTACGACGCATCGTTCCTCACGCAGTTGAAGCCGGTTGTCCCGGATGTCGCGGTAATCGCGCGTTCGGAGGCTGATGTCATTGCGGTGATGCGCTACGCCAATGAACACCGAATCCCGGTGACCCCACGGGGGGCCGCCAGTGGGTGCGGTGGCGGGTGTGTTGCGTTGCGGGGCGGGATTGTCCTTGCCATGAATGCCATGAACCGGGTGATCGAGATTGACGGTCCGAACGGTCAGGCGATCTGTGAACCCGGTGTCGTGCACGCCCGGCTCAACGAATTGGTCGCGCCGGATGGGCTGATCTTTCCACCTGATCCCGGTTCCAGTCGGATGGCGACTGTTGGTGGAATGGCCTCAACGAACGCTCACGGCGTCCGCGCAGTGAAGTACGGACCGACAAGTTCGTGGGTGCTCGGGCTGAAAGTCGTCCTGCCCAATGGTGACCTGATTGAGACCGGATCGGTTGGCAGTCGCGCCAAGCAGTCGGCGGCCGGGCTGGAGTTGACGAAACTCTTCGTTGGCGCCGAGGGCACACTTGGTGTCATCACGCGTCTGAGGTTGAAACTGCTTCCGCGCCCCAAGGCACGCGCGATGGTCTTTGCGGTCTTTGATGTACTCGAACGGGCCGGCGAGGCGGTTCAGGCGGTCTACCGATCTGGCATTTCCCCGTCGGCTATCGAGATCCTTGATTCCCGGTCGCTGCGGGCTGCCAACCTGTACCGGCCCGACCTTGGGTTGCGTGAAGCCGAGGCACTCCTCCTGTTCGAGGTCGACGGGAACCCGGCAGGCGTCCGTTGGGATGCGGAGCAGATTGCCGAGACGGTGCGCCCGTTGGCTTCCGAGGTGGATTGGTCGGATCAGGAGCCACGGATTGCCAAGCTTTGGGAAGCGCGATCGGTCGTTGGAGCGGCGGTCGGGGCACTTCGGCCCGGGAGTACCCGCGCGTACGCTGGCGAGGATATCTGTGTCCCGTTGTCGCGCATTCCGGAGACATTGCGGGGTATCCAGGAACTGAGTGCGAAGTATGACGTTCCCGTTGCCACGTACGGTCATATCGGGGGCGGAAGCCTGCATCCGGCGGTACTTGTCAACGGGCGCGACCCGGATGATGTCAGGCGCGTCATTGCGTTGACCGATGCAATCCATCATCTCGCCCTTGACCTGGGTGGGACAGTGACGGGCGAACATGGTGTCGGCGCGGCGCGGGCCCCCTACATGACACGCGAACATGGTGCGGCGCTAGACACGATGCGCCAGATCAAGCGTGCCCTCGACCCGCACGGGATCATGAACCCTGCCACGATCTTCCCCGAGGACATTCCGCCCACACCTGCCCTCGATGCGTCACTGGTCTCGGGTGGCATGTGACCCGTCAGCCAGGCCTGGACGTTCCGGCCCCGGTCCGGGTCTTGATGGTGATGGAAGCCACGATTGGAGGAACCAAGCGCCACCTTCTGGAACTCGCGACGGGTTTGCACAAGCTGGGGTGCGAGGTTTCCATTGCCTGTCCGCGCATCCGAAACGAGTCCCATGGAGATACATCGTTCTGGGATGACGCCTCTGGTGCAGGAATTCCGGTCATTGAACTGCCCATGGAGCGTGGTGTCTGGTCCCCGACGAACCTCGTGGCCGTACGACACCTGGCCGTCCTCCTGCGTCGGCATCGGTATGACGTTGTCCACGCCCACTCGTCGATCGGTGGGGCGGTCACACGAATAGCCGCCCAGATCGTCCCTCGCTCCATGAGACCGAAAGTTGTCTACACCCCTCATGGTTTCGCATTCCTCGCTGGCAGTGCTGTCAGGCGGAACATGTTTCGTTTGATCGAACGCCTTCTTGGGTTGGTGACCGACCGGATGATCGCGGTGTCGCCGACCGAGGCCGATGTTGCGGTCGAGCATGGCGTCGTGCCTCGTGACCGGGTAGTGGCGATCCCGAACGGCATCGATCCTTCGGTGATGCCGGGCCCGGAACACAGGGACGACGTCCGTGCCCGCGAGGGGTGGGGAGATGCCCCGGTCGTGATGACGGTGGCGCGGATGACACCCCAGAAAGATCCGGGGACGTGGCTCCGGGTGGCGGCGAGGATTGCGGCGGCATGCGCCGACGTGAGGTTCGTGTGGGTATGGGGTGGCGACCAACAGGAGATGGTCAAGGCTGAGGCCACGAGGCTCGGCCTGAGTGGGCGGATTGATTTCCTAGGCTATCGTGAGGATGCGCGGGAACTTGTGTCGGCGTCCACCGTCTTTCTCCTGACGTCCAGGTTCGAGGGTTTGCCGTATGTCCTTGTTGAAGCCCTCGCAATGCAGGTTCCGGTGGTAGCAACAGACGTCACTGGGACCCGCGATGTTGTCCGGCACGGGGTGACCGGTCTCCTTGCGCCCGTGGAAGATGTCGAAGCTCTGGCCGCTCACGTGCTCTCGATCCTTGATGATCGCGAACGCGGGGTGGCGATTGGACTGGCCGGGAAAAGGGATGTCGAAGACCGATTTTCAATCGCGCAGATGGTCTCCCACACATTGGAGACATACCGTGACGTCCTTCACCAAGGGTCTAACCGACGATAGGTGACCGTGACCGCCCTTCAGACGCGCAAGGTCTTGGCCGGATGCATGCATCTGAACAACCTCACCCCTCGTTGATGGACAATAGTGGGTGGGGCGCAATTTGCGTCCGTCCCCGGACGGGGCAGAGAGACGACACCTGATGTTGAGGCATGTGACCAACTGGTGGTCAGCGGGTCTCCTGGTCACTGATGCCGTCCTGACATGCCTTGCGCTATTCGTTGCTGACTGGGCGAGGCATGAGGTGCCCGTTGGTGATGAGGTGGTTCAGGGCTGGTTCATCAAGCCACCGGTCTACCTCGCGGTCATCGTGCTTTGGCCGGTTGCGTTGCGGGCGTTCGGCGCGTATGACGCACATCGGACCCGGTCGCTGATCGATGAGATCGGGGTTGTGGTCCCAGGCATCGCCGTGGCGTCTCTGGCCCTTGTGGGGTTCTTCTACGTTTTCGAGTTCCGTTTCATCTCCCGGTTGCTGCTGGCCTATTTCGTTGGACTTGATCTGATAGTCCTGGTCAATCTGCGGTTGGTTGCCCGCCTGTTGATGACATGGCTCGCATCCGGAGGGCGTGCGGGTAGCCGTGTCCTGATCGTTGGCGCAGGTCCGGCCGGACGTGAAGTGGCATCGTTGATGTCATCGCGACCATGGGCAGGGCTTGCGGTCGTAGGGTTTCTCGACGATACCCAGGCAACCGATGTGGACGGTCATCCGATCCTTGGATCGACCTCCGATGCGGCAACGGTTGTCGCCGACCGTCACGTTGACGAGGTGATTGTCGCGCTGCCTCCAGAGCGACATGAACAGACGGTGCGCGTGGCACTTTCGTTGTTGCCGCTTCCGGTGCGCGTTCGCATTGTGCCCGAAAGGTTCAACATGATTGCGGCTCGCGCCCGCGTCGAGGACTTCTGGGGGGTGCCACTGATTGGCATCCGTGACCCGGCAATTACCGGCATGGATCGGGTGGTCAAGCGTCTCTTCGACCTGGTTATCGCGGGTATCGGCGTCGTGCTGCTTGGTCCGGCAATCATCGTTGTTGGGGTTGCGATCTCCCTGGATAATCCCGGGCCCGCTTTTGTCGGATTGCCAAGGGTGGGAGAGAATGGCCGTCAATTTCGCATGTGGAAATTCAGGACGATGCGGGTCGGTTCCGAGAACCAGCAGCATCTCAAGACACGTGACGACCCGCGCGTGACTCGTTTGGGTCGTTTTCTGCGTCGATGGTCCCTCGACGAAATCCCGAACCTCTTCAATGTTCTCGTTGGAGAGATGAGCCTCGTCGGGCCACGTCCGGAACAGCCATGGATTGTCGACAAGTACGAACCATGGCAGCGCAAGCGGTTCGCGGCGCCCCCTGGCATGACGGGATGGTGGCAGATCAATGGTCGCAGTGACCGTCCGCTCCACGAGAACGTCGAATACGATCTCTACTACATCCAGAACTACTCACCGTGGCTCGACGTGGTGATCCTGTTGCGGACGGTTCCGGTGGTGCTGCGGGGACGGGGCGCGTTCTGACAAGGGGGCCAGACCGCTGCGGACCATCGCCGCGTAGTCGCGCGGAATCGCTAGGGGCCCACCGATTGGTGGATTTCACCCCGGGTAGTCGGTTTCAGGTCAGCGGACGCCGAGTTTCCGGGACAACGCCGAACGACGCTTCGGAGGCGGTTCGGGCGGACCCCATCTGATCCGTTCAGACCCCAGAACGACCGTGTCGCCAGTCTTGATCCCTAGTTCGTCAAGGGATGCGATCACGCCGAGTTGGCGGAGACGCTGTTTTAGGTAAGCCTGCCCGGCGATGAGGTGGACGTCGATCATTGCCACCAGTCGATTAATAGGTTCGCCTGACACGATGAACCCATCATCGGTCTTCTCGACATGGAAGTCGCGCGCCCGATCTCGTGGGGCCGGGGTATAGCGTTCAAAGCCGGGACCAACGGCAAAACTGTCGACGTCGGCTTGTCGTGCGTCTGCCTCGGCCTGATTCATTGCGTTCAGGCGGATGATGACCGCCCTCAGGACGTTATCGACACCTTCACGCGTGGCAGCTGACAGGGGAAAGACCGGAATTCCGAGGGAAGCCATCTCAGCGCGGAACTCGGGCCATGCCTCTTGTGCCTCGGGAAGGTCGAGCTTGTTTGCGAGGACAATCTGCGGTCGCGTCGCCAACGCTTCCGAATATCGCTGCAGTTCCGTGTTGATCCTGTGAAAGTCACCGATCGGGTCGGCGCGACCATCGACGCCGGCGACATCGACGATGTGGAGGAGAAGGCGGGTGCGTTCAATGTGCCGAAGGAACTGGAGGCCGAGACCGGCGCCATCGCTGGCACCTTCGATGAGACCGGGGATATCCGCCAGGACGAAACTGTCGTCGGCAAACCCAACTACGCCAAGGTTTGGTTCAAGGGTCGTGAACGGATAGGCCGCGACTTTTGGTCGGGCGGCGGAAACTGCAGCAAGGAAGGACGACTTCCCGGCGTTCGGGTAGCCCACCAATCCGACGTCTGCAATGACCCGGAGTTCAAGGGCTACCTCGCGCTTTTGCCCGGGTTCGCCTCGTTGGGCGAATTCGGGTGTCTGGTGCGTGGCGGTCTTGAAATGCGTGTTGCCAAGTCCGCCCCGGCCACCACGCGCGATCAGGACGCGCTGCTTCGGTTCGGTGACGTCGCCAAGGAGTTCCCCGTTGGTGGCATCGTGCACGACAGTGCCGAGGGGAACTCGGATGACCGTGTCCTGTCCGGCGCGCCCGTGGCTGTTACGCCGTCCGCCTCCGGTGCCGTCCGGTGCGACGAAGTGTCGCTTGAACCGGAAGGAGATGAGTGTGTTCTGGTTCGAGTCACCCTCGAGGTAGATGCTGCCTCCACGCCCACCGTCGCCACCGTCTGGACCGCCGAGAGAGACGTACTTTTCCCGGCGCATGTGCATGGCGCCGTCGCCACCGTTCCCGGCTTTCAGGCTGATCGTTGCGTGGTCGTAAAACATGGTGCCTCAGTCAGACGCGGTCTGCGCCCCCGTAAAGGGTATACGCCACGCCCCGGAAATGGCCGCGCTTCGCGCTAGGGGATTGTGCCGTGACCTCAGCGGCGTTATCCTGACATCATGAGACGAGGAAGGTACTCGGGGTTCGTTCTTTGCTGCGTCGGCTGATCCTGTCACCTGCAACTGGGCTAGGTGCCCGTTGCCAAGATTGAAGCCATGCCCGATGCCATCGTGATTGCGACGCCGATTCCAGCGATTGAGAACGAACCGGGTGCGTCGCGTCGCGTTACGACGCTTCACGATCTTCTGGTGCGTCTCCGTGCCTATTTGCCCCCCAACTCCGACTTGGGCATTGTTGAGCGTGCGTACGAGTATGCCGCCAAAGCCCATGCCGGCCAGAGCCGTGGTTCGGGCGAGCCTTATATCCAGCATCCCCTAGAGACAGCCCTGCTTCTGGCTGATCTGCAACTTGATCGGGCAACCATCGCGGCGGCGCTTCTGCACGATGTGATCGAGGACACTGGTGTCACGTTTGACGCCCTGCGTGAGGCATTTGGCATTGAAGTTGCCCGGCTCGTCGATGGGGTTACCAAGCTATCCCGGATCCATTGGAATAGTCTTGAGGAACAGCAGGCCGAAAACCTGCGCAAGATGTTTCTGGCAATGGCCGAGGACATTCGTGTTGTCCTAATCAAGTTGTGCGATCGACTGCACAATGTGCGCACTCTGGACGGTAAGCGCCCCGACGCACGTCACCGTATCGCCCGGGAGACACTCGAGATCTACGCTCCTCTGGCGCATCGTCTTGGCATCTGGCAGGTCAAGTGGAAGCTTGAGGATGCTGCGTTCTATCACCTCGAACCTGAGCACTATCAGGAGCTGAAGCGCCTCCTGAACGACACGCGTCGGGCACGCGAGACGCACGTCGAGGAGTGCATCGAGTCCATACGCGACCACTTGGCGAAGACCGGTGTCACCTCTGAGATTACAGGGCGTCCCAAGCACATCTATTCCATCTACAAGAAGATGGAGCGGACGGGGCGGAGCTTCGACCAGTTGTACGACCTGCTTGCTCTCAGGGTTGTGGTAGCCACGGTCCCGGAATGCTATGCGGCGCTTGGAATCGTTCACAGCCTCTGGCCTCCGGTTCCGGGACAGTTCGACGATTACATTGCGATGCCAAAGGGCAACATGTATCAGTCGCTGCACACGGCAGTGGTCGCGCGCACTGGCCGATTCCTCGAGGTGCAGATCCGCACGCACGATATGCATCGGATTGCCGAACACGGGATTGCGGCGCACTGGCGCTACAAGGAAGGCAGTCAGCCTGACACGCAGTTCGAGGCGAAACTTGCGTGGTTGCGCCAACTCATGGCGTGGCAACAGGAACTCTCGACGGCGCAGGAGTTCGTCGAGACCGTCAAGATGGACATCTTCCAGGATCAGGTCTTTGTCTTCACCCCACGCGGTGAGGTCAAGGACTTGCCGGCGCGGGCGACACCGTTGGATTTCGCCTACCGGATCCATACCGATGTCGGACACCGGTGCATCGGCGCGCGCGTGAACCAGAAACTGGTTTCCCTTGACTACGAACTCAAGAATGGCGATATCGTTGAAATCCTGACTACCAAGTCTTCGCACGGCCCAAGTCGTGACTGGTTGACGGTTGTCCGCACAGGCCACGCGCGGGAAAAGATCCGCCAGTGGTTCAAGCAGCAGCAGCGCGCTGAGAACATCATTCGAGGGCGCGACGTGCTGGAGAAGGAACTCAAGCGCCTCGGTCTTGGTGGGATCGGCTCCATCGCCGAGACCCAGCTTGAGACCACGGCTACACAGCTCAACTTCCAGTCGCTGGACAGTCTTCTGGCGGCGATCGGATACGGCGGCGTCGGATTGCAGACGGTCATCGGGCGCCTGGGACTTCGTTCGGTTCCCGAACCAACATTCATTGACCTACCGGAAGTAGCACCGACGGCCGGCGCCAACTCCACCGGTGCCGTGCAGGTGATGGGTGTAGGTGACCTCCTGACACGCATGGCCCCCTGTTGCAAGCCCGTGCCGGGCGACCGGATCATCGGGTTCATCACCCGTAACCGGGGGATCACGATCCATCGTCAGGATTGCCACAATGTTCTGGCCGAGGATGAACCAGACCGGCTGGTGGTCGTCGATTGGGGACGCAGCGGGGTTCAGAACTACCCGGTGACGGTTCGGGTTGAAGCGTTTGACCGTCCGGGGCTCCTGCGTGACGTTGCAGCCGTGGTGGCCGAAGAGAAACTGAACATCACCGGTTCACAGGTCACCGTCGATGCCCACGAGGGAATTGCGACGATCATGACTACCGTGGAACTCGGAAGCCTCGCACAACTAAGCCGCCTCCTGACTCGCCTCGAATCGATCAAGGCGGTGCGCAACGCCAGTCGGGAGACGCGAGGCAATGCGGTCCAGGTTCCGGCAGGGTTGCGAGACCGGGTGAACTAGCAACACCGGCATGACTGTTGTGCCATGCCGGCGTTGACCGCACGCCTCGATTGACCGCACGCCCTGATTAAACGAACAACCCCGACACGGAACCTTCGTGCCGGGGTCTGGTGTTCAGGAGAGGTCAGGCGAACTGGTGATCGCACCCCGTGAGGCGCTGCCCACCTGTGCCATGTATTTCGCAAAGACCCCATTGGTGTAGCGGGGCGCGGGCCTCTTCCATCCGGTCATGCGCGCCGCGATTTCGGCATCTGAAACCGAGATGTCCATCGTTCGTGCCTTGAGATCAATCGTGACGATATCGCCGTCATGGATGGCCGCAATGGGGCCGCCGAGGGCTGCTTCGGGTGACACATGGCCAACCATGAACCCGTGGGTGCCTCCGCTGAAGCGGCCGTCGGTTATCAAGCTGACCGACGAACTGAGGCCGGCACCGTTGATCGCGCCAGTCACGCTGAGCATCTCGCGCATCCCCGGACCGCCCCGGGGCCCTTCGTAGCGGATCACAACCACATCCCCGGGGTGGACCTTCCCTCCGGTCACCGCAGCCATGGCCTCTTCTTCTCGTTCGAAGACCCGCGCCGGTCCCTGATGGAATGTGCGGTCGTAGCCAGCGACCTTGATCACGGCACCTTCGGGGGCAATGTTGCCCTTGAGGATGACGATGCCCCCGGTCTCCTTGAGTGGCTTGTCCACGGTGACCACGACTTCCTGGCCGGGTGTCTCGATGGCCTTGGCCGCCTCTTCAGCGAGAGTGTGGCCGGTCACCGTTATGCAGGAACCGTCGAGTTTGCCTCCCTCGATCAGCCGCTTGGCGACGAACTGGATCCCGCCGGCGTCGTCGAGGTCAACTGCAACGAAGCGCCCACCTGGCTTGAGGTCGCAGATGAGTGGTGTCCGGTGACTGATCTCGTTGAACTCTTCAAGGGTCAAGTCGATGCCGGCTTCGTGGGCCATGGCTGGCAAGTGGAGTGCCGCATTCGTTGATCCGCCGGATGCACAGACGCCGGCGATGGCGTTCTCGAAGGCGGCCTTGGTGGCAATGTCGCGCGGGCGCACGCCACGACGGAGGACGTCCATGACGAGGTGGCCGGCATCTACGCCCACTTGGTTCTTGCGCTTGTCCACGGCGGGCACGCTACCGCTGCCAAGGGGGGCGAGCCCGAGGAATTCAAGGGCCATCGCCATCGTGTTCGCGGTGTACTGGCCTCCACACGCGCCAGCGCCCGGGATTGCGCAATTCTCGATCTCGTCGAGGTCGGCGTCGGACATCTTCCCTGCTGAATGGGCACCGACGGCTTCGAACAAGTCAATGATCGTGACATCCTTGCCTCTGAATCGCCCTGGTTTGATTGGGCCGCCGTAGAGCAACACCCCAGGAATGTTCAGCCGTAGGAGTGCCATCGCACCGGCGGGAATCGTCTTGTCACATCCCACAAGGATGATGAGTGCGTCAAACATGTGCCCGCGCGCAACGAGTTCAATGGAATCTGCGATGACCTCCCGCGAAACGAGGGACGCCTTCATGCCCTCAGTCCCCATGGTGACCCCATCGCTGATGGCGATGGTGTTCAGTTCCATTGGCGTGCCACCGGCGGCGCGGATGCCCTTCTTGACCTGCTCGGCAAGGGCGCGAAGGCCCCAGTTGCAAGGCATTGTTTCAATCCACGAGTGAGCCACGCCGACGATTGGCCGACTCAGGTCTTCGTTGGTGAAACCGATTGCATGCAGCATTGCCCGGGCGGCAATGCGGTCACGGCCATCAAGTTGTATGCGGCTCTGATGACGTGGATCTGTAACCAGGTCAAGAGGTGCTTTGGCGTCGCCGGTCGTTGGCGCGGTTCCCATGGTCGGGGTCTCCTTGCGATGTCTGGCCCGGCGTCGATTCCGGCGTTCGCGATTCTACGGTGCGGGTCTGCGCTTCGCGAACTGCGGGCGCAAGGAGTCTCGCCAGCGCGCTTCTGGCCGGTTCCGGTTCCCAAGACCAAGCCGAGCGACCGTTTCGGAGGCTGACGAGCAGGCGTCCTTGCCGGCGCCGGAGGGCGCGGAGCACGGTCACCACCTGTTCCGGGCTTATCTTGAGGAGGGTTGCCATTTCCTCAAGGGTTGACGGATGGATCTTCAGTGCCTCGCGAAGGTTGCGGACAAGCCGACGGACGTCAGAAGAACCGTGCGCGGACCCGTCAGTCGGGCGCACAGGAGCGGTACCCGACCCCTCGGACCGTCTCGATGATCTTTGGGTTTCCAGGGTCTTCCTCGAGTTTTTCACGGAGCCAGCGGATGTGCACGTCAACCGTGCGCATGTCCCCGGAGAATTCACTGCCCCACGCCCGTGCCAACAGGTGATCCCGCGTAAAGACCTGCCCAGGATGCCGCAACAGGCAAGCCAGGAGGTCGAATTCGCGAGGCTTGAGCGCAACGTTACTCCCGTTCCTCGTCACGCGCCGTTGCGCAGGATCAAGCGTGATGGTGCCGAGCGAAATTGGACGTTGGGCTGACGCCTCGTCACTGCGGCTGTGGCTTCTCCTGAGCATCGCCTTGACGCGTGCGACGAGTTCGCGCATGGAAAACGGTTTCGTCAGGTAATCGTCGGCGCCGATCTCAAGACCGACGACCCGGTCAACCTCTTCGGTGCGCGCGGTCAACATGATGATCGGAATGTTTTGCAGCAGCGCCGATGGCGAACTCCTGATTGCGCGGCACACGTCCAGGCCGGTCAGCCGTGGAAGCATCACGTCGAGGACGATCAGGTCTGGCGTGTCACGTCGTGCGGTTTCAAGGCCGGTTTGCCCGTCAGTGGCGGTGACTACCTCATAGCCCTCTTTGCGAAGGCTGTAGCTGACACTCGTGATGATCGCGGGTTCATCTTCGATGACGAGGATTTTCGATCCCATGTGATGTATGGTACCGGCCGCGGCCGCGGTCTCCGTAATACGGGCGTTGTTGGCGCCCCGCACGGGTTGGTGGTGTCCATTCGTTACCTCATGATCATGTTTCGGTTACATTTCGGGCATAAGATATGATTATCCGTTAGTCCCCTGCACCGGTTCCGGTTCGATTAGCCCGGCATCTGCGGTGTTCAGTCTGCCTTCGGAGTACCTGTGATGGCGCCAGAGACAGAAATTCGCCAGGCCTATCGCCTTCAGCTTGCCCAGCTTGGTGATGAAGTCCTGACCATGGGGAGCATGGTAGACAAGGCTCTCGAGCGTTCGATGGATGCCTTGGCGAGGCGGGATGTGG
>Ga0304730_1002205_pt1 | contig 14085 bp, 11 predicted proteins | sample M_130628_MF_Meta_FD_190474 | JGI IMG/M metagenome (GOLD analysis project Ga0304730, IMG submission 190474) | Freshwater microbial communities from Lake Montjoie, Canada to study carbon cycling - M_130628_MF_MetaG (v2) (version 2) | ecosystem: Environmental > Aquatic > Freshwater > Lake | place...
AAATATCGGAAGCATCAGCCACAGGCACGAGTCCGGGCAAGAAAAAGGCCCGCGGCAGGAGACGAAAAAGGAATCGAGGCCGGCGGGTCTCGGACTTAATCAAGGAATCCGACGTGTACAAGTACGTCAGACCCGAAAACCGCGGAGGGGCGCGGGTGAACATCCACAATTTCAATTTGGCATTCTTTGCGGACCCCCGCTTCACGCTAAAAGACAAGTATTTCGCGTACGAGGACTGGCTCACTTCGACCTCCAATCTCGATGCCGAAGTGGCGCAGGAGCGCCGGGCGCGGGTGCGCAAGTTCGCCGACTATCTTGTGCGGAACCGGGACCGGCTCAAGGACTATGTGTCGTTCGAGGTCGCGCCCGCCCTCAGCCCCCACGACCCTGAATTTGTGCACGTGCGGCTGCGCGTCCTCAAGCACCGCAACTCAATGCTGGTGCTGGGCCACGAAAAGTGCCGCAAGATTGTTGCCTCCCTGATTCCGCCCAACAGGCACTACTGCGTCTGGCCCATGCCCGGCCGCAACATGCACAAGGAACCGTTTCTTCGCGACGCCGCACGCGTGGCCGACCTCACCCGCGCGTGCACGGCCCTGGCCGAGCGCTCCTCGTGGACCCTTCCCGCAGACCCACAATACGGCATCCGAGACTCAATCACAGTCGACCTTGGCCCTGTTCCGGACGAAGGTGCAGAGTGGGCGCGGTCAATCGCAAAGGGCGAGGAGCGGCTGCAGGTGCTGCTCGAGATCATGTACAACTCCTTCTACGACACCGCCGTCGCTGCGCTGCGCCTGATGCACGCCCTCACCGACTCAAACTACGTGGTATACCAGCGGCTCGTGCTCCCTAACCCCGCCTTGCTCGTGGCCCCCCGCCCCCCGAGCACGCCGGTCTGGACGGGCGTTGCCGCAATGTACAGGTACTTCTTCAAGACCCCGTATGGTATCAAGCACCGCTCGCACCCCTACCGCAGCCTCTCGGGTGTCCTTGGCTCGCAAAACAAGATCCGGTCCTCATTCCTGCGGAAAGACAACGTGGCGTACGAGTTCGCGCCCGTCGGGACCGATGACTGGCGCCCCGTCGCCCCCCAGGACGCCGACTCGCTGCTGCACTCAACCAAGTTTGATTTCCGACTGGCACCGGGCACCACCCACAGGGGTCGTCTCGACAAGCTGATTGCCGCCGCGGCGCAGACCAGCGACAAGAGCGCCGCGGCGCTCACCGGACTTACAATCCCGGGCGAGGCCCCATCGGGGCTGCATCGCGCCGCCGAGCGTCGCCGCGACCAGGCCCTGCAGGACATCCAGGGCATCCACGACCTCATGAGCATCTCTGTCGAGCCCGCGCCCGAGAACCCCGACATCAAAAAGACTTTCAGCGAGCTTTTCGAGCGCGCCAACAAGGAGCTCATGGGCGTCACCAACCCTGACATTAAGCGCGCGGCCGACGAGTTCGTCTCGCAGTACGATGCGTCCGCGCATGTCCGCGAGTACCTCAACCGAGTCACGGCCGCCGGAACGGAGCTGGGGCTGCGAAAACGCAACCACCCCGACTTTTCTGGCGAGCCCGACGCGGCCAGTACCCCGTTCTGCAAGCGCCGCCGCGAGCTCGAGGCGTGGTTCAGCGCCAGGAAAGACAAGTAACGATTGCATTAAAAATTGATTCATGAATTCAGCATAATCACGACACGCCTGTCCAAACTTGGAGCAGCTGCCTTGCCAAAGGCATCTCCGCCCCCAAAGTTGCCAACACTGTCTTCCAGACCACAGCAACATTTTGGTCTTTAAGCATCGGGGCGAGTGTCCTGTCAAGCGCGCGCGCAAGTGCGCTTTGCTTTCGCCAGTGAGGGGGGTAGGTCCGCAAAACGACTTTCAAGAAGCGGATCACCTGAGCGCCGCGCCCCAGATGATCCGCGACACTCACGTACACCACCGCGTTCAAGAACTGCAGCAGCGCAACATCCATGTGCTCGAGCGGGACGCCGTCGTAGGTGCTGGCCAGGTATTTTTTCTCAAAGTGCGGCTTGCCGAGGCGCTTGTTGACGGAGTTGTGCAGACAGTGCAGGATGCACTCCATCTGGCCGTGGTCGTGGACGCCTTGTAGGACTTGGCGCTCAAAATCACGGACGCGTCCTCTCGAGTCGTTGAGCTGCTGTATTTCCGTGGCCATGTTGTCTCGGCAAAGCTTGCATGGCAGCACATCTCGAAACAGAACAATGGCCATGCCCAGGGCCTGTGCCTCAGCGCAAAGCCCCTCGCGCGCAATGACCCGCGCAATCGTGTGCAGCCACTTCCACGCCATGGCGCCCCACTCCTTTGTGTGCATTCTGTTTTGTACGTACTCAGGCTCTATCACCACTACGCAAACATATTTAATATTTTTACTTTTTATATTGAAACAGGCGTGCTTATCATGACTCGGGATCAAGGCGCCGCTTCTTGTTGGGGCCGCGCGACACCGCATCCACAATGCCCTCGAGCTTGGAGCAGAATCGCGCAAGATCGCCCGCCCACGTGCTGCGCGACCGGATGCCCATTCGTCCCTGGACCACCCATATGCTGGTCGGAAGCTTCATGCACAGCGCCGCGCCTGGGTGGGGCCTCACCCAGTTCACGCTGTTGTCCCGGTGCTCGAGGGTAAAGTCGGGGATCATGTGGTTGCGGAACATTGTTAAGTTGTGGACCGACTCCATGCACTCGACCTCGCCGACCACCGCCGTGGCAGGCGCCTCAAAGTAGGCCCGCACGTTGGTCTTCTCAAGCATCACGCAGAGTTGGCTCGTGCACCGCTGCAGGATCACATCCCCCTCCGCCCCCGGCGCAAGGTTCTTCATGTCTGGCAGCTGCTCAGAGACGACCTGGATGCTTCCCCCGGTGGTCGCAATCTCCCTCGACCCTCGGGCAGGCTGCCCCCCGCGGAGGATCGCATCCACCATGCCCCGACTAAGCACGGGCGAGCCTTCCACGGGGCCGCGTCCCATGCACTGAAGCACCAGGCAGATGCGCGCTTCGAGAGGGAAGATTTTTTCCCTGGCATAGTAGGACGTGGTCACGTTTCGCTGTTCGCACTGGATCACCCAGCCGCTGGTCTCGAGCCCCGCGGGTCTTCCGGGGAGCACATACTCGACAACGAGGCCGCCACATTCCCCGAGTGTTTGGGGCAGCTCCTCGATCCGCGACCTGAGCATGGGAAGCACCGCCTGCGGCGACATGAATACGGAGCCGTGCTCCATCGGCGCGGCCAAGGCCAATGTCTGGGATATCCCTCGCAGAACATCTTCCTCACTGATCATGACGCACGGCGAATACTGTCGAGGGAAACAGGTGCGTCTTTTTTTTTAGTCGTGGACGGTTGTTTGAATGTTGTGATAAAAAAACAAGTCACGCAAACTTGCGCAAAATCATAATGTTTGTGGTATTTTTTTAATTTGTTTTGTAATCACCAGAATATAAGCATTTTTTGATGCTGCCTTTGGTACAGGTTGTCATGGCTCCCGGTTGCTCGGGCGCCCCGATCATGAGTCCCCATGAGCGCATGCGCGCGGCGTTCCCCGGGATCGCGAGCACGCACTACGACCAGGTGGGCTTCGCAACCTCTGCGATGCACGTGCATCCCCGATCAGACCCTTCGTCCTTTCTTCGGAACATGACCCGCATCGTGCCCATGAAGGAAATCCGGGAGTCGCCCCGTTTGCAGACAATGTTCCCTCCTCGTTGCTGATGCGGATTTAAAAATAAACTGTATCATTTTAATTCATAAAAAAATGCGTTTATTAAATGGAAAATCAATGATCAGTTTATCAAAGTCATAAAATATTCGCCAGGAGCTTGTGATCCAAACAAGGGCAAACTCGAGCACACATAAGAGCTTGTTATTCCAATCCACCATTTTGTTTCTGATTTCGGAGTCTTAATCCATTCTTGAGATAATTTTATTTTGTCTAATATTTTTTTTTGATTTTCTTTTATCAATATTTGCCCGACATGATTTCTGGAAACCTCAAACGTGCTTTCAAATGTTTCGGACACGTCTTTATTTGTTTTGTAACTTCCTGTAAGTATAATAATTGAATTAGAATTAGTGGTCATGGCGTTCTTAAAACCGGTGAGCGCCTGTGTTCCCGTAAGCGTCTGAAGCGCTACTATTAATGATAGTTTGGACTCTGACATGTTTGAAACAAAATTTTTGATTACAGATTGAGTTTCGCTCGAAATCGCTTTATCTCCAGAAACGTCGTCAATGTAAATAACCAAGTTTTTAAGACTATCGGGGTTGAGATCAATGTCCTTCGCAATGATTTCTTGGGGGGGCATTACAAAATCCAAACCAGCAACCTCCCCAAAGTCAAGTATCATCGGGTCATTCTTCACTTTATTATAGATCAAGTGATTGTGGTATCGCTTGGGGAGAAATGCGTTGGCAAAAAACGCATTAAAACAAACAATAGTGCTCTTGCCCGTGTTGGACCCACCCAGCATGAAAACAGGATTGCCTCCCCGCTCGGCTTCGTAGCAACAAAAGGGGAAAATGGGCATGAGCAATAGATCGTCAATTTCTGTGAAACCATTGCTACCCACAGTGCGGCCGCTCAATTTCCTCCATAGCCAGCGATGTACTTTCCAGGTTGATGGGTCGGACATTCTATTTTCATTTTCTACTTTTGTAAATAACGAGTTTCTGTCTACCATGACCGCATACGGGAAGCAGGCGTTATCCGCCTTGTCAAAAAAAATGCTTTCAAAGCTTATCCTTTGGTCATCTCTGAATTGATTTGGAATCGGATAACAATTCTCCAAGTGCACTTGAAGGTCATTGTTGAGCAAGAAACCCCACGCCAGGTCCCCAGGACAGTATCCCCTTTGGCGTAAAATTGCCTCGTTTGCTGGGAAACTGATTTGCTGCGAATCTGGAAGGGGTATTGATTGGGGTGTCAATTCGATTTGTCCCCACTCCGTAAAGACCAAATGGTTGAACTTTTCCCATACGTCCTTGTTCATATATCCAACAAGCTCTCGTTGAGCCCACGTCATAACGGCAACATACAAAGTGTCATTGGGTTCGGGAATGTGTGCAACTTTTTGAAAATTTATCGGATCAAAAAGTGATGAGGTTTGCATAAAGTGGTGAAGGGTCAGATTGAATCGGGGTCTGTAGTCTTGGTTTCCAGGGGGCAGTCCTATGTACTTACTGGCCATCAATTTGTGTACCACCAAGCGGAGTCCCGCGATCATTGCAATAAGGCTCACAGAGATCGGTGCATGCTTGCCTTTATAAAATTGGGTATAATAAGGCAATACTTTCAAATATTGCTGGTGAAGCAGATGCACGTCATCGGTAATTTTTGTGCTAAGTGTTGTCGTCAAGTCCAAGTCTTTTTCGGGAGGGCACATGTAACGCATCACAATTGTTGCGCATTGAATACAATGCAGGAATCCAGTGTATTTGTGCGTTATATCACGTGGTTGCCCTATACAGAAAAATTGTAGAGCCATAAGCACCAATTTTTCTAGCAATTTTGCCTTGGTCTTTTGATTCATTTTACTGGGCCTATATTTTCCGTTGTTGATATTGTACTTGATCAGCTCAACCATTCCAAGAACTCCCATTGGATTACTTATATGATATGCTTTGTCTGCATCATTAAATACTTGTTCGACATATGTTTCGAATTGTTTAATAAGTTTTGAAAGATCAATTTGAACTTTTTTATTCGACCTTCGGAATAAGGATGCTGGGATTTTTTGTTCTTTCTTTTTAAAGTACGGAGAAAACAATGCCGCTGAAACGTTTGCTCTCGCAGCTTCACAGACAGTTTTCCCGATGATATTGTCAGTAAACCATAAAAAAAAATGGCGGGGAAGGTCATGCATCCATTCCAACTGTGAAAATTGTTGTCCACTATGAAAAGGAATTGTGTCAATATCTCGCGTTTGAGAAGAAACATTTAAAGGGTTACTTCCTTTTTTAAAAATAATGTCAAAATGACACAATATATTGGGACCTGAGCATGTTTGTGAACCATCATTTGTATAATTGTTGATGACTACTTCTCCCCACAAAACAGCCCGAACACACTGATGGTAAATATTTTCATTAAGATATATTGTATGATTTATTTGTATGTTTTCTTTTTGGTCTGATATCCAATATCTAGTGACTTCAAGGAGTTGATCAAAATAATTTGTTCCAGATTCCTGCACCACATTGTTTTTTATCCATACTATAAGATTTTGTGAAAAAGGTGTGGTTGTCGCTGTGGGATTTTTCCTTATAATATCAATTTCGTTACCCCCTGCACTATTATTGTTACTTTTGCTTTTGCATTGATGTGGATTGCATTTTAGTAAAATTTCGCTTCGCGCATTGGTGAGAGTAACTTCCCTTGGCGTAATATCATCTTCAGTACTTTTCGTATCTATTATTGATTTAACACGTACATTATTCCAATCTCCATTATCTTCCTCAACGTGGTTTTGTGGCTTGTCATTATCACCACTTTCGCCTTCTTCTTGTGTGGGGGCTTCTTCTTCGTCGTCACCTTCGTCGTCGTCTTCGCTGCTGTCGCTGTTTCCCTCAAATAAATGACTACCATTCATTAGAACAAGTCCAGGTGATTGCCGTGCCAAATAATAATGCTTCAAAGAAAATAAAAAACATTCATTGACATTGCATCGACTTATTATTACCACAAGTAGTTATTCGTATGTTCAAAATAAAACGTAAAAGTAATGTTTATTACCATTATTACTTAAATACAAGCCCCAAGTGTCCACACTATTTATCAAGTATATTTATCAGAATATGGCCCTACTTGTTGAACTGGGGCTTAACAGCGAAATTATTGCGCGACGTCGGGTAACCTCGGACCGATCCTGTAAGAGGGATATCGATGATTTGGTGTCCAAGGGGCCCCCGCGCGTTGCCCGAACGGACAACTTCCGCAAGCAGCGGGCGTTGGGCCGTGTTCCGGTTGTACGCCGCGTCACAACCTTCGCGCATCCCGTTGGGTTGGGCCGCGTAATTAGGCCGCGAATGGCAGACCCCGGGTCCCGATCGCCGATGAGCCAAGTCCCATGCAGAGGTTGTGGCGCACATTCCCGACTGCTTGTCGCCAAGACAAGACATGAAGGTGTCTTCGTCACAGAGACTCTTGCACGGGTTCAGGTCGCTCCCCTTCATTTCCGACCCCAGCACCCAGCTGGGGTGAATCCCCCCTGCAAGAGATGACTGGTGGGTCGGGGCCATGATCAGGGGACCACGATGACAAGGAGGATTGAACACATGGGGGGGCAGTTGCGCATATCCTTCCGAAGCCGGAGGCAGCTCGTTCTGCCACAGGTCGTTGCACATTTTCCATTGGGGGTTGATACTAAAATTGCATGCGCTAGACATTCCTTGAAAAAATGTTAATCTTCTTTCTTAAATTCATAACTAAATAAAAAGAAAATAAAATAAAGGCACGTCCTTCCAGTTCAATATTTTATTCGGCCAAACACATATAAAAGTGTGTCAGGGTTATGAAATTTTATATATATTTTTTTTTAGCAAGGGTGTAACATACAATCCATGCACGGAAATCACAACGACCATGCCCAGGATTGCAACACTGACGCAGCATACTCAACAGACAAGACAAGGCTTCCGCGATCACTTTATTTGGGCAGTCTGATCACCGAACCCCCCAAACGCGCCCCCCGAGTGCAGCTGGGCTTTGGCTTCAACAACGTAGTATTTCCGCGCGTTTCTGCTTCGGGTGGAGGGTCGACCGAAGGCGAGCACCCCCCAGAATTTTCTCCGCTGAGCACGAAATCCCTTTTAGAAATTGCGCGCCTGTTCAACGAGCATCGCCAGCCCCGGGTGTCGTCGCTGGAGCCCAACCTCGAAAGGGCTACTCCCGACGAACCACAATGTCTCCAGCTGCCCTCACCGCGTGGTCCCACGCCACTCGCAGCACGTGGTTGGGCATCTCAGTCACGAGGTACCCTGCCTGGCGCGCCTTTGCCACGAGCCTATCGCGGACCCATGCCTGGTCATAAGCCGGCACCCCAAACATCAGCACCGGAACCACAAAAAAGATGTGCTTGCTGCCACGGTCCGCAGCCTCAGTCATGACGGTCTGCATCTGCGCGCACAGCTGACACAGCGCCTGCTCGTCTCCGGACGGCACGCGCCGCGACGCTTTGCCCAGCACCACCGAGTCCAGAATCATTGCAATGGCCCTTGAGACATAATCAAAATAAAATTTTATTGTGAATGGGCGTCTATTCATTAAGCCCGCTTGTCGATATTTATCAGTTTGATTGTACACGGCCCGCGCGAGATTCCGGTGCGCTTCTTTTTTTTTCAAGTGCTGAGAATCGCATGAACGCAACGCAGTGGATTCATCATGTTGACCCCGGCCCAGCTCGAAAACCCATCCACAATCACCATCCCCGTGGACCAGGGCGCGATCTCGTTCTTTAACTCGGTTTTTGCCCAGGTTTGCGAGCGGCTGTGCCAGCTCTTCCCCGGCGTGGAGGACTTTCAGAAACTGTACCATTTCGCGGCCGCCGTGCAGGAAGTCGACTCGGTTCACATGATGGTTGGGGTGCGTGCCTGGCTCGACTACTTTAACAGCAGCGTTTATGCAATGGCGATGCAGCGCGACCCCGCACTCTGGCAGGTCACGACGTTCATGGGCGTGAACATGGTCCCGTACTGGGACAGCATTGCGCCCGGAGACCAGGAGATCATCTGGTTGTTTGTGCAGGTGCTCATGAACACCGCAAACGTGCTGAGACAGGTTCCCAAAGAGAGGCTCATCCAGCTCAACACGGTCATTGTGAACCTAAAAGACATTGCTGTCCAGTCCCTCCCCATTCTCATGCAAGCTGCGCAGTCATTTGTCAGCGGGTTCGCCCCGGGGACTCCGGGTCACGCGCAAGGCGTTCAGATGATTGGGTCTCTTTTGGGATCCATGGGAATGCAGCATCAATAGAATACTCTCATGACCCCAAATTTCTTTGTATAAAAAGCAATTAATAAAGAGAATTAATTTAATAGTGTATATCATCCATGTAACAACTTGCTTAACTCGCCCTTTGCATGACGCGTCAAGGAACGACCCCTTCTAAAGTCGCAGCAGACGCCTACTTTGAACAGCACATTGTCCCTCGAGCCACCATGGAAATTTGTCAGAGCCTCGGGCCAGGCAATTTTTCAATCGACTTGGCAGCTGTTGTGAAGCAGCGGCTTCGCGAGGCGTGGGCATCCCTCCAGCTGAACCAACTCCCTGGTCCTCGCGCGCTTGGTCTCGTTGTAAAAGACATTATGAAATCGGTGCAAGAGTCAGTGTTGCTGGATGTCTCTCGCCAAGAGCATTACCTGACGACCATCCTTCGCGTGGACGAGGTGCGCGAGGAAGATCGCCAGGCAATGCTTGAGCTCACGGGAAGGTCGTCTGTACGGGGAAACCCCCCCCCGCTGCCCCGAGCAACATCCATGAGAACCCCGGGGCGTGACAGAAATATATTTTGCGCCGGGGTGAGGCGATGAGCAAGAAGCCAGAAGCCAGAAGCCAAAAGCCAAAAGCCAAAAGCCAGAAGCCAGAAGCCAAAAGCCAAAAGCCAAAAGCCAGAAGCCAAAAGCCAGAAGCCAAAAGCCAAAAGTTTCAAATTTCGCTTAAAAATAAAATTTTCTTGTAATTTCGGGTCAACTATTGTAGCTCCAGTCGGTGTATTTGCTTCTTCGGCGCACGCACCCCCAGACGTGATAAGCTGCAACCTCGCCCGCCATCTGTCCATTCGACAGTAAAGTGTGTCGGCTCTTGGGATACGGCAGGTTGCGTATTTCATTAAACAACTCTCTTTTCGTAAAACCACGACTTGTGTGTATCCCCCCTGCTTCCGAATCGCCCATTTTTTGTGAAATAATTTAACCCCAATTGCACCTGACAAAAAAAAGTCTCCAAACTCTTTCTCTACAAAATGAATACTGATAAAAAAAGTGCTAAAATGCGAATGGGCTCTTTATTGATAAAATGCGCGCCCTTATCAGAACAGGTTTCAGATCACAATGTCTTCAGAAAATGAATCATGTCCTGGCTCAGCTACGGGCTCTGCTACTGGCTCTGCTACTGGCTCTGCTTCGGGCTCGGGCTTGGCATTCTTGGAATTCCGAGGCTTGCGTCCTTTTTTCGCCGCAGCTTCCTTGATGGGCTTGTCCTTCTTGGGGAAGAGATCGTTCATGAGCTTGGGCAAGGCAAAGTACGCCACCGGGTCGGTAGACGTGCTGCCAAACAAGGCGCGCAGGTTCTCGTCCATGATGAACTGGGACTTGGTCGTCGGATTCTGGAGCCCTTTGGCGTCAACGTAGCGCGTGATCAGCCTGACTGCATTCGTTCGCGCGATCCGCCCCTGGTCATCCGCGCAGATCTCGGACGCGTCAAAGTTCGCTTCAAGAAAGGCGCGAAGCTCCGCCGTGACCTCGCTGGGGGCGGCGATTCCGTTCCGCGCGCCCCCTTGTTTCTTGGCGGGAGGCTGGTCGCCCACTTCTTCCGACTCAGGATTGGGTGCTCCCTCTTGTCCCGCCTTGCGCTTGCTTGCAGCTCTTTTCCCCGGAACGCGGGCCGCGCGTTGTAGGACGTGGATTCGGCGAGCGACGCGCGAGACGACGCGGTTTGTGGCACAGAACTCTGTCAGCTCAGACAGCTCGGGCAAAAACGGGTACTTCTCCGCGCGAAGCGTGTCCGCCTCGGACACGTCGACGCTCTCGTCGAGCATGAACCCGAGGTCGGCCTTAAAGGCCTTGAGGTCCTTTATCGGGGTCGTCTTGAGGTACGCAGACAAGATCCGGCTCTTTTTGCATGACTTCACCGTGAAGCTGCGTGGTGCCGTCACAAGCACCTCCCCTGCGCCCCCCGAGGCAACGTCGACGCTGATGGTGCTGAACTCGGGGTGCGTCGGGGGCGCGCACCCAACGACAACCATCTTGTCAAAGGGAAAGTAGTCCGCGATGCGGTCAAGGAGGTGTTGCGCGTTGGACGAGAACACCTCCTGGCATTCCCCGATTCGCCCCTTCACCAAAGCAGCCCCCTCGGGGGCCCCGGCCTTGTGAAGCAGCCAAAACTGCTGCGTCGACGGGCGAACGAACCCGTCGCTTGCCCCGAAAGAGGGGGTCTTGTCGCATGCCGCCACCTGCGGCGCGTCGCGCTTCGTCCCCGAAGATCGCAGAAGAACAATCTTCCACACGGTGATGAACTGGAGACCCAGTCGCCCAACAAGCGCAAACGCAACCTCGGGCGTGCTTCCCGTGTTGGGGACCTCAAAAAGAACAAGGGTCTGCGCCGTCGTTGCCAAAGGCTCGCCGAGGACCGCGTTCAGCGTCTTCTCGCACGAGTCGGGGGACGTGGTCCAGTCGCTGTGAACAACAACAAGCTCAAACGGGGTCTTGCATTTCTGCAGAGGCACGCCTTTAGGCCCTGCCTTGGGCTGGGTCGCGGGGGTCTCGTCTTTGGTCTGCGTATATTGCGGCGCTTCCATTGCTGAGTCCATGGTTTATTTCTTGGCAAGCGCTGATAATGGTCATCCTCACCAACACAAAAAAATCTAGCCGGGGAAACAACGCATAAAAAATTTACTTTTTAGGCTGTCCTCGGCGCCAGTTCATGTTGCCATAGTTGTTCCCTCGGCGAGGCCCCCGTCGCGTCTTGCATGAGTTTGAAGCGGCATCGCCTTTATGTTCAATGACAGCGTTTGGAGCGGCGAAGCCGGGAACCTGGAGCGCGCACCACGAAAACAACGACACGCAGCACTTGGGACCGGTGATCACAACTGCATCTCTCAGCCGCGAGGGCATCGTAAAGACCTTTCGCGCGCGCCAGAATTCAAAGTCGGGGGGGGGCGGGGTCACGCGCGAGGCCAGGTACGACTCGATGGTGCCGTGTGACGCAATGGCCTTGAATGCGGTTGCAGGGCCAATCCTTTCAATTTTCGAGGTCGTGAAGTCGCATCCGCACATGATGCTCGCGTCGATGAACTGCGAATGAGTCATATTGACGGCGCGCAGCACCTCGTCGAGAACAACGACGAATGCGTCGCATGCGCCAGACTCCTCAAAGTCTCGCAGGTGCAGATTCCGCAGCACGCGAGGCGCGCCAAACACAAGGGCGTCCATGTCTTGCGTGATTACAATGGCGCGCGCTGGGGCCACGACCTGGGCTATCAGCGCGCAATCCCGCTCCGCCTCGTTCTCGGCAACCATGAACGGAATCGCGTGTCTGGAGAACAAATCCTTAAGCATGGCAAATGTTTCGCGTCCCGGGGCCTTTGTTGGCACTCTCACAAATGACGCCGGGGCGGTGGAAGTGGACCCTTCGACGGGCATTGCGTTCACTGTGCAGCGCTTGTCGCATGACATGCGCGTCGTCGTAAGCTCGAAAAACCACTCCTCATTGTCCTCTGGACCGCCGCCGCCCTCCAGCTCCGTGAGCCGCGCAATGAGCGCCCAGGACTGCTCCGTGCGCTGGTCGCGGCAGACTGCGCGCTTTGCCTGCGTCGCTTTTTTCTCGGCGAGCGGTTGCCCGTCAAAAACAAAAAGCGCTTTTCCACCTTTGCTTTCGATCCCCGCGTTCATGGAAAGGAATGCGGCCTCAAGCCCTTCAAGCCCGGTGCTTGAGCATGCAAACTGGTGCATGAAAATAGCAACGTCCACCAAGCACAGGCTTCCACGGAGCTCCTGCTCGAGATTCGAAACCGGAAGCAACCCCGACGGTGCATTCTTTTTGAGGTACGCGGTAATCCCGGAAATACCCATTTTTCTTTTTTGGAAACTGTTTTATTATACTTTTTTTGACAAATGTCCTGGCTATAAAACAAATAAATAATAAAAAATCATTTTGATTTTTTAAATTTTTATAAAAGTTCTTTTTACAAAAGTTCTTGTATACCTTCCAGCGCTGATTGCATCATTCCCAACTCAGCAAACTATATTGTGCGACACTCCAGCTTGGGGCCATGTCGGCGCGGCGCAAGCACGGAATGACAACCGAGGATATCCTTAGGGAAGTCCGCGAAGGGTTGCCTGTCAAGGTGGACTCGCGCGCTATATTGGAGCAATCGCAGCTTCTGGGTCCCATGAACGATGCCAGGACGACAAACGACGCGATCGCGCACCCTCCCTCGAGAGGGGCAACCCACACGCGGTCGTCGCAGCTACAGGCGTACGTGTGCATGGTTCTGAATAAAGCATCAAACGCCAGCGCGGGGCGCGCGCGATTTGATGCGCTTATGGCGCGAGCCAAAGAAGCATGCCCCCTTGCTCCCCATCGGCTTCGCGCTTTCCTCGGGTCGTCGCCTGCGGGGGTCGTGCAGCCTAGCGACGCGCGCGACATTGCCATTGCACTGAACGAAAACGAGTTCAGGGGGGGCGGGCCAACCGCGGTGACGCGCCGACAGCTGTGCAATGTCATCTCCAACATGACGAGCGAACAGGTGCTGCAAGCCTCGCTGTTGATTGCAGGCATTGCGCCTCAGCGCCTCCTCGAAGCGTTGGACGACACGCAGGTGGCTGCGGCCGTGCCCCAGATTCTAGAGACCCTGTCCAACAATCTAGGCAGCGACAACGACGCGCGGAGCAAGGCGCTTTTGGCATTGTGGCCCAAGGCGGCGGTGTATGCCGGTCTGTGGCAGTGGTACCGGAGCGATTTGATTTGATCTAATCGATTATTTAAGGAAAGAAAAAATAAAAGCGTTTTTATTGCAATGATCATGCTTTCATCTAGGCCAATATCCCACCTGAAGCCGCCGGGATGCACTTTTCTTTGTGCACCGCCCAGTCGCTTTGTTGACACGACTCCCCGCAGTAGGCGGCGCGCCGACACTGGGAGCAGACATGCAGCGAGGCCTGTCGCGAGCCACAGTAAAAGCAGTAGTTGTACGACGTGATTGGCACGGGGCAGGACGGAGGGGGGGCGCGCCCTGTTTTGCCGGGCCGGACCGTTCTGGCATCAGCTTTGGGTTTTTGTCGTCTCTTTGGAGGCATGTGTTGAGAGGAGAGGAAACTGAAAATCTGAAAGTCTGAAAAAAAAAAGCCAGTGCAAACCCG
>Ga0304730_1002207_pt1 | contig 14063 bp, 15 predicted proteins | sample M_130628_MF_Meta_FD_190474 | JGI IMG/M metagenome (GOLD analysis project Ga0304730, IMG submission 190474) | Freshwater microbial communities from Lake Montjoie, Canada to study carbon cycling - M_130628_MF_MetaG (v2) (version 2) | ecosystem: Environmental > Aquatic > Freshwater > Lake | place...
ATTTTGAAAATAATATCAAAGTTAATTTTTTTCATTTTTTTATTGATTTAGTTTAGTCGTTAAAAATCTTTTAATTATAAATATAAAACTTATAAACCTTTCTGTCTCATATAATCATTAAACATAACATCTACCAACATCGGTAGGACTTTTGGATTATTAACTTTCTTGTAAAAATCCATTCTTTCAGAGTAGTAATCACCGATATAATCACCAAAGATTTCTTTGAAGTATTCTTTCTTATCATCGTGAGAATTTTTACCTCTGACGATTGTTTCTAATTCGTCATTATGAAATAATTTCTGTCCCACATTTTTCAGACATAATTTATCTTCATCTTTTAACTCCATTCCATAGACCTCGTTAATCTTTTTGATTATTTCAGAGAGTAATTCTTTTTCTTCTTCGGACATAGTTTTAGAACCGGTATCAGACATAGGTTCTAATTCCCCTTTTATATTTTCTAACGAAAGTTTTTCTTTACCCACATATTGTAATCGTAATGAGTTCAGGTCAATAGTGTCTGTAATGGATAATCTTTGACCCTCTTTTTTAGGTAGTTTCTTATTTAAGAACCTCAAAAAGACATATAGTTTCTCCCATCTTATTTCTGTGAATGAAGTTATCTGTGAAATATAAGAGTATAGACGAATAAATGACTGAATGGTTGATTTGAAATCTTCTTTAAGTTCCTCATTTTCTAATTTCCCCCATTTATCTACAACCTCATCAACAATTGAGTGTAGTTTCTCATCTGTATCAGTTTTTCTGTAAAACTCCTCACAGAACTCGTTTATTTTGTTCTGATTGAATAATTGGAAGGTCTCAATCTTATATTCTATATCGTAAAGTTTATCCGGTTCCGTTTCACCAACTAATTCTGTTGTCGTGTAGAATGGTTGGAATGAGTTTATAATGTCTTCTGTTTCATTTACAAAATCAAGGATAAAGGTTTCGTTCTTTCCCGTTTTGGTTCTATTCAATCTTGATAGTGTCTGGACACACTGAACTCCACCTAACTTCTTATCAACATACATAGAACACAACATAGGTTCATCAAACCCTGTTTGGAATTTATTGGAAACTATTAGTATTCTAAATCTTGGTTCTTTAAGTGATGATGGAATATCATTCCCCACCATTCCATTTGAGTTGTTTAATGATGTTTCTGTGTTCTCAATTCCATTATGGAAAATAGTTCCACTAAACCCTACCAAACAGGAGTAAGGTAGGTTCATTTGTTTCATCTGTTTTACCATTTCCTCTTGAAATAAAACACAATGTTTTCTTGACCTAACCACAACCATACTTCGTCCTTTTCCACTTAATTGTTTTGAAGTGTGATTAACGAAATGTTCCAAGATTATTGAAACTTTTTGTCTGATTACTTCGGGGTGTGTATCAACATAATTTACCAATTCTCTTTTTACTTTTCCTTCCGGTAATTCTATGTCTTCTTTTCCGTCTTTTTGTAATACCTTGAAATACCTTTTGTAGGTTGTATAATTACTTAATACATCCAAAGTAAAACCTTCAAAAATGGATTGTTTCATTGTATAGGAGTGGAATGGAACAAAAGTTCCTTCCGGAGTTTTTCTACCAAATAGTTCCATAGTTTTTGATTTCGGGGTTCCTGTAAAACCTACGAATGTAATATGGTTTTGTTTTCCACGACTTTCAATCTCCTCACGGATTAAATCTTCATAATTATAATCATTTTCTTCGTCATCGTCAATCTCTTTTGATAAAGATTTTTTTAGATGTTTTGAACTTTCACCACTTTGAGAAGAATGGACTTCATCTATGATAACCCCAAAAGATTTACTTTTTAATTTAGATATTTCTTCTGAAATCACTGGAAACTTTTGGATTGTAGTAATGATAATATCTTTTCCTTTCTCCAAAAAATCTTTGAGTTGAGACGAATTTATATCCACAGGATTAACCACACCATCTGTCTGTTGAAGGTCTTTAATTGTTTTTTGTAATTGTTTGTCTAATACCTTTCTATCAGTAATAACGATAATTGTATCAAACATTCTCTTTTTATCCTCTTTATGACGATATAATGAGGTTAGAGAATGGGACAACCACCCAATTTCATAACTTTTTCCACTACCCGCAGTGTGTTGAATTAAGTAGTTATGACCGACACCTCCTTCTTTAATTGTTTTTTGAAGATTTCTTATTACTTCCAATTGGTGGTATCGGGGGAATACTAATACCTTAAACTTCTTTTCTATGACTTTTCCGGACTTATCGTCCCATTCCTTATCACTTTCTTCAACCACCACCAAAAAGTTCTGTATAATGTCTAAAAGTGAGTTTGGTGTAAGTATTTCATTCCATAGGTATTCTGTTCTATAATCTCCCTCCACAATTGTGTTAGAAATACCTTTGTTGTATGGTAAAAATTTAGTGTTGTTCCCGTTAAGGTTAGTAGTCATAGAAACAACATCGTTATCAACACAAAAATGGACGAAACATCGTTGAAAATTTAATAATGGTTCTTTCGGGTCTCGGTCGTGTTTATATTGATACTCGGAGTTTTTAAGGTTTTGTCCTGTTAGTTGGTTTTTAAGTTCCATCGTAATAATTGGAATACCATTCAGGAACAAAACCATATCTATTGAGTTCTTATTTCTGTTGGAGTAGTATAACTGACGAACTACCACAAATCTATTCTTTTGGTGAAGATTTATGTGGTCTTGGTTCATTCCACTTTTTGGTTCAAAATAAACCAAGTCAAAAGAACAACCACGAGTTGAAATCCCTTTTCGGAGGGTTTCAACAATTCCTCTTTTTCCTATGGTGTCGTTTATGGTTTTACACAAATGACTATCGGTTGAACTATCAAATTGTGAATACAACTTATCGTATTGTTCCCGTTGTGTATCTTTAATAAAATCTATAACATCCTCTATGATTAAACATAAGTTTTTATCATATTCGGTGTATAATTTTGAGGTATAACCATTCTTGTTGAGGGATTTCTCAATCCACTCTTCAAATCTGTATTCGGATAGTTTTTTACTCATAAATAATGTTTGTATATATACCTAATTAAACCATAAACAATTACATAAAAAAAGAATATTAAAACCAATCCAATTGTGATTATACCGGTTATTTTTCTTGAAATATTTATTAACCTATGTTGTTCGTAATAATGAATTAAAATCCAAATAATAAAACCTATCAGAGATATTAAAAATAAAATTCCTGTTTTAGTTTCCATTTTTACATAACCTTTAATTTTCCTGTTATTACCTCTGAAATAAGAGATTGTCTATATTCTTTTAATAACTCTATTTTCTTTTGTTCCATAGAAACCAAATCATCAATTTCTTTGGTATGTGTATCCAAGTATTCAACGATTTCTTGTTGTTCTTTAATAGATGGTTTAATTATTTTTATATTTATAAGTTCTGTTGATGTGATTGATGGATAAGAAACCCCTACGGATTTTGAAATTACTTCACCAATAAAAAACTCTGTTAAAACTTGATAAAATAAGTATTTTGATAAAACATCCGATTTTGGAGTTAAAACACAAAATCCGGTAGAACATATTACATCCGATATTTCATTTTCAACATAACCGATTGATTTAAGATAAGTTCTAACAGTAGAAATAAAAATATCTCCTTTAATTAATATTCTTCTACATCTTGAAGGACTATCCTTAAAAAGATATTCGGTCATACCCTTAATCTCACCTAAACTATTTACATCACCAATTTCAATATATTTTAATTCATAATCAGGATTGGTGTTTTCGGATAATATCTTTTTATTACTATCAACTAAACTCTTTAATTTATTAACACTCCAACTCTCCGGTATTTCACCAATCCATTCCACACCACTATCTTTCATCTTCATATTCGGGTTTAACCCTTTGGTGATTACTTGATTGATGAGAGAGGTTCGTTGTTCTTTAAGTAGTTCAACCTTTCTTTGTTTGGTTGAAATAAGTTTGTTTATAATGGTGGTTTTCTCGTCCAAGTATTTAACGATTTGTTCTTGTTCTTGGAGTGGGGGAATTATAGATATAAAATTTCGTATCAAAGAAATTGAAACACCACCTATTAAACCACTTGATGAGGAATTAAATTGTGTTTGAAACAAAGGTGTTTGAATAAAATAATATTGGTATTTACTATTTGTTTTTGGTTCAAAACAACAAAGTTTATTTACAAAATAAACATCTTGTTCTAAAAACCCCATTTTTTTACCTGAACTACCACCTTCAATACATAAAAGAAATGACCCTTTCTTACCTAACTTAAAAGAAGTATTTGATTTTGGTATTCTTAATCCATTATCATATTCTATATTCTGTGAGTTATAATCAATATCTTTTGTAGAAACATATGGAATATCATCCATATTTGAACTCTCAAATAATTCTTTTTGATTATCATTCAAACTACTTCCATTATATAGATTTGAAATGTATTTAAGTTTTATTAAATCCCAATTTTCAGGTATTTTTCCAATCCAATCCACACCGGATGGTTTATATGAATTATATTGTTTCATTAGTCCTGTTTTTTATAAGATTGAGTTATTAAAAACATAACATAATCCAATTCATCATTTGGACTCAATCTTAATTCATAATCACCATTTCCCCAGTGTCCTTGACTACTCATATCTTTTGTTAAATTTTTAGGGTCGTCTAATTGACCTTTCTTCAAATTAACTAATATTCTCAAATGGTCTGTGTAAAATACAATATCACAAAAGGGTCTTTTCTTTCTAAACCCTATATATTCTTTTCGTGGGATTATTTCAACTTCACCAAGATTTAATATTCTATCTTTAAGTTCGTTGTATAAATCCACCACTTTTTCATCCCTTCTAACATTCTTTTTGAAATGGTATTCTTCGGTATATACTTTGACTTCTCTTGATACTTGATTAACAACATTTGATTTATCGTCTGAAATAGTTGAAATACTCTCATCAGATGTGGTTTTATGTTGAACTAATCCAATCATTTCATTTTCATACTTCTTAACCTCCCATAATTCAAATGGAACATCCTTAAAGTTGATGGAGTGTTTTTGGTATTCGGTAAAGTGAGGAGAAACAAATATGACCTTTGATTGTGTCCAATCAATATCATCTCGTTTTAAGACCCCACCACAATTCTCGTTATATTCTAAAATGAAGTCAGATTTATTGTTTAACATTAACGACATATAGGTATATCCCTGGTCTATGACTGAAAAGTTCCGGTCTTTTTTATATTCAATAATCACGAATGATTTGTTTTCACTATCGTATCCAAGAGTATCAATTCGGAAACTCTTTATAGAGAACTCCGATTTAACAAATTGTAAGTTGAATAATTCTTCCAAGTTTTTTTCAAATAGAACTTGTATTTCCTTCTCCAAATCAAATTTAATGTTGGAAACAGGTTTTAATTTTGTCTTTTCTTGTATGGAGTATAGTTTCATCCTAACTTCATTTTAATTATTTTTTTTACCCTTCTTATTCCAAGTGACTCTGTAAGTCCCCATCTATTACATTCATATATATAAAACTCTGACTTATATATTTTTCTTAATGATGTTATTTTTTCAGGAATTTCGGTTATCTCAAAGTTTGAATTTTTGATAAGAAAATCGGTCATTTCAACTCTTGTTAATTTACTTTGTCCCTTAATAGTCATATTGTAAAATTTAATTAAAGTTTGAAGTTTTTTGTCTATTTCTTCCATTACTTAACCAATTCATTCATTAAACCATCACTTTCTTTTTCCAACTCCAATAAATCTTTTAACACATCTTGAACCGAACGGAGTGGAGTGTATTTGTAAAAATATTTGGTGAAGTTGATTTCATAACCCACCTGTGTTTTATCCTTATCAACCCAAGAGTTAGGTAAATGAGGTTTGACCTCTTTTTCAAAATAATCATCAATATCAACATCAAGTGGTATTCTTTCAGTATCTCTTAATGAACCATCAGGTTTTAGATTTCCTTTTTTATCAATAACCACTTTACCATCTTGAACTAATGGTTGTTCTATGGTAAGTTTTTTGTATCCAAAATACTCGTTGTAATAAATTTTGGAGATTTCATTTTCCTTGAAGTCCTCATACACTTTAAGGATGTAATTTCTTCCCTTTTCGGATATTTCTTTTCTTTTGTTCCCCAAAGATTTTTTGAGTGGTCTAAAATAGTTTGAACCATCTATGAGTTGAATTTTTCCTCGTCTTTCTTTTGATTTCTTCTTACCTAAAATCCATAGGTAAGTTGTTATACCTGTGTTGAAGAAAAGTTGGTCGGGAAGTTGAACGATACATTCTAACCAGTCATTTTCAATAATCCATCTTCTTATTTCACTCTCACCGGAACCACTATCACCACTAAAAAGAGGGGAACCATTAAATACAATACCAATTCGGGAATTATCGTCCTTAAACTTTGAAATAAGATGTTGAAGAAACAACAAGGAACCATCGGAACTTCTTGGTGTCCCCACCGAAAATCTACCATTTGGGTTTTGACTTTCCGTTTTCACAAATTCTTCTTCTGACTTCCACGAAACACCGAAGGGTGGGTTAGTAATTTGATAGTCAAACTTCTTATCAATAAACTTATCATCGGATAATGAAGACCCCAATTTAATATTGTCCGGGTTCTCTCCTGTAATCAAAAAGTCAGATTTACAGATGGAGTAAGTTTGGGGGTTAAGTTCCTGTCCGAACAAATTTATAATAACCTTATCAGACATATTTTCTTCTACCCATCTTTTCCCAAGAGTTAATATACCACCCGTCCCACAACAACAATCAAAAATAGAACGGATAAGTCCATCACCTTTTAGATTGTCTTTACTTCCGGACATAACCAAAGACACAAGTAATGATATTATATCTCTTGGGGTGTAATGTTCTCCGGAAGTTTCATTACTCATCTCCGAAAATCTACGGAGTAATTCCTCAAATATCATCCCCATCGTATGATTATCTACCACGTTCGGGTGAAAATCAACTTCTGATAGTTTATCTATCAAAAGATAGAGTTTATTATTTTTTAATAGTTTTTCAACCGGTTTATCCAATTGGAAGTTTTCCAAAATTTCAAAGACATTTTGAGAATACCCGTTGATGTAATTATTAAAGTTAATTTTAAGATGGGATGTGTCCCCCTTTAATCGGTTCAAGTCATAATTTGAGTGATTAAAGAACACCAATCCTGTTTTCTTCTTTATGATTGGGGAAATATCATCAATATCACCTTTTAACTGATTGTGTAGTGAAATAATTTCATCTTTGTATGGTTCAATAATACAATCTAACCTTCTTAATACGATAAAAGGTATAATAACATCTCCGTATTCGTGGGGTTTGAATAGACCTCGTAATACATCATCACAGATGTTCCATATTAGAGAAGATACTTCTTGGTGTTTCATTTTTAATATTTTAATGAAACAAAAATATACATAAAAAATCTAATATCCCAGAGTTAATTTATGTAGGAGAATTTCTAATTACAAAATCCACCAATTTATCTCACCCGAATTATAATATACTTCCTTAATAACATAGTTTTCAAGGGTGTAATTGTCAATTTTAGAATATATCTTTACTGAATATACAAAACCTTCGTCCCATAGTAAATCAACGGATTTAGTGAGGTCGGAATAGTTGGTTGATGTTTTAAGTAAGATATGAATGTGTGGTCTTTCTTTTTTCTCAATAACATAAAATACCATTTCAACATCTACGACATTTCTTAACCTATCAATAAACCTATCTGTTAGTATGTTGATGTGTTTAATAGTTAATATTTCTTTTGTAGTTAATGTAATGAAGTAATTAAACCCCTGTTCTTTCAAGAATGTTTTTAATGTGTTTTTGTAAATATCATTTTTGATGTAGGAAGGAGAATTGTTAAGTTGTTTTTCAATTTTCTTTCTTAACCGGTGGTTTCTTTGATTAGTTCTGTTTTGATGTCTTCTTCTTTCTTTGTATTTGACTTCTTCCTCTTTTGTTTTTATCTTTTTATACCGACCCATTATTTATTGATTACTATGTTTATAGTTGGGGATATTCTTATCAAGTGATGTCCCCGACTAAATATAAATAGTTCAGTAATCAAGAAAAGTAAATTTATTTTGAGTTTTTTTTCATTCGGGAAGTATTGTAGATAAAAGGATTGTGATTTTTTTTGGAAAAAAGTTTAATTTTTTTTTGATTACCCCCTTGACGATGAATTTTATTTCCCCTAAACTTTTCATATAACTTAAAAATAAAATTAAAATGGAAAAATTAAAAATTAAAAAGGTGAATCTAAAAAATATTAAAAACTCATTAGTATCTTTTTGTAATTCAAAACATTGTCTTCCTTCATTTACAAAGTATTATGATTATAAAGATTTAAGGTTATTAGAGGGAACTTCTAATAATCCTTGGACTAATATTGAAGAATATTACTTTCTTTCAATAGTAACAAAAGATTTTATTTTTGATACACCGATGGATTATAATTCACTATCTAAATTAAAAAGTTCATTTGATAAAGATTTGAATAAAATTATTAATTCTTTTCCTGATAGTTCAAGTTTTGTATGTGATTTAGAAATTATAATTCGATATAATAATTTTGGTTCAACTTATCTTGAATGGAAATTTTATTTTCTTCCAAAAAAATTTAAAAATTTTAAAAAGAAAGGTGGTTTAGAAGAGTTATTTGAATTTTTTATTGGATTTAACTTTATCAATTATGAAAATATTTTTGAAACCATAATTGATATACAATTACTTAATGGAGATTCACTCTATGATGTTATTTCAGACGGAGATGATTCTGAAATTAGATTTATTTTTGAAAATTTTATTAATGTAAATATTGAATTTGGTTACGAACTTGAAACAATAGATTATTATGTAGAAAATTATGGAATTGAAAAAAATATCGTAGAGGACATAATAAATAAAATATTAGATAAGAATGTGTAATTAATTTAGAACATAGTAAAATTCATATCAAAATATATTATGACTAAAAATAATACAAAAAAATATTGATTAACATTCTGGAAACCAGTTATTTTTAATTACTTTTGTATCTAATTAAGTGTTGGATAAAAAAAGATACATTATGAAGGTAAAATATAACAGGGTTTCCACCCTTAATCAGTCGGGGAATAGGTTTCAGGAAGACATCAATAAGTATGATTTTGTGTTTATGGATGTTGTATCCGGTTCAGTTAAATTTTTTGATAGAAAATACGGGGGTAGGATTAAAGAATTAGTTGAAAAGGGTGAGATTAGTGAAATCGTCTGTGAGGAACTCTCACGACTTGGAAGAAATACCGGAGATGTAATTTCCACTCTTGAATATTTTGAAGAACACAAGGTTAATGTGTTTGTTAGAAATATTGGGTTGTATTCTCGTCCAAATGGAGAGAAGAACCCAATATGGAAGATGATTACCTCCGTAATGTCTTCCATTTATGAAATGGAATTAGAAAACATTAAAGAGAGAACCCGAGTAGGTCAGATGGTCTATATAAATAATGGGGGAAGAATGGGACGACCGGTTGGAACATCAACAAATGATAATGACTTTCTAAAAAAAGAGAAAACAAAAAAGGTTATGTCTTATTTGAAAAAGGATTATTCAGTCCGTGAGATAAGTAAGATTTGTGGGGTTAGTTTGGGACTTGTAATGAAGGTAAAGAAGACAACCGAAAAATTACAAGTGATATGAACCAACAAGATTTATATTGTCGGTTAATAAATAAGTTGTTGAACCAGTTGATGAAAAAAAAATACAATTATGACTTTGTTTATTTTCTCAATCCGGTTCAACACTTATTAAATAGAGATTTGAACTCTGATTTTTATTCAATTGATGAAATTGTTTCGGTTAATATTAAATCTTCTATCAGGATGTATGAGTATGATAAATTAACTAATCAAATTAAAGATTGTTTGAATTTAATTATACCTATGGTAGAAGGGTCTGATTACAGGAAAATAAATAAAGTCAAACTTAAAATTAAATCACCGATTGTTTCCGGAACTCTTCACCGAACAATCCCCAACTTGAAACAACAAAATTAGATTTGAATGTTTGTTTTAAGATTTCATCATCATTAAATGATATTTCTATTTTGGTTGGTTTAATAATCTTTGAAATTCTTGACTTCATCTCTAATTCGTTGAACTTTTTATTCAGTTCAAGAAAAATGTTAATCTCTACTTTGTCTGTGTATATGTTAGAATGATGTAATCCATTCTTTCCTATTACATTAAAAAACACCCGGTTATTAGGAAGGTTCGGAGAAAGTGAGTTTTTGTTATTCCTCAATTTTTTTAGGAACTCTCCAATTGTATCACATTTTCTATAAAAATCTTCAATATCAAAGGTCAGTTGAATTACACAATAATCTTTCTTTTTAGTTTTAACACCCTGTTCTTTTTTTATTTCTTCTAATATGGACTTTATCTTTTGAGTTAATTTATTCATTAAAATATATGATTGTTTCGTGAAGGGAATTGTCCCTTTTGTTTATTTACAGGTCAATAGGACTATAAAGACCTAAACTACTCCAAAAAGTTTCCAGAGTAAAGTTCTAATTATGGTGATGTTATTATTCATCATCACATAACTTAAAGTTCGGAAAATCCAATAAATTCTCATCTTTATCAAAATTCAACCACTGAACCGGAAGAATTGGTATTTGTCTTATTTCATCCATATTTAACCCAACTACATTTTCTAAATAATGAACTCTTTTTTTAGTGAATTGTTTTTGATTATAGTTTATGAATATGATGTGTAATAACATATCCATAGAAGAACAATCAATTTGACCTTTCTCATTATCTATGATATAATATATAATTTTTAATATTGGGAAGTTCTCCTCATAACTAAACTTTACCTTGAAAAAAGTATCTGTTCCTATAAATAAGTGTTTATCCCTGTTAATTAGGTTTTTAATTCCTTCAAATGAGAAGTAATCCTGTGTGTCTATACATAATTTAACTACCCTCTCAATTATGTTAAACTTCATCGGAAAAGAGATGTGTTTTTCAGTTAATACTATTTGTTCTATTGTTTGGAAAATATCTTTTGACCTAATGTTTTTATTAGGAAATTGGGGAAAATCAGTTATGTAATGTGTGTTTTTTTCTGTATCTTCAATAATATCAAATCCATTTTTTGTAATTTTTTTTTTCATAAAAGGTCTTTAACTATAAGTAGTTAGTTTTTATGAAAAAGTCAATTTACAACTCAAAATTCCCAAAAATTTTTTTTTGAGTATTTCGTTTGAATATTTCGTTTGAATTACTATCACCCATATTTTCTATACAGGGGAGGAACGGGTTTCTAAGGAAAGATACCGGGAGGGTATGGGTGATGGGAAGACGGGGGGGAGTGTAAAAGTAATGTAGAGAGATGGTATTACATAAACAAATTATCAGTATTTAATGTTGTTGTAAATTGGTCTGAAAACTTCTTACCCATATCATCAACCCTACGATTAACAAAATTTTGAATATATCCTTGTGTAGTTTGAAGATTTTTATGACCCAATGATTTCATTAGGTCATATAAATTTACATCTTTATTATTCTTTAATATTAACGATGTATATGAGTGTCTTGATTTGTGTGATGTTAAATTTGATATTTTACATTGTTCTCCAACATATCTTAATAATCTATTATAATAACCTCTTCTACCAACAAATCTGGTATATTGAAGTTTATTCATTCTATCAAAATCTTCTTCTTTTTTTATATCAATAAAATCATCATTATTTAGTATTGGGAACACGAATTTATTACAATATTCCTTATCGTTTTTCAATCGTAATATTATGATTGTTAGTAGTTCATATAATCTATTGTTCCGTATCTCTATACTACTTAATTCAGAAGAGTTTATATCATTGATTTCTGATTTAACGAGTTCTAACAAACTTTGTAATTGAATTATCCTTTCATCGTTGATTATTTTATTTTTAATATCAAAATCAATTTCACTTTTAGATTTTATAATAGATTTTAAGTCAAAAGATGGATTTGGATTTTCATATAAAAATTTAATATTATTGATTTTTTCTTCAATACAATGTTGGGATAATAAATAAGTGTTTTCATCTTTTTTTTCAAAATCAAAGTTGAAAATATTTCGGAATTTTATTTCTATTTTTTTTGTTTCGGATTTTTTTATTTGATTATAAAATTTAGTTTTCATTTTTGAATTTATTTTCTTTAATCTTTCAATTTCTTCTATTTCATTTTCACTTAAAATCTCTTTTGGAATATAATTTAATAAAATATACATAGAAGGATAGTATATCATAGATTGAACTATATGTTTAGTTTTAATCATCCTTTTTTTAATTCTCAATTCATTTTCATCAAAATAAAAATTTCCCCACCGAAGGGTCATTATGTCCGATATTCGTATTCCGTGTTGAAATAAGGAAAATAAAAACCACATCCGAACTTCATTTATTGTGAAGTTATTTTTATACCTTCCTTTGTTTGTAATATCTTTTTTACTTCCAATTTGTTTGTTATCTCTATTTATCTCAAACAATTCAGTTGTTAATAATCTATTTAATTCATTTTCACTTAAATATTCAATTTGACTTTCTGTAATTGTGTTTTTGATGGATTTGAATGGATTTGGGACATATAAATAATACCCCATAGTTATTGATTTAGATATAAAACTTGAAAATGTTTTTGTTTTATATGAGATTGTGTTTTCTAATAGTTTCCTTTCGTTTCTTAACCAATTTTTCCAATCATTTATATAATCTACATTTATTGATTTCATATAAACTTCCTCTCTATTAAATCTTATTTTATTGAATTTAATGAGTAAGTTTAGAATATTCCTGTATTTTTCTTTTGTTCCTTCACTTTTAGAATTTGGTATAAGTGTGTATTCTACAAAATAATTGAGTGTTTTTTTTTCGTCTTTAACGACATTGGTATGTTTTTTTATATCATAATCTTTTAATATTCTTTCTATTTCTTCATTATAGGTATTATGTTCCTTAAATGAACTTTTAACTCTTTGTTTTGTTTTATCAAAATGTCTCTCTGAAATTGGAGGAAGATTGAGTGAAATAACTTTTGTTTTACCTAAATCACTATTTCTAATACTAATTCTCAAATATCCTTTTTTGGATGTTGAATTGTGAGATTTCCAAATTATTCTAATACCTTTCATTGTCTTGTTTTTGTCTTAAAAAAAACAAAAATAACAAATTATTTTGATTAAAATTATATTAAATAAAAATATATATAATTGATATTGAGTAGTATATACTTTTGTATATTTTAATTATAGTGTCGTCAAAGGTCAGTGAAATAAAATATTAAGTTGTTGTAGAACAAGTATTTAATATTTACAAAATATAGTTTTGTCTGATATTTGTCTTGTTTTATAATAAAATATGATATATTTATTATAAATGTATTTTATGAAAAATAAAGGGTCAAATATGGTTTTCCGGATAGATGTTCCGGACTTTCAATCAAAAGATGAAATACTTAAAAGTATTAAAAACATTCTTCATTTGATTGAAAATAAAAAGTTCATAGAGAGTTTTCATTCTAATCACAAGGAAGGGTTAGGAGTAGAACTTAATAATGGAATATCATTTATAATAAGTGGATGTGATTGTTTATGATACAGATAAATCAAGATATGGTTTTAAGATATGGAGTTATTCTACATACTTACCTGTTTGGGTATCTAATATATAAACTTTTTCATACTCTTCTCCTTTTTGACCTCCGAACCCGTATCTCTCTTTTACTTTAACCTCTTTATACCTCCCATTTTGATTTGAGTTATTATCAGTATTTGTTGGTATTGGAGTTGATGAGTTAATCTGGTTAAAAAGTATTATTGTTAATAATAACAATACAATAATTTTGAAAATAATATCAAAGTTAATTTTTTTCATTTTTTTATTGATTTAGTTTAGTCGTTAAAAATCTTTTAATTATAAATATAAAACTTATAAACCTTTCTGTCTCATATAATCATTAAACATAA
>Ga0304730_1002211_pt1 | contig 14048 bp, 8 predicted proteins | sample M_130628_MF_Meta_FD_190474 | JGI IMG/M metagenome (GOLD analysis project Ga0304730, IMG submission 190474) | Freshwater microbial communities from Lake Montjoie, Canada to study carbon cycling - M_130628_MF_MetaG (v2) (version 2) | ecosystem: Environmental > Aquatic > Freshwater > Lake | place...
GCAGCCGCGATGACATTGATGCCAGGGCGCATGATCGCTGCAGGATTGCTCGCCAGTCTCGCGGCCGTCGCCGTGGCGGCCGACCGCGACTCGCGGCCCAACATCGTGCTTATGCTCGCCGACGACCAAGGCTGGAACGGCCTCTCGGTCACCATGCACCCGGAAGTCGCCGCCTCACGGGGCGAGATCTTCCAGACGCCCAACCTCGAAAAGCTCGCTGCCGAAGGCATGCGGTTCTCGAACGCCTATGCGCCGGCCCCGGTCTGCTCCCCCACGCGAATCAGTCTCCAGACAGGAAAAAGCCCGGCTCGGCTCCACTGGACAAAGGCGGCCCCGCCCGAATCCGGCCACCGCTTGCTCGAACCGCAGCTCGTCAAACAGATCGCTACCGACGAAGCCACGATTGGCGAAGTCCTCCGCAAGGCCGGCTACGCCACCGCCCACTACGGCAAGTGGCACATGGCCGGCGGCGGCCCGGGCCACCACGGCTACGACGAGCACGATGGCGACACCGGCAACGATCAGGCCTACCAGTTCACCGACCCGAATCCCGTGGACATCTTCGGGATGGCCGATCGCGCAGAGGCCTTCATGGCGAAGAACGCGAAGGCCGGCAAGCCGTTCTTCATCCAGCTCTCCTGGAACGCGCTCCACGCCTCGGAAAACGCCCTCAAGGCCACGCTCGCGAAATACGAGCGGCTCACCGGCGGCTCTGGCGAGAAGCGAACCTCCACGGCCGCGATCACCGAGGACCTCGACACCGGGGTTGGACGGGTGCTCGATGCGATCGATCAACTCGGGCTCGCGGGCACGACCTACGTGATCTACATGTCCGATAACGGCTCCGGTGGCGGCGGCCGTCGAGGCGGCCTCAGCGGTGGCAAGGGATCGGTCTGGGAAGGGGGCGTTCGCGTGCCCCTGATCGTGCGGGGCCCCGGCGTGGCCGCCAACTCCTGGTGCCACGTGCCGGTGGTGGGCTACGACTTTTTTCCCACGTTCTGCGAGTGGGCGAAGGTGCCGAAGGCCTCGCTGCCTGCAGACATCGAGGGGGGCAGCATCGCCCCGCTCCTTGCCCACGACGGCCAGGGCGAGGTGCAGCGGCCCCGAGAGGAACTCGTGTTTCACTTCCCTCACTACCAGACCGGCAACACGCCGCATTCGGCGATCCGCGTCGGCGACCTCAAGCTGCTGAAGTTCTATGAAGATGACACTGTGAAGCTCTTCGACCTCGCCAAGGACATCGGCGAGCGAGACGACCTTGCCTCCCGGATGCCCGCCGAGGCGACACGCTTGCGACAGCGGCTCGAGAAGTACCTCGCCGACGTCCACGCCCAACTGCCAACCGTGAATCCGCGATACGATGCGAACGCGCCGACTGCCCAGCCGCCAGCCCGCGGAGGCGGCGGCAAGCGCGGCGCGAAACGCGGTGGGAAAGAGGAGCGAGGGTGAGCCTCATGGATCATCAGGGCATGCACGTTCGTTGGGTCGTTGGAGTTCCGGGGCAACGTGGCGGGTGCCGGTCCGGGGCTGCCCATGCCATGTCGCCGGACGTTCGCTGCGGCCATCCTGGCCTTCGCTCTCTGCATGCTGGCTGCGCTTCGCCATCCATGGCTCCGCCGGCCAGCAAGCCCGGCTCCATTGGCACGGGCAGCCCCGGACCTATCCGTGGGGTGGGACGATGCAGCACGCTGGTGCTGCGAGTGGGTACGGAGAGATCGCTCGCGGTAGGCGTGCTCATCGCGAGCGTCCTTTTCGCCGCGCCACCGGCCATCGCCCACCCGTGGCATCGTCATCGAGCCGAAGAGACGACCGCGAGTGACGACCCGACTGCGAATAACGCCCAGGAGAGTGTTCCCTTTCGCCTCACTGCCGCGAAGAAGCCCGCAGCGACGACATCGGTCGACATCGCCGATGCGTTCGCCCCGTTCGAAAAACGCGGCGACATCAAGACCCGTCGCGACGATCGCTGGTTTTTCGTCGAGTCAAACGGTGTCCCCGATCACCCGCTGATGATCGGCATCCGCTCCTGGCAGCAGCAGGTGCCGCTGCCGCAGAAATACGTCGGCGGCAACGCCTGGCAGATCCCGCTCAATCCCGTGCCGGCCGCGAATCCCGCGACCACGAAGGACCGGTTCCTCCGCGGGGCGATCGCCGTCGCCGTCAACGGCATCCCGATCTTCAACCCGCTCAACAACCGCGGCGAAGATGCCCTGGCCATCGGTGAACTCGACGACTACGGCGGCCACTGCGGCCGGGCCGACGACTACCACTACCACGTCGCGCCAGTGCACCTCGAGAAGGTCATCGGCAAGGGTAAGCCCGTCGCCTACGCGCTCGACGGCTATCCCATCTACGGCTACACGGAGCCCGACGGCTCGCCGGTGAAGAATCTCGACTCGTTGGGCGGCCACGAGGACGAGCACGGCCACTACCACTACCACGCCACGAAGGCGTATCCGTATCTCAACGGCGGATTTCGCGGCGAGGTGACCGAACGCGAGGGCCAGGTCGATCCGCAGCCCCGGGCGCAGGGCGTTCGCGAGGCGCTGCAGCCGCTCCGCGGGGCCACGATCGTCGGCTTCGAGTCGACCGGGGCGGCGTCGCGGAAACTCACGTACGAGGTGAGTGGCCGGAAGGGCACGGTCGAATACACCGTCAAAGACAGCGGCGCAGCAACGTTCACGTTCACCGATCCGCAGGGCCGCTCGACGACCGAGACCTACGAGCCGCGGCAGCGCGGCCCCGGCGGGTCGGGAGGTCGCGGACCGGGTGGGCCCAGTGGCCAAGGCCCAGGTGGCCGGAGTGGACCGGGGGGCCGCGGCCCGGCCGGTCCTGAAGGTGGACCACCTCGTCGGCCACGGCCCGGCGAGGATCGTCCGCCCCCGCCGCCCCGCGATGGTCGTCCACCGCGAGCAGACGACTCACCGGCACCGCGGGCCGCTTCCGCTGCCACCGCGAAGCCGCAGGCCGATGGCCTGGTGGTGACGAGCCCCGCGATCGCCGCCGATGGCAAACTCCCCGTTGAGTTCACCTGCGACGGCGCCGGCATCTCGCCGCCGATCGAATGGAAGCCCGGTCCGCAGGGCACCGCCTGCTACGCCCTCGCGCTGTGGCACGAGGCGCCCGATCGCGTGAAGAGCTACTGGGTCGTCCACGGCATCCCGGCCTCGGCGACGTCGCTGCCCAAGGGCTCGCGATCGGTCGGCACCACCGGCCTCAACGACAAGGGCCGCGCGGAATACGACCCGATGTGTTCGAAGGGCCCGGGCGTGAAGCAGTATCACATCACCGTCTACGCCCTGTCGGCTCCGCCGAAACTGCCGGCCGGCGGTGTTGCCCGCGAGGCCCTCCTCGCGGCGATCGAAACCACGACGCTCGCCGAAGGCACGCTGACCTTCAGCTACGAACGGGCCTCGCCATGATCGCGGTCCGCGGCCCGCTGGTGCTCGGGCTGCTCGCTCTGACGGGGCTGATGGCGTCTCACTCCGCCGCCGCCGAGGCCCGGCGGCCGCCGAACGTCATCTTGATCCTGATGGACGACATGGGCTGGCGAGACGTCGGCTTCATGGGCAACACGTTCGTGGAGACGCCCCACGTCGACCGGCTGGCGAAGCGGGGCATCGTGTTCACGCAGGCCTACGCGTCGGCCCCCAACTGCGCGCCGACGCGGGCCTGCCTGATGTCGGGGCAATACACGCCCCGGCACGGCATCTACACCGTCGTCGATCCGCGGCAGCCGCCGGGGTCGCCCTGGCACAAGCTCCAGGCGGCCCACAGCGAATCTGAACTGGCCGCCGACGTGGTCACGCTCCCCGAGTCACTGAAGGACCGAGGCTACGCGACCGCGTTCCTCGGGATGTGGAACCTCGGCCGCGGCCGCACCGGCCCTGTCACTCCTGGCGGCCAAGGCTTCGACACGGTCGTGTTTCCGGAGAACCTCGGCTTCGCGAAGGACGCCTACTTCGACGCCGATGGCAACCAACTCTCCGACCGGCTCACCGACGAGGCGCTCGCCTTTATCGAGAAGCACCGCGGCGATCCGTTTTTCATCTATTTCGCGGACCACGCCATCCACGCCCCCTACGATCCCGAGCCCGCGCTCCTCGCGAAGTACGAACGGAAGGCGGCCGCGGCCAACGATCGCCGCAACGATCCCGCGCAGGCGGCCACGATCGAGGCGGTCGATCGCAACGTTGGCCGGATCGTCGAGCGGCTCGCAAAGCTCGGCCTCAGCGACGACACGCTCGTGATCTTCACGAGCGACAACGGCGGCACCTCGCACTCCACGCCGCCGCTCAAGGGTGGCAAAGGGGAACTCTCCGAAGGAGGCATCCGCGTGCCGCTCGTGGCAGCGGGCGCCGGCGTCGCGAAACCGGGCACGACCTGCGACGTCCCGGTGGCGAGCGTCGACTTCTACCCGACGCTCCTGGAACTCGCCGGGTCGAAGCCGGCAGCCGGCCAGACGCTCGACGGCACGAGCCTCGTGCCGCTGCTGCGGGGCGGGAAAGCGCTCCCCCGCGAGCGGCTCTTCTGGCACTTCCCCTGCTACGTCGGCCGGGCCACGCCATCGAGCGCCGTCCGCGAGGGCTCCTGGAAACTCGTCGAGTTCTTCGAGGACGGCGGCCGCGTGGAACTCTACGATCTTGCGAACGACCCCTCCGAGGATCGGGACCTGTCGCGCGAGATGCCCGACCGGACGGCCGGGCTCACGAAGACGCTCAGGTCCTGGCAGCGAGAGACGGCTGCGGCGATCCCGCGCGAGGCCAACCCCGCCTACGACCCGCAGGCCGACCGGCCCCGCGGCGGAGCGGGTGGCGGAGGAGGTCGCGGTCGTGGTGGCCGAGGCGGTGGACGTCCAAGCCCAACGCCGTAAGGCGTGGGATGCGGCCAACACAGACGCAGCATCCTCTCGACCGCGCCCGAGGCCTTACGGCCTTCGGCTTACACGGGCGGCCATTCCCCTGTCGTATAAGCCCACCGCCGTAACTCCTTGCGATCTCGCAAGAGGCTCACTGCAAAGCACCCGCCGTCAAAACCGGGTTTGGTGATATCGGCGTTTGTGAAGTACACTCCGCTTGAGGCGGTTCACATTGAGGCATATGCATCCCATGCTTCGCACGCTGCGGATTCTGGTCATCGGCGCGGCCGCTCTGGCGACCGTTCTGGTTGGCCTCCGTGAATCGCTCGCCGGTGTCCTGCCCTCAGGCATCGTTATTCGCTCGGTCGACGGCGACACCTACGACGGTAGCCGCGAGGATGACTCCGGCACGCTGTCGGAATCCGAGCAGGTCGAGGAAGACGACACCGAGGAGCAGGAGGGGCGAGAGATTCATCTCTTCGCCACAGCTGCGCCGAAGTGTGGCCTCGACTCGCCCATCCTTCTGGCGTCGCTGCCTTCGCCCTTCTCCGCGACGAAGTTGCGGTGCTGCGCGACGCACGTCCGCGGCCCACCGACGACCCGCTGACGCTGACGGCCTGCTGTCCGTCTGGTCCTGCGCCCCTGGTTCGTCGACGCCCCGCATCCTTGCGGTTCGTCCATCCTGCCCCGATTCTCCGTGCCCGCGTCCCATCCGGCTCTGCCATGAACACGCCCCTGCACACCCACTCTGCCGGCGACCTGTCGGCCCTGATCGCCGAGGCGGCCCACTACCTGCCGGCCCAGGGGCCGATCGACGTTTTCATCCATCACAACACGCTGCACGCCTTCGAGGGCCAGCGGTTCGAGGACGCGGTCGTGCAGGCCGCAGCGATGTTCGACACGGAGCCGTTCCTGCCCGAGAGCCGCTATCGCGAGGAACTGTCTCGCGAGCGGATTCGAGTATCCGACATCGACGCGGTGCTCGATCGTGAAGACCGCGGTATTCTGGCCGCGCCGCTCGCGGGCGGCAGGCTCACGCTCCGTGATCTCCACCGTGCGCTCCTCCTCCATCCCGTGCGACAGGAATCCGACACCGCGGTTCGCTGGACGCTCACCGAAAGCAACGTGCTGGAGCGGCTTCGCGACGACCTGCCCATCGCCACCCGCCGTCGGCTGCTCGCCAACGAGGCCGATGCCGACGGCCGCGACGGTCGCCAGCGCCTTTCAGACGTCGATGACGAGGCGGCGCGGAAGGTGACCTACACGCGGGCGACTGTGGGCACACACGGACAAGAGCAACGAGTGTGCAGCGAACTGTGGCACGCATGCGTCGAGGCCGTGGCGGCGTCGCGTCCGGCCCTGGTGAACGTGCGGCCGCCCGTACGGCACCGCGATCTGATTCGTGGCGTTCACCCGACGATCGACACCGACGAACTCGTCCACCCGCTGCTGATCCGGCTCTGTGCGGCGTTTCTCGACCAGGGCGTGGCGAGTTGGCCGATGCCGGACCGAGACCGGGGGCTCCTCGCGGCGGCGGTGAGCCTGTGCAGCGGTCCGTTTGCTCCGACCGAGCCGTGGAGCGCGCGACTCCCAGCAGCACTCGAGGCATGCCGCGGCCTCTCGGCAGAAGAAGTGATCGAGAGGGAGATGAAGCGGTGCGGCGTTCCCGAACAGGATCGCGGCGAGTTCGTCCGCCGATCGCTGCTCGCGCTTCGCGGCTGGGCGGGCATGGTGCGGCAGTTCGAGGAACGACCAGACCGTGTCCCCGTGTACCCCGTTCCCGCGCGACTCGCCGACTTTCTCGCGCTCCGGCTGGTGCTTGACCGCGTCGCCACGGAGTGGGCGGCGGGTCGCGTCGGCATCCGGACATCGGGCAGCACGCCCGTCGATCTCGCCGGCTGGCGAACCGAACTTCAGGATCGCTTCCCAGTTCGGCGCGGCCCCGGCACGCTGGCCCGGGCGTTCCTCCTGCATCAGGTATCGCAGCTCGTCGGGCTCTCTGGCGGCGACATCCGCGGGCTGGCCGAGAACGACGTGCTGCGACTCGAGCATGAGATCGCCGCCTTCGACGCGACCACCCGGCGGCGGCTGTTTCATCTCGCCTACGAACGGCGGCACCGCATCACGGTGCTCGACGCGCTGGCGGCCCACACCGCCGTGGCGGCGCCGCCACGGGCTGCACCCCCACCTGCCCAAATCGTTTTCTGCATCGACGAACGGTGCGAGTCGTTCCGACGGCACGTCGAGGAACTCGGGTTCGGCTACGAAACGTTCGGCACCGCCGGCTTCTTTGCCGTGCCGATGTACTACCAGGGGCTCGACGACTGGCATGCGTCGCCGCTGTGCCCGATCGTGGTGCGGCCTTCGCACACGGTCGTGGAGGTACCGGAGGAACGGTCCGTCGCCGATCATCGGCGGCACCTCAGCCGCCGCCGCCGCTACGGCCAGCTCACCGGCAGCCTTTCGGCGGGCTCGCGAACGCTCTTTCGTGGCGGGCTGTTCACCGCGCTGGCGGGGAGTGTCGCCGCGGTGCCCCTCGTGGCCCGCGTGGCATTTCCGCGGCTCACGGCCAGGATCGGCAGGTCCGCCGCCGCGCTGAGCCGCGGTCGGATCGAGACCAAGCTCGACCTGTTCCGCGACCGGGCCGCACCCTCGCTCGACGACGGCACGCTGCCCGGGTTCGACATCGAGGAAATGGCGGGGATCGTCCGCCGCGTGCTCGAGGACATCGGGCTGACGAGCCGCTTCTCGCGGCTGGTCGCAGTGATCGGCCACGGCTCCTCCAGCCGCAACAACCCGCACGAGAGCGCCTACGACTGCGGCGCCTGCGGTGGCGGCAAGGGGGGCCCCAACGCGCGGGCCTTCGCGCTGATGGCCAACGATCCCCGGGTACGGTCGCGACTTGCCGAGGGCGGGTTGCCGATCCCCGACGACACACGGTTTATCGGCGGCATGCTCGACACCTGTTCCGACGGCATCACCTGGTTCGACGTCGATCGCCTGCCGGACGGCCACCGCGACGACATGCGGCGGCTCCACGAGGCTTGCGATCTGGCAACGTCGCTCGATGCCCACGAGCGCTGCCGCCGGTTCGAATCGGCGGCCTTCGACCTGACGCCCGGAGAGGCGCTCGCTCACGTGGAGTCACGGAGCGTCGACCTCGCGCAGGTGCGGCCGGAGTTGGGCCACGCCACCAACGCCGTCGCGGTCATCGGACGCCGCTGGCGCACGCGCGGCCTGTTCCTCGACCGGCGGGCGTTTCTCGTCTCCTACGATCCAACGGCCGACGCCGACGGCGCCATCCTGACACGCACGCTGGCGGCCGTGGGGCCGGTGGGGGCGGGCATCAATCTCGAGTATTTTTTCTCGACGATCGACCGGCTCGGCTATGGGGCCGGCACGAAGCTACCCCACAACATCACCGGCCTGCTCGGCGTGATGGATGGCCAAGCCAGCGACCTGCGAACCGGCCTCCCCTGGCAGATGGTGGAGATCCATGAACCGGTGCGGCTCTTGATCGTGATCGACGCGACGCCGGCGGTGATCCTGGCGGCCGCAGCGAAGGTGCCGGTCGTCCACAATCTCGTCGCCAAGGGCTGGGTGCAGCTCGTCTCGTGGAACCCCGACAGCGACGAACTGATGGTGTTCGAGAACGGGGCTTTTCACCCCTACACGCCGGAAAGCCCGCACCTCGCGGTGGTCGATCGGTCCGTGGAGTGGTACCGAGGCCAACGCGAGCACATGCCGCCCGCCAGAGTGATGGCGGCCCTGCCGCCGCTTGATCGTCGCCTCGCTGGAGGCGCAGCATGACCGGACACGACCTGATCTCGAGCCTCGTGATCGTCCAACTCGCGGCGCCCGCTACGGCGCTCGCGGTGATCGGCCTGCCGGCACTCCTCGGCCGCCCGCTCGACGAGCGCACCACGACGCGGCTGGTGGGGGCGGGTTTCGCCGCCGGCTTCCTGGCCGCCGTCTCGACGCTCGCGATCCTCGCGGCCCGCGACTTCCGACCGGAGATCGTCGACGGAGTGACGTGGTTCGCCGTCGGCCATCACGAGGCCACGATCCATCTTGTGGCCGACGCCCTCTCGGTGCCCTACGTCTGCTTCTCCAGCGGCCTGATCTGGCTCGTCAACGCCTTCGCCGGGAAGTACCTCCACCGGGAGCCGGGCTTCACGCGGTTCTTCATCCTGCTGGCTCTGTTCGGCACCGGGATGAATCTGATGGTGCTGGCCGACAGCATCGACGTCTTGTTCGCGGGCTGGGAATGCGTCGGTATCTCGTCGGCCCTGCTGATCGGCTTCTTTCACGAGCGGGGCAACGCGGTCCGGGCGGCACTCCGGGCCTTTACCACCTATCGGATTTGCGACGTCGGCATCCTCGTGGCCAGCGTCGTGATCCACCGCGCGGTCGGGTCCGGCGACTTTGATCGCGTGTTCGGCACGAACTGGCCGCACGGCACCTGCCTCGTGCCGGCGACGACCGCCACCGTGATCTGCCTCTTGCTGGTGTTCGCCGCCCTGGGAAAGACCGCCCAGGTGCCATTCTCCGGCTGGCTGCCCCGCGCCATGGAAGGACCGACACCGTCGAGCGCGATCTTCTACGGGGCCCTGTCGATCCACGCCGGGGCCTACGTGCTGCTGCGGTGCGAGGCGCTGCTCGATCAGGCGCCGCTGGCCCGCGCGGCTCTGATCGTCATCGGGAGCGGAACAGCGCTGCACGCCGCCTTTGTGGGCAAGGCCCAGACTGATCTCAAGAGCATGCTCGCCTATGCCTCCATGACCCAGGCCTCGCTGATCCTCGTGGAGATCGGCCTGGGTTGGCGGGTGATCCCCCTGATGCATGTGATCGGTCACGCCATCGTTCGTAGCCTCCAGATCCTCCGCTCGCCGTCGGCCCTGCACGACCGCAACGAACTGGACGCGGCCCTCGGTGGCCATCCTGGCCAGGGTGGTCTTTGGCCGGTGAGCCTCTTGCCTGCACGCTGGCAGCAGGCGATCTACCGCGTCGCCCTCGATCGCGGCTACGAGGAGATGGTGATCGGCCGGTTCGTCATCGGCCCCGTCCTTCGGCTGCTCGACACCGCCGTGACGGCGGAAAAGAGGTGGATCCGATGGCTGTCGGGCGAGCCTGTGGGAGGCGAGCGATGACGTCGATCCTCGCCCTCGAAACCCCCCGCGACTGGATGTTGGTGGCGGCCGCCGCCACAGTGGCCGCGCCTCTTGTCGGCGGCGGCCTTGCCGCGGCCGGCGTGGCGTCACGGTCGCCACGATTGCTTGCCATGGTCGCCTCAGGAATCTCGCTGGTCGCGAGCCTCGTGATCGCCGGCGCGTGGGCCGTGTCCGACGGAACGCCTGTCGGTTTCGGCGAAGCGATCGGCGATGGCAGACTCGTGTTTATCGACGGGCTCACTGCGGCGCTCGTGCCTTACGTTGCCTTGATTTCGATCGCGATCCTGCTCGTGGCGCCACGGCGGTCGCTCGACAGGGCCGCCGTGCGGCGCGCGCTCCTCGGCCTCGCGGCCACCCTGGCGGTGTTCCTCACGTCGCACCCGCTGGCCCTGATCGCCCTCTGGATCGCCACGGCTCAGCCCACCTGGCGGGCGACCCGCGTGACGCCGGGGGGCCGGCCCGCAGCCCGCGTCTACGCGATCTACACGACGCTTGCGATTGTCTGCATGGCGGCCGGCACGTTCATGCTCGTGGCCGATCCCCCGTGGGAGCGATTGAGCGGTATGGTGGGAACCACAGGGGGCTGGCTGGTGGCCATCGCGGTGATGATCCGCAAGGGCATCGTGCCGTTTCATTCCTGGTATCCGGCGCTGTTTTCCGGTGCCCCAATGTCGACCGCCCTGGCGGCGACGATGCCGCAGGTCGCTTCCTACACCGCGGTCCGCCTGCTCGTCGGGCACGCCGACGGCGTGGCGGTGGAGCTCGAAGTGCTCGCAGTCTTGGCCCTGGTCACGGCGGTCTACGGGGCGGCGCTGGCGCTGGTCCAGCGGGATCTCCGCGGATTCATCGGCACCTTCGCGATGAGCCAGTCGGCGATCGTACTGGCCGGACTCTCAGGTAGGTTGCCGATGGAACTCAACGGCGCGTTCTGCATCTGGATCTCGAGCGGTCTGGCGATCACGGGCATCGGCCTGGTGACGTGGGCCCTGGAGAGCCGCGCCGGCGACATCTCGCTGGAGACCCTTCAGGGGAGGTTCTGGGACGCGCCCGAACTGGCCGCCTTCTTCCTGCTCTTCGGACTGGCAGCCATCGGCCTGCCGGGCACGCTCTCGTTCGTCGCTGACGACCTGATCGTGTCGGGCAGCCTCGACGACCACCTCTCCGCGGGGCTGATGGTGATCGGCTCGACCGTGCTGTGTGGGATCGCCGTCATGCGGTGCTGGTTCCATGTGTTCGGGGGCCCCTCCCCCGTCGACAGCCCTCGCCATGCGATCCTCGGCCGCGAGAAGGTGCCTCTGACGATCCTCATCGGCACGCTGTTCGTGCTCGGCATCTGGCCCGGCCCGCTCGTGCAGTCGCTCGAGCGCGCCGCCGAAGGCGTGCTTCGAGCCGCCGCGGCCGAAGGCTCCACCCCCGACCAGCCTGGGCCGCACGGCGCGGTTCAGGACCGTTTCCGCCATGAGATCTCCGAGTCCCGGCCCCACGCTCCCTGACACGAAAGGCTCCTTCCATGACACCCCTGTCGCTCGCAGCCAGCTGCGATCACATCCCGGCGGTCCTCGCCGTGTTCAATGCCGAGCAACTCGGCCGCATCCTCGAATCGCTCGAGCGCAACCTGCTCACGCCGATCCCGCTCTGCTTTGTGCTCGGGCTGATCTGCACCCGGATTCACGGTGGCATCAAGATCCCGAAGGAACTCTACCTGACGATCGCCATCTTCCTGCTGATGTCGATTGGGTTCATCGGTGGCCACGAACTGGCACACGAATACCACGAGCACGGTATCTCCACGATCTGGAAGCCGGCGCTGGCCACGCTGATCCTGGGATGCGTGACGCCGATCACGTCGTATGTCGTGCTGCACTACATCGGCCGGCTGTCGATCGCCGACTCGGCAGGCATTGCCGCCCACTACGGCAGCACGTCGGCGGTGACGTACGCCGTGGCCAACTCGTTCGTGGAGCAGACGCAGCATCCGGCAAACAGCTTCCTACCGACACTCGTCACGATTCTCGAATGCCCCGGCATCGCGATCGCGCTGGTTCTCGGTGCGGCGCTCTCGGCCCGAGAGCGGGCCGCCAAGGCGGCCACGACGGGAAGGCCCGTCCGCGAGTCGAAGCTCGGCGAGGCGCTCTATGAGGTGATGACCGGCCAGTCGATCCTGCTGATGGCTGGGCTGCTGGTGATTGGCTTCATCTCCACGCTCTTCATGGATCCGAAGGGATTTCAGCCCTTCTACGATTTCTTCCAGAGCAAGGGGATGCTGTTCCGCGGCGCGCTCTGCATCTTCCTGCTGGAGATGGGCCTCGTGGCCGGCGAGCGGCTGGGCGACCTCGTCAAGGTAGGACCGTTTCTGGTGGCCTTCGGCATTCTGATGCCGCTGATCCACGGGTTCTTTGGCGTCTACCTCGGCCACCTTGCGGGGCTCAACCTCGGCGGCTGCACGGTGCTCGGAGCGATCGTGGCCAGCGCGTCGTACATTGCCGCACCGCCGGCCGTGCGGCTCACGCTGCCGGAGGCGAATCCCACACTGTCGATTACCGCAGCCCTGGCGATCACGTTCCCCTTCAACATCGCCTTTGGGATCCCGATCTACTTTGAGATGGCCAAGTGGGTCGGGGCGACCTGATCCGGGTACCATTCACGCACGACCCCACCCCACTTTGAAAAAGGAATCAATCATGCAACTTTATCCGCTGAAGCTCGTGACCATCGTCGGTGAGTCGATCATCATGGAGGACATCGCCGAGGAGACTTTGAAGCTGGGCGCGTCTGGATACTCGCTGACCGATGTCAACGGACAGGGATCCCGCAGCACCCGCAACGTGATCATCACCACCGGCTCCAAGACCATGAAGGCCGAGCTCGTGGTGCCGATGGAAGTCGCCGAAAAGATCCTCAAGCACGTCTCGCACAACTACTTCGAACACTACGCGTGCATCGCGTGGGTGTCCGACGTGCAGGTGGTGCGGGGCGAGTCGTACATCGCGAGATAACGGCTCTGACATGAACGACGCCGCAGGGACGATCCGCCGCAGGGTGGCGCTCAGCGGCGTCGTGCAGGGTGTGGGCTTCCGGCCGTTTGTGTGGCGGCGGGCCACCCGGTTGGGGCTCGCGGGCTGGGTGGAGAACGACTCCGCCGGCGTGGTGCTCGAAGTGCAGGGGAAGGCGGCAGCGGTGGCCGCGTTCCTCGACGGCCTCGCCTCGTCGGCCCCGCCGCTGTCGTCGGTGGGCCGGATCGAGGTCCGCGAGGTGCCAGTGCAGCCGGGCGTGACGACGTTCGCGATCCTCGCGAGTGCGGGGGGAGGTCAGCGGACGGCCCACGTGCCGCCGGACATCGCTCCCTGCCCGGCGTGCCTCGCAGAACTGGCTGATCCCGGCGACCGGCGGCATCGCTATCCGTTTGTGAACTGCACCGACTGCGGCCCACGGTTCACGATCATCGAGGGCCTGCCCTACGATCGCAGCCGCACGACGATGCGCAGCTTCGCGATGTGCCCGCAGTGCGCGAAGGAGTACGACAATCCCGGCGACCGTCGGTTTCATGCCGAGCCGGTGGCCTGCCCGACATGCGGCCCGACCATGTGGTATGCCGCGGTCGCCGATGGCCCGATCCCGGTGTCACGTCCCGCCTCGGGGGTCATTGGCGACGCCGCTCTCCAGGCGGCCCGCGACCTGCTCCGTCGCGGCCGGATCGTCGCCATCAAGGGAGTCGGCGGCTTCCACATCGCCTGCGACGCCACACATGCCGCCGCTGTAATGCTGCTCCGCGAGCGGAAGGGGCGGGGCGGGAAGCCGCTGGCCGTGATGGTGGGCGACGTGGGCGTGGCGAGCAGGATTGCCGTGGTCGGCGAACAGGAGCGGCGGCTGCTCGAAGGCCGCGAGCGGCCTGTGGTGCTCCTCCGCAGGCAGCCGCACCGCGAAGTCTTCGACACCCTCCTGGAGGCGAAGGTGCTCATCGGTCGCTGGCGGAAGGCCTACAACACCGTCCGCCCGCACAGCTCGTTGGGGTACCGACC
>Ga0304730_1002216_pt1 | contig 14022 bp, 9 predicted proteins | sample M_130628_MF_Meta_FD_190474 | JGI IMG/M metagenome (GOLD analysis project Ga0304730, IMG submission 190474) | Freshwater microbial communities from Lake Montjoie, Canada to study carbon cycling - M_130628_MF_MetaG (v2) (version 2) | ecosystem: Environmental > Aquatic > Freshwater > Lake | place...
CGATCGCCTTGGCGTCGGTCTCCTTGCGAAGCTGCTTGCTGGTCGTGCCCGAAGCGATCAGCGAATGAAAACCGGAGCAGGCACCGCAGGCGATCGTGATGAAGAGCATCGGGATGAGGCTGCCCGTCTTGCCGGCCTGCCAACTCGTGAAGGCCGGGTAGCGGATCGCGGAATCGCCTGCCACCAGCCGATCGCTGACGATCAGCCCGATCGCAGCCCCGGCGAGTGCTACGTAGAGAAAGCAGCCCCCGAGATGTCCGCGTGGCTGCAGGAGCAGCCACATCGGCACCATTGCCGCGACCAGACAGTATGCCAGCAGGAGCACACCCCAGATCTTCTGGGCCGTGGCATCGGAGGTGCCCAGCCACTGCCCCAGATCGAACGGTATGAACTGACCGATCCAGATCGTCAGCCCCACCAGCGGCAGAAAGATCACGGTCGCCAGCCAGAGTGGCATCTTCGCATACCGCATGCAGAGCCCCATGATGATCGGCAGCGCGAGATAGAGCAGGCTCGACGTGGCGATCCCGCCTCCCGACACCGTCTCGCCATGTTCAAGAACCTGTCTGCCGATGAAGCTCGACGCGGTGATGTCAGTGAAGGCGACGATGATGTAGACCAGCGCGATCCAGACGAACGCCAGGAACAGCAGGTAGCTCCGCCGGCTCATGTGGTCGCGGACCACCTCGGCGATCGACCGGGCCTTGTGCCGCACCGATGCCACCAGCGCCGCGAAGTCGTGCACGCCGCCGATGAAGATGCTGCCGAGCAGGATCCAGAGCAGGGCGGGCAGCCAGCCAAAGGCCACGCCCGCGAGGATCGGCCCCACGATCGGCCCCGCTGCCGCGATCGCCGAAAAATGCTGCCCGAGCAGCAGCTCCGGCGGGATCGGCGCGTAGTCGACGTCGTCGCGGAGCGTGACGGCCGGCGTGACGGCATTCGGATCAAGCCGAAAGAGGCGGGCCAGCAGGCTGCCGTAGAGGCGGTAGGCGATGAGCAGCACGAAGGCGCTCGGCAGCAGGACGACAAGCAGGCTCATGGTCGGTCTGTCGGATGCGGGAAGATCGAGCAGCGGTCCGAACAACTCCCGGGCTTCGCGGGCCCGGTCTTTCGGGAGACGACAACTTCGTACATCATGCCTGATTCAGAGGCCTCAGTCGATCGGCGGCTGGGGCAGAGGGCCCGGGACAATCGAAGCACGCGGGAGCCACCATGGCCGCCACCACAGGCAACACGATCAAGGAAACCCTCGTCATCATCGGCAGCGGACCGGCCGGCTGGTCGGCCGCCACCTACGCCGCCAGAGCCCAGCTCAAGCCGCTCGTCTTCGAAGGCGCGATCACTGAGAAAAACAGGATGTCGGGCACGCTGCCGCTCGGCCAACTCGCCCTCACGAGCGAAGTCGAAAACTACGCCGGCTTCCCGCACGGCAACCTCGGAGCCTTCCTCGACTCCGCCCTGCCTGCGGAACGTCGGCAGATGATGGCGCCCCACGCTGGCGAGGGCGTCACCGGCCCAGAACTGATGGAGTTGATGCGGCAGCAGGCCGTCAACATGGGCACGCGGATCGTCACCGACGACATCCTGAAGGTCGACTTCTCGAAGCGGCCTTTCTTGCTTCAGCCCGCCGAAGCACCACCAGTGCTTGCCCAGTGCGTGATCGTGGCCACGGGCGCCAGCGCCAACTGGCTCGGCCTGCCGAGCGAGGAGGCGTTCAAGAACCGCGGCGTCAGTGCCTGTGCCGTCTGCGACGGCGCGCTGCCCCGCTTCCGTAACAAGCCGATCGTGGTCGTCGGCGGCGGCGACTCGGCCGTGGAGGAGGCGACCTACCTCACGAAGTTTGCCAGCAAGGTGCATCTCGTGCATCGCCGCGATGAGCTTCGTGCCTCGAAGATCATGGCCCAGCGGGCGCACGACGACCCGAAGATCGAGATTCACTTCAACACCGGACTGGCCGAGGTGCTCGGCGACGACGCCAAGGGGGTGACGGGCGTGCGGCTGGCGAGCACGATCGACGCCGGCAAGGAAACCACGCTCGAGGCGACGGGGGTCTTCCTCGCGATCGGCCACACGCCCAACACGGGGTTTCTCGACGGTCAGTTGGAACTCAATCCGAAGAAATACATCGTCTGGACGAAGCACTTCCGCACGGAGACGAGCGTGGAGGGTGTCTTCGCGGCGGGTGACGTGGCCGACGACTACTACCGTCAGGCGATTTCAGCCGCCGGCACCGGCTGCATGTCGGCCCTCGACGCCGAACGCTGGCTGGCAGGGCAGGGCGTGCACTAGCTACACGCGACGGCTCGGCATCCTGCCGCCCGTCGCTTGGCGACCGCAGGTCGCTGGTACTGGCGTCGCATCCATGCGACGAAGTCTTGGACGAGCCATGACTGCTACACGCGACGGCTCGGCATCCTGCCGCCCGTCGCTTGGCGACCGCAGGTCGCTGGTACTGGCGTCGCATCCATGCGACGAAGTCTTGGACGAGCCAGGACTGCTACACGCGACGGCTCGGCATCCTGCCGCCCGTCGCTTGGCGACCGCAGGTCGCTGGTACTGCCAGCTTTGCGCCCTTGCGAATGCTTCGGCACATCAAAAAACCCGGCCGGGAAGGGCTCCCGGCCGGGCTCGTTGTGATTGAAACGCAGGGCTCTGATCCGTCTGAGACGGACTAGAAGCCGGAGTAGGTGACGAGGATGTCGCCGTGCTTCTGGAAGCGGACGATCACCGAGCAGCCGCAGGCGTAGTCATACTTCACCTGGCCGCAGCCGAGCAGCGTGCACCGCGAGGTCTCGCAGGGGCAGCCCTGGCAGCAGGCCGGCAGGCAGACCGGAACGGCTACCGTCTTGCAGGTCTCCGGGCTCGTCGGATTGAGGACCGTCTCGTAGGTCGGTTCCTCGCAGCAGCCCTTCGCACACTTGTGCTTGTGGGCGTGCTTGTGGCGATACTTGATGCAGGGATTGGTCGGGCAGCAGGTCTCGGCACCACAGTCGGGCTCGAGGCCGCATGACGGCTCGAGGGTGCAGGCCGGCTCGAATGCCGAGCAGCCAACTTCAGCAGGTGCCGCACAGCCCGGATCGGCTTGGCGACGATGATGGCCAAAACCCGCGTCGGCGAGCGAGGCGACGGCAAACGACAGGACGGCCGCAAGACCGCAGAGAAACAGCGAACGACTCATGAATTGAGCCTCCAAAAGAAAAGCTGGCAGTGACTGGGGGGACCGCAGAAAATTTCCCGCGGGCGAAGCCGGGATGCCGCCCGAAAGCTTCGAGCAACTCTGACACACAGATGGCAAATGTCAAAAAACGCTTTTTTCGCCCGAATAAGCAGCATTCCGCTCGATGAATCCGTGAAGGGCTGGCCATGTCCCGGGAGCCGGCGTTGCTCGGGCACCGATCCGCCTCGGCGGATCGGTCGACGAAGCGAACGTCCGGCGACGGGACGTGGGCAGCCCCGAACCGCTCTATCAGCCAGACTCACAGCATCACGCCATCATCTGGCGGAAGCGGCCGAAGAGATAGGCGGAATCGTGCGGGCCGGCCGCCGCTTCAGGGTGATACTGCACGCTCGCAGCGTTGGCCGTGGCGTGCCGTACGCCCTCGACCGTGCCGTCGTTCAGGTTGCGATGGGTGACGACCAGTTCAGGCGGCAACGTCGCCTCGTCCACGGCAAAGCCATGGTTCTGAGAAGTGATCTCCACCTTCCCGGTCTCGAGGTCCATCACCGGCTGATTGGCGCCACGATGGCCGAACTTCAGCTTGTAGGTCTTCGCGCCGCAGGCCAGCGCCAGGAGCTGGTGGCCGAGGCAGATGCCAAACATCGGCACCTTGCCGACCAGATCGCGGACGGTGTCGACACAGTAACCGAGTACCTCGGGATCACCGGGGCCGTTCGAGAGAAACACGCCGTCGGGCTTGTGGGCGAGCACCTCGGCTGCCGTGGCCTTGCCGGGCAGCACGGTCACGCGGCAGCCGGCGCTGGCGAGATGCCGGGCGATGTTCCATTTCATGCCATAGTCGAGCGCGACCACGTGCTTCGTGCCCGATAAGGCGGCCGAAGGTGGCGGATACACGCCCCCTTCCAGCGGCTGCGGCAGCGGCCGCGCCCATTCGTCGAGCGTCTCAGTCCACTCGCTGTCGGCTGCCGGCATCACCTCACGGACGAGATCGCGGCCCACCAGCGTCGGCGCGGTCCTCGCCATCTCGACAAGCTTCGCCGGGTCGAGCACCTCGCTCGACACCACCCCCGTCATCGCGCCACGAATCCGCAACCGGCGAACAAGCGCCCGCGTATCGATGCCAGCGAGCCCCACGACGCCGGCCCGCGCAAGATAGTCGCCAAGCGTGCCCGTGGCGGTGAAGTTGCTGGCGATGCGGCTGGCCTCACGGACGATGAAGCCCGACATCTGCAGTTTCCCGCTCTCGATGTCGTCCTCGTTCACGCCGTAATTGCCGATCTGCGGCGCCGTCATCGTGAGGATCTGACCGCGGTAGCTGGGATCGGTGAGGATCTCCTGATACCCGGTCATCGAGGTGTTGAAGCAGACCTCGCCGAAAACGGTGCCCGTGGCTCCAAACGACTCACCGAAATAGACCGTGCCGTCTTCGAGTGCCAGTGCCGCGCGTGCCACGCCAAAATCCCTCGTCAGAGTGGTGTCCTGCCGTCAACCGTCACATCATAGCAGATGCCCAGCAGCGTTCACCCATGCTGCCCTCACGGCGCGGGGCTGGCCGTCACGAGCACATCCTGCGGATCCTCGACGAGCACAAGCCCGCGGAACCGCACCTCCTGCGGCACCTTGTTCGAGTGCAACTGCAGCCCGATCGGCCCGCTCTCGCAGAGTTCCGGCTTGGGATCGGTCCAGTCGAGTACCTCTTTCCCATTCACGGCAAACCGGATCCGGCTGCCGATGGCAAGAATCTCCATTTGATTCCAGTCGTGCTGCTTCCCGGCGGCCTTCGCCCTGCCATCCTGATCGGGGCTGATGCCGTTGCGGCGGTGGAGGTCATAGAGCCCATAGCCCGACGGAAACATGACAAGATGCCCCTGGTAGCTCGACGTCTCGCCGTCCTTCTCAAACTTCTTTCCCCAGATGGCGACACCCGAGTGCATCTCGCTTGTCACGAGCTTGCCCTCGAGGAGCAGACGGAAATTGCGATAGGGCTTCTTCGTGAGGAGATAGGTGCTCACCTGCGGCCCATTGGCTTCAGTGTTCCGTCCCACGATCTCACCATCCTCGACCGACCAGTAGGGATCAACGTGCCCCTCCCAGCCCTCGATGTCACGACCATTGAAGAGCTTGACTGCCTTCGACTGCTCCGCTTCGGGAAGCTTGACCGTGGCTGACCAGCCGTTGGCCGCGTCGCCCGGTGACGCAGCGAGTTCGGCGACGGGCGTGCCGTCGTCCTGGAGCTTGCCGGCGGCCCACAGCGTGCCCCGGGTCATCATGTCGAGGAACTGCGGCATCTCGACGGTGGGCGTGTAGTGGCCGATCGTCGTTCCGAAGACTCGCGCCTTGCCATATTGATTGGTCCAGATGATCGTCTGGTTTGTCTTCCGCTCCCGGCTCATCGCCTGGGCCAGCGGCTTGGCCGTGTCGAACACCTTGTCGCAGTAATACAGCTCTTCGTTCGGAATGTTCCATTCCTTGGGCAGCCCCTTGAGGATCGGATGCTCGGCAATGAGATTCGCCGTGTATTCGTAGTGGGCCCCGTGGCCGGGCGACTGAATGCCGCAGAACTTGAACCAGTCGTCGTTGCCGGCCCGATAGCAGTGCATGGCGCAGTGCATGAGCACGGCAGGGGTGCCCTTTTCGTGCTCGGCGACGATCTGCTTGAGGAACTCGGGGTCCTTGACGTCGGCGAAGCACTCATTGTGGAAGACCACGTCGTAGCCCTTCGACCAGTCGGGCTTGGAATAGATGGAGACCTTGTGATCCGTGCTCGCGCCCCCCTCGTGGACCACGGTGCAGTTGATCTTTGCCCGCGATGCCAGGCCCTCGGTGATCACCTTTTTCTGCCCGTCGTAGTCGTGACAACAGCCGCCGGTGATGTAGAGCACTTCGAGCGGCTTCGTCGCTTCGGCGGCCGCCGCCGAGACTCCGTCCGCGACGGTCAGGCCGCTGGCGAGCAGGCACGACAGAGTGATCACCAGGCGACGCATAAGGGCAGAGCGGATCACGGCAGGGATTCCTTGTGATGGCCGGGGGAGTGTTCCACGGGAAGTATGCTCCGGGTGGACGCACGCAGTGTCAAGCGGCACGACAGCCGATGCCGCGGCGGGCACTTGCGACCAGCGTCATGTTCGCGTGCGCTTCGACACTGGCAAGACCAGCCGGGCGATCCGGCGGCCGGGGGACGTCATCGCCAGCGACTCGAGTGCCATGGCCGTCACCCACCGGCGGCCTCGTGTGGCTGGCCCGACGCGGCCCGCCGTGCAGGCCACGACGTCGAGCGTAATGCGGTGGTGCGTGACCGAGTGCGCGATCTTCCCTCGCCGTTCGGTCGCTCCGCACGCGAGACCGCCCAGCACGTCTGAGCGTTCGATGCCCCGCCGCACGCTCCGCATGCCTCCCGGCAGCCGCGGAAAATCCCAGAGCCCCTCCCACCACTCGCCCGGCCGGCGCTGCACGACGAGCAACCGGGCCCCGCGCCGTACAACGACCGCCGTCTCATGCACCACCTTGACGGCGCGACGGCTGGCCTTTGCAGGGATCTCAGCCGCACGGCCGCTTCTTCGGGCCTCGCAATGGGCAGCGAGCGGGCATGTTCCACAGAGCGGCTGCTCCGGTGTGCAGACCATGGCGCCCAGATCCATCAACGCCTGATTGAAACGCCCCGGATGCTGTGGTGGTACGAGTGCGGTGGCGATCTCCCAGATCGGCTCATCCCCGGCCGCGCCGTCAAGTGGTTTCGCATACCCAACCAGCCGCGCGATGACACGCCGCGAGTTGGCCTCCACGATCGGTTCGGGCTGATCGAGCGCAATCGACGCGATCGCTCCGGCCGTATAGCGACCGATCCCCGGAAGGCTGCGCAGTCCATCGATGGTCTGCGGAAATTCTCCGCCATGCTCCGCGACGAGTTTTTTCGCCGCGGCGTGCAGTTGCCGCGCACGGCGGTAGTACCCCAGCCCTTCCCAGAGCCTGAGCACGTCGTGCTCCGTCCCGGTGGCCAAGGCTGTCACGGTGGGAAACCGCTCCAGAAAGCGGAGATAAAAATCCTTGACCCGCTCCACCTGCGTCTGCTGGAGCATGATCTCGCTCACCCAGACGCGATAGGGATCCTGCGATCGCCGCCACGGCAGATCCCGCCGGGCACGGGCATACCAGTGCAGCAATTCGTTGGCCACCGCGACGGGATCGGCCAGTCCGACCACCCCCGCTGCCTCCCTGCGGCGACGTCTGCCTGCGACCTTCCCGGCCTTCTTCACGCGAGCCCCTTGCAAACGGGTTTTTCTTGGGTTCCAAACACAGAGTCTAAAGTGATCCGGAAAGACTGATCCATGGCTGAAAAACTCTCCCTCAAGCAACACGAGTCCCCGGCCGGCCCGGTGTGGGAATTTGTGCACCCCAGATGTGCCCGCCGGCGGCGGGCCGACATGGAGGAGGTGGAGGCAATGGTGGAGGCGGGCGAAGGGGAGATCGCCAGGGACGAACTCGTCTGGCTGCTTTCCGAGTGCCCAGACTTCCTCGATGCCCATGTGCACCTGGGGCTGATCGCTCTGGAGGAGGAAGACCCGAAGCTCGCGCGGGGCCACTTTGGCAGAGCCTACGAACTCTGCATTCGAGCGCTCGAGGCTGCCGGCAATCCGCAGCCGCTCCCCTATGCTGTCGATGGCAACAAGCCGTTTTACGAGGCGGCGAAAGGCCTCGTTCACTGCCTGCTCGACATGGGCCGCCAGAAGGTGGCACAGGATGTCTGCCGGCGGATCGCGCCGCTCGATCCCTCCGATCCACTGTCTATCCAGCGTCTGGCGGAGCATCGCGCATGACGACAACGCCAGCCGCTCATCCGCCCCGTTTCATCGTGCTGGAGGGCATCGACGGAGCAGGCAAATCCTCGCAGGTGGAACCGCTCGTCGCCTGGCTGCGGGAGCAGGGCCGCACTGTCACCACCTGCCGCGATCCCGGCGCCACGCCGGTCGGCGATGCGATCCGGGAAATCCTGCTCAATCGCGCCGATCTCCATCTCGCGTCAACCGCCGAGATGCTCCTCTATATGGCGGCCCGCGCTCAACTCGTCGCGGACGTCATCCAGCCCAGCCTGGCCCGCGGGGAGTGGGTCGTCTCCGATCGCTACCTGCTCGCCAACATCGTCTATCAAGGTCATGCCGGCGGCCTCGCTCCCGATGCGATCCGGCAGGTGGGCGCCGTCGCCACCGCTGGTCTCGAGCCCGATCTCGTGCTCGTGCTCGACGTCGATCTGGAAACGGCGGCCCGTCGGCTGGCCCGTCCGCTCGACAAGCTGGAAAACCGCGGCGATGCATTCCGCAGCCGACTGCGGGCCGGGTATCTTGCCGAAGCGGCCCGGCGGCCTGATCGCATCGTCGTCGTCGATGCGGCCGGCGACCCCGCTGCGGTGCAGGCCAACCTGCGGGTGGCGATCGAGCTTCGCTTCCCGGAACTCCAGCCACACGGCTGACGAGAAAGGCAGCCCCATGGCCTGGCAGGCAACCACAGGTCGCGGTGAGATCATCGGCCAGGATGCCGTGGTCGAACAGTTCGTGAGGGCCGCCGCCCATGGACGGATTGGGGGCTCCTATCTCTTTCTCGGACCGGCCGGCGTGGGCAAGAGCACGGTGGCCCTCGCGGTCGCGAAGTCGCTGCTCTGTGAGCATCCCCGCCCCGGGCTGATTGCCTGCGGCGCGTGCGCATCGTGCGTGCAGGCGGATGGAGGCAGCCATCCCGATATCGATGTGGTGGCGAAGCCGGCAGACCGGGCAACGATCCCGTTGGAAACGTTCATCGGGAATCCCGAGCATCGCATGCGCGAAGGACTCTGCTGGCGGCTGCTTCTCCGTCCGGCGCTTGGTGGCCGCAAGGTAGCGATCATCCTCGATGCCGATCATCTCTCCGACGAGGCGGCCAACTGCCTGCTCAAGACACTGGAAGAGCCACCCGACCGGGCCGTGATCATCCTGGTAGGCACCTCGCTCGAACGGCAGCTTCCCACGATTCGCTCGCGGTGTCAGATCGTGCGATTCCAGCCGCTTGCCGAGGAGAACGTATTCCAGATTCTCTCTGCGGAAGCCAGCACCACGGGAAACCCGGTCGATCCCGCCCTGCTCCGCCACTGCGCCGCAGCCGCTGGCGGCAGTTTGGCCCGCGCACGCCTCCTGCTCGATCCGGAACTGACAGCATTCCGTGGACGGCTCATCTCGCTTTTGTCACAGCGGCCGCTGCACGGCGTCGAACTCTCACGGGAAACGATCGCACTCGTCGAGGCCGCGGGCAAAGAGGCGCCGCCTCGGCGGGCCCGGCTGCGGATCGTGCTCGAAGCCGCGGTCGAATTTTATCGGGCCGCCATGCGGGCCGCCGTGACGGGTGAACGACCAGCCGATGCAGCGCTGGCTCAGCGGCTGACTGCTTGGAGTGCCGATGGTGAAGAGGCGGCGCAGGCGATTCAGAGCACGCTCGACGCGATTGAGTCCATCGATCGCAACGCCAACCTGACGATCCTCGTCGACTCCTGGACGGCCCTGCTCGAACAACCGTCCCTCCACCGACTGGACTGAGCGGGGCTCGCCTACGGAGCCTTCCTATCCTGCGCGGACCCCGCGAGCCCTCTCGCCTACCGGGGCGACTGCGGGGTTTCTGCCTGACGTTCCTTCCGCATCGATTTTTTCGGTCGTAGCTGTCGATCCTCCTGAAAGGTCGGCGGGTTTCGTACGGCGAACAACGTACCGTGAACGGAACGCATGCAGACCGGTGTGTGTCGCGGGCTAGGGGGGCGATCGGGCATGTCGGAAAAAAGGGCGGGCGGAATCTTTGCGTCGTCGTTCGTTGCCGGACTCCTATTGGCAGCGGCGATCTTCGCACCACGGGCCTGGGAGCCGGTGCCCGGGCCCTATTTCGGCCTCGATGCTCCGGCCTCGATGGCGTCTCCCGAGACTGAAGGGATCGAGGCTGCGCACGCCGAACTCTCCGCCCGTGCTCAGGCCAACGGGGCGAATACCGTGAACCGATCGAGCATCGATCGGCCCATGGCCTTGCAGCCGCATCAACCCGACCGCTCAGCAGGCCGTCCGTCTTCCAACAGTGAACTCGCCGATTCTGTCGCCTCGCACACGCGGGCTCCGCTGGCAGCAGGTGCCTTCACGACCGTGCCGGCGGCTGGAGTCGACGCCCCGCCTTCCACGCCGTTGCCGTCGGTCGCTTATTCGGCCTCGCGGGTTGCCCTTCCGCCGGAACGCGTTGCAAACGCTGATGCTTCAAGTCCGTCTGCCACAGCCGCGATCGCCAGCACGTTGCCGTCTCTGCCAACGCCATCCAGTCCAGCGGCGTCGTCCAGCCCAGCAACGCCAACATCGGCAGCGCAGGATGGGGGAAACCCATCCCCGAACGTCGTCACTCAAGCCGTTCAACCGCCCGAGCCGCCGGAATCGCTCAAGGGATTGATGAATCGTCTGCAGGCATCCCAGCCGACCGTCCTCCAGCAATCGCCTCAGCACGTACAACAGCCAATACAGTCCGACGTACGCATGTCGACTCCGATAGCGACGGTTTCTGAGTCGCACTCCTCGTCGCAGTCTCTCGCGCACGCTCCCGCTCCCATCCCTGCGCAGTCGTCGCCGCTGACCGTCGATCCTTACCGACCTGCCGCCAGCGCGCCGCGTTCGCTTCCCTTGCCCGTATCGGCAGGTACGGTGGGGGCGGTACCGCTGCCCGGCGAGCCGTGGACCGACCCCGATGGCGTCAACTGGTCGGACGTTGTCGCGTCACCACGTTTGTCGACGACCGGCGGAGAACGGCGTCGTACGTGGCTGGGCGAGTGGCGGAACGACACGCGCGGAACGCTGCCACGGACTGATGAATCCCAAGGGTCGGCAAACGCCAACACCAGCAGGCTTCTCGATCGACTCCGCGGGGGCGATCGCAGGCAGGCACAGGCACCCGTTCCCGACGCGGGCGGCAACGCCCCGGCAGACGTTTCCCCTCCCGACATCAGCCAATGGCCACGGGCTGTCAAGCTGGAGCAGCAACTCGATCATCTCGCCGCGCTCGCCGCCGGGACCGAGCCAATCGACCTCTGGGCGAACCAGACGCGGGCCGCAATCCAGAGCGTTCAGGACACGCGTGGACCCCGCGACGCCGCGGCGGATTCGAGTCTGATTGCCCTCGGTGAAGCGGTCATTGCCGGCATGTCACTGGCCGATACGACGATCGACGGCAGCCTGGCGACCCACACCCGCCGTGCCGCACTCGCCGTAGCCCGCCGGGTTGCCGTGTGGCGATCGACTGCGGCTTTCTTCGCGGCGATCGATCGCAATCCGCAGGAAGTCAGCATCAACGACGCCGCCGCGGCGATGACCCGCCAGGCCGCGGGCCGGACCGTCGTGGAGATCGCCCGTCTGCTCGACGGTATTGAGCGGTTCGAGATGACGACCTCCTCGACCGATGCCCAGGCGGTGAAGACCTCCCTCGGTTCGATCTGCGGATTTTATCCAACGGCCGCACGCGCGGTGGCGCGTGCCGTGGAAGACCATTACCTCGCACCCAACGTGCGGATCGCCGTCCATCAGCAGTTCCTGGAAACACTGCTTCCGGGAGCGAGTGTCGACACCGCGCCCTTCCAGGATACGGTGATGGGACGCGAGGTGCGAGGCACGCGGACCGTCGAGCGCACGACCATCCTCAGGCTCGTTCCCGACGACGACGAGATCTGCTTCAACCTGGAGGTGCATGGCGACATCGCGTCGCGTGCCATCACCGACGCGGGTCCGGTATCCGTGACGGCCCGCAGTGCCTCGGCGTTCACCGTGCGCAAGCCGATCACGATCTCGCCCCAGGGATTGTTGTTCGGCAATGCCACCGGCGTCGCGTCCAACCGCTCGCATGTCGACACCATTCAGACGAGCTTCGATGCCGTGCCGGTGATGGGTTCGCTGGTCCGCAACATGGCGAGGAACCAGCAGGCGGAAGCGATGCCCGAAGCCAACCGCGAGGTGATCGATAAGATCATCTCCCGCGCCTGCCGTGAGGTGGACACGCAGGCCGAACCGGAGTTCGCCAAAATGGCCGACCGCATCCGTGACCGGGTTTGGATGCCGCTGGTGAAGCTCGGCCTCGACCCAAAGGCGGTGGCCATGCAGACGACACCGTCGGTGGCGACAATGCGATTACGGCTCGCGGGCGACACGCAACTGGCCGCCCACACGCCGCGGCCCCGCGTCGCCACCGACGCGATGCTGAGCCTGCAGCTCCACGAATCATCCGCCAACAACGCGCTGGACAGACTCGGAGTCGCCGGCAAGCGACTGACGCTCGAGGAACTGATCCAACTCATCTGCGACCAGGTCGGCGTGGAATCGAAGATTCCCGAGGAGTTGCCGGAAGGGGTTTCGGTGACCTTCGCCAAGAAGCAGCCAATTCGCGTGGAGTGCCGCGATGGGCTGGTGCACGTCCACGTCGCGCTCGATGCGATCGAGAGCGGCCGTCGCGACTGGTATGACATCATTGCACGCGTCGCCTACAAGCCGGTCTGCTCAGGACAGCAGGTGTTTCTCGAACGCGAAGGCCCGATCCAACTGAGCGGAAAGGGGCACGAAGGCCGGATGGAGCTGGCGCTTCGGACCATATTCGGCAAGATTTTCCCGAAGGAACGGCCGATCGCGGTGCTGCCCGAGCAGATCGCGAAGAATCCGAAGCTGGCCGACGTGCAGGCGGCACAGGCTGTCAGCAGCGACGGTTGGTTCGCACTCACTCTCCAACAGCGCACAACACCCCCGCCCGCGATCGCATCTCCGCCGAAGCCGCAGCAAGCCCGCCCCGCCGAAGCCCGCCGCAAGGCCGTCTGGCGATAACACGCCGACGGTTCGGCGCTGCCCACGCCCTGTCGCCGGACGTTCGCTCCGGACATGCGGCTTTCAAGCCGTCGCCGCATTGGTCGAGGGCAGGCTCCCCGGACACCGGAGCGAGCATTAGGGCGCCTCGGCGCACAGAGACCACCATCATCCCCGACGCGTTCGCCGAGCCGCCCCGCGAGCGCAGCGTGTTCGGGGAGCCTGCCCGGCAGCGGTGCCTTCGCTCCCACGTCCCATTGAAATCCTGCGGGGCTAGCCAGACAATCCAGCCTTTCCCGCGATCAATCCTCCGTTCACTCCACACCACAGGCCGTCATGCACTCTGAAACGCCCTCCTTCCGCATCGAATCCGACAGCATGGGCGAAGTCGACGTGCCCGCCGACCGCTATTGGGGTGCCCAGACGGAGCGTTCCCGCGACAACTTCAAGATTGGAACGGACCGCTTTCAGTGGGGCCGGGCGGTGAAGAAGTCGCTCGGCATCCTCAAGAAGTGCGCGGCCCTCGCCAACGGTGAACTCGGCCAACTACCGGCCACGACCGTAAAGCTGATCGTGCAGGCTGCAGACGAAGTGATCGCCGGTACGCTCGACGACCACTTTCCGCTTGTGGTCTTCCAGACGGGGAGCGGCACGCAATCGAACATGAACGCCAACGAGGTGATCTCGAATCGCGCGATCGAGATCGCCGGCGGCGTGATGGGCTCGAAGAAGCCGGTACACCCCAATGACGACGTCAACCGCGGCCAGTCGTCAAACGACACCTTTCCCACGGCCATGCACATCGCCGCGGTGGAAGTGATCCACAACCGACTGCTGCCGGCCGTGCGGAGTCTGCGAGATGTCTTCGCGACGCTCGAGAAGCGTCACGCAAACCTCGTAAAGATCGGACGCACGCACCTGCAGGACGCCACGCCAATCACACTCGGCCAGGAGATTTCCAGTTGGCGGTCGCAACTCGATGATCGGATCGCCGGAGTGGAGCGGGCGCTGCCCGGGCTC
>Ga0304730_1002222_pt1 | contig 13991 bp, 4 predicted proteins | sample M_130628_MF_Meta_FD_190474 | JGI IMG/M metagenome (GOLD analysis project Ga0304730, IMG submission 190474) | Freshwater microbial communities from Lake Montjoie, Canada to study carbon cycling - M_130628_MF_MetaG (v2) (version 2) | ecosystem: Environmental > Aquatic > Freshwater > Lake | place...
GAACAGATTGTAGGTGTTAGCCCAATCAAACTTAGAGAACCAGCACCATCGCCACCAGTTACAGCATGCTGAGTGGTCTTAGTTCCATTCCAAAGTGGAGTGACAAGTTGACCTGGAACCATGGTTATAACCAATGCAGATTGAGCTGCTTTAGTGAATGTTATGGTCACACTTGCGGTCGCCTCATTGAAGTATGGATCGGCTTTCTTAGTTACCACGACAACACAAGTACCTGCACTTAGAGCAACAGCAGAGGTTCCATCAATTGCACAGATGGATGAGCTAGCAGGAGAAACAGAGTACTCCAGGGCACCGCTTCCTGAACCTCCTGTGGTGCTAAGTCCGGTCTTGACGGCCACGTCCTTGTTGAACTGGAGGCTTTGGTTAGCTGCAGTTAGAACCAGAGCAGTTTGGTTACCCTTTTGAATCTTGATGGTAACTGAACCCTGGGCTGGTTCAAAGGTCACGTCACCAGCTTTTGTGGCAACAATCACACAGTCACCACCCGTAATGACTGTTACAACATTGCCTGCTATAGAACAAACCCCAACTGATGCTGGGCTCAACGCATAGGTCACCGCGCCTGTTCCAGAACCACCAGCAGTGCTGACTGTAGTAGTAGCCGCACTAACATTTGAGTAAATCAAATTGCTATTCGCAGCTGTCACAGTTAGCGCAGCCTGAAGGCCCTTGGTGATCTTGACAGTCAAAGTGGCATTTGCTTCAAGGTGGTTAGCATCGGTTGCCTTAGTCGCAACCAGGGCACAGTCACCGCTTGTAAGTGCAGTCACCACATTGCCGACTACAGAACAGACAGAAGCACTGCCTGGAGCCACGGAATAACTTACAGCTCCTAGACCAGAACCACCAGTTACTGATAAACGTGTCTTAACAACTACACCATTTATGTAAGCAAGGCTGGCATCCTCGGATGCAAGAACGAGAGGAAGTTGATCAGCCTTAGTGATTTCAATGGTCACTGTAGCTGTTGTAGCAAGGAAGTCGCTATCTCCAGCCTTAGTCGCATTGATGGTACAGAAGCCTGCTCGAAGCGCCACAATGTTTGAGTTCTGAAGCGCACAAACCAGGAGACTTGAAGCATCTACTGTGTAGCTGATAGCCCCTGTTCCAGATCCACCAGTTGGTAGAAGACCAGTTCTTACAACTTCACTGATGTGATACTTCATGCTCTCATCAACAGTGTCGAGAGTTAGATCTGCCTGAACACCCTTAGCGATTATGATAGTCACACTTGCAGATGCAGAGTTGAAGTATGGGTCTGATGCTTTTGAAGCATTTACCTTACAGGTACCAGCTTTTAGAACTACTACGTTGTTGCCGTCTAGTTCACAGATAGCTACACTTTCTTCAGCGATGCTGTAAGTGATCTCACCATCACCTGAACCACCGGTTGTTGATAGTTCAGTTTGAACGGTTTCACCAAATACATACTGCAAGGTGTTATCAGAAGCTGATACAGACAGTGCTGACTGATTACCCTTAGCAATCTTGATTGTTAGATCATCGGTTGCATCAGCAAAGTTCACATCGCCAGCTTTAGTAGCGATAACTACACAGTCGCCACCAGTAATTACTGTCACAATGTTGCCAGCAACGGAACAAATCGAAGCAGACCCTTGGGCTACCGCATAGCTAACATCTCCAGTACCTGAGCCGCCTGTTGTTGACAGAGTTGTTGTTACAACATTTGTAGCAGAGTAGGTTAGCGCATCTGGAGTTGCCTTTAGAACTAGGTCTGCTTGCTTGGTCTTCAAGATGGTAACTGTGTAGCTTGTGTCATATGGTGCAAAGCCTGCGTTACCGGCCTTGTTCACGTTGATCAAACATTCACCAACCTGTAAAGCGGTCATAGTGATCTTGTCGCCAGCAACAGTTATTGAACAGTTCGCGGCACTTGATGGATCAACAGTTGCTGTGATGGCTGAGTTAGGAACTCCACCTGAAACCGTGATTACCGCAGTTGCTGCTGGAACTGCAAAATAAACATTAGCCGGAGAGGCAGTTAGAGAAACGTCAGTCTGGTTGCTTCTAGTAATTGTGAAAGTAGCAACAGAGCTAGATGCAATCAATGTGCCATCAGGAGCTCTTGAAACATTGATTGCTAGAACGTTACAAACACCTTGTGCCAAAGCAGTTACAGAGGCAGAAGTTCCGTTTCCTGAAACGCTACAGATGTTTCGGCTTGAGGCGTCAACTGAGTAACTCAAGATGTCGCCATCCTTTGAACCAGCAACATTGATTGTGTTGACGATTCGCGGAGCAGACACGAAAGGAACTTCGTTTGATACCGCAGTAGCGATGATGTCTGTACCTGGCTGTGCGATACGAACTGTTGCTGAAGTTGTTGCATCAGCGTAGTTGACATCCCCTGCCTTAGTGGCAGTTACAACACAATAGCCAAAGTAGTTGGCTGTGACTGTCGCGATCTGGTTTACAACAGAGACTGAACACACGCTTGAGCTACCTGGCTCTACAGAGTAGGTAACTGCACCAGTTCCAGTTCCACCACCAAGGTTCAACACGGTTGTTGATTTTGGCGACTCTGAGAACTGAAGGTAAGGACTTACCGGACTAAGGGTTAGCGGAGTCTGAGCAATCTTGTTGATAGTCACCGACAACTTGGCTGTGGCTGCGTTGAATAATCCATCCGCTCCAGCTGCTTTAGTAGCAGTTAGATCACAACGACCTGCCTGGAGGGCAGTGATTAACTTGGTTGCGTCGTTGTAGCTACAGATAGCGGTTGAACCAGTGTCAACAGAAATAGTTAGCGCACCATTTCCTGAGCCACCTGTGACGCTCAAAGTTGAACTAGCACGCGGCGATGCCTGGTAGGTGAATGGTGAAGGTGCTGCGCTCATCACGATAGGAGCTTGAGTTCCCTTAGTGATGGTCACTGATATCTGAGACGAGGTCACCTGGGTGTAACCAGCCGATGCGGCCTTCACAGCCGATAGCAAACAGGTACCAACGCCAATTGTCTTGACTGTGAGTACTCCGCCGGCAACGGTAGCGTCGCTACAAATAGCCGCAGATGAAGGGTTAATGCTGATGCTTGTTGCACCATCACCTGAACCTCCGGTTACAGCTACTGTGAAGGTGTTTGCTGGTGCATCGAAGTAAGGCAGGGATGACTTTGACGCTGTTGCAGTAAGTGCAGCTTGGGCAATCTTTGTGATTGTGAAGCTTGAGACAACAGTGTTTGAGTTCTCCCAAGCTGTTCCACCTGACTTATAGACGCTGATAGTACAAGTACCTGAACCAACTGCGAATACCTGGATGTGAGATGGAATGCCTGGACGCATACCTGCTCTGTTACAAACTTGAGCTGAACTTGGGTCAATAGTGAATACAAGATCACCTGAGCCAGTTCCACCTGACCAAACGAATGCGTTCACTAGCGATGCATCTGCTGGTGTTGGAGGAACGTAACCGATAGTTGCCCAGAATGGCGAGACCGTTAGAGCTGCCTGGTTTCCTTTTGTAACAGTTATCTTCACGGTTGCTGTGGCGATGTTGTAGTTGACATCTGCAGCCTTGGTAGCAACTAAGTTACAATCCCCCGCTGCTAACCCTGTGACAGTAGTTCCAGAAAGTGAACAGACTGTAAGGCTGTCAGCAGCGATTGAGTAAGTAGCTGCACCGGTACCAGATCCTCCAGCAGCTGTGATGGTGGTTGTGTCTAGAGCTGAAGTAGTTGCCCTTAGAGCAGTCTTTGCAGCAGTCAGAGTGAACGCAGCTTGATCAATCTTTGTGAAGGTAATTGTGATTTGCTTCACTGCAGATTCTGCGAAGTTTGTGTCGGTCAATCTCTTCACGTTGATCAAACATGTTCCTGCAGTGATGTCTGTTACTACACCGGTTGTTAGGTTCACAGAACAGACGGAAGAGCTAGTTGGGTCGACTGTGTAGTTCAAAACACCGGTACCAGAACCACCTGCACCTGTGATGGTGGCAGTTGCTTTTGGAGTATTAACAAATGGCATATTGGCTGATCCTGCAGTAATCGTTGCAGTTACTTCTGCTTGGGTTGCCTTGCCAATTGTGAAGCTGACCGTTGCATTGGTTGCAACGTTAAAGTTAGAGTCACCTAGTTTTGTGTACTGAAGGGTACAGGTACCATCATCAACTGCTGTGACCACAAGTGCTGGGTTAGCAGTAGCAGTGAAAGTAGGCGTAGGAAGAGTGCTGTCTCCGCCACCGGTTATGGTACATACCAGAGGAGTAGTGCTCACAATTCTTGTGAAGTTACCAGTTCCTGTGTATGCAAGCCCTAGAGTTAGCGAGGAAGTTGCGGCAGGAGATCCAGTTGCCGCTAACTTGAACCCGTCAACAGCAGTGGCAGTTATTGCTGACTGGTTGATTTTCTGAATAGTTAGGTTCAAGACAACCGAGTTAGATGCCTGAACGTTGTCATCACCATCACGAGATACGGTGATTCGACAGGTTCCAACGTTTGGTGAAGTCACGTTTCCCGTTGCCTGATCCACTACACAGTTGCTTGTGCTGTTCGCCAGATCAACAACATAGCGAGTGCTTCCTGTTCCAGCTTGACCGGTTACATTGATAACTGCTGTTGCATCAGGTGAAACCTTGAATGCCGGTGAGGTTCCTGTTGAAGATGTTGCACCGATTGTCTGAACCATCTTGGTGATGGTGATGGCTGCAAATGTTCTTGCTTCATTGAAGTTGACATCGGCAGCCTTGACTACGGTGACTAAACAAAGTCCAACTAGGTCAGCATTGATTAGAACTCGTGTTGCTTGAACGAGTGCAATAGAACAGTTTTCCTCAGTCATCGGATCGATAAAGAAGGTGTTTTCACCAGTTGAGTTTGCTCCACCAGAGATTGTGAACCAGCTCTGGTTTTTGTTCACAGCGGTTGTGTATACAAGAGTTGTCGGGGCTGGAGTCAAGGCAATTGCAGGCGGGTCAATCTTGGTAAAGACCACAGTAACCTTGTCGGTTGCGATGTTGTAGTTAGTGTCAGCAGCCCTGGTGATGTTAATCACACAGGTTCCAGCTGTGATGCTTGTGATAAGACCATTGCTTGCGTTGACAGAACAGACTGTTGATGTTGATGGATCAACTGCGTAGGTGACTGCTCCTGTTCCTGCTCCACCAGTAGTTGTGATCTGGTTGGAAGCTCTAGGGGAGAAGGTAAAAGCTTCGGATTCATCTGCAGGAACTGCTACCAATTCAGTTTGGTCCAACTTGTTGAAAGTGATTGTTGTTGAAGTTGTCTGAACTAGATAGTTAGTGTCCGCTGCCTTAGTCACATTCACAACACAAGAACCAGCGGTCTTGTTTGTAACAAGTCCTGCAGCATCCACTGAACAAACTGAGACGCTTGGGGCGGCAACTGCATAGGTAACAGCACCTGTGCCAGAACCACCGGTTAAGGTGATCTGAGTCTTAGCGGCTGTGAAAGGAGCAGTGATGGTAGTTGATACATAATCGATGCTTGTGTTTGCAGGTGTAGCAACAAGAGGCATCTGGTTAGCAGCAGAGAAACTGAACTGAGTGCTAGCCGTCGCCGAGTTGAAGTTGGTATCACCAAGCTTGGTCACAGTTACAAAACAAGATCCAGTTCCAGTTCCAGTTGCAGGAGTGTAAACGTAAGCAGTTGATCCAGCACCTTGAACCACGCAACCAGAGTTTCCACTTGAAGAGTAAGTGAATGCACCTGTGCCTCCACCACCGGTAACGGACATGACAATCAGGATGTTCGGGTTAGCAGCATAAGTTGTTCCACCATTCCAGGGAATAACAGTTCCTGAAGGTGTTGCCATGTTGATGCTCAATGCTGGCTGGTTGATTGAGTTGATTGTCCAGGTTGCAGGAGCAGAGGTTACTGGGAAGTAATTGATGTCTCCTGCTTTAGTTGCAGTCACAATACATGCACCAGCACTTTTAGCAGTGAGAACCGTTCCATTGAGAGAACAGATAGATGCAGTGGAAGGATCTAAGGTGTATGTAACAGCGCCAGTTCCATTACCACCTGTGGTACTGAGGTTGAAAGTAACTGGTGTGCTGGCATTCCAGTTAGGGGAAGTGTTGATTGTGACATTCAGTGCAGACTGGTTAGTTTTGTTAATTACTACCTCTATTTGCATACTCTGAGGTAGGAAGAATCCATCGCCAGCCTTAGTTACGCTGACTCGACAGGTTCTAGCAGTAATTGCATACAAAAGCATGGAGTTACCGCTGAGACCATTGTTAGAACAGACACTTGAAGTTTCAATTGCCCAGCTGAATGCACCGGTACCATTTCCACCCGCACCTGTAACCCAGGTTTGACGGTTGAAGAATTGGATAGGTGACTCGCCTGGAGTAGCGGTAATTGGAGCAGTCTGCGCTGCTTTGTTCACAGGAATGGTTATTGAAGTTCTAGAAGCTGCAAAACCACCATCAGCAGCTTTGGTTCCGTTGATAACACAATTACCCGCTGCAAGCACAGTCATGGTTGCTGTGTTGGCAGAGGTTCGAGACACAGAACAGATAGCTGTGGATGCAGGGTCAACAGCGAAGCTGTATGTACCATTTCCATCACCACCAGTAGCTGTGATAAGTGCAGTCACGGTTGTGTTCTGCACGATGGTTACAGCGTTCTTGTCTGAAGACAGAGCAAAAGCTGAAGGAGCTCGTGCTGCAACGCTCATGTGGATCACATCAACTGCACTACCAACAGAGTTAGTTGCCTTGATTCCAAATACGTACAGACCTCTAGTAGTTGGGTTGCCACTAAGAGTTGCAGTTGCAGGGTTAAAACTAAGCCCAGGTGGTAGGCCACGAGTTTCGTAGCTATACGCGCAGTTAGGTGCAGTTCCACAAGCAACAATGGAAGCAACATCGCTAACAACTTCATATGTTGCTGCCGGGAATGCTGCTGTTGTGAAGACGAAGTCAGAGATAGCAGTTCCCACGCGGATAGGGTTGCTCACTCTGTTAACTGCCTGAAGTGTTGAGTCATCGCTTGAAAATACAGGAGCACGACCAACTGTGATAGTTAACTCTTCTGTCTGGTCGCTGCCAGCTTCGTTAGTTACACGTACTTTGAATCTAAAAATGCCGGTAATCGAAGAGGTTCCAGAAATAGCACCAGTTGTTGTGTCCAAAGTGATGCCAGCAGGCAAAGCGCCTTCGGAGATACTAAAGGTATTTCTCAGTCCGCTTGCCTGGAATGTGTAGCCTGCGTAAACAGAACCTAGGATAGTGCCGGCAGAGTTTCCAGAAAGAGTTTCTGCTGTGAATACAGGTACTCCAGTGATCTGCAGTGAAGCTGGAGACCCCCAGGTCAGAGTGCTGTTTGAATCAGTCGCATTCTCTGCGAATCTCACATACTTACCCGCATCTTCAGGCTTAATTGTGTAATTCCCGCTAACTGCTGGAGAGATGTCAGTCCAGACGCTGCCATCTGTCGAGATCTGCCAGCGAGGGTTAGTTACGGCTACGGTTCCTGCTGAAGCAACATAGGTGCCTGATTTAGGAACTAAGACTTGTCCAACTATTGCAGTTGAGTTATCAGTAAAAGATGGTCTAGTTGTAGCAGCAGGTCCACTAGGCCAAGTAATGGTGATAGAACCAGCACCAGCGTTTACGTTCGAAGTAACTGTTGAGTTAGATTGTGCTGGCACTAAGTTTCTTCCAGTCACACCACCTTGACCACCTGGGTTCCAGCCATCGGCTGAAGCAGCTCCACCAGTTCCTCCAGTAGCACCACCGCCACCTCCTCCACCACCGGAACCATCGCCGCCCCAGTCTTGACCTTGCGCACCAGTGGTGCTTCCATTTTGCGCTCCAGTGTCTGCTTTTCCAGCTGTACCGTTGGCATTTATGTTTGCGCCACCGCCACCGCCTCCACCACCGGCTACTGCGATAACTCCAGTTCTGTCTCCTGTGGAGATTACAGTTGCGGATCCACCTCCACCACCTGCACCTGATGAACCTGAACAGCCAGGAGATCCTCCGCGGCCACCGTTGTATAGAGTCCAAGGATTGGTTCCCGCTGCTCCAGCTCCAGTACAAGAACCACCTCCACCTACACCACCGGCATTTCCAATGTAGAGAAACAGTGGATCAGTGCTTGTAGTGACGTAATCAAAGGCAATTCGGTTTCCTCCGATACCAGTTCCACCGCCACCACCTGCGTCCCCACCACCTCGGGAGCCACCTGCACCATTGACAGTGATTCGAAGCATTACTCCAGCTGCAGGAGGAGTGAAATTCTGAACTGACGCTGATGCGTTAAAGGTCTGAGTACAATTTGCCCCAACACAATTAGCGTTGGCTTCTGCTTCAACCGCGGGGATGAATGACAACAAACCTACAGATAAAAGGAGTGTTGTGAAAACAGACAAGAGGCGTGATTGCTTCATTTGTGCGAGGCTTTCTTGAATTGGTAGGTGAGGGGCTATTCATTGGAGATAATTGCAGGGAAACAGTGAAATTTTACAAATTCAATCTGATTGGCTAGTTGACAGTTTCGTATTTGCGAACATTGCCTAACGGCCAATTCACCAATTTAGAAAAAAACTACGGAAAGGCGAATATTTTGACTGTCAAAGTTATCGCTCACCGTGGGGCTTCTGGATATCGACCCGAGAACACCCTTGAAGCTTTCGAACTTGGGCTCGCGCAAGGCGCAGATGGTATTGAGTTTGATGTTGTTAATACTTCTGACGCGGTACTTGTGATTAGACATGAAAATACTTTGAGTGGAACTACCGACATCGAAGATCATGCAGATTTATTGCATATAAAGAGGTCGGGTGTTGTTGAAGATCAACTCGTAGATGACTTTTTCTCTGAGGACATTACCTTCGAACAACTAAAGAGATTGAGAGCAAAAGAGCGACTAGCTGATATTCGACCAGGTAGCGCCAAATTCGATGGGCAATTTCAGGTTCCATCTTTATCTGAAGTGCTGAATGCGGACTTCGTACGAGAAACCACAATCGTTGTTGAACTCAAACGCGGAAGCCACCTAGATGTTTTGGATGAGAGCATTGGCAAGCTGACTGCAAAAACAATTATTGAATCAAATGTATTGGATAAATCGGTATCTCTAGTTCTGGAATCTTTTAGTGCTGAACTTCTTCTTGATGTAAAGGATCATCTAATTCAGCAAGGAATTGAGGCTAAGTATTTTCTAGCCATTGATTCCACCAAGATCTCTAATTGTGATTTGAATGAGTTTGCCAACAAATACGATGGCTTATCTATTGCTACCCACATGCTGCTATCGAAAGATAATTGGGTTGAATCCTGTCATGAGCTTGGTTTAGAGGTTTGGGTTTATACCGCTCGTGCAGAGAATGCGACCACCACCATTGAGGCTTACTACGAAGAGCTTATTCAGACTGGGGTTGATGGCATATTTGCCGATCAACCTGACCTTTTGCGGCGTGTGCTAAGCGAACGTGGCTGAAGTGTCAGCCATCCGACCTAAAATGACTTAGTCATGTCTTGGATTGAACCCACTAACTCATCAAGTTTGCTGGAAGGGCTAAACCCTCAGCAAGCTGAAGCCGTCCTATATAGGGGTCCGGCATTACTTATCGTCGCTGGTGCAGGTTCTGGTAAGACCAAGGTATTAACCCATCGCATAGCCCATCTACTTCAGCAGAGAGAAGCCTGGCCTTCGCAGATTTTGGCTATTACCTTTACCAATAAGGCAGCCAGCGAAATGCGAGAGAGAGTCAAGCACCTGGTAGGCGATCCTGAGGGAATGTGGATCAGGACTTTCCACTCTGCATGTTTACAGATTCTTAGGCGAGAAGCAGAGCGTTTGGGCCATAACTCCAACTTCACTGTTTATGACACTGGTGACACCAGAGCGCTTATCAAACGTTTGATCAAAGCTGGTGGCCATGACATTGACAGCCTCAAAGCTCAGGTAGTTGCCTCTGTGATTAGCAAAGCTAAGAACGAATTACAAACTGCCGAAGATTTTGCAGCGAACATCGATACCAAGAACCCAAAGTCACAGGCCATTGCTGAGATTTTTTTAGCCTATGAAGCGGAGAAAAAGCGCAACAACGCTTTTGACTTTGATGATCTAATCGGTGAAACAGTTTTCTTACTCAGAGCTTTCCCTGAGGTGGCCGCTAATTATCAAAGAAAATTTAGGCATGTGCTTGTCGATGAGTATCAAGACACTAACCACGCCCAATATGCTCTGATTCGAGAGCTGACCAAAGCTATTGATCCAATGTTCAACCAACCAGATCAGAAGACGGGCGAACTTGCCGGTCCTGCATCACTAACTGTTGTTGGTGACAGCGATCAATCTATTTATGCTTTCCGTGGAGCAGACATCAGAAACATTTCTGAGTTCAGCAAAGATTTCAGAGGTGCACACACCATCCTTCTTGAACAGAACTATCGTTCGACTCAAAACATACTCTCGGCAGCTAACGCTGTTATCGCAAAGAACTTTGATCGACCAGATAAAAACCTTTGGACCGATGCAGGAGCAGGGGACAAGATAATTCAGTTCACCGGTGTCGATGAAAGACATGAAGCTGGCTTTATTGTTGATCAGATTCAGGAGCACCACGGTGATGGGGTTGCCTATTCACAGATGGCAATTCTTTATAGAACTAACGCGCTGACTCCAAGTATTGAAGCCGAACTGAAGTCGCAAAGAGTTCCTTACGCAGTTATCGGTGGTTTGAAGTTCTATGAGCGCAAAGAGATCAAGGACGCCCTAGCCTATCTGACTGCTGTCTCTAATGGTCGTAACGATGAAGCAGTTCGCAGGGTTATCAATGAGCCAGGTAGAGGTATCGGTGATAAGACTGAGCTGAAGATTGCAGAGCTTGCTCGTAAGAATGGAATCAGTTTCCGTGAGGCCCTTAGTTACACAACTGACCTAGGGCTTGGGCCTAAGTTGTCTGAGGCAATTTCTAAGTTCGGTAATCTTTTGGATTCGCTTGAGCAGATGTCACTCACGACCAAGATCAGCGATGTGTTGATTGAGGCTCTGGTTCGATCTGGCTACAGATACTCACTTGAAATGAGTAGAGATCCTCAGGATGAGGCAAGAGTTGAGAACCTTGATGCGTTAGTAGGTCAGGTAGTTGAGTATCAGTTACGTAACCCTGAGGCAACCCTTGCAGATTATCTAGCTGAGATAACTCTTGCTGCAGCAGCTGATGAAATTGATGATGGTTCGGGTCAGGTTTCTCTAATGACTTTGCATACAGCTAAGGGCTTGGAGTATCCAATTGTCTTTATTGCAGGCTTAGAGCAGGGCACACTCCCGCACATGCGTTCTTTTGAGGAAATAGGTGGCTTAGCTGAAGAGCGCAGATTGTTCTATGTAGGTATCACTAGAGCGATGAAGTTGCTGTATTTAACTATCGCAATGCAAAGAACCCTGTTTGGTCAATTGAACTCAACGATGCCTTCTAACTTCTTGCTCGATATTCCAGTTGAGCTAGTCGATCAAAGGGGAGCGGAGAGAGAGACCCCTAGATACCAACCTCGAGCGGTTGGTGGAACTGGCTACGACAGGCCAGTGAAAGAAAAGAAGGTCTGGAACAACGAGATCACCACAGTTAGAAATAATGAGGGCTTGGTGTTGGCAGTTGGAGACAGGGTCAAGCACGATGTCTTTGGCCCAGGAACTGTAGTTGAGACTACCGGCGAGGGAGCAAGGCAGACAGCCGAGATTAGATTTGAAAAGGTTGGCACCAAGCGCTTGATGGTGCGTGTGGCTCCTATCGAGAGGCTCTAAACTGGTCTCTGGTGCACGCTTTACAGTGCCCTTTTTGTGAATGGAATCATAAGTGGATTTATTTGAATATCAAGCCCGAGACATGTTCGAGGCTCACGGAGTCCCAGTTCTTCAGGGACTAATCGCAGACACCCCAGAGCAAGCGGCAGAAGCCGCAGCCAAGATTGGCGGCACCGTTGTTGTTAAGGCTCAGGTTAAAGCCGGTGGCCGAGGTAAAGCAGGTGGTGTGAAGCTAGCTCATAACCCTGAAGAGGCAAGAGCAGCAGCCGAGGCTATCTTGAAGCTAACCATCAAGGATCTTCCGGTCAACCGAGTCATGATCGCTGAAGGTGCAGCTATTGATAAGGAGTACTACTTCTCAGTACTGCTAGATAGAAGTAACAGAACTTTCCTATCTCTTTGCAGCGTTGAAGGTGGAATGGAAATTGAGCAGCTAGCTGAAGAGCGTCCAGATGCTCTAGCCAAGATTGCTATCGATGCAATCCAGGGAATTGATTTAGCTAAGGCACTTGAGATTGCTAAGGCTGGTGGTTTCAGCGATGAGATCGCGGCTAAGGTTGCTCCGGTATTTGTGAAACTTTACGATGTATTCGTTAAAGAAGATGCAACTCTGGTTGAAGTTAACCCACTAATTCTTTCTAAATCAGGTGAGATTATCGCCCTTGATGGCAAGGTCTCGCTAGATGACAATGCTGAGTTCCGTCACCAGAGAGAATCGATGGAACGTGACCAGCTTGATCCACTAGAAGCTAAGGCTAAAGAATCTGATTTGAACTACGTCAAGTTAGATGGTGAAGTTGGAATCATCGGTAACGGTGCAGGGCTAGTTATGTCCACACTAGATGTTGTTGCATACGCAGGTGAGCGTCACGGTGGTGTGAAGCCTGCTAACTTCCTAGATATCGGTGGTGGAGCTTCAGCTGAAGTTATGGCTGCAGGACTGGATGTTATTCTTGGTGACCCACAGGTCAAGAGCGTATTCGTAAACGTCTTTGGTGGAATCACAGCTTGTGATGCTGTTGCAAATGGAATTGTTGGAGCACTTGCAACTCTAGGTTCATCTGCTACTAAGCCTCTAGTTGTTCGCCTTGATGGTAACAACGTAAATGAAGGTCGCAAGATTCTGGCTGATGCAAATCACCCCCTAGTAACTGTTGTTGACACTATGGATGAAGCTGCCGATAAAGCTGCTGAACTCGCTAACCGCTAAAGAGAGATTTATAAATGTCTATTTTTCTAGATAAGAACAGCTTGATCATTGTTCAGGGTATGACTGGCTCTGAAGGTATGAAGCACACTCAGCGAATGCTCAAGGGCGGATCAAACATCGTTGGTGGGGTTAACCCAAAGAAGGCTGGTGAAACTGTTGAAGTTAACGGAGTTTCACTTCCAGTATTCGGAACCGTTGCAGATGCAATGGCTGCAACCGGTGCAAACGTTTCCGTGATCTTCGTTCCCCCTGCTTTTGCTAAGTCAGCAGTTATGGAAGCAATCGATGCAAGCATCGAACTAGCAGTTGTGATTACTGAAGGTATTCCAGTTCATGATTCAGCTAGCTTCTGGGCATACAGCGTATCTAAGGGAAACAAGACCAGAATCATTGGTCCTAACTGCCCAGGTATTATCAGCCCAGGAAAATCTAACGCTGGTATCACACCATCAGATATCTCAGGTCCTGGTCCTATCGGTCTAGTTTCTAAGTCAGGAACCTTGACCTACCAGATGATGTTTGAACTTAGAGACATTGGTATTTCAACTGCTATCGGTATTGGTGGAGACCCAGTTATTGGAACCACACACATTGATGCTCTTGCTGCATTTGAGGCAGATCCAGAAACTAAGGCAATTGTGCTTATTGGTGAAATTGGTGGAGACAGCGAAGAGAAAGCCGCTGCATACATCAAGGACAACGTGACTAAGCCAGTTGTTGCCTATGTTGCTGGTTTCACAGCTCCTGAAGGTAAGACCATGGGTCACGCAGGTGCGATTGTTTCAGGTTCTGCTGGAACTGCTCAGGCTAAAAAAGAGGCATTCGAAAAAGTCGGTGTGAAGGTCGGTAAGACTCCTAGTGAGACTGCTGCCCTAATGCGCGGTGTTATCGCTAGCCTTTAGTTCATGCGTATAAAGGCATTTGCAAGAGGAGCACTAGGGGCAGCATATGTTGTTGCCATAGGTTTCGTGAGCATATTTGCCCTGAACATATCGGTATGGCTTTTCGAGCAAACCCAGG
>Ga0304730_1002223_pt1 | contig 13986 bp, 13 predicted proteins | sample M_130628_MF_Meta_FD_190474 | JGI IMG/M metagenome (GOLD analysis project Ga0304730, IMG submission 190474) | Freshwater microbial communities from Lake Montjoie, Canada to study carbon cycling - M_130628_MF_MetaG (v2) (version 2) | ecosystem: Environmental > Aquatic > Freshwater > Lake | place...
CGGAAGACCTCGAGGAACGATCATAAATTCTTGAAAATCGATCGGGGCATCCGAATGGGCCCCCCCGTTGATAATATTTGCCATAGGTACAGGCAAAACATTCGCCTTTTCACCACCCAGCCAACGGTAGAGAGGAACTCCCTGGGCCTGTGCTGCAGCCCGAGCTGCCGCCAAGGAAACGCCCAGAATCGCATTGGCTCCTAGAGATTTTTTGTTTTTCGTCCCATCCAGCTCGATCATCAAACGATCCAACCCCTTGGTGTCAGCCGCATCTTTCCCAGCAAGAAGGGGGGCAATCTTCTCCTTCACATTTGCCACAGCTTTCAAGACGCCTTTCCCTCCAAACCGTTTTGCATCCCCGTCCCTCAACTCCAATGCCTCGTGAATACCCGTACTTGCCCCGCTTGGAACCATCGCAGAGCCCATGGCTCCACCTTGGAGAATTACATCGGCTTCAAGCGTGGGATTCCCCCGGGAATCAATAACCTCCCTTGCTGTAACTGTACGAATCTTGGTTTGCATCGATCGGGACAGCCTTAAAAAAGATTAGCTACGATACGGCCGAATCGAACGAATCACCACAGCCGTGCGAGGACCCTTTTCACTAGGAAGCTCAGCTGTATCCCCGACCTTCCGACGCACCAAAGCCTGAGCGACCGCTGTTTGGTACGATAGAATTCCTTTGTCAGGATCACTATCCCAAGCCCCTAGAATCGTAATTGTCTTCTTCTCTCCCCCATCAGCAGGTTGATACTCAACCACTGTCCCAATCGCCACCTCATCCCCCTTCACACCGCTGAAATCTGTTCCTTGGGCTGAAACAATCATTGCCTCAAGTTCAGCCTTACGCCTCATCAAGACCGCCTGCATCTCTTTAGCTGCCTTAAATTCATGATTCTCCTTCAAATCCCCGTAAGACCGCGCAACACCGATCTCCTTGCTGTTTGCAGGAATCTTTTTCGTTGTAATCTCTTCCAACTCCGATTTCCTCTTTTCTAAACTTTCCCAGCTCACGATCGGGGCTTCCACCACGGTCGTGCGATTTTCCCCTGCCACCATCGAGCCTACTTGCGGATAAAGTTTCACAAGTGCACCAATCAGAGACCGCTTGTCCAGCTCCTCAAATGCGGTCGAAGCTAAAGCCGAACGCGTCACATCCCGAACTTCTTCAGGGCTTGAGGGGGCAAGCAGGTCCCGGATCAACTCCTTATCCTCCAGAAGAAGATCTCTCAACCGTGAGCCACGGCTCGTCTCCGACAACTGTTCTTTCTCCAAAACATTCAGGGCTGTCAGGAAGAGCGAAGGTTTGGCGAGCCGTGAAAGCTCCCCTGTACGATTTCTACAAAGCCAAACAATCAGATCGGGGTGAGTTTGTCTTTCTCTCAAAAGCCGATCCAACGCACCTTCCAACTCCGCAAGTCGATTCGCCTTTTTAAAGCGCGCCGTGATTCCATCCATCAAACGACCCGAGGCTCGTGGCAACAGAGCAAAAAGCAGTTCCGTCCATCTTTCCCCCAACTGCTGGCACGCGAGCTCAGCAAAGCGAGGCATTTTACCAGCAGGTAACGCCTCAATCACCCCGGCCATGCGGTGGGGTTCGCTAGGCAGAATCGTCTCCAGCACCAATCCCATAGTCGGGGGCAACCCAGCAGCAGCAGCAAACTCGGACCTCGCTAGAGCTAACTCGGCCACTTGACTGATCTGGCTTTTGGGAATCTTCTGAGCCGCGGCATCCACCAGTCGAAACGCCTCGTCTGCGATCGCTTTGAGTTCACCAGCATTTCTAACTTTTTGTAACTTTTCCAAAGCCTCAATTACCCTTTTGGCTCCCACAGCCTCTTGCAAATCTTCCAAGCCGCTCGCCTTCACATCGGGTGCCGCTTCTAAATATTGGATTGGCTCATGCTTCTTTCCTGGCATGACAAATTTGGCGTCTTTTTTCATCGCCCTCTTGGCCGCTTCCCAGAATTTTTTCCAACCCTCAGCAGGAAAAACATGGGGGACCATCGCTTCTTCAAGCCGAAGAGGCGTAGCCTCTTTTTTCAAACTTTCGACAGCGAGTTTCATAAACTCAGCGACCTGATCCTGCGCCATAGTTCGCATCGCATCCGTTTCCCGCAGGATTCGAGCCTCTAAATGTTCGTCCGGAAGATGCTTCAAGGATTCAGCCGCATAACCAAACTCCATCGAGTGACCTTTTTTTGTTCGGAAATCAATCAGAAATGCACCCAGCGCATCGTCTTTTTGGGTGATCTGCCCTACGCCCCAGCTGCGATGACGACAGTAGGCTTTCGGAATTAGATTTTTTATTTTCTCTTGTGCCTTGGGATCCAGATCGTTGACGTCTTCCATCTTTTCTATTTCTGGATTCTCAGTGTCAGTGGGCATCGCGTTAAGCATATGCGAATTTCACACTCCGAGGCAATCGGAATCGCAAAAAACTGATTCAAGCGACTCAAGGCGCTGGCTGACTGGGAGGTGCCTCTGCAGGGACAACCTCCTCCACAACTCGAATCCCACTCAAGGAAGTAAGTTCGATCTGTGGCTTGCCCTCATACATGGCTACCATTCCCGTGACCTCGATTACCTTTCCCTCATAAGTGGGGATCGGATCGGTGAAATTTCTCGCCCTCAAGAGACAACTGAACACATGGTTTGGGAATTTTCCACCAAAGTTTAGGTACGTATTACCCGCCTTGCTGGACTTTTGCCCATCCACTTTCCCCTTAACAGTTACAGTTTTACCAACCTGCCCCGCTGCCTCTTCAGGAGGCACAACCACAGGAGCGACCACCTCCTCGGCCATCAAACTCGCACAGCTAAGGGCTATAAAAATAGCAAAAGCACGAACCATGTTACCCCTTGAACTGAACAGGGATTTCACCTCGTTGCGCCGCGTGCTCCTCATCCGAACAACCTCGGTCCGTTGGAACATCCAGAGCAGCCTGAGTGGGTTTGACTACCCCTTGCGCCAGCATCCAAGCCTCTACCTCATCCCCACTAACATCAGCCAGCATATGACCGTTGATCTCCACGCAGGGCGACAACTCCTGTTTGCTTTTTTGAATCATCTCGACTCTCTGGTTTATGTCATTCCAGATATCCCGATCTTCAAAAGGGAGTTTGTATTTTTCCATCACAGCACGGACTCCGCGACTCCATCCACAGTGAGGTTTTAGATACGCAATAATTTTGGGTTGGTTAGAGGATGACATAATTGAAATCTACCCAACACCACCACTTTCGCAAGAACCGGAATTTAGGGCTGGGCTGGGCCCTCACTCTTAATATGAATCTCACGCAGTTGCCTCGAAGTCGCCTCGGCAGGCGCCCCGCTCATCACATCCTGACCACGCGCATTTTTCGGAAATGCGATGACATCCCGAATGCTCTCCTGTCCAAGAAAAAGAGCCATCAATCGGTCAAACCCCAACGCAATTCCGCCATGCGGTGGCGCTCCAAACTTCAGCGCCTCGATCATATACCCAAAACGACTGGATACGATTTCTGGCGGGATTTTCAAAATCTCGCGAAAGATCCGATCCTGCAATTCCCCTTGATGGATCCGAATACTGCCCCCTCCCAACTCCACTCCATTCAAAACCAAGTCGTAATGCTGCCCCCTCACCTTGTCAGGTTGGGTGTCCAGCAAGGGCAAATCCTCCGCCACAGGAGCCGTAAAAGGATGATGACTGGCCACAAGCGCTGGATGCTCGGGGTCTTTTCGAAGCAACGGAAAGTCCACCACCCAATGAAAATCCAACTTCTTGGAATCGCGGATCGTTTTACCTACCTTCTCTAAATACTCAGCACACCGAATCCTAACCAATCCCAATACCTCACATGCGGCAATCCACTGATCCGCGCCAAAAAGTAGTAGGTCCCCCTCTTCCACTCCTAATTTCTCGATCAGGGTTTTTTTCTCCGCCTCGCTGAAAAACTTCACGATGGGGGATTTCCACTCTCCCTGTTCGACCTTGATCCAAGCCAACCCTTTCGCTCCGTGTGCTTTCGCTAAATTGGTCAGATCCTCAATCTGGCCGGACGTAATACACGCCAAACCTTTCGCATTAAAAGCCTTCACCACTCCGCCTGCCGCTACGGCCGATTGAAATACCTTGAAGGTCGATGAGCGGAACGTTTCTGTGAAATCAGCCAGCTTCATCCCATAACGCCGATCGGGTTTATCGACGCCGTAGGTCTCCATCGCTTCACGATAGGTGACACGCGGAAACGGGACCGCTACCTCAACACCTCCCACCTCTTTCCAAACCCGTTGAATCAACCCCTCAATCAAACGATAAATATCCTCTCTCCCAATAAAGGACATCTCTAGGTCGATCTGCGTAAATTCGGGTTGTCGATCAGCTCGCAAATCCTCATCTCTAAAGCACCGTGCGATTTGAAAATACTTTTCCGCACCACCCACCATCAGCAACTGCTTGAACTGTTGAGGGGACTGAGGAAGGGCGTAAAACTTCCCAGGGTTCAAACGAGACGGAACCAAATACTCCCGCGCCCCCTCAGGAGTGCTTTTAAAAAGAATCGGCGTTTCAATTTCCCAAAATCCCTGCTCATGCAAATAATGGCGGATGGCTAACGCCGCACGATGCCTGGCCTGCAACGCATGAGCCATCGCGGGACGCCGAAGATCTAAATACCGATAGCGCAACCGCAGATCCTCGTTCACCCCATCCTCGTCTAAAGGAAAAGGAGGAGTTTCGCTTGAATTTAAAATCTCAAGTTTTTCCGCTAGCACCTCCACATCCCCGGTGGCCAACGCCGCATTTTTTGTTCCCTCAGGCCGCGGGGATACCACTCCGTCGATCCTCACCACAAACTCCGCCCTCAAGGTATGTGCCGTCGTCGCAACCTCTGCCGCCAAAGATGGATTGAAGACCACTTGGGTTAACCCCTCCCGATCCCTTAGATCGATAAATATCACACCCCCATGATCCCGCCGGCCGGAGACCCATCCCGCGAGACTTACCTTTTGTCCGGCATCCTTACCACGAAGAGCTCCACATGAGTGCGTCCTTTTCATCAGATGCATACCTTCGCCCACTCCCCCGGGGTTGGCTCAAGGCAAATCTTCCCATCTGTGCCACTTCTCCAACGAATTTCCGACTGCTTCCGACTGGCCAACTCCTTCAATCCCAGCTTTCCCTCCGCCACTTCTCGCCCCACCAACAAAGCCCAGCGTGCTCCCTTAGCCTCTGCCATCTCCAACTGCTTCCCCCACTTTCCCGCCCCAGGGTCAAAGTCCACGGAAAATCCACTTCTCCGCAGCTGACCTGTAATCTGCAGCGCCATCGCCTGCTCCTTCGCCTCCGCAACGATGAAAATCTCTGCCCCTGCTGCTTGGGGCATAGCAATTTTTTTCTCCCGCAAAAGTTCGGCGAGCACTGCATCCCCCATCCCAAACCCCACCGCGGGCAAATCCTCACCACCCAGCCGCTTCAATAAATCATCGTATCGGCCCCCACCTGCGACTGCGCGCAACTTCCCTGCTCGATCGTGCACCTCAAAAACAACACCCGTATAGTAAGCCAATCCCCGAACCACTCGATAATCCGTCTCGCACCAATCCCCGTACCCCAACGCCTCCACCCCTTTCCGCACCTGCCCCACCGCCTCAGAATCAGCACTTTTGCCCTCCCAAACTGCCTCCACAGCCCCCGCTAAAGCCCCGAGCTTTTCCCGCCTCTGCTCAGCCGTCGCACCTTCAAGACGATCCAAGGTCCGCAAAACAGTCGGCCTCTCTTTCTCTCCCACCCCCTGTTTTTCCAGAAAAGTGTCCCACCAACTCCGATCACTCACCTTCACCACAACATCCTTCGGCCCCAACCCTAGAAGAGATAGACCTAAACACAGCACCCCGATCAACTCCGCCTCCGCCATCGGCGACTTCTCCCCTACAATATCGCAGTTCCACTGATAATGCTCCCGATGGCGCCCCTTTTGCGGCCTCTCATAGCGAAAAAGTCGCGGAACACTGAACCACTTGATCGGTTTTCGATAGTTCCGATGTTGACTCGCCACCATACGAGCCAAGGTCGGCGTCATCTCAGGACGCAACGCGACCTGCCTCTCCCCCTTGTCTATAAAATGGTACAACTGTCCGACAATCTCATCGCCCGATTTTTCCGTATATAATTCCAAGGACTCCAACTCAGGCCCTTCATACTCCGTAAATCCACCGCAACGCGACGCTTCGCGCCAAGCTTGAAAAATTCCCCGTAAAGCCGCGTGCTCTGGGGGAAAAAAATCCCGGAACCCCGGGAGGGGTTGACCTATCATTCTAACGCTCCGGATCCGGAGCGGTCCGTCAAGACTCCGCCGAGGATGAGTTATTTCCAGAGGCGGAGACAATCGCTGCCAACTTGGTGGAATTACGAATCAACTCCGCCTTCATCTCCTTACCCGCCTTGAACTTCACCACCGCTCGGGCCGGAATCGGTACGTCCGTCTCCGGTTTATTCGGATTCCGACCGACTCGTGCTTTACGGATCTTAATCTCAAACACACCAAAGTTGCGCAGTTGTACCGCGTCCCCCTTTAAAAGGGATTCTTTGATGTGATCCAGCGTAAACTGGATGACCTTCAACACGTCTTGTTGGACGAGATTGGTCTCATTGCTGATCCGTACCACTAGGTCTCTTTTGGTCAGGTTTTCCATATCTCGCTATATGTAGGCACTTTCCGTAAGGCATCCAAGTAAAATTTTACAGGTCAATCGGTTAGGCATTTTTACCCTAGAATTAGCCGTTCAAGATCCCCTTTTTTTCCACTCTACTTTGGGTGCCACAGGATCTCCTACCGCTTCAGAAAAAGTACGAAAATGTGTTTTGCACAGCTTAGCCAATCCCTCTCTCCCCTTATTTGTGTAAATTTCAATCGCTTGCTGCTTCACCCCAGCTCCAGCTCCTTTCGATAACTCCACCCCCGCCTCCATCGAAAGCTTGGATAACGCACGCACAAACTCGGCTCTCGCCACAATACTTGCCGCCGCGACTGCAATATCGCTCTCCGCCTTTGTCCTCTGCTCCAATTTGATCTCCACTTCCTGCTTTCGCAGCTCCCCTTCAATCAATCGCGGATTACCAAATTGATCCGATAAGGCCCGCGGACAGCTCGGCACCTTCGCATGCAAATTCGCAATCACTTTTGCGTGAGCCCAAGCCAACATTCGGTTTAGGTTACCAAACTTTTTATAAAGCTCACTGTATCGCGCCGGCCCAATCGCAACCAACTCCATTCCTCCCCTAACGGTTTTCCCAATCTCATCAGCCAACTCCGCAATCTTTTTGTCCGAGGTGATCGTTTTGCTATCTCTCACCCCAATCTCCAACAAACGATCCGCTGTATCCTCATCCACATACACTCCAGCCACTACCAAGGGCCCAAACAGGTCTCCTTTCCCGCTCTCGTCGATCCCAAAGTGGGGCGCGTACATTTCCGGGTTGCGCACTTTTTCGTATCCTAACCGAGCCTCCCCTAAAATTTCAGGCTCCAGCGTAAACTCAACAAACTCCCGTGCCTCTTTTCCCGCCACTACCAATTTTCCACTCAGATACATTTGTAAGACACACTTTCCTTTTCGGGCCGAAAAGTGACCATACTCCAATGGCCCAAACACAAAGCCCTTTTCGGTAATCACCTCACGCAACCGCAGGACTTGGGCCTCATCCAACTTATGGGTAAACATCGTATCAGCCATGTCTCTGCACCCTAGGTCCTCCCGCCCACTCTTCGATTCTAAAATCCTACGCTCTTTACCCCTTCTTTACCGCTGGTACCAGCAGCACCATCGACCCCTCCCTTGGCGAGCCTCCCCCAAGCCCTATCCCGTCACAGTCTCCGAATTCATGTGCCAACAAACCCGAATCGCTACCGTTCTCCCCTACTACCACCGCTGGCTTCGTCGATTCCCCACCTGGTTCGCCCTAGCCCGTGCCCCCCAATCGCTCGTCCTTCGCCACTGGGAAGGCCTTGGGTACTACCGTCGCGCACGTTACCTCCACTCCTTGGCTAAAGCCGTTGTTCGACTTCCCAGTCATGAACTCCCCTCCGACCCAAATCTCCTGATCCAACTTCCTGGAATCGGTAAATATACTGCTGGGGCCATTGCAAGCATCGCCTTTGAAATTCCCGTGCCCGCCTTCGACGGCAACGTGGCCCGCGTGCTGGGTCGCCTCTACGCCAAAAAACGCCGCTCCCCTTCCCCTGCCCAACTCCAATTCCTTGCGTCCTCAATCGTGCCCAGAAGGAACCCTGGAATGCATAACCAGGCTCTCATGGAACTCGGCGCCCTCATCTGCCTCCCCAAAAATCCGCACTGCACCTCCTGCCCTTTGCAACGTGTTTGCCCCTCACGCTCCTACCTCCCCACCCCAACAAAAACTCGCCCCACTCCTACTCAACTATGCGAGCATCTTCACATTGTCAGGCGCGGAAAAAAAGTATGGCTTACCCACCAACACCCTTCGAATCGCTGGCGTGGCCTCCATCTGCTTCCTACTACCCCCAGTCGATCTCACAACTCCTACCCGATCGGAAAAATTATCTACCCTTACACCCGCTACAAAATTTCTGCCGCAGTCTTCGCAACCAAAAATCCCCCAAAGGGTTTTAAAGGATCGTGGCACACACCCAAACAACTCGCCTCCGCCACCTTGCCTGCCCCCCACCGTAAGGCTCTTGCCCTCTTACCGTAACTCAGGAATATCCAAAACCATCACGTAGGGAGAACCCTCTCCACCCGCTACTAACACATGCTGGCCTACAGGCAGCTCAATCTCCGTCACACCAAAGCAAGGCCCAACCGATACCCCACTTACCTCATTCCCATGAGTACTTAGCTCATCTTTTAAAACAACAGATCCCCCCTGAGCATTGATCTGGAACTGCAAAGGATCCAGTCGGTGCGGCGGATTCTCATCCAACAAGATCAACTCCATTCCCACCATCCCACTGGGTCCTGGATTTCTTCCAAATGCAAAAGGTAACACGTGCGTACTCTCCTCTGCGGACCAGTTGACCTCCTCACCATTTCGCCACCCCATCCTCAATTTCACCTCAACGCGCCGGCCCGATTTTGCAACCTGCCCCCCCGCCGGCACCATGGCGACAGGTTGAACAGTTTGAGCCGCCGCCACTGCAGCCTGAGCATTCTCAAGCGCGATCCCAAACTCCTTTTGCCCCTGTTCCATCTTCTCAGTTGATTTTCGCAACCTCTGGGCCAACACCCTCGCCACCACACTTCCCGGGTGTTCCTGCCCATCCGACCTCTTATCCACCAAGTCCTGCAAGGTCATCCCATACAGCCAACATTTACCCTTTGCCGTCGCTGTGGCACTTCGGGAAAGCCCCTGCAATACCCCCATCTCACCCACCACCTCACCTGGCCCCGCTTTGGCCAACTCACTCGTCGATCCATTCGCCTCCCTCGTCAGTACCACTTGACCACTTCGGATGATATAAAACTTATCACTCGGTTCCCCCTGCCGAAAAATCACCTGCCCATCCGCAAAACCCACCGTTGCCTTTCGAATCTCAGCGTTCACCGCTTCCGTCCTGATGTAAGACCATAAGAATCGTCCAATGAGCCCCACCGATCCGCCAGCAATCACCGCAAGACAGTTCGTTACAAAATCACCCCCCCAATCCGTACTTCGCCCAAAAATAGGCTGAATCAACTCCAAAGCCGCACTCATTCCCGCCACCCCAATCAGCCCAAAAGGCCAAAGCATGGGCCTCAACCCCATGATCATCAGTCCACCCAACATCGTGTAACCAACAAAATGGACGATCTTGTCCATCTCCACTGCTTTTCCCTTCTCCGCCATCAAACTCCCAATCACGGCACAAATCATTCCCGCTAGAGCAATAACAATTAGAACATTTCGCGTGTGCGGAGGAATATCCAGATGCGGATTGGTACCTGACCGTTTTGGCGGGCCACCTCCTGCTTTCGAAGGCGGACCACTACGGCCTGATCCGGCTACTGAACTCTTTTTTTCCACTGCTTCAGCTCTTTTTGAACACCCGTAAAACTCGGCGCACCCACAACCGTGCCCCTAGCTTGCAAGGCTCTCTTAACCCTCGCGACGGGAGACCCGTCGAAAATTTCCTCCGCCACCTTACCCATACCTGGAGCTAAACTCTCCCACACCTGTCGGCTCAATCGGTCAATCCGCGTGCCCGACTCCTCCGCCTGCCTTACCGCAGCTCCCACCACCTGGTGCGCTTTTCGAAAAGGAAGCCCAGCCCTCACCAAGGCATCCGCCACATCCGTCGCTAAAAGCTCAGGAGCAGACACTGCATACAAACAAGCCGCCCCATCCACCTCCAGCGAGGCCACCGCATGAGCCATTACCTCCAGAGAACTGCGGAGGGTATCCGCCGCATCAAATACGCACTCCTTATCTTCCTGCAGGTCACGGTTGTAGGTTAAAGGCAATCCTTTCAACACGGTCAGAAGGGAAACCAGATGACCCGTCAATCTGCCACTCTTTCCTCGCACCAACTCCGCCATATCAGGATTCCGTTTCTGCGGCATCAAGCTCGAGCCCGTTGTGAAAGCCTCGCCAAATTTCACAAAACCGAATTCAGCCGAGGAAAATAAAATCAAATCCTCTGCCAAACGCGAAAGATGGACTCCCACCAGTGCCACCGCCGCAAGATACTCCACCAGAAAATCCCTATCAGAAACCGCATCCATCGAGTTCCTCGAAACTTCTCCAAACTTCAGAATCTTTCTGGTGATTTCCCGGTTGAGTTTCAGCGTACTCCCCGCCAAAGCCCCAGATCCCAACGGCATTACATCCGCCCTCTTGGCAGCATCCACCAATCTTCCATGATCCCGTTCCAGCATCTCCACATACGCCAAAAAGTGGTGAGCCAAGGTCACAGGCTGACCTCTCTGTAAATGCGTGTACCCAGGCAACACGACCCCTTGATGCTTCTCCGCCATTTGAAGCAACGCTTTCTGTAAGTTTCGCACGGCTCCCAAATCGCCTTGGATCTGTTCCCGAATCCATAACCGTAAATCGGTTGCCACTTGATCGTTTCGACTCCGCCCCGTGTGAAGCTTGGCGCCGGCTGGAACTTTATCCGTCAGTGCCGCCTCTAGATTCATGTGCACATCTTCCAGTGAATCCTTCCACCGAAATGTTCCCGCCTCGATCTCCCGCTCAATCCGATTCAACCCCTTGAGAATCGCGGCCACCTCTTTTCGTGTCAGCACCCCTACCCGACCCAGCATTGCTGCATGAGCCCGACTCCCCTCTAAATCGTGCTTGGCCAACCGTTGATCAAAGTGCACCGACCTGCTGAAGCGGGCCGCACGGGGATCCGCTTTGCCTGAAAATCTTCCTTTTCCCTCGGCTCTCACGTCTTGCTCTCCAGCTTTTTTTGATCGTAAGAGGACAGAACACGCCATCCCCCTGGAACCAACTGGCCCAGCTCCAAGCCTCCGATTCGCGTCCTTTTCAACTTCTCTACGGTAAAACCAAGACAGCGGAACATCAATCGGATCTGTCTCTTCATTCCCTGCCGTAAAACCATCCGCACCTCCTTGCCACCCAGAAGTTGAATTCTCTCCGCCCGGGCCATTCCTTCCTCCAGTCGAACCCCTTTCTCCAACTGCTTTAATGCCGCCACATCAGGAACCCGATCCAATTTCACACGATACTCTTTCTCAACTTTATTTTTTGGATGGGCCAACCGTTGGGCTAGATCCCCCTGATTGGTCAGAATCAGCAGACCCTCACTCTCTGCATCCAAACGTCCGACGGTGAAAAGACGCCCAAAAGCCCGGGGCATAAGATCGGTAATAATCGGCCTCTTATCTTGAGCCGAGGCGGTGCAAACGACTCCCCTTGGCTTGTGGAGGGCTATGACGACGGCTTGAGACGCTCGAATAGGTCGACCATCCACCGTTACTTGAGCGTCGTCTGGAACACGTTCCGCAGGACTTTCCGCCTGACGTTTATTGATCCGCACTCGCCTTTCAGTGATGAGAGCTTCGCAACCCCTTCGGGAACCCAGACCAGCAGCGGCTAAATAGCGGTTGAGCCTCATCCCCTCCCCGCTGGGGGCGGGATCGGCAGGCATCACTCGGGCTTGGTTTTGGGAAGGCCGGTCGACTTCATTCCAGCTTTCCACTGACCACGCTTCTTCAACAAGGTAACCCGCTCAAAACGCTTTAAAACATTGCGCTTAGCGGCCGTGGAACCACCCGAACGTAAACTACGATGTAAGGACATCTAGAAGTTATATTCAGAAAACCTACCGCGAGCAATCCCGATGACGGCTTGCCTTAAAGTTGGCAGGGACGGTTGTTCCCCGCACACCCAGCCTAAGCCCAATCATTTTTCGTCTCTTAACTTTTAGCCTCAAGCTTTCCCACAGGTAGGGGCGATTGTCCCAATCGTCCGTGCTCAACGCTGAAAATTTAAGGCGGTGAATGCGGGTGCGCGAAGCGCACAATCCCAACTCTTGGAAAGGATCTGGCATAGGTCTCGGGGCAAAGGGGGACCAAATGTGGCCCCCGCACACCCACCCCTGGCCCAATCCTCTTTCGCCTCCGGCAGATTGTATTACCGCTCCTCAGTCCGCTTTGCAGACTATCGGAGCGGTGGGATTTGAACCCACGACAGCCAGCTCCCAAAGCTGGTACTCTACCAAGCTGAGCTACGCTCCGGATTAACTCTTGCAATCTGCCTCGATTACGACATAATGCAAAACAATCCTAAATCATTATGAGAAGCGAACTTGTCAATTCAGCCCTTGCTAAAGTCAGTAGCCCGCAAATTTTGATCAATGTGGTCTCCAAACGCGTGCGCCAACTTGGTCTTGGCTACCGCCCAATGATTGCGGTCACACCCCGAATGACTTTTATGGATGTCGCTCTGCACGAAGTGGCGGATGGCAAGCTCGGCTACGAAGTCCTCGGTGGCCCATCCAAAGACACTCCCGAAAAATCCGCGCGTAAAACCCGCGCCAAGAAGTCGTCGTAACGCCTCCCTAGGCAACGGGGTTCCGCACCCTGAAAACGATCGAAATCCAAAACCGGAAAGCCGGCCACAACTTCGCCATCTCCGAATCTGTCGAAGCCGGAATTGTCCTCACGGGTGCCGAAATTAAATCCCTGCGCGCGGGCGGAGGCGACCTCGCCCACGCCTACGGCAAAATCGAAAACGGCGAAGCTTGGCTCTACTCCTTTCACATCGCCCCCTACAGCCACGGGAATCGTGCGAACCTCGAAACCGAACGCCCCCGCAAACTTCTCCTTCACCGCAACGAGATCATCCGATTCCTCGGCCAGATTGAGAAAAAAGGCAGTCGCGCCCTCGTTCCCCTCAAGGGATACTTAAAAAATGGTCGCTTCAAAATCCTTGTGGGCCTTGGAACAGGCAAAACACATCGAGACAGACGCCAAGACCTCATCAAACGCCAAACTGACCGCGAAGTGAACCGAGTCCTCGCCGATCGTCGCCGAAAATGAAATCACGCCTTCGCTCCCTCGCCCGCCTCCTTCCAAAAGGTGTCATCCGCTTCGAACCCGCCACCCTTCAGGCCAACTCCTCCGACGCCTGGGTGGCCTCCGCCCTACCCACTGCCGTTGCCTTCCCACGCAACACCGCTCAAGTTTCAAAAATTCTCACATTCACCTACCGCTACCGCATTCCCGTAACCACCCGCGGCGCGGGTCGCGGCTACGTCGGCGGATGCGTCCCCGTTCGGGGTGGCCTTGTCGTCTCTCTCGTCAAAATGAACCGTATTCTCCAAATATCGCCTGCCGATGGCGTGGCAGTTGTCCAACCTGGCGTCATCACCGCCAAACTTGGCTCTGCCGCTATGCGCCGAAATCTTTTCTATCCTCCTGACCCCGCCAGCCTCAAAGAGTCCACCTTGGGTGGAAACATCGCCACCAACGCAGGCGGCCCCCGTTGCCTCAAATACGGAGTCACTCGCAACTAT
>Ga0304730_1002226_pt1 | contig 13981 bp, 13 predicted proteins | sample M_130628_MF_Meta_FD_190474 | JGI IMG/M metagenome (GOLD analysis project Ga0304730, IMG submission 190474) | Freshwater microbial communities from Lake Montjoie, Canada to study carbon cycling - M_130628_MF_MetaG (v2) (version 2) | ecosystem: Environmental > Aquatic > Freshwater > Lake | place...
AGCGGCAGATTGATGCTCGCCGCTGGCGTTGCCAGCGGTAAGTGAAGGTGGGGCTGACAGTCAGCTCTGCAAAAGAACGGTAGAGATAAAGGGGGTACGCAACATGATGGAGATGAACGGGCCTAGGGCCCAATGGAACGCACGACCGGCGCCAACAACGCCGATCAAGGCAACGAACCCGATCCGCGTCGCGATCGCGGGCGTGGGGAACTGCGCAAGCAGCCTCGTCCAGGGTCGCTACTTCTACGCGGACGCCAAGAACGATGCAAAGGTCCCAGGACTGATGCACGTGGACATTGGCGGATATCACGTGCGCGACCTCGACTATGTGGCCGCGTTTGACGTGAACGTCACGAAGGTCGGCAAGGATCTCTCCGTTGCACTCGGCGCAGAGCCGAACAACACCTGGACCTTCCAGGAGATCCCAACGACTGGTGTCATTGTGCAGCGCGGACCAACGCTCGACGGCATTGGGAAGTACCTGCGCGATGTGGTGAAGGAGTCACCAGAGAAGCCGGTTGATGTTGCCGCAGTGCTCAAGGAGCGCAAGGTGGACGTCTTGGTTGCCTACCTTCCGGTCGGCAGCGAAGAGGGAATCCGCTATTACGCTGAGCAAGCAATCAAAGCGGGCTGTGCGTTCGTGAACGCGATCCCTGTCTTTATTGGTCGCGAGCCAGAGTGGCAGAAGAAGTTCGCCGCCGCCGGCCTTCCGGTTGTTGGCGACGACATCAAGAGCCAGGTTGGCGCAACGATTGCGCACCGTGTTCTTGCTCGACTCTTCGCCGACCGCGGCGTGCACCTCGACCGCACCTATCAGTTGAACTTCGGTGGGAACACCGACTTCCAGAACATGTTGGAGCGCGATCGTTTGGAGAGCAAGAAGATCTCAAAGACCAACGCGGTCACCTCTATCCTTGACGAGCCGATGGGCGAGGATCAGGTGCACGTTGGACCTTCGGACTTCGTGCCGTGGCTCCTTGACCGCAAGTGGGCGAACATCCGACTCGAAGGGACAACCTTCGGCGGCGTGCCGCTCACTGCGGAGTTGAAGCTCGAGGTTTGGGATTCGCCGAACAGCGCCGGTGTGATCACCGACGCGATTCGTTGCGCGAAGCTCGGACTCGACCGGAAGTTGGCGGGGACACTCGTTGCCCCTTCGTCATACTTCATGAAGAGCCCACCACTCCAGCTGCACGATGACATCGCGCACTCTGCCGTTGAGGCCTTCATTCGCGGTGAGGACAACCGTGTCCTCGACGGCACACAGGTCACTGCCGAGGGTTACCCCTCCTCGGAAGCCCTGAACCCGGTCCGCGTCTAACCGTTCTGGCTCGGCTGGTTAGCGCCGGCCCCGCCTTCACGAAGAGGAGAGCCGTCGCACCCGAAAGGGGCGGCGGCTCTCCCTATACACTCCCCAGATGAGCCAGCAGCAGCCGGCGACCCCTTCGCCAATCCGCCGCGAGACGCCCGGATCGGCCCCCCGCTTCACGCCGCGCCGCCTCTGGGAGCGACTCGTCTACCTTGCCTACATGGCCCTCATGCGGATCGTTGGGCTCCTTCCGCCACGACCCGTTGAGGCGCTTTTCTCTACGCTCGCCCCGCTCGCCTACCTCCTCTGGCCGGCGAAGCGCCACATCGCAGACGGAAACGCCGCCGTGATCCTCGGCGTCGCCGATGCCGATGGTCGCCCGCTCCCCGGTTCAGCCGCAGCGGTGCGCGCCCGCTCCTTGGCCGTCTATCGCAGCTACGGCCGCTACACCGCCGAACTACTCCGCCTTCCAAGCCGCCCCCTCGCCGCGATCGCGGCGGAGGTTGACCTAGAAGAGGCGAAACTCTTGGACGAGTACAAGGCTCGAAAGCAGGCGGCGATCTTTGTGGGATTCCACGCGGGGAACAATGAGCTCGGCGCCGCGGCGCTCGCGCAAGACCGTTACGACGTCAATGTGGTTGGCGACGACAGCGCATTTCCGGAGATGTACGAACTGCTGCGCAAGCTCCGCGCCTCTTGGGGGATCAGCATGATTGACTGGCGCGCCATCCGCGAAGTCTTTGGCGTGATGCGTCGTGGCGAAATCCTGGTCTTACTGAGCGACTGGGGCTGGAGGCCCGACGGTATTCCGTGCCAACTCTTCGGGCGCTGGACAACGCTGCCGAGCGGCCCCGCAGTGATTGCTGCGCGCGGAAACGCTCCGATCGTACCGTTCTTCGTGCGTCGCGAAGCACCGGGAAAGTTCCGAGTGATGTTCGGGACACCAGTTGACGCAGGTAACGGATCACCAGCGGCGCAACTTGCTGCAACGCAGGCTACAGCGCGCGAAATGGAGCGGCTGATGCGCAGCGACCCAACGCAGTGGAACTGCTTCAAGCCGCTCTGGCCGAACGCCAAGGAGCAGCGTCGACTCGCGGAACTTGCGGCGCAGATGGCAACGCAACACGTGCGAGGCGCAACGTGAGCCTGAAAGAGCAGCTGATTGGCCGTGGCACGATTGCTGGGCTCACCGCAATCTCGTATCTTCCAGAGCCGCTCCTTCTTGCCATCGCAAAAGGATGGGGCGCCCTTGGGCCGCTGTTGCAACCAGCGCGCGCGCGCCTTGGACGCGCGAACCTTGCACGCGTGTATGAGTTTCGAGACAACGTGGCGCCAAGCAGCCGCGCACTCACGCGCGGAACGCGCGAAATGTTTGAGCATCACCTGCGCTTCTACATTGAGAGCGCGCGCGCGCCGAGGCACGCGCGAAAGATCATTGCAACGCGCGTCAAGCTAGAAGATGAACTCGCCGTCGCTGCAGCGTTCTCTCCCGCCGCTGGTGCTTCAATCTTTCTTGCTGCACACTTCGGTGCAATTGAACTCCCTGGCAGCATCTTGGCCGACCGATCTGGTCGCACACCAATGGCACCAATGGAGGAGATCAGCAATGAAGTGCTGCAGGCGTGGATGGTTCGCGTGCGTGGTTCAGGTCTTGGACTCCGCATCATCTCTGCTAACGGTGCGGCGCAGGTGATGAGTGATGAGCTTGCCGCTGGCGGCATCGTTGGCATGGTCGGTGATCGCAACATTGTTGGTGCTGGCGTGCCAGTAAAGCTCTTCGGCCAGACAGCAAAACTTCCAATTGGCCCAGCACTCCTCGCCGTTGAGTCTGGCGCAAAGCTGTACGTTGCTGCGGTGATCCGCGAGCCGCGCGGCGCGTATACCGGCTACATCCGTGAGGTGGCGATCCCAACTGATGGCGATCGCATGGTGAGAACACGCGCGACGCTAACAGGCATCGCCGCGGTCTTTGAGGAGTTGATCGTCAAGGCGCCTGAGCAGTGGTGGACGCTCTTCTATCCAATCTGGGACGATATCCGCGCATGAGAGATTCGTTGAGTGGTGCGTCGCGCGCAGATTTACATATTCATACGATGGCCTCCGACGGCACCGCCTCAGTCTCGCAAGTGCTCGCGCACGCGGAAGAGGTCGGCCTCGACATCATCGCCATCACAGATCATGATCGCATCGATGCGGCGCAGGCGGCACAGCAGATGGCGGTCGCTAACGGCCTTCATGTGCAGGTGATCGTTGGCGAAGAGATCTCTACGTTGCAAGGACATCTCCTTGGCCTCTTTCTTCATGAGCGCGTCCGGCCACTCCACTCGCTCCGTCGCACTATCGCTGAGATCCACGAGCAGGGGGGGATCGCCATTCCGGCTCACCCCCTCTTTCCACACCCGCTCTGCGCCCAGGAGGGGGCGATTCGTGCGGCGGCGAACGATCGAGACCCCGCCTGCCGCCCAGACGGCCTGGAGACGTACAACCCCACGATCTTCGGCACCTCACCGCGCCGCCGCGTGGGACGCCTCGCCGCCGATCTCGGCCTCGCAACACTCGGCAGCTCAGATGCTCATGTGTTGAGCGCCATCGGTCGTGTCTGGACCACATTCCCTGGCTCAAGCCCAGAAGCACTACGCGACGCGATCCTGGCGCGCACGGTGAGTGTTGGCGCGGGGAGTGACCACACGTTGACTGAGAGCCCAAGGATCTTCGGGCGACAAATGCTGCGCAATCTGATCGGGCTCGGCCAAGACCTTGCCGGTGTGACGCGACCGATCTGGACGCTCGGTGGTGAGCGACGCGGTCGTGACCTCGGATATCCGGGAAGCCGTCGTCGCCCTGCGCGCTATACGCCGGACGAGGAGCAGTAATTAGCATGAAGATCGGCATCGTCACGCCATACGCATACCCAATGCCTGGTGGCGTGAACGACCATGTCGGCTCGCTCTATCGCGTGTTGCGTGCGCGTGGCCACGATGTGCGCATCATTACGAGCAGCCACGGACTCCAGAAGGCGAGCGAGGGCGACATCATTCGCGTAGGAAAAGGATTCAGCGTTCCCTTTAATGGCTCAATGGGGACGATAACCCTAAGCCCAACGTATTTGGGGCAGATGCGCCAGATCCTTGAGCGAGAACGATTTGATGTGCTGCATTATCACGAACCATTCGTCCCATTTTTGAGTCTCGTAACGCTCACCCTCTCCACCTCCGTCAATGTTGGCACCTTCCATGCGTTTGGTGGTTTATCAATTAGTTATGAATTCGGGAAGCGCGCGCTCGGTCACTACGCAAACAAGTTGCACGGCCGTATTGCAGTGAGCCCAGCGGCGCGGCACTTTATCAGTCGCTACTTCCCTGGTGAATACAAAATTGTTCCAAACGGCGTTGAGCCGGCGCGATATCAGCGCGCCGTTCCAATTGCTCGTTACCGTGATGGCGTGCCGAACATTCTCTTTGTTGGGCGCATGGAGCCACGGAAGGGCTTGATTCATCTCCTCCGCGCGTTCCGCAAGTTGCAGCGCGATGGTGTACGAGCGCGACTGCTCATTGTCGGCACAGGGCCTGGTGACCGCGAGGCGCGTCGCTATGTGCTGACGCGCCAGCTTGAAGATGTTGAGCTCCTTGGGCGTGTCCCCGAGGCGCAGAAGGCGCAGCTCTTTAAGACCGCCGACATCTTCGTCTCACCAGCCACCGGAAGGGAGTCGTTTGGGATCGTCTTACTTGAAGCGATGTCGGCTGGCGCGCCGATCATCTGTTCAGATATCCACGGCTACCGTGGTGTGGTGCGTCGCGAGCGTGACGGGATCTTGGTGGAGCCAGGGAACGCGGACGCGCTCGCCGCCTCTATCCGTCGCCTGATTGATGATCCGCAACTGCGCGCGCAGCTCTCGCGTGCGGGCGAGGAGCGAGCGCAACTCTTCACTTGGGAGCGTGTGGGGCAGGCGGTTGAGGAGTACTACGGCTTTGTGATCCGCCGACTCGCGGAGCAGGGACAACTCCCCGCAGGATTTAGCGCGCCGATTCCTCCGCCACCCGGCCCGCGAGTTCGCACAGCAAGCGAGCGGTAAGCCCCCAGACACGCAGCTCACCCGGCACCACGAAGGCGCCATACCTGAGCTGCACGCCGTTCTGCTCCCCGTCAACGTCATGCACAGGGAGGCGCGGATCAAAGATGCCGAGCTCGGCGCCCACGACGCCAGCCACCTCCGTTGGATCTGGGTGGAGCTGCGGTGTGCTCGGTGCAACCGCCACCACCACGTGGATCAGGAAGTTGCTCGCTGGGATATAGGCGGGATCCAGTGAGCCGACCACGGCGATGCCGTGCTGCGGATCATCCGCGTCAAAGCCGAGCTCCTCGTGGAGTTCGCGGATCGCCGTCTGTTGGGGTGTCTCGCCAGGTTCCATCTTGCCGCCTGGGAGGGCGAGCTGGCCGCCGTGCGTTCCGCCTTGCGCGCGCTTGATTAAGAGCACCTGACAGTCGAACGGGTGCACCTCAACGCTCTCGCCGCCACCGTTTACGCCGCAGGCTCCGAGCGCCACTGGAGGCACCAAGAGTGCGGTGACTGCGGCAATGCGCGGCGTCCCCTCAACGGGCGGATTCAGGTCAACCGGCTCAAGGCCGGGGAGTCGACGTGGGGTGAGATTCGGCTGTAACGGGAAGGGGAGTGGCGCGAGTGCTCCGGCTGCGTCACGCGCAAGCGCACGACGCAGCCGTTCAGCGATTCGTTGAGCCGCCTGCTCTTGCCTCTCCACGGCGAGCCCTTGTTAGCTTGGGCGAACGGTTACCCCTGGCGCACTCGGCGCACGGAGTGATCGGCCGGCCATTCGTGGGTTGCGCGCTGGACCTGACCCTGCAGGGAGCGGCTTCGGCTTACGGCGGAGCGCATGCTCAAGCACCTGACCGATCGTCTCTACAGGAATGATCTTCAGCGCCTTTCGGATCTCCTCTGGGATCTCTGGCAGGTCCTTCTCGTTCTTCTTCGGGATCAAGATCATTCGCGCACCAGACGCGTGTGCCGCCAGCGCTTTGCTCTTCAAGCCACCAATCGGAAGCACGCGTCCGCGCAGTGTGATCTCGCCAGTCATCGCCACATCCTTACGGACGGGGATGCCGGTGAGTGCCGAGACGATCGCGGTTGCCATTGTCACGCCAGCAGATGGGCCATCCTTTGGAATGGCTCCTGCCGGAACGTGAATGTGCAACCCAGACTTCTCGAAGCGCTCTGGTGCAATGCCAAGCTCTGTACCGTGCGACTTGATCCAGGTGAGTGCGGCGCGCGCCGACTCCTTCATTACGTCGCCGAGCTGACCGGTGAGGATCAACTCTTCGCGACCCTCCATCACGCCAACCTCAACGGTGACAACGTCACCGCCAACTGGCGTCACCACGAGGCCCGTTGCTGAACCAACCTGGTCGTCCTGATCCATCTCGCCGTACTCGTGCCGCTCTGGCCCAAGCCATGTGGCGAGCTTCTTCAGGTCAACGCTCCCCTTACGGATCTTCTTCTCAGCAACGCCGCGAGCAACCTTGCGCATCAGCGTGGCGATCTCTCGCTCCGCGTTGCGCACCCCCGCTTCGCGCGTGTAGTGGCGAATCAGGTGCACCATCGTCTCGTCTGGGATGGTTACCTGGCTCTCCTTGAGGCCGTGATTCTCGCGCTGCTTCGGAACGAGATAGCGCTTGGCGATTCCCAGTTTTTCCGCTTCGGTGTAGCCAGGGATCTGGATAATCTCCATACGATCACGGAGCGCGTCCGGAATCGTGTCCAACTGGTTCGCCGTTGCAACGAAGAGCACTTGCGAGAGATCAAACTCCACCTCCAAATAATTGTCCTGGAAGGTTGCGTTCTGCTCTGGATCGAGCACTTCGAGAAGTGCTGCGGACGGGTCGCCGCGGAAGTCCGCGCCAACCTTGTCGATCTCGTCCAGCATGAAGACAGGGTTCTTCGTCCCCGCCGTCTTGATCCCCTGCGCAATGCGCCCAGGGAGCGCGCCAATGTAGGTGCGTCGGTGCCCGCGGATCTCCGCCTCATCGTGGAGTCCGCCGAGGCTCATGCGCACGAACTTGCGCCCCATCGCCTTTGCAATGGACTTGCCGAGCGAAGTCTTTCCAACGCCCGGAGGCCCTGCGAAGCAGAGGATTGGGCTCTTCACCTGTGGCGCGAGCTTGCGCACCGCGAGGTACTCAATGATGCGCTCCTTCACCTTCTCCAGGCCGTAGTGATCATCGCTGAGCACCTTCGCCGCCTCAGGGATCTCAATGCGATCCTCCGTTGCAACGTTCCACGGCATGGCAATCAGCCAATCAACATAGGTTCGAATCACGCCAACCTCAGGTGAGGCGGACGGGATCCGTGCCATACGGTCGAGCTCCTTCAGCGCGCGTGACTTCACCTCTTCTGGCATGTCTGCCGCCTCAACCTTTTCGCGCAGCTCGTTCGCCTCCGCCTGTTGCGGATCGTCTTCGCCGAGTTCCCGCTGAATCGCCTTCAGCTGCTCACGAAGGAAGTATTCGCGCTGCGACTTATCCATCTCTGTTCGCACATCGGATTGAATCTTCCCCTTGATCTCAAGGATCTCAATCTGCCGCGCAAGGAATGCGGAGACGTAGTGCAGTCGCTCGGTGACATCAACGATCTCAAGCAGCTCTTGACGCTGCTCCGTTGTCATGTCTGGCGTGTACGCCGTCATGTCTGCAAGGAGGCCAGGGTCGCTGATGTTCTTCGCCGCAACAGCAGCCTCTGGTGGAACTGGTGCGCCTGATGTGACGTAGGTCTCTACCTGCGCCTGAACGCTTTTCATCAGCGCCTCAATCTCTACGCCGTCAACCTCTGGCGCCTCAACGATCTCGACCTCAACCATGAGCGCGTCGCCGCTCGTATCAAGGTTGTGGACGATGATGCGCTTCTGCCCCTGCACCACGGCACGGAGCGTTCCGTCTGCAAGGTTCACCACCTGGGCGATCTTCGCGAGCGTCCCCATGGCGTGCAGTTGCGACACGTCTTCTACGTCTTCTTGTTCCGCTTCACGCTGTGTGACGAGCGCAAGCCAGCCTTCAGCCTTTGCGGCGGTGCGGATTGCGGCAACGCTCTTATCACGACCAACCTTCAGCGGGGCAACCATCTCGGGGAAGATGACGATCTCGCGCAGAGGAACGAGTGGGAATGTTCCGAGGCCGCTCGGCACGATCGTGCCGTCCTCTTCTGACGCAGCTACCGCTTCGTCAATCTCAAGCTCCATCTCGTCATCTAGTGCGCCTTCAATCTCGTCGTCACGTCGCTTCTTGATCATCGTCGTCCCCCTTCTCGCGCCGCTGCCACAGCGCGCTTAGTATTCTTGTTTCCCTCTTCATATAGACGCTCAAGGATCCGTTCACCGAGTCGCTCCTCTAACTGGAAGAGGAGCTTGATCCCGGCGAGGTTCACACCCAAATCTTGGGTGAGGTGGCGGATCCAGAGGATGCGCCGCAGATCGTTCTCTGAGAAGAGGCGGTTGTTCGACTCCGTTCGCGACGGGCAGATCAGCCCAGCCTCTTCGTAGATACGGAGCGTCCGTGGGTGGACGGCTACGATCTCGGCCGCCACGCTGATCACGTAGACGGGCCGCGAAGGGTCAACCCCTGGGCCACTGCTCCTGAACACCTTCGTATCCTAGAACCCTATCAATCATGTTGTCAAGGGTGTTATCCACAAAAGAGGAGGGCTGGAGCGAGAAGGGCTGGAACAAGCGGGACTACTCCACGTCGCGGCGGTACGGGAGGTCAACGATTACGGTGTTGCGGCGGCCAAGGAGCGTGTCCCTGAGACGCTTCCCGTTGCCGTTATGGAGGACGCGGTCCCACCAGTGGCGGCCGGCGTACTCGGGGATCATCACCACGTTGATTGGGAGCTCGCCAGACTTGTGTGGCAACTCCTCAAGTTCGTCAAGGAAGTGACAGATTGGCTCAACGATCAGCCGGTACGGCGACTCCACGGTCACAAGCCTGACGCCTGGGAAGAGGGTTTCGAAGTGTGCACGGATCTGACGCTCCTCATCCTCGCTGAAGACGACGCGCACCGCGATCAGTTCGCCAGTGATCCCTTCAAGAATTCGACCGAGGGTGATAGCGCGAACGGTAGAACGATTGATCTCTCCGAACGGCGCAATGATGCGACGTGGGCGATGCGGTGCATCAAAGATCAATCCTGGCTTGATGGCGAGCTCCAGTTCGTGTTGATTGTATCGCTTGCGAACCACCGCCATCAATAGAGTGAGAAGTGGAATTGCAACAAATACGAAGTAGCCGCCTTCAGTAAACTTAGCGGCAACGATCACTACAAGAACAACTGCGGTAACAGCAGCGCCAATCCCGTTTAGCGCGGCCCGCGCCTTCCAGCCAGCGTCAGCCTGACGCTTCCAGTGCAACACCATTCCCGTCTGGCTGATAGTGAATCCAATAAACACGCCGATCGCGTATGCGGGAATCAAGTCGGTGACAACTGCATCAGTTGCAATGAGTAAGAGACCAGCCGCTGCGCCAATCAGAAGAATTCCTGCACCATAGGCGAGACGATCACTTCGCTGTCCAACTTGCCGCGGGAGGTAGCCGTCTGCTGCAAGGATTCGCGCGAGCTGTGGTCCGCCGTTAAAACCAGTGTTCGCGGCGAGAAGGAGGATGCCCATCGTGGAGATTTGGAAGATTGCGTATGGGACTCCTCCGCCGAGCGACGCACGCGCAATTTGTGAGAGGAGCGTTTCACCACCAATTTCAAGGGGAACCTTGCCGTAGGCGAAAGCGAGCAGTGAGATGCCAATAAAGAGCGTTCCTAGCAGGACCGCCATTACAAGCAGAGTAGATGCCGCATTCTTCGCCTCAGGCTTCTTAAACGAACCAACACCATTGCTGATCGCCTCAGTTCCTGTTAGCGCAACGGAGCCGTGTGCAAAGGCCTTCAAGAGGAGGAGCGGCAGGATCACCTGTGCGGTGTCATGTACTTGTACGACAACGTTCTTGCTCCAGTTGACTGCGTCATCTCCCGTGGCGATCTTCAGCAGCCCGATCAGGATTACCGTGAATGCGCCGGCGACAAAGATGTAGGAGGGGAGGGCGAAGATGCGACCCGACTCACGAAGCCCGCGGAGGTTGGCAAATGCCAAGAGGGCGAGCGCAATCAGCGCCAACGTCAGTCGCTGCGAGGCGAGGTCAGGGAGGGCCGAGGTGATCGCCGCTATGCCTGCAGCCACGCTGACCGCAGCGGTGAGAATGTAGTCAACGATCAGGCTGGAAGCGGCGACGAGTGCCGGACCCTTGCCGAGCGTGCTCGAGGCAACCGCATAAGCGCCACCCCCCTGGGGGAATCCGTAGCAGACTTGTCGGTAGCTGATCGCGATGAGACCCAGGAGGAGGCCGATCCCGAGCGCGATGAGCGGTCCGTACATCAGGTAGGCGGCACCAGCCCCGGTGAGCGAGAGGAGGATCTCTTCGCTCGCATACGCGCTGGACGAGATGGCATCCGAAGAGAAGATTGGGAGAGCGAGCGTCTTACTCAGTCGCTGATCCGCCTCCTCGGCATTTGAGAGGCGCCGGCCAAAGAGCATGCTCTTGGCAGCAAGGGCTGCTCGCCCAGCGCCACTAACCGGTTCACTTCCAGCCTCCGAAGCGACCAGGTGATCAGGAACCTGCTCAACGAAGAAATCATCGTGCTCTGCAGGAAGGCTGCCGTTGCGCGGCGGCAGTTCGTTTGGCGACGTCTCTTGCTGTTTACTCATGGCGCGGAGCCGCACCTTTCACTGCTATCGGATGTCAATCTTCGCGTAATTCTATACCCGCAATGCGCCCTTATCCACTCACGAGGACAAGGAGCGCGTCATCAAGCCCCGGGGCGACGACCCGCTCGACTCGAATTGCGTCGCTTCCAACGAGTGACTCTGCAGTGGCGAGCTCTGCCTCCCATCCTTCACCTTCGCGCTTCCAGGCCATCAGGTGGCCGCCAGGGGTGAGTAGTGGGAGTACGAGGCGCGTGAGTTCGGCGAGTGGCGCAACGGCTCGTGCAGCGATCAGGTCGTATCGTGTTGGTTGACGTGCCGCAAGATCTTCGGCACGCGCGTTGAGGACGCGCAGACGCGGAGTCAATCCGCTTGCGGCGACCACCGCCTCTAAGAAGCGCGCCTTCTTCCCGGTCGCCTCAATCAGATCAAACGTTGCCGCCGGCCGAAATTCCAGCAGGTTTGCCGCAAGTGGCACGCCAGGGAAGCCGCCGCCAGAGCCGAGATCGGCAAACGATCCACCATCTGCGATGAGTTGATTGATCAGTGGGAGTGCGGCGAGCGCATCAAGGTAGTGCCGCACGGCGCGCTCACGCGCTTCGCTGATGCGGGTCAAGTTGATCGCTGGATTCCAGGCGTCCAGGAGTCGTAGGTGCGCGGTGTGAACGGCGCGTTCGCTCGGCGTGAGTGGTGGGAGTGATGCGGCGGCAAGGAGGAGGTCAAGTTCGGCGAGCGTCTCGCGTTCAGTCGCTGGGAGCGTAGTGGGGTCAATTGGGAGCGGCTGTCGCTCGTTCAACCACGCTTCTCGCTCGATCGCGCCGGCCGTCCCATTGAGCGGCGCACAACGTCGAGCACCTCTTCAACATACTTATCTGCATCGCCCTTCTCTACGGCGCTCTTCACACAGCCGCGCACATGGTCTTCAAGGATGAGGAGGCCGAGTGCGTCAACTGCGGCGCGAAGCGCGGCGATCTGCTGGAGGATGTCAACGCAATACTCTTCGTGGTCAACCATTCGGCTAATGCCGCGCACCTGCCCCTCAAGGCGGCGCAGACGATTCGTCAGCGCCTTACGGTCCTTGGTGTAGCTGTGTCCCGCGTGAGCATCCATACCCTGGGAGGGTATCCGATCCGCTTCCAATGCTACGATTCTGTCGCAATGAAGAGGTACGGACTGAGTGATCGCGAAGTGGAGGGGGTCATCGCATGAGCAGCCACACGAGCCCTACAGGGAGTGCCAACCCACACGACGATATTGCCGAGATCCTCATTGACGAAGCGGCAATCAAAACACGCGTAGAGGAGCTTGGCGCAGAGATCGGTGCGGCGTACCAAGGGAACGACTCACTCGTTCTCATCAGTGTCCTGAAGGGCGCACTCGTCTTCGTTGCTGATCTGATGCGCGCAATCCCGCGCAATGTCTCTATTGATGTCATGGAGGTCTCTTCGTACGGCGGAGGGAACACGGAGTCGAGCGGCACGGTGCGCATCTTGAAGGATCTCTCCGGAACAATTGAAGGGCGCGACGTGCTGATCGTTGAAGACATCATTGACACTGGGCTGACACTGAACTACTTGACCGGGTATCTCGGCGGAAAGAACCCGCGATCAATCCGCATCGTGACGCTGCTCAACAAGCCGGCGCGTCGCCTGGTTGACATGAAGGTTGACTGGACCGGCTTTGAGATTCCAGACAAGTTCGTCGTTGGCTACGGTCTTGACTTCGGCGAGAAGTATCGAAACCTTCGCTACGTTGGCGTCTTAAAGCGAGAGCTCTACGCTTCAGGCATTGGAGAGGCGTAGCGCGTGGTGCGACGCCTCGGCAAGATTCAGTCGGGGGCGGGAAGCCTGCGGCAGCGCAGCAACGGACGGCGCCTCAGCGCGGCAGGGGCACTCTTGGTTGTGCTCGGCGCACTCCCCGCATGGTGGACGCTCGGCGGTGGCGCTGGCGGACTCCCCCCGATTACGGGCAACGCCTTTGATTCCGCTGGCGCCCTCGGATTCTTCGCAGCACTCGCGCTGCTTGCACTCTTGATTGCGCCCGACGCGGTTGGTGAACCACTCCGCTTCGATTGGTGGCCAGTTCACCTCGCCTTGATCTCACTCGCCACACTCGGTTTCCTCCTTGCCGCCTACGGCGCAGCGGTGACGGCGACCGGTAGTGATCTTTCACTCTCAACTGTCTTCAGCCCAACACGCGCTCCTGGCCTCTGGGTCACCCTGGTTGGCCTCGGGGCGTGGATCTCTGGGGTGGCCCAGATCGTGGACGCTCGCGACGACCGCTAGCTCTCTCCGGGCTCATATCAAGACGTCGCCCCACGAGGGACTCACGCTCAACTGGATCCCCCTCACCGCGCCTCTGTTAGGGTGGTTAGGTGCAGCCGTGCGCTCCGACGCGCGGGCAGGTGCCCATCAGGCACCGCCCCGTCGTAGCAGCGCATGCCACAACAACTACTACGCAGACAGATAAGAGGTAGACACATCATGAGTCGTAACGTTGCAGTATTCGTTGACGTAGCAAACGTCTTTTACGCAGCAAAGGCAGCCGGAGTCGACATTGACTACGTGACACTGCTCAAGACCATCACCGCAAATCGCGACCTTGTTCGCGCCTATGCGTACACCGGACTCGATCCGGATAACGAGAATCAGAAGGCGTTCCATAACTTCTTGGATCGCAACAACTACAAGGTCGTGAGCAAGGATGTTCGCAAGTATGGCGACGGTCGCTTCAAGGCAAACCTCGACATTGAACTTGTGGTTGACCTTGTGCGCCTTGCGCCAAAGCTCGACATTGCGGTAGTAATCTCTGGGGACGGAGACTTTGCACCAGCAATCCGCGCAGTTCAAGACATGGGCGTGCGCGTTGAAGTTGTCAGCTTCCGCGCAAACACGAGCAGCGACCTTGTGGACGTTGCCGACCA
>Ga0304730_1002229_pt1 | contig 13963 bp, 9 predicted proteins | sample M_130628_MF_Meta_FD_190474 | JGI IMG/M metagenome (GOLD analysis project Ga0304730, IMG submission 190474) | Freshwater microbial communities from Lake Montjoie, Canada to study carbon cycling - M_130628_MF_MetaG (v2) (version 2) | ecosystem: Environmental > Aquatic > Freshwater > Lake | place...
GGCTCACCGCAGGGCCGCACCGCCGCCTTCACCACGCCCTATCTCACCGACGGGCCGGCTGGGCAAAAGGATTGGCGCGGAGACCTCTCCTTTCCGCAGCCCGTGCTCAACGAATGGGTGAAGAAGGTTTACGACGGCGGTGCCACGCTCTTCGTCCACTGCAACGGAGATGCTGCGGTCGACGCGCTGCTGGAGGCTCATCGCTTCGCCTCAAATGGCGAGCCGACGAAGCCACGCGGCACGGTCGGCATCCACTCGCAATTCATCCGCCGCGATCAACTGGAGAAATACAAGGCGTGGAGCATCACGCCCTCCTTCTTTACGATTCACTGCTTTTACTTTGGTGATACGCACGTGGCCAACCGGGGCAGGGCACAGGCCGACTTTATCAGCCCCATGAAGTCGGCCCGGTCGCTTGGTCTGCGGCCCGCCAACCACACCGACTTCAACGTCGCGCCGCTCGACCAGATCTTCACGATTCATACGGCAGTCAACCGTGTCTCGCGGTCAGGGCAGACGATCGGGGCCGACGAGCGGATCACGCCGCTCGAGGCGCTGGAGGCGATCACGATCGACGGCGCCAGGCTCTACGGTGAGGAGGCGAAGAAGGGCTCGATCGAAGTCGGCAAGCTCGCCGACCTCGTGATCCTCTCAGGCAATCCGCTTACGGTCGTGCCGACGGCGATCAAAGAGATCAAGGTGCTCGAGACGATCAAGGAAGGCCAGTCGATCTACACGTCACGATAACGACAGATCCAAGCGGTAAAGCGGCGTCGACGGGTCGCTGGTTGATTCATGCGTTCGCTCACCGGCTCATGCCGAGGCCGCGGACGAGCCGGCCGACGGTAAGGCCCTGTACGAGGATCGTGAAAACGACGACCGAGTAGGTCAGCATCTGCACGATCTCCCGATGCGGCCCGGCCGGCAGCGACAGTGCCAAAGCCACCGATATCCCACCGCGAACACCGCTCCAGGTGAGCAGCCATGCCGATCCGGCCGGTAGTCGGAACCATTCCGGCCACACCAGAACCGGCAGGCCGACGACTAGAAATCGAGCCAGCAACGAGAGGATGACCACCAGCACGGCCGCCTTCCACGCGCCAGGCGGATACTCGATGGCTGCGAATTCCAGTCCGATCAGCACAAACAGCACGCTGTTGAGGATCTCGTCGAGCATCTGCCAGAACAGATCGACCCGCTTACGGGTGTTCTCCGACATCGACTGCAACCGACCCTGATTTCCGATCAGCAGGCCGACGGCCACCATCGCCAGCGGGCCGGACGTGTGCAGTTCGCGGGCCAGTGCATACCCTCCCACCACAGTCGCCAGCGTGATCAACACCTCGACCCGATAGTCGTCGATCGAGTGCAACACCCGGTTGACGAACAGTCCGATCACAACGCCCAGCAGCACGCCGCCGAGAGCTTCCCTGGCAAACAGGCCAAAGCCATCGGCAACCGTCGGCGGGACTCCCGATTCCAGCATTTCAAGAAGCAACGCGAAGAGCACGACCCCCACGCCATCGTTGACCAATGACTCACCGGCAATCGTGGTCTCCACGTCGGCCGGGGCGTGCGCCGATTCGAGGACCCCGAGTACGGCAATCGGATCGGTCGGCGAGATCAGCGCCCCAAAGAGCAGGCACCAGACCAGCGGCAACTGCACACCGCACGCACCGAGCAGGAGCCAGCAGCCGCCGCCGATGAGTGCCGTCGAGGCCGCCGTGCCGATCACAGCCAACACACCGATCTGCCACGACAGCCGCCGGACCTGTTCCAGATCGACATGCAGGGCACCGGCAAACAGCAGCACCGACAACATGCCCTCCAGAAGCACATCGGCGAAGTTAATGGACGCGAGGAGTTCGTGCTCCCGATCCCGCAGCGACTTGATGCCGAGCTGGTCGAGGCCGATGATCGCCAGCGATACCAGCAGTGCGATCGCCATCACGCCAATGGTCGTCGGCCACTTCAGCAGTTGATGGTTGATGTAGGCGAACGCGGCGGTCAGCACGAGCAGGATGGCGACGATCGAGAGCATGGGTGGCTTCCAACGGGCGGGTGGACGGCAATTCTGGCAGGGAGACGAGGGGCCCGGGAAGCCGAAAAGCTTCTCCCGGCAACTGGTGCGCGTCGGCCGACGGGTGCTAAATTGTCGGACCGTTCCTACTCTCCAACACGTTTGAGTGCGTACCTCACATGACTCGTCTTCACCCCGTTCGGCTGACAGCCCTGCTGCTTGCCCTTCTGGTGCTCCCAGCACCGATCTCCGCACAGGTCGCTACCACGATCTACACCGGGGGCGACATCCTCACGATGCGCGGCGAGGCGGCTGAATATGCCGAGTGCCTGGCGGTGAAGGACGGGAAGATTCTCTTTGTTGGCCCGGCTGCCGACGCGCAGAAACATGTGGGCCCGACGACACAGACCGTTGCCCTGGGTGGCAAGACGCTCCTGCCCGGGTTCATCGACACGCACGGCCACATGGTCTACTTTGGCAAGAATCTACTCGACGCCAGTCTCTTCGGCGTGAAGGACATTCCCGACCTGATCTCGCGGATGAAGAAGCAGGCGCAGCGCACACCCGCTGACGGCTGGATCGTCGGATTCGGCTACCAGTCTCGTGGCATGAAAGAGGGGCGCCCGCCCACCATCGAGGAACTCGACGCGATCTCGACGGACCGACCGGTACTGATCGTCGACAGCTCCGGCCACCTCGGTGCCGGCAACTCGGCAGTGTTCAAAGAGGCTGGCATCTCGGCCTCCACGCCCGACCCAGAGGGTGGCTCTTTTACACGCAAAGCCAACGGCACGTCGCTGCTCGGTCCGATGGAAGAGACGGCACTCAACGCCGTTCGCAGCAAGCGGCCCCCATTCACGGGTCAACTTGCTGACGATGCGATCACCGGGGCTGCAAAGGTCTGGGCCAGCTACGGCCACACGACCGCACAGGAAGCGGGCCTCGGACTCGGCAACGATGACATCGGGATCGTCGTCAATGCAATTGACAAGCAGCTGCTGCCGATCGATCTCTACATCGCCGCCAAGGATTCGAACGTCGACGACACACTCGCCGCGGCCTACACGGTCGCCTCCCAGTACAACCCGTCTCCAGACGACACACGCAGCAAGCTGCTCGCGGATCGGCCCGATCTCGACAAACGGTACGTCAACCGGGTGCGGCTCGGCGGCATCAAGTTCTGGCTCGATGGCAGCATCGACACCGCCTGGTTCACGCAGCCGTACTCGACCAACCCGGCCGGCAAAACCGGAGCCTACAGAGGCTACCGCCAGATTCCAGACGAGGTGCTCGACGCCGCCTTCGATAAATACTGGCCGACGAACCTGCAGATCCACATGCACATGAATGGCGATGCCGCAGCTGATCAGGCACTCGCCGCAATCGCCAAGGCTGCGAAAAAGCATGGCATGCGGGACCACCGTCCCGTATTCATCCACGCCAGCTATCTCCGGCCCGAACAGATCGAGAAGATCAAGGCCTACGGGGCCGTGCCAAGCTTCCTGACTGCGTCGGTCGTTTCCGGTGGCGACGGTGTCTTGAAGCTCTGGGGGAAAGACCGTGCCGCCGTGGCGCTGCCGGCGAGGACGTTCCTACGGATGGGCCTGCCGTTCACGTTCTCTCATGATGCCCCCGTATCGCCGGTGCCGTCGATCCTTGCGCTGGTCGATGCCGGAGTGAACCGCACCGCGGGCAGCGGAGCGGTGGTCGGCCCAGACGAACGGGTTCCGCCCTACGCCGCGCTCCGGGCCGTGACGGCGCTGGCCGCCTACCAAATCAAGGAGGAGCAGACGAAAGGCACGCTCGAGGCCGGCAAGTTGGCCGACCTCGTGATCCTGGAGAAAAACCCGCTGAAGGTCGATTCCGCGACAATCAAGAACATTCAGGTGGTGCGGACGATCAAAGAGGGCAAGACGGTCTACAGTCGGTAGGAAGCCCCTGGTCGGGGATGGGCGATCCCGGTCGGGCCACCTGCCGCCCCCATATCGGTCCGGGCCCGCACGTTGCCCTTCGACCGACCCGGTTGTAGCCTCATCGCTGCGTTTTTATGCCCTCCCGACGAAGGCATCGCCGGCCTGCTGCCATCGGCCCCTTACGGCCGCCACCACCGAAGACACCAAAGGGATCGTGCATGCTGGGGCTCGAACGGATCGGCGTGCAGTCGAGGTTCATCCTGTTGATGTTGCTGGTGAGTCTGGGGTCGATCCTGGCGATCGGCTGGATCGGCTATCAATCAGCACGATCCGCCATCACGAACACCGTGCAAAACCATCTGCAGAGTGTGCGGCACTCCAAGACCAGTGGCCTGAGGGCTCTCCTCGAATCGCTCCGCGACCAGTCGATCGCCCTGTCAGACGGCAAACTCGCGGCAGAGGCGATGGCCAATTTCAAACAGTCCTATCGGGGACTGGCGGATGAGACACTCTCGGCCGAGCAGGAGGAGGCGCTGCGCAACTACTACGTGAGCCAGTACCTGCCGAAGCTTCAAAAAAATCTGGGTGGAAATCCCCTGCTCGAGCAGTATCTGCCGACCGATCCTGCCCAGCGGTATCTGCAGTACCACTACATCTCGGACCCCGACGTGGGAGGAGTGGCAGCGGGCACTCGGGCAGGCACGACCGAGCCTCCGACACAACTGGACGCGAACGACCAACCGGCCACCGCACCAGCAGGAGACGACTCTCTCTACGGCTTGGCACATGCGGCCATGCACGAGCGGTTTGACAGACTGGCCAAGATGTTTGGCTACGAAGACATCCTCCTCATCGACGACGACACGCTGGAGATCATCTATTCACTCCGCAAGCGTCCTGATTTCGCGACCAGCCTGCGGATTGGCCCTTATGCCACAACGAACCTCGCCAAGGCGGCTGAACTCCTTTGCCGGACCAACGACCGCGATAACTTCAAGGTCGTCGACACCGAACTCTACCGCCCCGACGTCGGCCGACCGGTCGGATTCGTGCTCTCGCCCATCTTCAATGGGACCGAGATGCTGGGCATCCTGGCCCTGGAATTTCCCATCGATCGAATCGTGGAACTCCTCACGGGTGATTTCCACTGGGAGCAGGAGGGACTGGGGAAGACCGGCGAGTGCTACGTGGTGGGGCCGGATTTCACGATGCGCAGCCGCAGCCGGTTCATGGTCGAGGATCCCAAGGCATTCATCACCAGCCTGCGGATGTCACCGGTGACCTCCTCGGTCGTGGATCAGATCGAGCGGCAGGGCACCGTGCTCAACCAGTTGCCAGTCAAGACCTTCTGCACCGAGCAGGCGATGATCGGCCGCGAGGGCCTGGCCATGATCAACGACTACCGGGGCGTGCCGGTGCTCAGCTCCTACGGGCCGATCGACCTGAATTCCCTGCGATGGGCCGTGATCGCCGAGATGGATGTGGCCGAGGCATACCGGCCGATCCGCGACTACGCGAGAAACGCCCTGCTCGCCGCCACTGGCCTCGCCATGGGAACGACGCTCCTGGCGCTCGTCAGCTCCTGGGTACTCGTGCGACCGCTCAAACAACTGGCTGCCGCGGCCCGCAAGATCGGCGACGGCGAGTCGGATGTCAGCGTCGACTTGAACACGCGGGACGAGTTTGGCGAGTTGGCCGGGGTGTTCAACGACATGTCCGTCAACCTGCGAAAGCAGCGGACACAACTGGAGGAACGGGCGAGGGAGAACCAGGAACTCCTCCTCAATATTTTGCCCGCATCTGCCATCGAGCAGCGGCGGGACGGCGACGAAAAGGCCACACGGCGGTTTGCGGATGTGACGGTGCTCGTCGCCGAATTCTACGGGGTCGAAGACCTGGGTGGCCATGTTGATGACAGCCGAAGCATTTCGCTGCTCGGCGATCTCGTCGCCGCCTGCGACGAGGCGGCTGAGAGGTGTGGTGTGGAAAAAGTGCGGGCCGTGGGCGCGATGTATCTGGCCGTCTGCGGACTGTCGGTGAGCCGGCCCGACCACGCCACGCGGGTGCTGCTCTTCGCCCGGGAACTGACCCAGACCGTGGCCGCCTTCAATCGCGAGCATGCCGCATCGCTCGTCCTGACCGTTGGCATCAATTCCGGGTCGGTCGTGGGGGGCGTGGTGGGCCGTCACAAGTTTCTCTACGACCTCTGGGGCGACACGGTTGCCATTGCTTCACGGCTGGCCACCCAACATGCAGGTGCTATTCATGTCACCCAGCAGGTCCACGACCGGCTTTGCGACCTCTACACCTTCGAAGGCCCAGTCGACATGGACCTTCGTGGCCAGGGAATCGTGAAAACCTGGCGGCTCAAACAGGGGACTGAGGCGTGATCGCCACGCCGTGAACGAGCCATGACCACCCCCATCACTTCCGAGACGATTCCGCTGGTGCCCGCGGCGGTCCTTGCGCTCGGCTTTCCGCTGCTGCTGTTAGTGCTGACGGAATTGGTGCATTCCGGACAGCGGCGACACTGGATTCTCACGCCGACGCTGCAGGCCTTGCGCAATCTCGTGGTGCCAGCACTGGCCGCCATGTTCTTCGTGACGGACGTCTGGCAGCTTCCCTCCGATAATATCTATGTGCGGCTGTTGCAGACCGGCTTCTGGCTCTGCGTGCTGTATGCCGCTCTCTCGTTCATCAACGACGGCGTCTTCGGATCGACCGCACGGGGATCATGGCAGGAGCGGGTGCCGAAACTGCTCCGCGACCTGACGCGTGCGATCCTGATCGCCATCGGCGCCGCAATCATTTATTCGCAGGTCTGGAAGCAGGAGATCTCCGGCGCGATCACCGCCCTGGGTCTGGGCAGCATCGTGATCGGCCTCGCACTCCAAGAGCCGCTCGGCAACGTCGTCTCCGGGCTGATGCTCCTGCTCGAGCGACCGCTTGCCATCGGCGACTGGTTGATCGCCAACGGCACGACCGGCAAGGTGATCGAAATCAACTGGAGAAGCGTGCACATCGAGACACTGCTCCATGAGATGCGGATCATCCCCAACGTCTCGCTCTACAAGGAATCATTCAGCAACCTGTCCCGGCCGACGCTTGAGCGAACAGAAACCTACGACATGGGTTTCTCCTACGATCATCCGCCCAATGCGGTGAAAGCGGCGATGCTCGAACTGCTGACCACCACGACGGGCGTGCTGAAGCAGCCGGCGCCGGAGGTGCACACCATCAACTACGGTGATTTCTCGATCACCTACCGGCTCTACTTCACCGTCGCCCGGTATGAAGACGTGCTGCCGGTTCGAGACGCGATCCTCACTCGGATCTGGTATGTCTCCCGCCGCCACGGGCTGCAGATCCCCTTTCCGATCGCCATCCAATACCGCCACGGCGACCCCACCTCACCGCCAGCTCCCACGCCCACGGAGCTTCTCGAACGGTTTCCGCGGTATCGGCACGTTCGCCAGGCGCTGCTGGAGGCGGCAGAGCGGCGGAAAAGTGCCTCAGACGGCGATTCGGGGGTTCATGAAATCCTCCCCGAGGCGGCCCGCGTGCAGATGTTTTCGGCCGGCGGCGAGATGCTCCCCTTCGGAGGCACCCGCAACGGCTTCACGCTTCTCGTGGAGGGCAAGGCCTCCCTGTCGTCACTCGACGGCGACGGCCGGGAGGTGCGGATCGCCAGCCTCGGCCCCGGGGATTTCTACGGGGAGGCGACGATCTCCGCAGGCCGGCCGAGCGACGTGCGGGTGGTGGCGGAGACCGACGTCACCGTGGTGGCATTTGATGCGGTGCAGATGGCCGAATACCTGCAACGATCGAGTGGTCTGGCCACCGAAATCGGCGATGCCATCGAGACACGGCGGCGGGCCGCGGCCGCCATCCGGCAGCACAAGGGCGGCCCACAGGCCTAGCCCTTCCAACGCTACTCCAGCGGGATCAGGACACCCACGTCCTCGTCGTCCTCAAAAGGATCGAAGTCGCCGTCGAACGGCCCAAAGGCTCCTGGGATGGTCGTGCTGCTGGGCATGGATGATGAACTCCTTGTGCACCTAGTCCACACAGGCGTCGAGGCCGAATCAAATCGGAAAAATAACGGCTGAAAACATGGGCAAAAACGGGTTTTTGCCCCCGTCCGCCGGCCGCCGACCGGCGCCGAGATACCCCCACCTTCGAGCGACCCATCGGACGGGATCGCTCTCCCGGCGACCTTCTCTATACTGGCCTCTCACCGTTCGAATCACGTGCTTCGAACTGCCAGATCCAACCACTGCCGTCCCTACCGGCCCCCGCTACCCGCTCTTCCATGGCCACCACCACGACATCCACCGCCGACACAGCCGCAGATCCTTGGTTTCAGGACCTTTTCGCCCAACGCATCGGCGGGGCGGGATACGGCAAGGGCAACGAAATCTACAAATTCGAACTCATCAAACGGGCCAAGCGGCAGGCCATCGCGGAACATCCCGAGCGGCGGATGCTCGACTTCGGCATCGGCGAGAACGACGAAATGGCCCCGGAGAGCGTCCGGTCGGTGATGAAGCGGGAGGTCGACCAGCCGGAAAACCGCGGCTACGCCGACAACGGCATCGCGGTCTACAAGGAAGCGGTGGCGACGTTCATGCAGCGAGAGTTCGGCGTCAGCCTCAATCCCGTGACGGAGATCAACCACTGCATAGGCTCAAAGACGGCCTACGCGATGCTGCCGGCGGCCTTCATCGATCCGGGCGACGTCACGCTGATGACGGTCCCCGGCTACCCGGTGGCCGGCACGGCCACCCGCTGGTTCGGCGGCGTGGTTCACAAACTGCCGCTTGTCCCCGAAAACAACTTCTTTCCCGACCTGGCCGGCATCCCTGACGACGTGCTGGCCCGGACCAAGCTGCTCGTGCTCTGCTATCCCAACAGCCCGACCGGGGCCACGGCCACCAGGGCTTTCTACGAGCAGGTGGTCGACTTCGCCCACAAGCACCGCATCATCGTGGTGCAGGATGCTGCCCACATCATGCTCTCCTACGACGACGAACCGCTCTCGTTTTTGTCGGTCGACGGGGCCAAGGACGTCGGTGTCGAGGTGCACTCGATGTCGAAGGGCTTCCACATGATCGGCTGGCGGCTCGGCTGGGTCTGCGGCCACGAGAAGATTGTCCGGGCCTTCGCCGACGTGAAGGACAACTGCGATTCCGGCCAGTTCATGGCCATTCAGAAGGCAGGAGCGGCGGCGTTGGGCGATCCGAAGATTCCCCAACGGGTTCGCGAGAAGTATCGCCGTCGGTTGGAAAAACTCGTGGGCGTGCTGCGGGCCGTCGGCTTCGAGTGCGAAATGCCGGGTGGCACCTACTTCCTCTATACGAAGAGCCCGAAGGGGGCAGGCGACCGTGGCTTCGCCACAGCGCAGGACGCCAGCCAATTCCTGATCCACGACCTGTCGATCTCGACGGTGCCGTGGGATGACTGCGGCGCGTACCTCCGGTTCTCGGCGACCTACGAGGCCGATGACGAATCAGCGGAAGACGACCTGATGGCGGAGACCCATGCCCGTCTGTCCAGGGCCCGTCTGAAATTCTGACGGCTGGATGTTTCGAAGATTCCCGATTGCCGTGGTTTCCAGAACAGGCATCGCCCCTCTGTTTTCCGGAGTTGACCGTCATGCGCCCGTTCGACTCATTTCGCCTGCTGCTCGTCATCGTCGTGGGGCTTGGAGCGATCCTGCCCGCTGTCGGCTGCGGTACGAAAAAGAAGGTCGGGCTCACGATCAAACAGCGGCTGGCGAAAGCGGAACAGGAAAAGACGCCCGATCGGCAGGCGGCGGCGCTGTTGAGGGTGGCCCGGTCGCAGTTCGCGGCGAACGACGAGGCCGGCGCGAAGGAGACCGCTGGCAATGCCCTGGAGAAGCTCACGGGAGAGGGGGACGGCACCGTCTTCGCCCTCCGGCTGGTCGAGGTGGCGGGCTTCCTCGCAGAGATCGGCGAGCGCAGGCCGGCTCGCGAAGCCCTTGGCAAGGCCTGCAGCCTCGCCGACGCGATCGCCGACCCGGTCCGCAAGGCCGCGCTCTTTGCCGAAGCGGGGGCGATCTACAAGGCCAACACCGATTCCAAGGAGGCCAAGGAGACGCTCCAGAAGGCGGCCGATGTGGCTGGCGGTGTCGAGGAACGCTTCCGGGCCGAAGCCCTCGCCGCCGTGGCGCTGGGCTACACCCGCAGCGGCATGGCCGATGCGGCCAGCGACGTGGTGGATCAGTTGCTGGAGGCCGCGAAGACCCTCGACGAACCGCGGGCGAAGGCCGAAGCACTCGCGGCGGCGGCTGGTGTGCAGGCGCAGACCGGCAAGAACAAGGAGGCGGTGCAACTCCTCGAAGAGGCGGAAGCCGCGGCCAGGAGCGTCGACCGCGCCGAGAGCAGGGCCTATGCGCTCCTCGCGGTGGCGATGGCCACGAGCACCACAGGCGACTCCAAGCAGGCCCTGGCGTTGCTCCGGGAGGCCGACAAGGCAGCCGATAAGGTGCCCGAGCCCGCCTCCCAGAAGACGATCGTCGACAAGGTTCGGTCAGCGATGGCCGCCCTCGAGAAGAAGCTGAAGAACTAGAGCTCTTTCTTGCCGGCCGAAACGACCTTCAGTGCCTCAAGAGCCAGCTTTCGTGCCTCGGCATGGTCCACGATCGGCTCGGGGTAATCACGGCCGAGCCCGGCCCACTGCCGCACGTAGGCCTGATCGGGATCGAACTTCTCCGCCTGGCTCGTCGGATTGAAGATCCGAAAGTAAGGCGCCGCATCCGCACCGCAGCCGGCGGCCCACTGCCAGCCCAGCGTGTTGGCGGCCAGATCCGCGTCGACGAGCGTGTCCCAGAACCACCGCGCACCCTCCAGCCAGCTCACCCGCAGATCCTTGACGAGGAAGCTCGCCACGATCATCCGCACCCGGTTGTGCATCCAGCCGGTGGCCCAGAGCTGTCGCATGCCGGCATCGACGATCGGGTAGCCAGTCCGCCCCCGCTGCCAGGCACGGAGGCCGATGGGGTCTGTCGCCCAGGGAAACCGGGCGTAGTCTGCCCGGAGCGGGGCATCGGTTGTGTGCGGAAAGTGATAGAGCAGGTGGTTGGCAAACTCCCGCCAGCCGAGCTCCCGCAGGAAGACCTCCGGACTGCCGGTGATTCTGGCCGCAGCAGTGCCTCCGAGGGACTCGCGGACGGCATGCCAGACCCGCCGCGGCGAGATCTCACCGAAGTGGAGGTGGGGGCTCAGGCTGCTGGTGCCCAGGTGATCCGGCCGATCTCGTTCCGTGCCGTAGGAGGCGATGCCGCGGGCGAGGAATGCCTTGAGACCGTGGCGGCTTCCCTCTTCGCCGGGTGTCCAGGTCGTTCGCATCGTGCCGGCCCAGTCGATCGAAGGGAGCAGGCCGAGCGAGTCGCTAGAGAGCGGTTTTCCGCTCGTCGTCCCGGTCGCCACGGCAGCCCGGAGCTTGCGGGGGGCCGCCGTGGGCTCGGCCGGCTCCTCACGGGCCAATAGCGACCGCCAAAACGGCGTGAACACCTGATAAGGCTTTCCTTCCTTCGTGGCGACATGCATCGGCTCGAAGAGCAGGCTGCCGTTGAAGCTCTCGGCCACCAGGCCGTCGTCCGTCAACGACTTCTTGATCGCCGTGTCGCGTCGGATCACGGCCGGCTCATACCGCCGGTTCCAGGCGACGTGCGTCGCGGAAAACTCGGCGGCCAGCCCACGCAATGCTTCCAGCGACGGCCCACGACGGATCACCAGTGGTGCGCCCAGCTTCTCGAGCGTGGCGGCGAGTTTCTCAAGCGACTGGTGCAGCCACCACCTCGATGCCGCGCCCGGCTCCCACGGCGTCTCCTCCTCGGGCGCCCAGATGAATACTGGCACCACCGGGCCGCGGGCCGCGGCGGCGATCAGGGCGGGATGATCATCAACCCTTAGGTCGTGACGAAACCAGACGAGCGTGACGGGGGCCATCAGGTGAGAAGCCCCCTCACTACCTGCCCATGCACATCGGTGAGCCTGAAGTCGCGGCCCTGGAAGCGGTAGGTCAGCTTTGTGTGATCGAAGCCGAGCAGATGCAGGATCGTGGCCTGCAGATCATGGACGTGCACCGGGTCGCGGGCCACCTTGAAGCCGAGGTCGTCGCTCGCGCCGTAGGTCAGACCTCCCTTCACGCCCCCGCCTGCCATCCACACGGAGTAGCAGTCGGGAAAGTGATCACGGCCGAGGATGCCGCCTTCGGCCGTGCGGCCCTCGCGGAACGGTGTCCTGCCAAACTCGCCCGTGCAGAGTATGAGCGTGTCGTCGAGCAGGCCGCGTTGTTCCAAATCCTCGATCAGCGCCGCCGCCGGCCGGTCGACCGTAGCGGCCTTCTTCGTCAGCCCGTCGCGGATATCTTCCGCAGGATTCGTGCCATGAAAATCCCAGCCCCAGTCGAAGAGGTGCACGAACCGCACTCCCTCTTCGACGAGCCGACGTGCGAGCAGACAGTTGTTGGCCAGGCTCGGGGTTCCCGGCGTGGCGCCGTAGGCGTCGAGCACCTGCTGCGGTTCACGAGAAATATCCATCACGTCGGGCACGCTGGCCTGCATCCGGAAGGCGAGTTCATACTGCGCGATCCGGGTGACGGTTTCGGGATTGCCGAGTTCCCTGGCCTGGAGTTCGTTGAGATCTTTCAACGCATCGAGGCTCTTGCGCCGTAGCGCCCGATCCATGCCCGGTGGATTCGACACGTAGAGCACCGGATCGCCCTTCGAGCGGCACTGCACCCCTTGATAGACGCTCGGCAGAAAGCCCGACCCAAAACTGCTCGTGCCGCCGTTGGGCTGCACGCCCGACGAGATCAGCACCACAAACCCCGGCAGGTTGGCATTCTCGCTCCCCAAGCCATACGTCGCCCAGCTGCCCAGGCTCGGGCGGCCCGCGCGTGGGCTTCCGGTGTAGAGCATCAACTCCGCCGGCGCATGATTGAACTGGTCGGTGAACATGCTGTTCACGAGGCAGAGCTTGTCGGCCACACGGTGCAGGTTTGGGATGGCATCCGATAGCTCCATGCCGCTCTCGCCACATCGCACCCACTTTCGCGGCGTGCCGAGCAGCTTGGGAGTGCCGCTGGTGAAGGCAAAGGTCTTGCCTGCAATCGTCTCGGCAGGGCATTCCTCGCCGCTGTGCTTCACGAGCTCGGGCTTGTGGTCGTAGAGGTCGAGGTGCGGCGGCGAGCCGGTCAGGTGGATCACGATCATCCGCTTCGCCTTGGCCGGCAGCGGCGGCGTCTTCGACGCCAGTGGATCAAGAACGAGGCCCGGCAGCGTCCCGTCTGATGCGGTCGCTGCGGCCGCGGCGTTGCCACCGAGCAGCTCGCCAATTGCCGCGGCGCCAATACCTCCGGCCATGCTGCCGAGCAGATGTCGCCGCGTGGCCAGCAGTCTGTGTTCGAAGATCGGATTCATGGAGCACTCTCCCGTCACGGACACATGAAGGTTTCGTCGAGGTTCAGGATCACGTTCGCGACGACAGTCCAGGCGGCGAGGTCGTTGACGTCGATCCGCAGATCGCTCGGCACGGGGCCGAGCGGATCGGTCGCCAGCCTCTGCGCCGCGTCGGGATCGCTTCCGAAGCCGGCCCGCGCTTCGTCGTGAAGCGAGACGATCCGCTCGATCTCCGCGGGTGAGGGCTGCCGGGCAAGGACGAGCCGAAAGCCCCGTGCGGCCCGCTCTGGCGCCGTCGGGCCTCCCTCTAGCACCATTCGCCGCGCCAGAGCCTGCGCGGCCTCCACATAGACGGGATCGTTCATCGTCACGAGCGCCTGGAGAGGCGTGTTCGTGCGTGGGCGGCGGACCGTGCAGACCTCACGGCTCGGCGCATCGAACGTGGCCATCGACGGATAGGGATTGCTCCGCCGCCAGGTCGTGTAGAGGGCACGCCGGTAACGATCCTCCCCGTCGCTCGTCCGCCAGTCGATGCCGCCGCCAAACGCCGCACTGAGCCCCAGGTTGGGCTGCGGGGGATTCACGCTCGGCCCACCCTTCTTT
>Ga0304730_1002230_pt1 | contig 13962 bp, 13 predicted proteins | sample M_130628_MF_Meta_FD_190474 | JGI IMG/M metagenome (GOLD analysis project Ga0304730, IMG submission 190474) | Freshwater microbial communities from Lake Montjoie, Canada to study carbon cycling - M_130628_MF_MetaG (v2) (version 2) | ecosystem: Environmental > Aquatic > Freshwater > Lake | place...
AATTGGTTTGTGTTTTTCCTGCTGATTGCCGACAAATAATAAAACAATAAACATGTAGAAGACCAATGGTAACTTTGTTTGGACAGGGGTTCGACTCCCCTCGACTCCACATTATTTAAATCCCACTTTTGTGGGATTTTTTATGTGCATCCATCAAACTTAATGCTGCAAATATTGTTTATAAATAAAAGGAAATTTAACTTTACAAATCATTGAGCATATAGACTTTGGTGTATTTTTGCAAATAATAAAATTAAAATTTAAATCATGGATAATCATAATCAAGACGGAGCAGCTAAATGCCCTTTTACAGGCGCAACAACACTTTCATCAAAACTAGGAAGTGCTGGAACTGGTCCAGTGAATAGAGACTGGTGGCCGAACCAATTAAAATTAAATATTTTAAGACAACATTCAGTAAAGTCTAATCCAATGGAGCAGACCTTTAATTATGTTTCTGAGTTTAAGTCTTTGGATTTAAAAGCAGTGAAGCAAGATATTGTCGACTTAATGACCAATTCACAAGATTGGTGGCCTGCGGATTATGGACATTATGGTCCTTTCTTTATTCGTATGGCATGGCATGCTGCAGGAACCTATCGTACCACAGATGGTCGTGGTGGAGGAGGTGCAGGCATGCAACGTTTTGCGCCATTGAATAGCTGGCCTGATAATACCAATTTAGATAAAGCAAGATTATTATTGTGGCCTATTAAAAAGAAGTATGGTCAAAAATTATCTTGGGCGGATTTAATGATTTTAGCAGGTAACTGTGCATTAGAATCAATGGGCTTTCAGACTTTTGGTTTTTCTGGAGGCAGAGAAGATGTGTGGGAGCCTCAAGAAGATGTATACTGGGGAAATGAAAGAGAATGGTTAGGTGATAAAAGATATAGTGGAGACCGTGAATTAGAAAATCCTTTAGCAGCTGTTCAAATGGGATTGATTTATGTGAATCCAGAAGGGCCTAATGGCAATCCTGATCCAATTGCATCTGCAAAAGACATTCGTGAAACATTTGCACGTATGGCCATGAACGACGAAGAAACAGTGGCATTGATTGCAGGTGGACATACATTTGGAAAAACACATGGTGCTGCGGATCCAGGAAAATATGTAGGTAAAGAACCTGCAGCAGCAGATATTGCTGAGCAAGGCCAAGGTTGGAAAAATACTTTTGGAACTGGTAGTGGGGTGCATACCATCACTTCGGGTTTAGAAGGTGCTTGGACAACCACACCAACACAATGGAGCAATAACTATTTTGAAAACTTATACAAATATGAGTGGGAATTAGTGAAGAGTCCAGCTGGAGCGCATCAATGGAAGCCAAAAGCGGGAGCAGGTGCAGGCACAGTGCCGGATGCACATGATCCTTCCATCACACATGCACCAACGATGTTGACAACAGATTTAGCATTGATTTTAGATCCTGCTTATGCGCCAATTTCAAAAAGATTTTATGAAAATCCAGATCAGCTGGCAGATGCATTTGCAAGGGCTTGGTTTAAATTAACACACCGCGATATGGGACCACGTGCACGTTATGTTGGACCAGAAGTACCTGCAGAAGTGTTGATTTGGCAAGACCCAATTCCTGCTGTCAATTATAAATTAATTGATGCATCAGATATCGAAGCTTTAAAAGCAAAAGTACTTGCATCTGGCTTGTCTGTTTCTGAATTAGTGGCAGCTGCTTGGGCTTCTGCATCTACTTTCCGTGGATCAGATAAAAGAGGTGGAGCCAATGGTGCAAGAATTCGTTTAGCACCTCAAAAATATTGGGCTGTAAATAATCCAGCACAATTGTCTAAAGTGTTGGATACATTAGAAGCCATCCAAAAAGATTTTAATGCAAGTGCAACTGGTGGCAAACAAGTTTCTATGGCCGATCTTATTGTATTAGCTGGTGCAGCTGCAATTGAGAAAGCGGCTAAGGATGGTGGTGTAACTATTAAAGTGCCATTCACAGCAGGTCGTGCAGACGCTGGTCAAGAAGAAACGGATGTGGCATCATTTGCAGTATTAGAACCAATTGCAGATGGTTTCCGTAATTATATTAAACCACGTACATTGGTTTCTGCAGAAGAAATGTTAATTGACAAGGCGCAATTATTAACCTTGACTGCCCCAGAAATGACCGTGTTATTTGGTGGTATGCGCGTATTGAATACCAATTTTGATCAATCACATCATGGGGTGTTTACAGCAACTCCTGGAGTATTGACCAATGATTATTTTGTCAACTTAATTGATTACAATAACGCATGGAGTGCGGTGGATCATTCATCAAATGCTTTCCAAGGAGTGGATAGAAAAACTGGAGCAGTTAAATTCACCGGGACAAGAGTCGACTTAATCTTTGGATCAAATTCTGAATTACGTGCATTGGCCGAAGTCTATGCATGTGATGACGCTAAAGCAAAATTTGTGCATGATTTTGTGTCTGCTTGGAATAAAGTAATGGAATTAGATCGATTCGATTTAGCATAATCATTTAAGCAAGTCTTATATCATCAAGATGGCCTCAAAAGGGCCATCTTTTTTTTATATATGTAATTGAAAATTTATATACTAGTTGTTTAAATAATATATTATAATTCTATATTAAATTATTGTAAATTAAGGTTCAATTAATAAGAACCGAATGAATCATTTTTTTAAAAAGGAACATTATCTTGTCATAGTCCTTTCTATTTTATTAGTGCATACAAATATCTATGCACAAGAAAATCCTTTAGAAGGGCGTTGGGATTTAACGGTAGACATGGGTGGTGGCAGACTTGCACCTTCTTGGTTAGAAGTGCGACATTCTGGAGTGAAAAATTTAATCGGCAGATTTGTTGCTGATGGTGGAAGTGCTAGACCTGTTGCTCAAGTTTTTTTTGATGGTAAAAAACTAAATTTTACAATTCCGCCACAATGGGATCGCACAGAAAATAATTTAGTAGTAGAAGGTGAATTAGTAGGGGATCAATTAAAAGGAACCATGGTCTCATCTTATGGTGATAAATACACTTGGACTGGTGTGCGCGCTCCAAGATTAAATAGTTTAAAAGAAGTCACTTGGGGTTCACCAATTCAATTATTAAATACTACAGATTTAACTGGATGGGCATCCATTGGCAACAAAAAACAATGGGTTAATATGAATGGGGTATTGACTAGTCCTGAGTCAGGAGATAATATTAGAACAACTACGACCTACGATGATTTTAAATTACATATTGAATTTAGGTATCCTGCAGGAAGTAATAGTGGGGTGTATCTAAGAGGCCGTTATGAAATTCAGATCGAAGACAACCAAGGTAAGGAACCTCAAAGTGTATACTTGGGGGGGATTTATGGTTTTATTGATCCATGGGTGAATGCAGCAAAAGCAGCAGGAGAATGGCAATCTTATGATGTGACTTTAATTGGTAGAATGGTCACAGTGGTAGCCAATGGCCAAACCATTATTTTCAAACAAGAAATTCCAGGTATCACGGGTGGTGCCATCAATAGTGATGAAGGGGCTCCTGGGCCAATCATGTTACAAGGAGATCATGGTCCAATAGAGTATAGAAATATTATTATTACGCCAGTAAAAAAATAAATTGCTTTAACTATTTAACAATCACAACTTCTTCATAAGGGACTCTTTCTCTCTTGCCCCAGACCCCAGCTTCGGTTCCTTTACCCACACTGATAATCATATTCACTTCTGCCATTTTGGGCAGGTTTAATGCTTTCTTAACTCTAACCGCATCGAAGCCTTCCATAGGACAAGATTCAAAACCCTCGGCTGCAATGGATAACATAAATGTTTGGGCTGCTAAGGCACATGATTTATGCACTGTAATTCTTTGATCTGCTCTGCCTCTCATTCTAGTCATTGGTCTAAAAGCGCCAATTAAATTACTTAAACCGCTTCTAAGAGCAGTAAAAAAACCAAACCGATCTGTACTATAAGCAAGCGGCATTAATTTACCATAGTAGGTCATTAATTTATCTTGATTGGGAGTGGTTTCACCTGAGATACCTTTTTTAATGAGGTCTAGATGCCATTGTACTCTTTTTTTCCAATGATCTTGACGGGTAACAAATACCACCAATTGTTTTGCAGTTCTTGCTGCGTTTTGATTTAAACAATAAGCATGAAAATCCTTTTGTAATGCAGGGTCCTTGATCCAATAAAATTCCCATAATTGCATATTGCTACTATTAGGAGCCAGTATGCTTCGTTCTAAACTTCTTTTAATCACATCGTCTGGGACTTCAACATTGGGATCAAACTTTCTATTGGACCTTCTTTTTTCAATAATTTCTTCAAATGCTTGCGATAAAGACATATATTTTTTTAATTTGAGTAAAATTTACAACTAAGCAATAAAATTAAGCATAGTTGTTTAATTACAATTCAAAAAGAACAATTTATGATAAAGAAAATATTGTATGGTTTTACAGCCTTGGTTATTTTAACTATTGGACTTGCCTATACACCCATATTCGCTCATTTAAGAAATTTTGCCCAATGGGGGAAGCATTCTATTCACGATTATAAAACACATCCAACTAGACTTGTTAAAGCAGCGAGTGTTCCTCAATATTGGCCATTAGATAGTACTTATAATAAAGCGATTATGCCAGATTCTTTATTACTTGCATTGGATTCAAATGATACACATGCATTTTTAGTGATACAAAATGGAAAGATTGTGTATGAAAAATATTTTGATGGGTATAATTCAAAAACTTTGAGTGGCTCTTTTTCTGCCGCTAAAAGTATTATCTCATTATTAATTGGAATCGCATTACAAGAAGGGAAAATAAAATCTTTGGAAGAGCCTGTTGGCAATTATGTGCCTCATTTTAAAGAAGCCAATTTAGATAAAATAAGAATAGTGGATTTATTGACCATGAGCTCTGGTACCAATTATGAAGAATTTGATAAAAGTTATTTTAGCATGAATGCCTATGGCTATTATGGTGACAACGAAGAATATATGGTGAGTAAAATGGCGTTTAAAGAACCTTCAGGTGTTTATTGGGATTATAGAAGTGGAGATACCCAGGTTTTGGGATTGGTTGTTGAAAAAGCATTTGGAGATAATATTTCAAACTTAGTATCTCAACGTTTCTTGCAACCAATGGGTGCAGAAGTAGATGCATTATGGCTATTAGATGGAGACCAACAACATGAAAAAGCATTTTGTTGCTTTAACGGAGTCGCAAGAGACTATGCTAGATTTGGCCAATTAATTTTAAATAAAGGTGCTTGGGGCGGAATACAAATTGTAGATTCTAATTATATCTTCAAAGCAACTTCTCCAGCTTCATACTTAAAGGACCGTACAGAGTCAGATAAGCCGGTTGATTACTATGGCTATCAATATTGGATTGTACAACACAAGGGGATGTCTATTCCATTTCAAAATGGCTTATTTGGACAATATGTATTTTCTATTAAAGAAAAAAATGCAGTGGTCGTTAGACTAGGGGAGTCTAAAACTGTAAAACATGTACACCATTATCAACCCGAAATTTATTCCTATTTAGAAGCTACACTTTCAGTATTAAAATAAAAAAAGCCGCTCAAAAAATCGAGCGGCTTTTTTTAAGCTATATTTTTTTAGAAAAGTTTCATTGCTTTTGCAAAATAAGTCAAAGTGCCAGGAAGGGCTAACCAGAAAAACTCTCTATAAACGAATAATAAAACGATTAAAATAGCGAACCATAAAAAGAATAATGCCCAGTATTTTTTGGTGTTAGTTTGTACTTCCATTTGTTTGCTTTATTTGTATTAATTTAATTCAGTTGCAAATATACAATAAATCTTATTTGGACCTATAAATTTGGTCCATAGGTATATTTTAAATCTACTTTCCATCCCTTGGGAGTGGATATTATTTTAAGTTTATGGACCTTGTTGTCAAAGGAATTTTGGTAATTCATGATGGTCAAACTGCTATCCACAGCAATAATTTCGTTGATTTGAATGGAGGCAAGCCTGATTTGCATACGTCCTTCTTTATCCAATCCATAATAGTTATTGGCCAATTGCTCGAATATCGCAAGGTTCTCAGCATCTTCAACCACATAGAATTTCGCTTTCTTAAAATTGCCTTGCATACAGTTCTCAACAAAATAACGCCCACCATCTAAGGGATTGTCTGCAATTTCATGTTGGTCCGATGGGCTACATTGCCATAGAAAAAGCGCTAAAAAGAGGTATTTTAATTTTTGTAGATGCATAGCCAAAGTTACGTCATTAGGTAGTATTTTTGGAGCATAAAGATAAGTCATGAAAAATTTAATGTTATTGGTTGGATTATTGATAGGTGCATTCAGTTTTGGACAACAAAAACATCCTGATTTTATGCAACAAGGGAATATTTATGAAGTGAATATTCGTCAATATACCAAGGAAGGGACTTTCAAAGCATTTGCAAAACATTTACCAAGATTACAGAAAATGGGGGTACAAACATTGTGGTTTATGCCTATCCAGCCCATTTCAAAATTTGGTAGAAAAGGAACTTTAGGATCTTATTATGCAGTGGCTAGTTATACCGATATCAATCCCGAATTTGGAACCCTCGCAGATTTTAATGCCATCGTCAATCAAGCACATGCGCTTGGCATGAAAGTTTTAATTGATTATGTCCCAAATCATTCTGGTGCAGATCATCCTTGGCTGACATCGCATCCAGATTTTTATGAAACAGATTCAACAGGGAAGCCTACTTATACTGCAGACTGGTCTGATACAAGAGAATTGAATTTTAATAACCTAGTGATGCAGGATAGTATGATCAATACCATGAAGTATTGGTTAAACGCCACTAAGATAGATGGATTCAGGGTAGACGTTGCATGGGGTGTACCTTACAGTTTTTGGGATAAATGTATTCCCGCGTTAAAAAAAATTAGAAATATCTATTTATTGGCAGAAGCGGATGATGCTAAGCTACATGAAAATGGTTTTGATGCGACTTATACTTGGAAAGAATTTCATGTCTTAAATGACATTGCTGCTGGTAAAAAAAACATTAGCGCTTTGGATACCGTGTTGCAAAATATTGAAACTGAATTTATGAAAGGAGTGCAAAGATTGTATTTCACAAGCAATCATGACGAAAACTCTTGGAATAAAGCAGACTATGCAACAATGCCAGGCGCCATTCATACACCTTTCGCTGTGTTTACGCAAACCTACAATAGAACAATGCCTTTAATTTATAGTGGTCAAGAAGAGCCTGTATTAAGACCGCTTGCATTTTTTGAAAAAGACAGCATTGAATTTAAAAAATATGAGCGTGCTAATTTTTACATGACGCTTTTAAAATTAAGAAAATCAAATAGTGCATTTGCTGATAATGCTAATTTTAAAAGATTGAATGTGAATCTTCCAGAAAAAATAATGGCATATGAAAGAAGCAATGGCCAGGATAAAGTAGTGGTGGTATTGAATTTATCCAATCAACCACAGCAAGCAATGATTGATGGAATAGATGCAAGTGCATTCGAAGAGGTATTCACCAAGCAAAAACTGACAGGTATTCGATCTTTACAAATGCCTGCTTGGGGTTATCAAGTTTTTGTAAAGAAAAATGCAGTAAAATAATATTGGGTTCAATTGCAATCAAAGTGTGTTTTAAAAATAACAACAAATGACTAAACAATTTCTAGTAGACCAAATCAAAGCAAAGCAATCTTACTTATGTGTTGGATTGGATACGGATATTGAAAAGCTTCCAGCAGGGTTGCCTAAAAATAAAGCAGGGGTCATTGCTTTCAATAAAGCCATCATTGATGCTACGGCAGCGCATTGTGTAAGCTATAAAATCAACACGGCATTTTACGAATCCCAAGGCATTGCAGGTTGGGAAGCTATGGAAGCGACATTGGCGCATATCCCATCTACCCATTTTACGATTGCAGATGCAAAACGCGGAGATATAGGAAACACGTCAGCACAGTATGCAAAAACATTTTTTGAAACCCTTCCATTTGATGCCATTACAGTAGCTCCTTATATGGGCAAGGATAGTATTGATCCATTTTTAGCCTATCATAATAAGTGGACGATTGTATTGGGATTGACATCCAATCCAGGAAGTCAAAATTTTGAACAACAAAAATTAGCAAACGGACAATTTTTATACGAATCTGTTTTAGAACAAGTAGCAAGTTGGGGTAGTCCTGAACAATTGATGTTTGTGGTGGGCGCCACCAAAGCCAATGAGCTGGAATCTATCCGAAAAATTATCCCTGCACACTTTTTATTGGTACCTGGCGTTGGTGCACAGGGTGGAAGTTTATCAGAAGTCACTGCCTATGGAAAGAACAATGAAGTAGGTTTACTCATTAATGCAAGTAGGGCCATTATTTTTGCAAGTAATGGAGCTGACTTTGCTGCAGATGCAGCGATAGCAGCAAAAAGCTATGCAGATGAAATGAAAGCTTTATTAAGCTAATATTCAGCTAATAAATTACTTGTAATTATAGTTTTTTAAGCGCTTTCAACTACCTTTATGCCTCAATCATTATTATAAAATCACAAACCATGGCAGTAAGAGCAGATTTGTTTGAATCCCCAGATTATTATCAATTAGACGAATTGATGTCTGAAGAGCATTTAATGGTTAGAGATGCAGTAAGAACCTACGTTAAAACAGAAATATCACCAATCATTGAGGAGTATGCTCAGAAGGCAGAATTCCCAAATCAAATTGTGAAGCAATTAGGTGACCTTGGATGTTTTGGCCCAACTGTACCAACTGAGTATGGTGGCGGTGGATTAGATTATATCAGTTATGGATTGATGATGCAAGAATTGGAAAGAGGGGATAGTGGTGTGAGAAGTACTGCGAGTGTTCAAGGTTCTTTAGTGATGTTCCCAATTCATGCATATGGAAGTGAAGCACAAAAACAAAAGTTTTTACCAAAATTAGCATCTGGCGAGTGGTTGGGTTGTTTTGGATTAACAGAACCAGATCATGGATCTAATCCTTCTGGTATGTTAACGAATATTAAAGATGCAGGGGACCATGTTATTTTAAATGGTGCAAAAATGTGGATCAGCAATTCCCCATTTGCGCAAGTGGCAGTGGTATGGGCTAAGAATGAAGCGGGAGAAATCGTAGGCGTCATTGTTGAAAGAGGAATGGAAGGATTTTCAACACCAACCACACATAATAAATGGAGTTTGCGAGCGAGTGCAACAGGAGAATTGGTTTTTGATAATGTGAAAGTGCCTAAGGAAAATATTTTACCAAATGTCAAAGGATTAAAAGGACCATTGAGTTGTTTGAATAAGGCAAGATTTGGTATCGCATGGGGTACGATTGGTGCTGCGATGGATTGTTATGATACCGCATTAAGATATAGTAAGGAGCGCGTTCAATTTGGTAGACCAATTGGCGGATTCCAATTACAACAAAAGAAATTGGCAGAAATGGTGACTGAAATCACGAAAGCACAATTACTTGCCTGGCGTTTGGGCGTGTTGATGAACGAAGGTCGTGCCACTGCTGCTCAAATTAGTATGGCTAAAAGAAACAATTGTGAAATGGCCACTAATATAGCAAGAGATGCAAGACAAATGTTAGGAGGAATGGGTATCACAGGAGAATATGCTGTGATGCGTCATATGATGAACTTAGAGAGTGTAATCACTTATGAAGGAACACATGATATTCATTTGTTAATTACCGGAATGGATATAACAGGATTCAACGCATTTACATAAACTATGGCAGCAGAGCGAATATTTTTGATAGGGATGATGGGTTCGGGAAAGTCTTATTGGTTGAAGCAAATAGCAAAATGGAATAAATCTGTAGGCTATGATTTAGATGCCTTGATCGAAATGAACGAAGAGAAAACCATCACTGAAATTTTTGATGAAGACGGCGAAACTTATTTTAGAAAAGCAGAGGCTACCATTTTAAAATGGTTTAAAGAGAAGAAAAAATATGTAGTGGCTACTGGTGGAGGAACTGCTTGTTTTCAGGAGAACATGGACTTGATGAAAAAAGAAGCTGTGGTGATTTGGCTGGATGAATCAGTAGATGTATTGGTAAAAAGATTAGCCAACGAAAAAGCAGATCGTCCTTTAATAGCGCATCTTTCAGACATTGAACTCAAAGCCTTTTTGGAACAAAAATTAGTAGAAAGGCATCCTTTTTATAAACAAGCACATTACCGTTTAACATCTGATCAGATCAATGAATCAGGGTTAAAAAAGTTAATAAAAAATCATGCATCGTAAAATTTTACTTTGGGGAATTGGTTTTGCAATCATTGCCGTATTGCTTGGTGCATTTGGTGCACATGCATTGAAATCGGTTTTGAGCCCAGAGAAATTACAGAGTTATGAGACAGGGGTACGTTATCAATTAATCCATGCATTGGCGCTTATCGCCTTATCTATTTATAGTCAACAAAATCAAACCATACATATATCCAATAAGGGGATAGGATGGTCAGCGCATTTTTTCATTGTGGGTTGTTGTTTATTTAGCGGGTCCATTTATGGGCTATCGCTTTTATCTGTGATCCACCCAAGCTGGTCTTTTATACTTGGGCCAATTACCCCAATTGGGGGACTCTGTTTCATGCTAGGTTGGGCTACTTGGGCTAGGGTGGTTTGGTTGAATAAAGTAGATATGTAGCCAATTTCTTTTTATATTTGTCATCATGGCAAATACGCTTAAAAGCAAATCAACACCAAAGGTCAATTCCCCGAATTTAAATCCGGATAAAGAAGCAGATGTAGTTGTGTCTGAAGTAGTCAAAGACGAACGCACAATTAAGATATTGGGTGCAGTCTCTTTATTAGTTAGCTTATTTCTTTTTGTTGCTTTCACGTCGTATTTATTTACTTGGCAGGAAGACCAAGACATGGTGCAATTATGGAGAACCCAATTATTTTCAATTCAAGATGTCAAAGCTAATAACCTACTAGGGTACCTTGGTGCTTTTGTGGCTTATCAAATGATGTTCAACGGATTTGGGTTAGCTGCCTATTTATTTTGTACTTTCTTTTTTGTTTTGGGTGTGAATTTATTTTTCACAAAACCAATATTTAGTTTGTGGCGTAATGTAAGATATGTGCTACTTGGTCTTTTGGTTTTAAGCACCTGCTTTGCTTTTTTGACACCCAACACCCCTTTCTCATGGGGAGGCGCTTTAGGGGAATATTGTAGTGGCTGGTTAATCAAATTTGTAGGACGCTTTGGTACTGGTGCCATTTTATTGATCGCAGGATTGAGTTATATCATATGGAGGTTTAATCCAAGTTTTAATGTACCTAATTTTGATTTTTTAATTCCAAAGAAAAAAGCACCAGATTTTGTAAGTGAGGATACAGAAGAAGCAGTGAAGCAAGAATGGGATTTAAACAATTCTCCTGCAGAAATCATTCCAGCTACCAGCGGCAATTCATTAAAAGAGAATCCTTCTGGCATTTCTGTCATCATGCCAGAATCAGAAGAGACAGACGAGGCACTTGGGGAACTAGGTCCAAAATTATTTATTGATGAATTATCTTTAAACGAAGAGCCTGGGGAGGAAAAAAAAACTCCATTAGTTGAGGAGAACTCGCGAATAGCGAGTGATGATGAAGCGGAGGACCTCGATATTGATGACGAATTATTAGAAGACCTTGATTTGGAAATCAATGAAGTTCCTAAGGAAAAAATTGTTGCCGCTGTTGGAAGTTTAACAACTAAATATGATGCAACCTTAGATTTAAAAAATTACAAGTACCCACATATTAATTTATTAGAGACACATGGCTCTGAAAAAATTGTACAAGATCCAGAAGAATTGGAGACCTACAAAAATCAGATCATTGCTACTTTAAAAAATTATGATATCGCTATCCAACGCATCTCTGCCACAGTTGGCCCAACAGTTACCTTATATGAGATTGTGCCTGCACCAGGTGTGCGTATTAGTAGAATTAAAAACTTAGAAGACGATATTGCTTTAAGTTTAGCTGCTTTAGGTATTCGTATCATTGCACCTATTCCTGGCAAAGGCACGATTGGTATTGAAGTGCCTAATATTCGAAAGTCGATTGTGAGCATGAAAACATTATTGGCAAGTGAGAAGTTTCAAACGAGCCAACATTCATTACCAATTGCCATTGGTAAAAAAATTGACAATGAAAATTTCATTGTGGATCTTGCAGCGATGCCTCACTTATTAATGGCAGGAGCAACAGGTCAGGGTAAATCAGTCGGATTGAATGCCATCCTGGTTTCATTACTATATAAGAAGCATCCTTCTCAATTAAAATTTGTCTTAGTAGATCCAAAGAAAGTGGAATTGAGTTTATACCGTGTGATTGAAAAGCATTTCCTAGCTAAATTACCAGGAGAAGAAGATGCGATTATTACGGATACAAAAAAAGTCATCAATACATTGAATGCACTTTGTATCGAGATGGACAATCGTTACGATTTATTGAAAGAAGCTGGATGTAGAAATATCAAAGAGTATAACGAGAAGTTTACATCTAGAAAATTAAATCCAGAAAAAGGACATCAATACCTTCCATTCATTGTGTTGGTCGTGGATGAGTTTGCAGATTTAATTATGACAGCTGGCAAGGAAGTGGAGATGCCTATTGCACGTTTAGCGCAGTTAGCAAGAGCCGTTGGTATTCACTTAATTATTGCCACACAAAGACCATCTGTGAATATCATCACCGGTACGATCAAAGCGAATTTCCCTGCACGTATTGCATTTAAGGTTTCAAGCAAAATTGATAGTCGTACTATTTTAGACGCTGGAGGCGCCGAGCAGTTAATTGGTAAAGGAGATATGTTGGTGAGTTTTAATGGAGAAATTACACGTCTACAATGTGCTTTTGTGGATACCCCAGAAGTGGATCGTGTTTGTAATTTTATCGCTGAACAAAAAGGCTATCCAGAAGCTTTCTTATTACCTGAATATATAGATGATAAAGATTTAGAGGCATCAGGTTTTGATGCTGGAGATAGAGATAGTTTATTTGAAGACGCTGCTAAATTAATTGTAAGTGCTCAAGTAGGTTCAACATCTTTCATTCAAAGAAGAATGAAATTAGGTTACAATAGAGCAGGAAGGTTAATGGATCAGTTGGAATCCGCTGGTATCGTTGGACCAAGTCAGGGCAGTAAACCAAGAGAAGTTTTATACAAATCTGAAGCTGAATTGCATGATTTCTTGCAAAATTTATCATAATCCACAGGATTGTTTAATTTTGACAACCTAAACATTAGAACCCCCTAAGCCCCTAATTAACCTAATATGAGAATAGTTTTTATCTTTTTATTGAGTCTCATGAATTTTCAGGTACAAGCCCAGAAAGATCCTAATGCAAAGGCCATTTTGGACAAAGTAGGGGTTAAAGTGAAAATATCTAATGGGATACTGGTAAAGATCCAATTGGTGTCTAAAAACAACAAAGGGAAGGCATTGGGGACCAAGCTGATCCAATTAAAGATGAAGGGCGAGAAATACCTCCTAAATGAGGGTAAATTAGAGATCCTGTGTGATGGCAATACCATCTATAATTTCGATGGGTTAAACACCATTTCTAAGTCTAGTTTAGCTGAGACCGAACAAACATTAAGTCCACAGAAATTATTATCAGGCAACTATGATAAAGACTTCAATTTCAAATTATTAGCTCAAAATAACAATACCGCTACCATCGAGCTATTCCCTATAGATCGCAAAAAAAGCTTTCAGAAAGTCACATTAGTCATTGATAAGGTTAAATCAGCCCTTGCAAATGCCATCATTTTAGATAAAAGCAACAATATTACCGACGTTAAAGTGCTATCTATCAACTATGCAGCTAGTTTTGAAGACAAATTATTCGTTTTCAATAGGGCCAAATACCCTAAAAACGTAGAAATATTTGACTAAACTATTGATTTAGTTACGCTTTTATCCCTATCTTTGCAGCCGAAATAAACAAAA
>Ga0304730_1002233_pt1 | contig 13958 bp, 6 predicted proteins | sample M_130628_MF_Meta_FD_190474 | JGI IMG/M metagenome (GOLD analysis project Ga0304730, IMG submission 190474) | Freshwater microbial communities from Lake Montjoie, Canada to study carbon cycling - M_130628_MF_MetaG (v2) (version 2) | ecosystem: Environmental > Aquatic > Freshwater > Lake | place...
TTTTGAAATCCAGACGCAAGGTATAAGTCACCTTGCCATGATGGATATAAGAAGGAAGTTGATTGAAGGGATGCTTGTTCAATCTTATTGAGTTCAATCAGTTGAGACTCATCCCATATGCTATAAAGTTTACTGGTTGGTGGGGTTGGTGCTTTAGAAGCAGTTGCCTGCACACTTCGGTTCCGTTCAGCCGTCTCAAAATCTGTGTTCAAATATTTGTTATACAGCGCGTTGAAAATAAACGACGAGGTCCCTGCAATGTCAGATGTGCCATCAGCCGTATCAAATGTGCCTTTGTCAGCAATACAAACGGATTCACCGTTTTTAAGATACACCTCAATATATTTTCGTAATTTGCCACTCGGACCAACGAGATTCCATAGAGGTTCCTTGTCGGTGATGTTGTTTAAAACCTCATTCGTAACAGATGTACACTTTATCAAATAAGTGCTACTCTTATTAAACACTATCCTCTTAACTTCTTGGATTCCAGCATCATTTGTAATAGTGAAATCAATTCGATGCTCCTGCTTGTCTGGTCGCAAGGTGTCAATGACAGAATGAAGATTTACATAATTGAATTTATTATTCAATTTTGTTATAGAACTCTTAAGAAGTTTTTCATATAAATCAGATAGCGCAACAGCTGGAGTCTCTGAAAGTTCTGGACTCTTTAAAAATTCAAGAGGATTTTTAACAATTTTTTCTATACTGGATTCAACTATTCCCATGGACGCCAATTCAGATTCTAACCCTGTGGCAAAGACAGTTTCAATCACTAATCTTAATTCATTTATTTTATCTGTGCTAACAATTGCCAAGTTAGCTTCATTTTCAGGCTTCCCTTGTAACAAAAACCCTTTCATTAGATTTTCAATAATATTGATGTAATCATCGCGGGATTCGGTGATCTTAGCAGACTTCGAATAAACATCCCAACCTGATTTTGGAAATTGGGATTGAAGAAATGGTTTAAACTTGTCTGTCCATACTGTTGGCACTTTGGTTCGATTGATAGCAAATTGTGTAAACATGATCTGAAGTATCTGCTGTGCTTTTGCTTGATTCCTGACATCAGGATTTTCTGTAATAATCTTAAAATCATCTCCCTGCAGGAGCACTTTTTCTTCCAATTTTGATCGCGTTAGATCAGCAGGCATTCCAAATGACAATCCAGGATATAAGCTAATAGCTGTTTTTACAAGCGCTTCACTCATTTGTAAGAACCCTCTTTTTGCTTTTTCAATAAGTTGATAAAATTTAAGATCTTTTTCCACTTCTGGCAATGCAATCATTCGAACATTGTGATTTGGCACATTTTGTACTTCTAAACTAACCATGTTTGCTGCTTCCGCAACAATTTCATTCAAATACGCTTCACGCTGCTCAGTTGGAGAGGATCGTTTAGATCTATTCCACGAGTTCTCTGCTATAAATTTGAAAAAATCTTCTGACCGAAATGTGCGAAATATGTTTAGATAATTAAAAACTGTTGATTCTAATTTCACGTTGAGACTCTGTTTCAAATAAACTTTCAAGGCATTGTCAGGAATCCATAGCAAAATTTTTACAAATAAATCACAGGCATTTATCATTGTATCAAAATGATTGCGCTGCATGATAGATCGCAAAAATGCCATTTTATTATAAGTAAATTTCCGAGCTTCAGACATCAAATAGTTTAATCCGAATAACCGTTTGGAAGAATCCCATGTCTTGTCAAGAAATGTAGTGACGGCCTTCAAAATTTCCATCTTTGCAACATTTGACCAAGGTCCTAAAAATATATTAACGGTCACTAATTGAACGAATGTACACCATGGAAGACATGCCTGCGTCCACAAATCAATAATCGTTTGATTAATAAATGTGTTTGGATCACAAAATAGCGCAGCTCCCGTCAGGGATATCGCTGTTCCGCCACACACAATTCCAAAATATTTTGTAGCATTAGGATTATTAGAACCAATTGCTCCAAACAGACCTGATAAAAGTTGTTTCGTCTGTGCGATGTATTCTGCCCATTCCTTCGTATTGTTAGCATCTTGGTTTTGAACACCCGTATATGTGGTTGCGAATTCAGATGATAAGATTTCAAACACCTCTCGTCCTGTTTTTTTCTGATCATAGAGTTCTTTGCGTCGTTTTCCTATAGGGCTTTTTTCATCGTCGTCATCTGCAGCTCTATATGGAGGCTTAATTGGAATAAAACTTGACACACTCACATCAATCACAATTTGAGACCCTGTGTGAGCAATCGTTGCTAAAAAATTAGCAAGCATGTCTATATATTCCGCACCACCAGGTTTTTGTACAGTTTTAGCAACCAGTGCTGCGCCGTCTGCTGTCTCACAAAGCATACCGACTCCTGACAACATCGATTTTGCATATGGCTTCATTGTTTCTGTTGTTGCTAGCAAATTGTATTTGCTATTAATTAAATTGTTAAGAGACGTCTTAACCAGTTCTGCCTTAAAAGAAGATGCGTCATCTGCATTAGAGAACTGAAATACAAAAGTGGTCGCACGAATCACAAAATTTAAACGTCGGAACACATCATTAAATTTGGCTGCGAGCGTACTAATAGTTGTCAAATTGCCGATCGCGTTATCCAAGGTAAATTGCATGGAGCTTATGCTTGCAATAGCCGTTTCAATTTCACCACCGGTTCCAGTGAGTGTTACGCCTGCTAGTGTATTCTGCAGAATAAGACCACGAATCATGGAAAGAGCATTGATCTCATTTTTATATTTTTCAAGCGTTTCGTTATTAAAATCATTCTTATCGAAATTCATAAAAGAATGTCCATTCGTAAACGTTGCGAACACCTTAACAAGCTCACCTATTTTTTCTGACTCTTTTAAAGTTTTAAACGCATTGTACAACAAGCCAATTTGATTTGGCATGAATGGTACAACTGTTTCTAAACAGCCCATAAAGGTGCTGATTGCACCTGGAGTTTGTATAAAACCTCCTGACATCATCATCTCGAAAAAAAAAGGAAGTCCCGTTTGCACTGCTGCGCCCACTGTTACAATTGTGCCTATTGTCATCACCGTGCCTATAAAAATCTTACGAATCAATATCTGCTGCTCCTTCATCATCTTTCGTTCAGAGATTTCTTGGGCTTCCATGATTTTTTTTACCTTGTAAACAATATTACGATGCTGCTCCATTGTCACTGGATCTGTTTCGTTATAGGATCGAATTGAAGCCGGAATTAAAACAGTTGACCGTGGCGGCGGTGGCGGAAGTGGCGCAGCCATCTGTAGGCCTCCCCTGGTTAACTGTCCTCGATTCGTAGTGTGAATGATTCGATCATCAATCTTTGGCTTTTCCTTAGGAAGATCCTTTTGCTCTACAGTCAGTAACAACTTAATAGGATCAGATGTCCCAAACTTGGATCGCAATTTGGACTTAATATCATCAAACCGCTTACTATTAAATGGCGATGAAGCCATTTCGGAACCCGATATCGGGAACGAGGCGTGCGTTAATGCCATTGCTCTATTGTGAGATCATTTTATAATTATTGTACCGCGACGAATCTATTTAGTCTTTTTTGTGTTTAGTTCTGGATTTGTCGTTGTACCCCCAAAAAATGCTGTCAAACTGTTGATAATAGTCTTTGCGCTTGTGGAGGGGATATTTCCAGTTGGTGATGGCGCATCAAAATTTTGACTTGATGAATTGGATGCACCTTTCCTCATTCTTAACATTCTTAACTGTGTGTCTGATCCTGACGCCACAGCGTCAGTTCGTGTCTTCTCTACAATTGACGTATTTGATGTAGATTCACAATCGATTTCCGGCTCAGTGGTTGTAGATGACAATTTTTGAGTTGATGATGAAGTAGTGCAAGAAAACTTTTTTAGTTGTTCAGCATACACAGGATTTATTGTAGGTCTTTCTGATATTACAATACCATACATTTGGTCGATCTTTGAAACTGCGTTTGAAGAACTGGGCAGAGAACTGGATGAAGCACTGGACGAAGCACTAGAAGAACTGGACGAAGAACTGGACGAAGAACTGGACGAAGAACTGGACAAAGAACTAGAAGAACTGGACGAATCACTAGTTGGTAATCCAGGGGGTCCAGGGGGTCCAGGGGGTCCAGGGGGTCCAGGGGGTGGCCCAGAAGATAAATCTCCCAAATCATTCATTAATTCAAGAATCGACGCATCTAATTTCAAAATAGCTGCCTGCAGAGATTCATTCGCTTCTTTCAAATATGCTAGATATTGCTGTGGTGTCAACAACTTCGGGGATTCTTCTTCCTCAATGTCCCATCGTTTAAAAAGAGAATTATACTCTCTCGTCTCCACCTTAGGATCTACGTATATTGTCAAACCGAGCGCAGGCAAAACGTCTTGTCCAGTTATGGGTCCAGCTTCTTTTGTAATATCTGTTATGTCCATTAATTCAGGAGGAAGCTTTGTGTGAAGAGATTGACTTGTTTCAAAGGAGAGGGGTCCTTTTAGAGAATAGTCAATACGAAAGTCGGGATCCATCCGAAACATGGATGTATCATAAGCACGTTTTCGGCGTTGATAATTATTATCAATTGCCTGACGCTTGGTGTATGACAAATCTTTATATAAATAAAAGGGCATTGTTTGCACTTGTGCTTCAATCATAGTTTCCTCATACAAACAGTTTGTATGGAGAAATGGTTCCATTTACTTACCACTCTTTTTTAATTTTTTCAAAAAAAGCGTGGCTTCTGCTTCATTCATTTTACGGCATTTCGATTTGTGAAACGAATGGTTTAATACTTCGTCTACAAGAGCTAGTGCTGTGATTTGGCCTCTGACTTCGCCTCTGACTTTGTCTCTGGCTGCCTTTCTCTCTATCAAGGATTGTTCGTGTGCTGCTTTGAGATCATATACATATTCCAAGAAATCGCATAACCGACTTTGATACGCAATCTCCACATAGATTTTATCCATATCTGTTTCTAATTCCATTTCGTTAACAGCAAATGTTCTTTGCTTGAAAGGCACTTCAAGTTCAGGACTCTCGGGATTCACTCCTGCAAGAGCTATGACAAAGTTCCTTTCTTTTTGCGCATAGCTTAGATCTAGTTTCAAATCTACAGGAGGGACTTCGTAAGCACGTTCTTTGCTTTCATAGATTAGTGACAATTTCTTGGGTTGTGTAGGATCTGACATCTACCATGTTCTTTGTTTTTTAATAGACCGTGGTTCCGCGTCATTTACTTTTTCTTCCAAGGACGGTTAATTAAAAAGTTTGCTCGATCATTCGCATACTGATCTAACCAGCCTCCATTGGTAAAGTTATATGTAGAGCTGAATTTTGAGAGACCTGAATAAAGCAGAGAAGGATTCAGTGAAAAATTTACAAGTTGCGAGGAGTCAACCTTTGGATTTGTATATTTATGACATTTTACTTCAGATGTCGTATTCATAGGAGCGAGTATGTCTGTTTGGAGGGTGTGCCCGTCTTTATCACGATAGCCGCTTTTATAAATCTTCTGTAAAATTTCAATAGGCGTGTCCCTTACTTGTAAATTTTCCACCGTCGCCACTCCTTTTCGCACAAGGTTAAATAAGGCAATCAAGTTAGGATTTGCTGCATCTGATGTTGAAAACGCATCCCGAAACATTGTAAAAGCATTATATGCGAATGCTGGAGCCCAATGAATCCCAGTTCCCAATTTGCTTGTATCCACCTTGTAGCAATCAAAGCCACCAGTGCCCTTGGCAAACACTGCATCTGCATGTGATAGTAAAAAATATCCAGGAGTCACAGTCATAGTTGCCAAGACATTTAGAAACTTGTTTATGGTTTCATCTGTTGGATTGCCTCCTATTTGTTTTGTCGCACACCATCGCGTAAATGAACTTATAAATCCACCTAACAATCCTCCCATTCCTGTGATTCCCACAGCTCCTGCTGCCAATGTAAGAGCCGGCAGTGTACCAGTATAGGTAGCCACTGTCGTTAGTCCCAAATACGGTGCCAATACAGGAAAAGCTGTTACAAGAAGAATGGATGCTGCTGCAACTCCTCCTATAATTGCACCCCATTTTGTTCCATTAAAATCCTTCTCTAAAAATTCAGGTAGATACTTCTGTATGTTCCCCATGATAAGTAAAGCGGAACCACTGTAACCCCATCCCGAACGAGATGCGTGCAGAAACCAAGGGTTGCTAAAATCGATCTTACTGCGAACAAACATTTGAAAACTGCGTGTCACAATGGGTGGCACTTCTACTCGGTCATTTATAGTTGAGTTGCCACCAAGAGTCTCAGTGTTAGTATATAGTGTATTTAACATTGCGAGCCATGAAACAGTTGAGGTGCTGAGGTCTGTTATAGCAGTTTTGGGAGTGGTATCAACACCGTCAGCCAACTGGATCTTTGTTGCGAACATTCCAGCAAGTTGTTGTATTTTGGCTCGAGCTTTACTTTCTTCTGTTTGTCCAGCAGCTGCTGTGGCTACATTATTTCCAAAAAAACGATTTATTCTTTCTAAAAACATTTCTGCACCCTTGTTTCGGCGATATGCATACACATCACTCCTTTCATATGTGAGCGGTAGATTAGGGGGATTAGTGGCACTCGAACTACCAGAGGCACTCGAGCTACTAGAGGCACTCGAACTGCCAGAGGCACCGACGTAGGGGTTCCTTTGCCTTATTCCAGATGGTGGTGATGGTGTCCCTCCTTGAGTTATTGCAGCAGTAGCGCTATTTATTGTCGATAATTCAACTCTATATTCCTCTACATCTTTTGTTAACATTCGTGTTTGCTCATGTAACATGTTGAATTTGGCCATATCTTCTAATGAAGTTTTATTGCGTAATTCAGTCAATAGACCCTCATTGAAAGCAATTCGTTCATTAAATACATCAATCGTGGCGTTAAGTCTATCGACAATCTCTGCCTTTTTGTCGGCGGTCATCGTCTCAGATGGTGCTGTTAACCCAAACTGCGCATCAAAAGTCATTCCACCAGGAGTTTTTTCAAGTTCTTTCAAATAATCAATTACATCCTTTGTCGCTGCCCATATCTCAAATAACAAAACATTAGGAGGCAATGAATTTCCTTCATCGTCCGGTGCAGATGTCACATTTGTCACAATTCTTGAAATCACATCTATGGATGTCTTTCCTGTGGCTAGTTTGTATTGCGCCAATGTTGAATAGTTTGTGACTTCCTCTGGAATAAAAAAATCCTTAATCGCCGGATCTTGAAACAACCCTGCAATTTCGTTTCCAATCACAAATTTTGTATTTATATACTTGATGCCTTCAAACGCAAATCTTGTTACAAATCCTTTCTTGTCATCAGGTACACTCATGGACTCAATATCATCAACATTCACCATTGAGTCTTTGTCATTTGTGAGATACAACGAAGTGAGTGATTTGCTTAAATCCCCTCTGATAAGAACTGACTCAATCTTCGCTTGAATATCCTTATTTATAGTTTGAAGAACCGAATTATTTTTCAACACGCTCGCAGCACTCACATAATACTTAGCAAGTTCTTGTTTGTCAGCTTCGTCAGGTGAGCCACATAAAAAGCTTTGTTCTGTTGGAGTTAGCGGTGTTTCTAGCACCCTAGGTGACGTTGAAGCAACAGAGGCCGTTGATGAAGTTCTGGATGCCGAGCTACTGGGGGCCGCGCTACTGTATGCCGTTGATGAGCTACTGGAGGCCGTTGATGAAGAGGACGACCCCATTAAAGGGTTTTGAGTTGGTCTTTGAAACCCACTTAGCAGAGATTTTGTCCCTGAAGCAGCCAGCAGAGGCAATGAATAATTAATATAGGTGCCCAATTCTGCAACCTGTTCACCATTTTTCTGTCCAACATACGCCATAACATTTGTAATGTCACTGTTACTATATTTTTGAACCTGCATTAAAAGCGCGACTTCCTCCAATACAGGTGCTGTTAGGAAATGATGTTTGAAAAGTTTATAAGGTGAGAACTCTTCAAGTCGTCGCACGTTCACTTTTGTATCTTCAAGCATAAACCAAGAGGATATCTTGGAGGGATCCAAATCACTAATGTCTTTACTATCATCCAGATTAATTATAATTTTGTATCGTTCTTTTGCACCACCTACTTGAACTTCATAATCATCTGCTGGAGTCAAGAATTCATTATAGACATTCGTTCGACGTCTCTTAAATGTCTTAAATCGTTTTGAACCTCCACGCTGGCTTCGTCTTGAACTTCGTCTAGTTGTATTATTTTTACGTGCAGTTGCTGCTGTTGATGCAGTTAATTCTGTTGCTGCTTTTGCTACCACCGGTGGAGGCGATGCCAGGTTTATCACGCCGGCTAGTATTTTCGTAGTGCCATTGACTGTTTCTTTTTGTAAAGGTACATCTGATAAGTTAAATTTATATTTGAATAATCTATGATTTGTTCCTATAACACAAACTGTAATGTGCCAATGATTCTCAGTTGTTTCTTCACCAGTTACATTGATTCCTGAATTCTCCAATGGAACAACATTCTCAGGAAGTGAAATCTCAATTCGTGGTGGACCGTTGTCTTTTATCAACTGTATATCACTTGATGTAATTGTTGAACCACAATAAGCGTCCATATCTCGCGTAGCTTTGAACACACTTTGCTTAATATCTTTTGCGCAATAACACCCCACATTAGTGGATTTAATCTTTATTAAATTTTTATACTCAAGTTGTAACAATTCTTGATTATCTTCGGAATTCGATAAACCTACATAAATTTGATTGTTAAAACGACGCAAAATGGCAGCATCTAAGTTCCACGGATAATTTGTCGCAGCCACAACTGTTACATTTTTGAAACTTTGAACACCATCCATCATCTGCAGAAGTGTGTTAACACTGTTTGCAACCAAACCAGTCTGGTCCTCCGAACGATCTCCTCCCACACCATCGAATTCATCAATGAAGATTACACTAATGTATTTTTTAGCCTTTCTAACATCACCGCCTGCTTCTTTTAAACTTTCTTCCATTCTTACACACGCATTTCGAGAAGCGCAAGTGAAATATTTCACAATCTTTTTCTCAGTCTCGCCTACGTACTTTCCCTTCAAATCCGCCGCCGTGGGTGCATAATACAAAATCCCCACACCTTTATCAATCGTCTGGAGCGCATTAATCATTCCCTTTACAAAATATGTCTTACCTGTTCCTGGTGGACCATATAACAAAACACCTTTTCCCAACGCAGGAAACACGTTCGGAAACAACAATGGCTTTATAAAGGATGTGATTGCCATACGTTTTTGTTCAGCCATGCCTACCACGTCATCAAATGATTTATCTGCTTTGTCTTCTGCAATATCACAAATAGACTTCCAATCCTCGCCTTCCTCTGTTTTACCCCCCGCTGGGTTCTTCATAAGCTCCTTGGTCTTTTCCGTCAAGACTTCAATATATCCTAGCAATTGTTGTTCCAGAACACCAACCTTACCCAGACTTACCGCCACATCTGCATCCATTAGACGTGATTGTAAATTTACAACTTTCATATGAACATAGACTTCAGCCATGCTGTAACTTGTTAAGGCCCCAATGGCATTTCCAGTCGCCTGATAATATAATCCATTTTTAAGAAGTGCGCATAGTTCATCATAACCAGGATCACCACTAAACGGCGAAATATCAAACCGACCTTCAAGATCGCACGTCCGGGCTGCCGCTACTGAAGCAGTTCTCGAACTTGAACTCGAACTGGACATGTCAAACTTCTACTATTTCCCCTCAAATATAATTTCCAGAAAAACGTACTCGTACCACGAATATTTTTTTGGAAATCCAACCTCCTTACATAATCGTACACCATGATGAAGATTCCTCTTTCTTTGGCTTCTCAATTACTACAAACGCACGAGGTGATTCACTTGGTCCAGGATAAAACGCCGAACCCTCGGGGAATCCTCGATAATTCGGAGAAGGGCTGCGTCGAGGTCTCTCCACCAAGGTAATTCCTGTGGGCACAACAGTGCCTATTGCTCTTATTGTTGTTTCAAGACCATTGCTTATTGGGATTGCAGTGAGATGGGGTGGAATAACTTGCGCACGACGCGTATGTTTTCTGTTTGAGGGAGACACACTTCGTCGTTTTTCAGTCGTTTTTTTCTTAGGAGGCATTCTACCAACATCTTTGATTATTTGCACAGAGTTGACAGATCCTTATCCTCAAACGTCGGGATTCGAGTCCGTTCAATGTCTGCCGTTTCCTCCTTCGTAAATTTAAGATCTAAACCAAACCCCTTTGGAATATCCTCCAACATGTACGGCAAGTTATTGTTTCCCGTCACCTTGAGTCCACCCATGATGTAATAAAACATCTTGCTCTTCGTAAAGTCCACCAGTGCCTTCGAAGGGTTGGTTATTAACACCGGGACCTGCGTGGCACCATACTGGCCCGTTTTATCGTAAAACACATAAGGCACACCAAGACCATTTAATATCAGTTTTGGCGTGTTCTGATGTGTATGCTTTCGTGTCCGTCGAATTACCTTACGACCTCCCTCCACAATCAAATGCAACATCTTGTGCGATCCTTGATTGAGTCCACTCGCCTTACAATCCACCGTGGAGGCCTCAGCACTTCGTCGACCCGTAATACCCGCCGATCCTCGCTCCCTTAACTTCTCAAACACCGAATGTCCGTAATTCGGAATGTGTTTTGTAAGATCCAAATGTACCGACACAATGTGCCCACGTTCATCCGTAATCTTCGTCAATCCCTTGTACCCTTTGTCATACAGAAACATGTCTACACGGGCTTGAATGCGGAACAGTCGATGGGTTTCATTCGGATCCAACATCTGAATCGCGCGGAATCCAGGGGCTTGGAACAAGCGGTTCATAGTGGATCCCGCTTCTCTGTAGTTCGGAGGGCAGACAAACAGAAGCTGGCCTCTTGGTGTAAGACGATGCAACGCTGCTTCCGTAAATCGCACGTGAAGTCGTTTCTCTCCTACACGTTTGATGCCCCCTTGATTGTACGGTGGATTCCCCACAATGATGTCGTACTTCGTGTCCTTATCGGTTTCCAAAAAATTCGCTTCTTTCACTAAGGGTTTCAGAACGCCCATCTTTCTAATTTGTGCCGTAAGACTCTGTGTGTGTTCTGAATTAATGTCGTAACAGGTGAGCATCTTTGTAAAAATATGGTTCAAACGGCTTTGCTTGTTTGGAATGGCTGTCTGCAGTCCCAACAGTAATCCCTCATATCCCTTGCCGCCGACGAGCAGTTTGAGCGGGAATTGGCCGAGACCGCACGCAGGATCACACCAGGTTAGATCAGGATTTCGCCATACGGACGACGGAAGCATCGCCAACATCCGGTCAATAATACTAACGGGTGTAAAGACTTCACCCTTGTCGGATTTTTCGGTTACACGAATCGCCGACTTACTACTCAAATACGCGTCCACCAACTCCTGTGATAGGAGCGGTGTCTGTTTGCGGGTCTTAGCACCCATCCTACCATGGGTTGAAAAATTGAAACTTGTGGTTGTCCAGGACAAACAGCCCCCTTCTTACAAAATGCCGATTGTTACACGATCTATGACTCGATATCTTACAGAGCGCAATGAGGCCTTGAACATTGCTCTCAAATATGCTGAAAACAGCAACGAGGCCGTAGAGCCTAGGATGAAGGATGTGTGGTGTATCCGCTTTATGGCCTTTGTTCTCGTAAACAAGCACATACATCAATTGCTACAAACAAACCGAGTCTTCTACGATTCTGTCGCAGAGAATGTCAGGGATACGATGAAGATGGCTAATTGCGGACTTCTACTCTACCAATACTGTTACGCTGTGAAGCAACTCCTGTCACAAGTTCAATACTACTAAAATAAAAAAAAAGACTACTAAAACAAAAAAAACTAGAAAAATTGTAGTCTTTTTTTTGTATTCTGTATTTTGTTTTGTATAATTATAGGTTTATACCATTAGATCCCTCCCATAATTTCTATTCGCAGGCGCATAGCCTTGCAACTAAAGGCTAGTCTCCTAGTACACTGCGGGTGACTACTAAATTCTGCGCATTTCTCGTAGAGTACACGCCTAAACAGCATATCCGTTTGTATCAGTTTGATCATATGCTTACTTTCTTTCACAAAGTCTAGTATTTCCTGAAGTACCTTGACTCTATCAGTCGGTTCAGTGAAACTAGCAACTTTAGCATAGAGTGACCGCATATGGTCGTAGTGGACCTTTTGCTCGGCTTCGTAGCGAAGTTTAGCAGTAACGGATCTAGTAAGAGCTGGCATGCCGTAGGTATAGTTAGTAAGATTAGTAACAGTAGTAAGATTAGTAACAGTCGTAAGATTGTAAGATTAATAACAGTCGTAAGTAGATCAGACTCCTGCTCACTGTGCTCGTACGACTTCAATTTTTCCCGGAAAGTGCTATGCGCTCCCTATGCAAAAACAAAAAAAAATGTGTTTTTTGTTGTTTTTGTGATTATTTTCTTATTATTGTAGTTTTATTAGCCTACTGTGCTACTCCCAGCACTACTATTTGCGGCAGGCAGTGGGTCCTCCCCCTCCTCCGTACCCTCTAATTCCAAGCACCTGTCCAGTATACCCACCATAGTCTCGTAGTCAATAGCACTTTCCGTTAGTAGTTTGTGGTGGACCTCTATGGCCTCTAGTCTTTTCCTACCGTGGGCCCCTGCTATCTTGCGGTCTATATTGAGCTCAGCATCGTCTGCTAGTACAAAGTGGTGGACCTCTACTTGCTCGGTCTGGCCCATTCTATACGCCCGTGCTATAGCCTGGTCTATAATCGCAGGATTCCAGTGACTCGTCAGCATTAGGATGCGGGAGCAGTGCTGTAGGTTGAGACCGCATCCACCCGCTACTATCTGTACTAGAATCACAGTAGGCTCGCCCGCTTCTACTGCTGCCTTAGACTCCTCAATAGTATCTATCCTACCTGCTTCCGTCATACCTCCCCTAATCTGCCAGGTACTGTAGCCCAGAGACTTCAGGATCCTGTCCGCGTACTCCATCTCGTCTATGAAGGTAGTGAAGACTATAGAGGGAGTACGCTCTGAAGTAGCCATATAGGACTGAAATGCGGTCATCTTACTAGCAGTCCCAGTCCACTTAGGTCGCTTGTAGGAACCCTTGTACTTGCGATTCATAGCGTCGATATAGATAGCGGGGTGGGCTATAAACTGGCGAATACGCAGGTAGAGCTCTAGTATAATCCACTGCTCTTTTTCCGCCTCTATAGCAGCCTCTAGTCTCCGTACTAACGCCCCAAACAGAGTAGCCTCCTCAGACTCCTCAGGCATAGTCACTGGGTGCACTATGTGAGTAGGGGGGTGCGCAGGCATAGTAGGGACAGCCTCCTTTACATCCTCTACAATCCTACGAATCATTACTATAGAAGCAGGCTTGACTAGACTATCCTTGCCTACAGGGACCTTGTTCCCTAGGAATCTCATTAGATTTATAAAGTCCTGTTTCTTATTGTGTATAGGCGTACCAGTAAGGATCCAGCGCCTAGGAGCTACTAGTTCTGACAGTACTCTGAAGCGTCTAGTCTTGGGTCCATTCTTGAATACGTGTCCCTCGTCGCAAATTAGTCGGTCAAAAGCAGTATCTTGTAGTGTATATATATTGTTTATAGCACGATCATAGGTGCTCAGCGTAACCGTGAAGTCCCTACTACCCCCTACTGTCTCAGTCTTGCCTGCTACTAAGATAGTATGTGGTATGCTACTCTCTAGTAGGCACTTGGCCCACTGGTGCTGGAGGGCAGGCGGTACTAGAATCAGAGTATTGGGCACAGGGTTGTTGAGTAAGAGACCTATTGTGATATAGGTCTTTCCTAGACCCATTTCGTCGGCTTCTATACCCCCTCGAAAGTAGAGTGCACTAGGTACTTCGCGACCTATCATCCACTCTATAGCTTCAGACTGATGCGGGTGGTAGGCGAAACCGCTGAAAG
>Ga0304730_1002234_pt1 | contig 13953 bp, 10 predicted proteins | sample M_130628_MF_Meta_FD_190474 | JGI IMG/M metagenome (GOLD analysis project Ga0304730, IMG submission 190474) | Freshwater microbial communities from Lake Montjoie, Canada to study carbon cycling - M_130628_MF_MetaG (v2) (version 2) | ecosystem: Environmental > Aquatic > Freshwater > Lake | place...
ATCCAGTAATTGCAGAAAGTCTTTTAACGGAATTCAGTAATTATGGTAATAAAATAGTAGATCTATTGAGCCCTGGAAAAAAAATATATTCTAGCTTACCCAATCAACAGTATGGCTTTTTAGATGGTACTAGTATGTCTGCACCTATCTTAAGTCATATTGCAGCATTGGTTCGTGCTTATTTTCCAAAACTGAGTGCGACCGAAGTTAAAGCAATACTATTACAAAGTATTTGGAAACCAACTGACCCATCCATCAAATTGAACGAACTAAGCGCAGAAGACGGAATCATCAATGCTGCATTAAGTATTCAAAATGCACAACAATATCAAAGAAATAAAAAATAACACCAATACATGTCTAGACCAAGCACCACAGAGTACGCATCATTTTTTCAAACCTATATCAATTATACAAGTGGAAAAGATTATGAGATTCTAGTAAAACAATACCATGACAGACTTGTAGATTCATGGAACGCTATTCCACCTGAAAAAATCAAGTACGCCTATGGCCCAGAAAAATGGACAATACAGCAAATGTTCCAACATGTAATAGATACAGAAAGAATTTTTGCGTATCGTGCCCTAGCCATTGCAAGACAGGATAAAATAGCCTTACCAGGTTTTGACGAAAATAGCTACGCGGCCAATGGAGATGCAAGCCACCGTAATTGGAAGGATATGTTAATTGAATGGAGAACTGTAAGACAAGCTACTAATTTATTATTTGCTTCATTTACACCTGAACAAATGAAAACAAAAGGCAATTGCAACGGGCACGATGTGACTGTGAATGCATTAGGGTTCATCCTCTTTGGTCATGCCCTACACCACTTACATGTTTTGAAAGAGCGTTACGATGTATAATTGAAATTGAGTTACACTTTGTATAACTCAATTAAAGAATTCAAAAAAATTCGTATAAAAAAAGAACCCCTAAATAAAATTAGGGGTTCTTTTTTGCCTTTCGGCCATACTCATTTTTTGAAGGGGAGATAAACCTTAAATATGAATGAGTCCCACATCGTGCGACTTAAATTCTATTATCAAATTACTTGCTAGCGTAGATATGTACAGCTAATTGAACTTGCGTATCAATTGCACCCACTCCGTAATTGATTCCAAATAAAGTTCTGTCAATTGGGAAGAATGCTTCAGCAAAGAAACCTTTCTCGTCTGCATTTCTGATGATTGCTTCAAAACTGATTTCTTTAGCAATGCCTTTGATAGTTACTGATCCGGTTAAAGTTGCTTTATCAGCAGTGGTATACTTTACTGCAGTTATATTAAAAGTAGCTTCCCCAAACTTAGCTACATCAAAAAAGTCAGCAGAAGATAAATGCCCCGCTAATTTGTCACCAGCAGGATCGGTTACTTTCATACCAGCCACATCTATCACAAATGATCCGCCAACCAACTTTTTGTCTTCAATTTTAACTGTACCTGACTTAACTGGGATAATGCCAGTATGGAAATCGCTCTTTTTTGAACCTGTGAAATCTACTCTACTCTTTTGGGCTGTCACTGTGAAAGTTTCAGCTTGTTTAGTACTAGTTGGATTGTTAAAAGAGAACAATACCACTGTGGCCAATGCGAAAACAGAACTAAGAATGATTTTTTTCATATTTGTTGTTTTAAATTTTTAAAATTTGCTTGAAGCATAAAATTAACAAAATTGGGCTCTTATTGTTTGATTTGATCTTAAAATAGAAACAATCTTTTGTTTATTCTATTGATAATAATATCCCAAAGTTATAAAACAATGTTTAAACAACGAAATAAATGTTTACAGCTATTTTTCAATCTATTTTCTCCTCATAATCTGCGTTTTATGAATTATCTTTGCCAAAATTTCAGATTATGAACCTGCATGAATATCAAGCAAAAGAATTGCTTAAAAAGTACAATGTTCCTGTTCAAGAAGGTGTAGCCGTTGAAAATGTAAAAGATGCAGTCGATGCCTACCAAAAAATTGTAACAGACACCAATAACAAATTTGCTGTTGTGAAAGCTCAAATTCACGCAGGTGGTCGTGGTAAGGGCAAAATCAATGGATCAGAACAAAGAGGTGTAGCTGTTGGTAAATCAGCAGAAGACATCGAAAACTTTGCAAAAAATATACTTGGTGGCACATTGGTGACCATTCAAACTGGCCCTGCTGGAAAAGTAGTAAGCAAAATTTTAGTTGCTCAAGACGTGTATTATGAAGGTCCTCAACCAACTAAAGAATTATACTTGTCTATCTTATTAGATCGTGCTAAAGGCATGAATGTAGTGATGTATAGCACCGAAGGTGGCATGGATATCGAAGAAGTAGCCCACAATACCCCAGAAAAAATATTCAAAGAATGGGTACATCCTGGTGGTGGCTTACAAGGTTTCCAAGCAAGAAAAATTGCTTTTAACTTAGGTTTAAGTGGAGATGCATTTAAAAGCTGCGTAAAATTTGTCACAAATTTATACAATGCATACGTTGGTTTAGACTGTGGTATGTTAGAGATTAACCCTCTTTTCAAAACTGCAGATGACAAAATCATTGCAGTAGATTGTAAAATGAATATTGATGATAGCGCATTAATGCGTCATCCAGATTTATTAGCTATGAGAGATGTATCAGAAGAAGATCCTACAGAAGTAGAAGCAGGTGAATTCAATTTAAACTTTGTAAAGTTAGACGGTAACGTGGGTTGTATGGTCAACGGAGCTGGTTTAGCAATGGCAACGATGGATATGATTAAGTTAAGTGGTGGCGAGCCAGCTAATTTCTTAGACGTAGGAGGTTCTGCCAATGCACAAACCGTTGAAGCTGGATTCAGAATTATCATGAAAGATCCAAATGTAAAAGCGATTTTAATTAATATATTCGGTGGTATCGTTCGTTGTGATCGTGTTGCTGCTGGTGTGATTGAAGCATTCAACAAATTAGGCAATATCGACATTCCAATCATTGTACGTTTACAAGGTACCAATGCGGTTGAAGCAAAAAAATTAATAGACGAAAGTGGATTGAAAGTTCAATCTGCTATCTTATTGAGTGAAGCGGCAGATTTGGTGAAGCAAGCTGTAGCCTAGTTTTTATAAGCATTTTTTTAAAATAAAACGCTTATAAAAACACTCTACTAATTTTTTTATAATGCCTCGATTTTCGAGGCATTATTTTTTAATTTAAGCCTAAATTATTTCTATAAAATCATGCATCACTAAACTACTTGTACTACCCTTACCTCAGTTAATCCACTGAAAGAATACACATGTCCAGTCATCACTTCTACACATTCAATGCGTATACGGCGTTTTTTTATTTTTTTAAATCGCTTCCCCTTTTCTGTTTCAAATAAAGTACCATCTGGTAAATGTGCAACAAATGTCATCCCCTCTTTTTTAGCTTTATCATAACGCCTCAAAACCAGTAATAGTGCAGTTTCCCCATTGGCAGTTGCTGCAGGGTTGAGCACCGTTTTTTTAAGCGATTTTTTAATATCTATGGGAAATAAATCTAGTTGGATAAAGTCTGCTAGTAATAAACCATATAAGTATTTCCATTCTTTACCATGTGCATCGACCCTGTTTTTATATTGTTCATAACAAAGCAAATGACCCAATTCATGCAAAAGCGTGATTAAAAATTCATACTGATTTAAATTCCCATTCACCGAAATCTTATGGTTGGCACCCATCACAGGATGTCGATAATCCCCCAATACAGACTTCCTTGCTTTGGTGACTGTTAAGTGTACTTTGTATTGATGAATCAAGGCCAAAACAGGCTCAAAAGCCCCCTCTGGTAAATAAGCTTTTAGCGCGTGAAGTGGATGTTCAACTTTTGACAATTGATTTAATTTAAGCGTCTTTTTTTATTTTAGTCCACCCTAATTCGATCCATGTATACAAGAGATACAAAGCCATTGCAATGATTAAATTATAGTTGCCAATAGGTGCTTTTTTTTGGATAGCATACCATAATGCTGATCCGCCAAAAATAATAAACTTAATCATGGCACCAGTCATCACAGATCGAATCATCACATTGGGTTTACTGAGGTCTACTTGACTAATTCTTTTGAAATTAAAAAACGCTATCATAAATAAAATACCATTCACTATTAGGATAAACTTGCTATTAAGTGTAATCAAATTAGAGCTATTCTGTAGCAATAGCGATAAAGCAAGTACTGCAAAAAATAAGGCAAATACCGGAAGAAACTTTTTTTGAAAATAGATATTCATTTACTTTTTTGATTTAAGTTGGGTATCCTTAACAATTTTGAACAATGAAAATACAATAAATAAGGAGGGCAAAATCCATAAAAAAAGGGGCGCTACCCTTTCCATTTTTTGATCCATATATTTCCCTAAAAACATCAAAAGCGTTAAAATAATTGCCCATTGACTGGCAAGACCAGCAAACTTACCCCATTGTATTTGATCGATTTTATTATTCATCTACACACAATTAGTCTAATGAGGGTAAACTCTCAGGAAGTGTGAGAGGGATGGTATCTAATTGTTGTGGATTCCCTTCTGATAATACTTTTTTGATGCCTTCTATATATTGTTCTTTATAATGAACCGCTTGTTCTAAAGAATCAGTACGAATTTTAAGCAATTCTAATGCGGATCGGCTTTCCTTAGTCCCGTACCCTGGAATATAATATTTTAAGGGTGTAAATGCAATTAAAGCAATTGTTAATCCAACTAAAAACATAAAAGCAATACTGAATCCAACATACACTGATTTCCTAGATAATCTAAACGCAATGACCTCGTCATAGGTGTCGTCATTGGTCACTACCAATCGATAAGTACTGCTGCGTCTTTTAAAAGTATTGTTAATATCTAAGTTTGCCATAATCTTTATTCTGTATAAAGGTACAACCTTTGCTTTATTTAAACAGAATATGCCGTATTTTTAAGGTGTTTTTAAGCCTATGCAACAAGATCATATACATCCTCATTTTAAACGCATCATTTGCTTGTTTGCGATGGCCTTACTATTCCTAATTGGCAGTCCAATTTATGCCCAGGACACCACAAAATCTATCTTGGATGTTAATAATTCAAAAATTGTAAAAAAAACCAACCAATTCCTAGATACCACCCAAAAAAAGATCAATAACTTTATCAATAAAAAAATTGAAAGAGTAAGAGATAGCTTAAATAAAAAAACAAATAATCTTTTGGAAAAAACTGGCTTCATTGAAATAGAAAAGCCCCTTCCTTATGAACGACTTTTAGATAAGAAATATACCCTAGGGCGTCGCGCCTACCAAAATACTGTATCGCAGTTTAATTATTTATTTTACGCAACCATTACATTAGATGAAATCATCCAAAAAGCTAGGAATTTACATGAAGATGATTACACAGAATTACTCCCTTTCTATGATTATGATTTAAGCAACACAGCAAAAGAATCCATTGATTCAATCATTTATAGGTGCAATGCGAATATTGTTTTACATGATTTAAGAAGTAATTATGTAGATGATGCTTATTTGTTATTAGCAAAATCTTACTTGTTTCATAAAGATTTTGATACTGCTGCAAGTATCTTACAATTCATTAATTATTCATTTTATGAAAAAGCAGATGGCGCTGACCAAATCATTGGTAGCAATCTAAATAAATCTGGCAAATTCAGTATTGCCTCAGCAGAAAACAATCGTGCTTGGGAAAACAAAAATGTCAGAAATGAAAGCATGATTTGGCAAGCAAGAAACTATTTTGAAGCTGGTGAAATTAATGAAGGGATCAGTTTATTGCAATTATTGAAAACAGATGCAGGCTTCCCTAAACGCTTGTACCCCTTTTTATATGAACAATTGGCTTATGGCTATTACTTATCTGGCATGAATGATAGTGCAGCAAATTATCTTATCAAAGGTTTAGAAAATGCGCAAGATATACTCACAAAAGCAAGATGGTCATTTCTAATTGCGCAATTATATGAAAAAGAACAAAGAATCGACCAAGCTTATATTTGGTATAGAAAAGCTGGCGCAATTGTTTCCAATCCTATCATTGCAGTATATTCCAAAATATCTATGACAAGTATTGAAGCGAATCGAGGAGAAAAATCATGGGAAGATTTAGCCAACGCATTAGAACGTTTATTAAAGAAAGACAAATACAGTGCTTTTGCAGATATCGTCTATTATGAAATGGCGCAACTTGCGTTGCGTAATCAATCAATTTCAAAGGCAAATCAATGGCTGATTGCATCGATTCAAAAAAATGAAAAAAATAATAAACTAAAACAAAAAGCGCTCGTTCAATTAGGTGCTTTAAATTATAAAATCGATCGTTTTTCAATTGCAAAAATTGCTTACGATGAGTTAAGGGAGCTATTAAAATCCTACCCAAATTATGACCAAATCACTTTAAGAAAAAAATGGATAGCCAACATAGCAGACTTAGACGAATTAATAGCCAATGAAGATAGTTTGCAAATGATATATCATGCTCCAAAAAAGGATCAAGTTCAAATTGCAAAACAATGGCAAACAAGAACCAATTTAATCAAGTCCCAACAAAAAGATATATTGAATGACCCATTCAAGAATAAGGCATTATCTGTTCCTGTGAATTCAAATAATCAAAATATTAATACAGCAAAGCAAGAACCAAAATCAGACTTTTACTTTGACAATCCACAAAATGTAAGTTTGGGTATCGAGCAATACATGAATAAATGGGGTGATAGACCAAATGTGGACAACTGGCGTAGAAAAACAACCATTCAAGTAATAAGAACAAATTCTTTGAATACCAATGTAGATAGTATTCAAAGTAACAAATCATTGAATACGAATGAGGTTGAAATAAAAAATAGTGACACGATTAATATTCAATTGATTCAAAATGATATAGAATTATTACAATCAAAAAAAAGTTGGAATAAAAATAGCTTATCTATTGCAAAACTTTTTTTATACGAACTGGGTGATTTTGAAAAAGCATTACCAAGATACCAGACTGTCATTCAAAAAAATATTGATTCTAATGCCACCGAAAGCGCTCTACTCGATTTGGCAAGCCACTACTTGCATTTAGGAAAACCAACCATTTCTGATAGCCTGATACAACTCATTACAAGACAATTTCCTGAAGGGATTTATGTACAAAAAAAGAAAGCAAAAGAAAATCTTGACCGTATTGATAAAAATAGCTCAGAAGCCTATAAAACGGCTTATTTTCTAGCACAAATTGGAGATTGGGATCAATTTAGCGACCAAATGGAGGCTGCAGAAGCACTATTTAAGGGCACAAAGTGGAATACCCCTTATCAGTTTTTAAAAGTAAAAATGAATGCACAATTAGGTAAAGACAGCATAGCCATTGAATACTTAAATGATATTATTGCAAAAACTAAGAGTGAATCCATCAAGGCAAGGGCTAAAAATATTATCACTGAAATCAATAATAGAAAAATAACGGAAGCCTATCTTGCAGCATTAAAAATAGAAAAACCAAATAAATTGGTCAATGCCAAAGAAGAAGTACTTGAACAAGCTAAAATCCCTACAATTGTATTAAAGAATGATAGTAGTTTAAATAGCATCGGCAAAATAAATAATATGGCGCCAGTAAGTACTAAAAAAGACAGTGCTCAAACGCTAACTGTATCAAATCAAATTGTTTTCACCAATGATAGCTTAGAACAGCATTATATTGCTTTACAAACAATCAATGTTTCTGCTGCATTTGTAAAAGAAATTCAAAATGCTTTAAAAGATGTCAATGCAGAAGATTTCAGAAAACTAAACCTGGCAGTGACTTATGTTCAGTTTACAGATCAAAGTCATATCGTTTGGATTGGACCATTTACTAATGCATCTGATGGTCTAGCCTATATCAATAAAGTGAAGCCAAGATTAAGTACAGAAATTATTTCTTTCATTCCTAAAAAACAATACGATCTAACATTGATTGGAAAGTCAAATATCATTATGATTAATAATCAGGAGCAATTGGAACAATATAAGCGCGATAAGTCAAATTACAATTTTAAACCTTAAATGGTAAATAGTGAATTCAGAAAATAAAACAACAGCCAAAGAAATTAAAAAAGGGCCAAAAAATTGGGTAAGGCTATTTTGGAAATATTATCTAATTGCAGCAGGTGTCTTTTTACTATTTATACTCATGCTCAATTTTGGATGGATTGGGGATATGCCCGATCTAGATGATATTGAAAACCCCACAGCTTCTTTGGCGAGTCAGGTATATGCACAAGATGGTACGCCTATGGGTAAGTTTTATTTAGAAGATAGAATTAGTGTGAAGTACAGAGATATCAGCCCCTACTTATTGCAAGCACTAGTTGCTACAGAAGATAAAAGATTTTATGATCATTACGGTATTGACGGCGAAGGCTTATTGAGAGCAGTCGCTTTTCTGGGCAGTCAAGGTGGTGCTTCTACCATCACTATGCAGACTGCAAAAAACTTGTTTACGGATAACTGGGGCACAAAAAATAAACTTTTAAGAATCATTCAAAAAATTAAAGAAAGTATCATTGCCATTAAATTAGAACGCAATTTCACTAAGCAAGAAATCATCACATTATATTTAAATACAGTTCCGTTTAGTGAAAATTTATTTGGCGTAAGCAATGCCTCTAGATCTTTTTTCCAAAAAGAACCAGATCGTTTAACAATCGAAGAAGCAGCTTTATTAATTGGCATGATCAATGCCCCTACTAAATACAACCCCAATAGGAATCCTAAATTAGCCATTGAAAGAAGAAACTTGGTATTGAATAGAATGGCTGGTCAAAAATACATTACCGATGATCAAGCAGTTCAATTAAAAGCATTGCCATTGGTCACTAATTTTAAGAAGCTGGACGAGAACAATGGTCTAGGCCCCTACTTTAGAAGTTACCTGGGAGAGTATATGAAAAAATGGTGTAAGGAACATAAGAAAAACAATGGAGATGCTTATAACTTATATAGAGATGGTTTAAAAATTTATACCACCATTAACCCTCGCATGCAATTGTATGCAGAAGAAGCAGTTGCAAGGCATATGGCCTACTTACAAAAAGAATTTAATAAACAATCTAATATCAAAACAGGCGCTGTTTGGAAAGACTTTAATAACCAATTAGAATTAGCCGTTAAACAAACCGATCGTTGGAGGAATTTGAAACGTGAGGAGATGGAGGAAACTGATATCAGAAAAACATTTGATGAAGTTTTACCAATGCGTGTTTTTGCATGGAATAAAAATAGATTCATCGACACCATCATGACACCAATGGACTCATTAAAGTACCATAAGCAAATGCTACAAACAGGTTTCTTAGCGGTAGACCCTTTTACCGGTGAAGTCAAAGCATGGGTAGGTGGGATTGATTTTAAGACATTCAAATATGACCATGTCAATATCAATACCAGAAGACAAGTAGGTTCTACCATGAAGCCATTATTGTATTCTTTGGCTATTGAAAAATCTGGCTTTACACCATTTAGTATTGTTCAAGATCAACAACAAAATTTTGAAGGTTATGGCATGGTACCAAATACGTCAAAATCTTGTACCGGACAAGCTATGCCAATGGCGCAAGCTTTAGCAGAATCTAGAAACTGTGCCACTGCTTATATCATGAAGCAAATCAATGGAGATGGAAACGAAGCAGCAAAAGAACTGGTTGCCTATTTAAAAAAATCCAATATTCAAGCAGAGATTCCAGCCTATCCATCTATTGCATTAGGTGCTTGTGAAGTATCTTTATTTGAAATGGTACAAGCTTATACGATGTTCCCAGGCGGAGGTTACAATGCACAACCATTTTTTATCAATCGTATCGAAGACAAAAATGGCAATGTATTAGAAAGCTTCTCCCCACAAAGAAGAAAAGTGATTAGTGAATTAACTGCCTACTCTGTGGTGAGTATGATGGAGGGTGTGATTTCAAAAGGTACCGGTAGAAGTATGTATTCTTATGATATTGGAACGCAAGCTGTAGCAGGTAAAACAGGAACGACCAATGACAATAGTGATTTATGGTTTATGGGATACACACCACAAATACTTGCAGGTGCATGGGTGGGTGCAGATGACCGATACATTCGTTTTACAGATAATTATTTTGGACAAGGTGCACATGGCTCCTTACCTATTTGGGCCTATTTTATGAATAAGGTTGCAAATGATCCAGCATGTAATTTAGATAGAAACGCAAGCTTTGTGAAGCCAGATAATTTAAGTACCGATTTTAATGTCAATTTTGTAGGTAAGGATTCAAGTATTGATTTAACCTTGCCAGACGAAGATGGAGAAGGCATTGAAGCAGAATCAGATTACAGCTTAATTTCTAATAACGAACCAATGATTGAAGTTCCTGCTACAAATAATCCTACAGTCAATAAATCTACCTTGCCTAAAAAGCCAACAATAGAGCCTAAACAAGTGACTACACCTGCCAATAAACCAAAAGCAGTCATGCCAAAGAAACAAAAATAAATGAAGATGGAAATCTGGGATAAGAAATTGTAATAGATAAATTGAGTCGCTTATACTAGTGCATTACTTTTAGACTAATCTTTTTGCTTTAATGTGTATTGCAAAGTGAAATGATGGTAACTATTTTTTTGAAAAAAGCCTGTGCCATATTGAAATTGAATTCTTTTATAGGGAAATCCAAAGCCAGCACTTAAACCATTTAAACTATTGGCTTGATTGGGAAGGTTCAATTCGAATCTACGGGCAAAATGATATCCCAAATCTAATTCAAAGTTTTCTCCAATATAAAATTGTGACCCCAATACAAGGTGGTTAAATAGATTTTGAAGCGACCCAGGCTTTTTATACCCCTCCGCATTGTAAAAATCCATATCATAATAGTTGTCATTCCATACAGATAATCGCTCTGCTGTCACCGAAAATTGCAAGGGCGCATTTTCTAATTTTTTAGACCAGCCAAGTATTAAATTCAATGGCAATTCTTCCTTCACCTGAAAATATTTTAATTGCGTCCCCACATTTTGTAATAAAATACTCCATTGTGACAGCCCATAAGGTGATAGGTATCTTACACCCACATCCATTGCAATGCCATTGGATTTATATGGACCATAATTAGATTGTATGAATTTTATTTGTGTGCCAAAATGAAAATTGTCCCGATAGGTTTTTGCAATACCCACCTGAATTGCATATTCATTGGGATTGATGCTCCCATATTCATTACCTAATACATCTGTTTGTGTAATACTTCCATAGTCCATAAAGTGCACACCCCATCCTATCACCCAATCTGATTTTAATTTATTGGCCCCATTTAAATCATATTGTTGGATGCCCGCAAAATAGGGCTTCACGCTCAATTGCAATTCACCATCCAAATTGGTGGACAATAAAGCAGGTTGCATCATGGCTAAACCAAGGTCATTCCCAATTAAACTAATATTAAGCCCCCCTAAACTTGTTGCTTTAGCGGAATAAGGTAATTTTAAAAATTGGTAGACGGCATTCCCTGCTGTAGACTGAGCAAATAAGGCATTACCTCCTATGAACCAACTGCTATTTAAATAGCAGGCAATAAAAAACCCTAGCCTGTAGATGAATTGAATACCACGCATGTAACAAAGCTAGGGTTTGGAATTTAAAAATCAGTTAAACAAGGGCTAAATCTAGCACCTGTTGCATATTTTTCACATAATAGAACTTGACACCTTTAATAAATGCTTGGTCAATTTCATTCACATCTTTTTCGTTTTGCCAACAAAGAATAATTTCTTTCATACCGGCTCTTTTAGCAGCTAAGATTTTTTCTTTGATGCCACCAACTGGTAGAACCTGACCTCTCAATGTGATCTCTCCTGTCATAGCTAAAAATGGCTTCACCTTCCTTCCCGTATAGGCAGAACTTAAAGCAGTTAAAATAGTGATACCAGCACTAGGACCATCCTTAGGAACCGCACCTTCAGGCACGTGCATGTGCACAGACTTTGTGTTAAAAAGGGTTGGATCAACCCCGATTTTTTTTGCGTTAGCTTGTAAATAAGTCATGGCAGTTGTAGCACTTTCTTTCATCACATTACCCAAGTTTCCGGTTAATTTTAATTCCCCTTTGCCATCTGAAAGTAAAGTTTCAATAAATAAGATATCACCACCCACATAAGTCCAAGCTAAACCTACTGCTACACCTGGCATATTCACTGTTTTATAAATCTCATTGCTATACCTAGGCTGACCTAAAATTTTAAGTAGGTCTAATTTACTTACAGTTGGTTTGATTTTTATTTTATTTGCAATTTGTTTTGCTTGATAGCGCATGATCGAAGCCAATTGACGATCTAATTCACGCACACCACTTTCTCTTGTATAATCCTCAATCACTTTTTCCAATACATTATCTTGTATTTTGAAATTGTATTTCTCTAGACCGTGTAATGCTCTTTGCTTAGGGAACAAATGTCTTTTAGCAATTTCAACTTTTTCCTCAACGGCATAACCACTTAGATCAATGATTTCTAAACGATCTCTTAAAGCAGGCTGAATTTGACTGATATCATTTGCTGTTGCAATGAATAAAGTTTTACTTAAATCATATTCAGATTCTAAATAATTATCATAAAAACTATGATTTTGTTCAGGATCCAATACTTCTAGTAAAGCGGACGACGGGTCTCCTCTTTGATCTTTTCCTATTTTATCAATCTCATCCAGTATCATCACAGGGTTGGATGTTTTTACTTTACGAATGCTTTGAATGATTCTTCCAGGCATTGCACCAATATAGGTTTTACGATGCCCTCTAATTTCACTTTCATCATGGAGCCCACCTAAACTTACACGAGTATATTTTCTGCCAATGGCATGTGCAATGGACCTGCCTAAAGAAGTTTTTCCAATGCCTGGAGGGCCTAAGAAACAAAGAATAGGACTCTTCATATCTCCCTTTAATTTTAATACAGCTAAGTATTCTAAAATACGATTTTTGATTCTACCCATGCCATAATGATCATCATCTAAGACTTTCTTGGCGTGCTTCAAATCATAATTATCATCTGTATATTCATCCCAAGGAAGGTCTAATAATAAATCAAGGTGATTGTATACCACAGAATAATCTGGTGTACTTGGATGCATACGCTCCAATTTTTCTAACCCATTTTGAAATAATTTTTTTGCAGCATCAGGCCATTTTTTATGTTCTGCCTTCTTTTTCATTTCAGCCACTTCGCGTTCGTTAGGATCACCCCCTAACTCATCCTTGATACTCTTAAGTTGTTGCTGTAAAAAATAATCTCTTTGTTGTTTGTCTATTTCTGTTCTGGTCTTATTGGCTACTTTATTCTTTAGCTCTACAAACTGTAATTCTTTTTGTAGGAATTCAACTAATTTTTCGGCTTTCTCCTTCACGCCATTGGTTTCTAGTAAGCCTTGTTTTTCTTGTAAATCAATATTGAGGTTGCTTCCAACAAAATTGAGCAAGAAAATTGGGCTTTCAATATTTTTTAAAATCATGGTTGCCTCGGAAGGAAAGTTAGGAGACAAATGAATGATCTTTCCAGCTAGATCTTTTGTGGTAGACAATAAAGCTTCAAAATGGCTATCGTCTTTTTTAACAGGTACATCCTCAATTAACTTTACTTTCCCTTTGAAAAAAGGATCTTCCTCTACCATCTCCAATAACTCAAAACGTTTTTTACCTTGAATGATAATGGTTGTGCCCCCGTCTTGCATCTTGATCATTTTAATGATCTTTGCCACGGTACCTATCGCACATAAATCTGCCGGATTGGGATCTTCTACATTCCCGTCTTTTTGCGCCAATACCCCTACTAATTTATCTTTAGCATAAGCTGCTTTAACTGCTTGAATGCTCTTATCTCTTCCTACTGTAATAGGAATGACTACCCCAGGAAACAATACGGTGTTCCTTAAAGGTAGGATTGGGATCATTTCTTCTATCACAAGTGCAGGTTCATTTTCCATA
>Ga0304730_1002237_pt1 | contig 13947 bp, 11 predicted proteins | sample M_130628_MF_Meta_FD_190474 | JGI IMG/M metagenome (GOLD analysis project Ga0304730, IMG submission 190474) | Freshwater microbial communities from Lake Montjoie, Canada to study carbon cycling - M_130628_MF_MetaG (v2) (version 2) | ecosystem: Environmental > Aquatic > Freshwater > Lake | place...
CATCCTCTTCACCAAAAGCTTCATCACCTTGATCCGGGCATACCACTTGTAATTTCCCTCAATCAAATTCCAGGAAGCGAATCGGGAGTTCGTCCTGACAAACATCTCCTCCGCCGCCAGAATATGCTCATTCCATTTTCTGCGGTTTCTCCAATCTTCCTCACTGATCTTCCAATGCTTGTAGGGATCCGCCGCTCGCCTCTCAAAACGGCGCAACTGCTCGGACTTCGTGATGTGCACAAAAAACTTCATCAAAATCGCTCCTCCGTCCACCAGCGTTCTCTCAAAATCCAAAATTTCACGATACCCCCTCTTCCACTCCTCCTTCTTCGCAAAACTTTCCACCCGCTCCACCAATACCCGCCCATACCAGCTTCGGTCGAAGATCGCCGTCTGCCCCGTCGCCGGAATCTTATTCCAAAATCGCCACAGATAATGGTGCGCTTTTTCCTCCTCCGTTGGCTTTACCACCGACCACACTCTCACCAACCGTGGATCCAATCGTTCCGTCAACCTTTTGATCACGCCACCTTTTCCCGCCGCATCGGGCCCCTCGAAAACTAAGATCAGGCTCTTCGTGCTGTCCTGCAATAACCTTTGCGCATGCAACAGCTTGAGTTGAAGACCCCGCAACTTCTCCCGATATTCCGACTTCTCCTCAATCTGCTTGTCCAAATCTAGATGGTCTAACCGAGTTCTCACCTACTCTGCCTACCCAATTCTACGGAAACTGCCAGCCTCAACCGAAGAATTGCACATCGCTTTTGAGCAAAATTTTGGCACTGTTTCCCTTATGCTTTTGCACGAATTTACGGAACCTGCCCCTTGGCTCGACGCCATGGTTGCAGGTTGGGAAGCCCTGGGCGGTCCTGCCCTCCAAGCCCGTGGCACCTTCCACGTTTCCCTATCTGGAGGTTCCACTCCGAAAGCCCTCTATCAACGGCTCGCCAGCCTCAAATGGCCTTGGTCTGCCACCCGCCTCTACCTAGGCGACGAACGGTGGGTCACCCCGGATCATAAAGACAGCAACTACCGTATGGTACACGATGCCTTCCAAGGCACAGGAGTTCATATCGAACGCGTCCATAGCGAAATCGGCACTGCCGAAATCGGTGCTCGCGCCTACGAAAAACAGATCCGCAACGACCTGGGCAATCCACCCCGCTTCGATCTCATCCTTCTCGGAATCGGTGACGACGGTCACACCTCCTCTCTCTTCCCCGAAACCGCTGCTCTCAAAGAAGAAAAACTCCTGATCGCACCCAACTTCGTTCCCAAACTCGGCGTCTGGCGCGTTACCTCAACTTACACTCTCCTCCGCTACGCTCGGGCGATCTGGTTCGTGACCCGTGGCCCCTCCAAAGATCCCTACATCCGTGCCCTTGCCCAAGACGACCCCAAAGCCACCTTTCCCGCGGCCAAGGTTCGTAGTGACCGCGGAACAATCGAAATCTACCATTGTACCCAGCCATGAGCCCCGCCGCCGCCCCCTCACTCGTCCCATCTACCAAAAAGAGCTCCTCCGGCCCTACCCCAAAACCGGATCGGGTCCTCCCCCCATTCGTCATGGTCATCTTTGGTGCCAGCGGAGACCTCACCACCCGCAAACTCGTCCCCGCCATCTTCGGCCTACAACACGAAGGCGCTCTCCCCTCCGATTACTCGATCATCGGCTTTGCTCGACGTCCCAAGACGAATGACGAATTCCGGAAGGAAATGAAGGAAGGTCTGGATAAGTTTTCCCGTCTGCGCCCCGTCTCTGCCCAAGACTGGAAAGACTTCACCCCCAAACTTTCCTACCATGCCGGTAATTTTGACGACCCCAAAGCCTACTTGGAACTCAAAAAAACTCTCGAGGAGTTGGCCAAAACTCGTGGCCTGACCCAACACATCTTTTATCTCGCCACGGCGCCTGACTACTTTGCCACCGTCGTCCAACAACTTGCAAAAGCCGGCCTCGTCAGCCCGACACTTCCCGCCCGCGTTGTAGTCGAAAAACCTTTTGGTCACGATCTCACCTCCGCTCGTAAACTGGTCGCCGATCTCCAATCCTGCCTGGATGAATCCAACCTCTTCCGCATCGATCACTACCTCGGCAAAGAAACAGTCCAAAATCTTCTCTATTTCCGCTTTGCCAACTCAATCTGGGAACCCATCTGGAACAGCAACCTGATCGACAACGTCCAGATCACCGTTGCGGAACAAGAAGGGGTTGGCACCCGGGGCGCTTTCTATGACGAGGTCGGAGCCATGCGCGACATGGTCCAAAACCACATGATGCAGCTTCTCTCCATCACGGCCATGGAACCACCCGCAAACTTAACCTCCCAATCCATCCACGACGAAAAAGTTAAAGTTCTCCGTTCCATCACCACCCCGAAATTAGAAACTATCCGTGCCAGCACGGTTCGGGCGCAATACGAGGGATATCGCCAGACGGATCGTGTGAATCCAAACTCCTCCACTGAAACTTACGCCGCCCTCAAAATTCAAATCGATAACTGGCGCTGGTCGGGTGTTCCCTTCTATCTCCGCACCGGAAAAGCCCTCACCACTCGCGCCTCAGAAATTGTCATCGTGTTTCGTCGTCCACCCGCAGCTCTCTTTCGTGCGGAATTCGGCGACCTCCTCAGCCGCAATGCGATGCATATCCGCCTTCAACCCGACGAGGGCGTCCATCTCTGCTTCAATGCCAAACGCCCAGGACGCAGCACGGTTCAGCCGGTCGATATGGAGTTCTGTTACGCCAGCGAGTTCGGTTCCTACTCCCCCGAAGCTTACGAACGTCTTCTCGGGGATGCTATTTTTGGTGACTCCACCCTCTTCACACGGGATGACGAGGTACTCGAGGCATGGAGAATCGTCGACGCCGTTCGCAACGGATGGCAGGAAAATCCAATGTCACTTTATCGAACAGGATCTTGGGGCCCCACCGAAGCCGATCACATGCTCAAGGCCGACGGGAATCACTGGGTCGACCTCGACGCGCGGTCAAAATCCTAATTCCTACTTTTCCGTCATCCGCCAAACCCCGTCCCAACCTGGACCTGGCGGATTTTTCTTCAAAAAGGGGATTCGGTCCAAGAACGTTTTAGCAGGACCATCCGCATACTTTTCCACCATTTCTCGAAACAATCCCTCAGCCACAGGCCAATCCTGACGTCGGTATGCCCCCAAAGCCTGCTCAGACCGTCCTCGTTTATCTTCCACCTCAGGCTTCAGTTTTCCTTGCTCTGCAAGCAGTTCATAGACCCCCACCGGATCACTCTTCCCTTTCACTGCAATCAAATCCACCTCCCGTGTCTCCATTCCCCGCTCCACCATTCGGCGTGTTTCCTCCGAAATAAGAATCCTCGTGCCATACAGCGTATTCGCTGACTCCAATCGAGAGGCTAAATTCACCGTATCTCCCATCACCGTGAAGCTTCGGGCCGTGTCACTTCCGATATTTCCCACCACCACCTCTCCTGTCGCCATTCCAATCCGCAAATTGATGAAAGGAAGATTTTTTCTCATTCCCATCAGATCAGGCAGTTCTGCACGAAAACGCGCCAGAGCTTCCACCTGGGCTAACGCGGCACGGCACGCCGCTACTCCCTGCTCCTCCTCCGCAATAAAAGGCGGCCCCCAGTACGCCATGATTGCATCTCCGATAAACTTATCGATGATCCCACGCTCTTTCTGAACACACTCCGACATCAGGGTGAAATAGCGGTTGATCACGTGAACCAATCCGCCCGCAGTCAGATTTTCTCCCAATGTGGTAAAACCCACCAAATCCGTAAAAAGAACCGTCATCAACCTTTTTTGACCCATCACATCTTCAGGCCGACCCGGTAAAATCACCTTCTCGACAATCCGCGGATCAATATAGGACCCAATCGCCTTTTGTAGGTCTGCCTTCCTGCGAAGTTCCCCCACCATCAAATTAAAGTTTTCTCCCAACTGCCCAATCTCATCCTCTGGAAGTTTCCCCGTATGAGCCGAGAGATCCCCACTTTGAACACGTCGGGTGCTCACGAGGAGATCTAACACCGGTTTAGCCATATTCCGAGAAATCATCCACGCCGCCCCCAAACCCAGAATTACCGCAAGCAAAGTTGTGGCAGAACTGCTGATCAATACTCTGTTTTTTCTATTTTCCGCACTCACAGCAGAAATCTCTGCCATCTGGGCCGTCACCTGTTGTAGTTTGCCGCGCAACTCCCGAAGTTCTGTCTGCCCTTTGAAGGTAAACTCCAGAAGCTCCTTCGCCTTCGCCCGATCCCCCGCCTTTCGAGCCTGTAAAGTTGAGCGAGCTATATCCGTGGTCGACGAAAACCTGCTTTCGATCTGACCCACCAACTCCCGTGCCTGCGCCGCCAATTCCCTTTCTTGAGGGTCATCCGGCAATACTTTCAAGTCGTCCCGAATCTCGGCGCTCAACTCATAAACTCGAGTGGTATTTTTTTCGAAGTTCTCGGTCGCCTGCTTGATGGTTTCCTGGTCAGGCTGGGGCTCTCCGTACTCGCGATACAACCGCTCAAAGGCCACCCGACGAAACAGACCCGCCTCATTCAAATCCGCCGCCCTGCTTGCCAACGGAATTGTTTTTCTGGCCACTGTGGCCACGTCGCGCCCCATTCCGATCACTTCGATGTTTGTCAAAATCGCTACCACCACCGTCAATCCAATGATTCCCACGGCCAACGCAAAGATCTTCAGCGCGATTGAATGTTTCATCAGGACTGAATCTACCTTTTCGTTTTCCGGGAATCGGGTTTTCTCAACTCCATGATCTCTCCAGCCATCTTTTGGTACCGAAGCCAACCGTAAATTCCAGCTCCGATCCCGATGGGAACACAAAGAAAGCCCACAGTTTCAAACCACTTCTCCATCGCAAAGTGGACAATCGAAATTCCCGCAATAATGAGGGTTATGGATAGTCGAACATAAGACAGCAACGTCCGCTCGTTGGCTAAAATCGTCCGATCAACAGCCAATTCATCCCGCAGGATCAATTGGGTTCGATGAAAACGTTGATAAGGGCGCAACTTTTCCATTTAAGTGAATCATGCCCAGATCTCTTTCCCGCCTCAATCCACCATTCCACAGCCTTTGGGATTGAATCTTTACCCCTCCACCCCCCAACCCTCTAAACTCCTCAAATGACTCCCTGGTCTCCTCCGATCTCCGCCATCCTCTATGGCAGTCTTCTGCTCGCATTGGCCTTCGGTTTTCTTTTCTTTGGCGGCGCATCCCGCCTACGCCAACTCTTCCAACCTCCCTCCTCTGCCAACCCACCCACCCTTCAGATTCCCCTGCCCCCCTTTCTCTGCGGCATTTCTGTAATCTCTATGACCGCATATTTCTACCCGCCGCTCCTCCCAGGAACCGCAATCGTTGTCGCCTTCTTTCTTCTCACCCTATCTCGTCAAAAACCCGTCTCTTTTTGGGGACTTCATCGTCCAGCCCCCATCCAAGACCTCACTCTTGCACTCCGAACCATTCTTACCCTTTTTCTCCCGATTCTTTTTCTTCTCCTTTTCAGCTCCGGCCTCTTTCTTGTCCTCGGCCTTCCCCTCGAACCCCAACCCGCGATGACCCGATTCCTGGAAGCCCGCGACACCAAAACCCTGCTCCCCTTTCTTACCTATGCTCTGATCATCGCCCCTATATGGGAGGAGGTCTTCTTTCGCGGCACTCTCTTCCCGTGGCTTGCGCATCGCCTTCCCATCTCCCAGGCCCAGTGGCTTTCCGCCCTCGCCTTCGGCGCTGTCCACCTTCACACCCCGACTCTTATCCCCCTCACCTTCTTCGGAGTCGCCCTTGCAGGAATCTTCCGCACAACCCAAAGCCTCATCCCTTCCATCCTCGTCCACTCTCTTTTCAACGCGAACACGTGTATCCTCATCCTTCTCGCACGCCCACCCATACAATGAAAAAACTTCCCCTCTCGTCCGAAGATCTTTGGGTCCAACACTGGATCGCCGCTCTGGGGCGCCAACCCTCCGCAGGAATCCTCCACTCTCTAGGTCACGACTGTGCAGTTCTCTCTTCCTTTCCTAAAAATCTCGACCTCGTCCTCAAAACCGATGCAGTCGTCGAAGGCGTTCACTTCACCCGCTCCACCCCAGCCCCCCTTGCAGGTCGAAAAGCACTCGCCCGTGGACTCAGCGACTTTGCCGCCGCTGGCGCCACTCCCCGTGCCGCCCTCATCACCATAGGTTGCCCCAACCCCCGTTCCGCCCGCCGTATCCGTCAGGCTTACCAAGGTCTTGCGCGTCTCGCGAAAAAGTTTCATCTACCCATCGTCGGTGGGGAAACCGTTCGCACTCGGCAACTTCTCCTCTCCATCTCTCTCCTAGGGACCGTCCCAAAAAAAACATCCCCCTCCCGCTCAGGTGCTAAACCGGGTGACATCCTTTTTGTGACAGGAAAATTGGGTGGGTCTTGGCCTCATCACCATCTCTACTTCACCCCACGCCTCGCCGAAGGCCACTGGCTCGTTCGCCACAAATTCCCTTCTGCTATGCTCGATCTCAGCGATGGACTGGGAGCCGATCTTCCCCGCCTTGCCCGCTCCTCCCGCATCGGATTTACTATTCACCCCAATCAAATCCCCCTCTCCCCTCGCGCCACACCCCGGCTCGCATTCACACAGGGGGAAGACTATGAGCTCCTCTTTTCCGTTCCCAAAAAACGCATCTCGGCCCTCCTGCGCCAATGGCCCTTTTCCACCCCACTCACTCCCATCGGCACCTGCCTAACCCAAACGCAAGGCTACCACACGGGCGGCCTTCCCCTCCGCGGCTATGACCACCTCCGCTAAGTTTTCCCCCGATGAAATCTGTGCGGATGCCGCCGCCACCCGCGCACACGCCGCTCGTCACCTTCCTCGTCTCCAACCAGGCACGATTCTGCGCCTTCACGGCCCTCTCGGCGCTGGAAAATCCGAATGGGTCCGCGGACTTGCCCAAGCGCTAGGCGTCACAGGAGATATCCCCAGCCCTACCTTCACTCTCTGCCAACCCCTCTGTGGCGGTCGTCTCCCCCTCGAACACTGGGACCTTTACCGTTTAGAAAACGCTCGTGATTGGGACTCCCTCGGTTGGCCTGACTGCCTCATCACCTCAGGACTCGTGGCCGTTGAATGGCCCGAACGCTATCCCGGCGAATGGCCGAAGAAAACTTTGGATCTTACCCTCACCCCACAGCCCAACGGCTCCCGACTTCTCTCCTGGCGTTAATGCCGGAAGTGCCGGCGTCCCGTAAAGATCATCGCTACCCCTAATCGATCCGCTGCCGCAATCACCTCAGGATCTTTCACACTTCCGCCAGGCTGAATCGCCGCTGTCGCACCCGCAGCCGCCGCAGCCTCCAATCCATCCGGAAACGGAAAAAAAGCATCCGACGCTACAGCACTTCCTTTCAAGGAAAGCTTAGCTTCCCCCGCCTTCCAAACCGCAATCCGCGACGAATCCACACGCGACATCTGACCCGCCCCAATCCCCAGCGTCCGATCCTGGCCCGCATACACAATCGCATTCGACTTCACATGCCGCACCACCTTCCAACCAAAACGCATCGCCTTCATTTCCGCCTCGGTCGGCTTCCTTTTCGTAACCACTTTCCAAGATGTTTCATCATCCCCTGCCCCATCAATCTCTTGCACCAGCAACCCGTTACCACGAACGCATCGAAAATCATACCCGCCTGTCGCGGTTTCATGATTCTCGATCAGTCGCAGATTCTTCTTAGCCTGTAAGATCTTCAAGGCCCCACTCTCAAACGAAGGAGCCAGAATGACCTCACTAAAGATCTCCGCAATTGCCTGCGCGGTTTCGGCATCAATCGGACGATTCGCCACAATGATTCCTCCAAACGGTGCCTGCCGATCAGTCGCGTACGCCTTTTCCCAAGCCTCCAAAAGCTTTTCCCCCGATCCCACTCCACACGGATTGGTATGCTTCAAAATCGCCAATGTCGGCGAGGTTTTTTGAAATTCGGCAATCAACCCTGCCGCCGCACTGAGATCCAAAACATTGTTATAGGAAAGCTCCTTCCCATGTAGCTGCTTGAAGGATTCCAGGAAAGTCCCGTAGAGAGCCGCTTTTTGATGTGGATTCTCTCCATATCTCAAAGATTGGGCACGGCGCCGAACAATACCCGTCGTCTCCTGCAAAACCGGCTGCTCTTTTTCCGAATGCCGCGTGAGATACGCGCCGATCAGATGATCGTAATGCGACGTATGCCGAAAGACTTTCGCGGCCAGCTTTCTCCGTGTCCCCAAAGTCGTATCCCCCGTTGCTTCCATTTCTTGTTGAACCAGCCCGTAGTCGGACGGATCGGTCACCACCGTTACCGCCTCATGATTCTTGGCCGCGCTCCGCAACATACTCGGTCCACCGATATCGATATTTTCGATCGCCTCCTCCGTCGTGCAGTTGGGCCGCGCCACCGTTTGCTCAAACGGATAAAGATTCACCACAACCAGATCGATCGTCGGAATCTTGTGTTGTGCGGCCTGCTCACGATGTGTCGCCAAATCCCTTCTCTGCAAAAGCCCACCGTGCACCTTGGGATGCAACGTCTTCACCCTTCCATCCATCATTTCTGGAAAACCGGTGTAGTCGCTTAACTCCATCACCTTCACCCCCGCGTCCCGCAAAGCTTTGGCCGTTCCCCCAGTCGAAATCAGCTCCACCCCTTTTCCCGCCAAGAATTTAGCGAACTCCAAAAGCCCCGTCTTGTCCGAAACCGAAAGCAAGGCTCGGCGAATTCCCTCGCTCATCCGATCAACCGAACCTTCCCATCTCCCCGAACAATTCTTCCGATCTCATAACATCGAACCACTTTCTTCACCTTGGCCACATCCCCCTTCGCCACCACAACAATCATCCCGATCCCCATATTGAAGGTCCGATATGCTTCTACCTTCCCTAACTTCCCCTTGGTCTCCAGATATCGAAAAAGTGGCGGCACGGGCCAGCTCCCAAGCTGAATTTCTGCTCCTAGCCCTTTCGGAAAAATCCGCGGTGGGTTATCGATCAACCCACCTCCCGTAATATGAGCCGCCCCTTTAATTTTCACCTTCTTTCCAATCTTCAAAAGGGCGGGCCGATAGTTCGGATGCACCGCCAGCAAAAGCTTTTCCAACTTCAGCGAAGTTCCAGGCAGATTTCCCTTTACCCGCAACTTTGCTTTCTTAAACAAAATATCCCGCGCCAAGGTGTACCCGTTTGTCTGAAGTCCGTTCGTGGGTAAACCCAAAATCACATCCCCCGCACGAATCGATCGCCCATCCGTCCCCTTTCCCTTCTCCACCACTCCCACAATCGATCCCACCAAGTCATAATCTTCCCCCTGATAAATTCCAGGCATCTGTGCCGTCTCACCACCCAACAGCGCACACCCCGAACGACGACAACCCCTCACCAATCCCTTCAAAATCTGACGAAACACTTTCGGACTCAATTTTCCCGTTCCAATATAATCCAAAAAGAAAAGAGGCTCTGCCCCCAAAGCCGCAATGTCATTTACACAGTGATTCACTAAATCTTCCCCGATCGTCCCGTGTTTCCCCACCTCCTGCGCCACCTTCAGCTTCGTTCCCACCCCATCAATACTCGCCACCAACACAGGATGCCGATAGCCCCGTATCTTTCCGTCAAAACATCCGCCAAATCCCCCAATCCCTCCAATCACTCCGGGGCGCCGAGTGGAGCGAACCATGGCTCCGATACCGGATTTCACCCGGTTGCCTAGGGTGATGTCTACCCCCGCCCGTGCATATGCGTCTCGTCCCATCCCGATCAGAGCAGGAACCTCTGCCGACTCTCTTCTTCCGGCACGAGGGAAACCGATCGCTCTCTCCTCTGTTCCAAAATCTCCTTGTTGTTGTCCTCCGGAGCAAAAGCCACCGGATAATCCCCCGTGAAACAGGCCATACAGAACTTCTTGGCCGGAATCCCGCACGCACGCACCATCCCGTCCACATCCAGATAACCCAGAGAATCGGCTCCCAGATATTTCGTAATCTCCGCTCTCGTCATCCGGTTCGCCAAAAGATCCTTCGGATCCGGAAAATCGATTCCGTAGTGACACGAAAAACGGTGCGGCGGACAGCTCACCCGGATATGCACTTCCTTCGCGCCTGCCTCTCTCAAGTTGGTCACCCTCGCCCGTGCTGTCGTTCCCCGCACAATCGAATCATCCACCACCACGACTCGTTTTCCCTGCACCGCCGTACGAATCAAATTCAGCTTCACCCGAACATTGAAATCCCGAATCAACTGGGTCGGCTGCAGAAACGATCTCCCAATGTAGTGATTCCTGACAAACGCCTGATCCAACGGAATCCCCGCCTGCTCCGAATACCCTAAGGCCGCATAGGTCCCCGAGTCAGGAACCGGCACCACGATGTCCGCATCCACAGGATGGAGCCGCGCCAACTCTCTACCCATCCGCGTACGCGCATGACTGATATTTCGCCCCCCAATCTGGCTGTCAGGCCGTGCAAAATAAACGAACTCGAAAATGCATAGCGCTTCCCGGGCTGTCTCCGCATGCGGCTTAAAGGAGCGCAGGCCCGACTCATCCGCCACCACAATCTCACCGGGCTCCACCTCTCGGACGAATTCCGCCCCCACAAGATCCAAAGCACACGTCTCACTGGAAAAAATGAACCCCTCATCTAGTTTCCCAATCACCAGCGGCCGAAATCCAAAAGGATCCCGCGCCGCAATCACCTCGTTCTCCCCCATCAAGACAATCGAGTAGGCCCCGTGCACCCGAGAAAGCGCTTGTGCTAGAGCCCCACCACCAATCGCAGGATTGGGACGGGATATCAGATGCAAAATAATCTCACTATCCGTCGTCGTTTGGAAAATCGATCCCGCCGCCTCCAGCTCATCTCTCAGTTTTCCCGCATTCACCAAATTACCATTATGAGCGATCGCAATCTGCCCACGCCCCGTTTCAACCGTCAGCGGCTGTGCATTTTTGATCGTGCTCGAGCCTGTTGTCGAATATCGCACATGCCCAATCGCCCGCGTACCCGCCAACTCCTTTAAATCGTTCTCCTTGAAGATCTGACCCACCAAACCCATCCCACGCTTGATCGCAAAGGCCTTGCCATCGTCTTTGGCTGTGACAATCCCCGCACTCTCCTGCCCCCGATGCTGAAGGGCATAAAGCCCATAGTAAGTCAGCTCAGCCGCATTCGGATGATTGTAGACTCCAAAAACTCCGCATTCATGAGTTGGAAAATGAGGAGTCTTCAAGGATATATATTACTCCGATCCATCCGCTTTGAGAAGGGAGAGATTTTCATCATCCCTCCAAAGCTTGTGGCAACGACTCGGTGAAAAGTTTTCGCAACTCCCGAACTCCCCAGTGCTCATGAACCGACCCACAGGTAATCCGCAAATCCGCCCCACCGCTTTTTCCGAGCCGATGACAACCCACTCCAGCCTCTTTCGCCAACTGCTCGATCATCGTCACCGTTTCCTCCTCTACCTCCAGAAGAATCCGACCCGCCCCTTCTCCAAAAAGTGCCTCTTCGGGCCTCTGCCCTTGCCCGCAGGAAAACGTAACCTCCGCTCCTGCCGACTCCTCCCCGAAACACATCTCCGCCAAGGCCCAGAGAATCCCGCCCTCCCCCACATCATGCACCGACCTCACCCCGGCCAACTTGAGAACACCCCGCATCAACCCGTGCAACTTTTTCTCCGCTGCTAAATCCACCTTGCCCAATTTTCCCGCCAGAACCCCATGAATCTCCTGTAGATAAAGCGAAGCCCCTAATCCACCCGACTCCTGTGTTCCCAGAAGCAGAATCGCTCCCCCGCCCTTTCCAAAAACTCCAGGCACCAGATGTACCCCATCCTCCACCTTCCCCACCACCCCCACCACAGGAGTCGGATGAATCGGCCCCGCAGGCGACTGATTGTAAAGACTCACATTGCCCCCCGTGACCGGCAGATCGAAAAACTGGCACGCCTCCGCCATCCCCTCCACCCCCTCCCGCAACTGCCAGAAAATTTCAGGATCATGCGGGTTCCCATAATTCAAATTATCGGTCAACCCCAGAGGCACCGCCCCCGCACACGCCAAATTCCTACACGCCTCAGCCACTAACGCTTTCGAACCCTCCCGCGGATCCTGCGCACACCACCGTCCATTCCCATCCAACGTCATCGCCACATGCACCCAACCCCCTCCAGGTTTCTCAATTCGCAAAACTGCTGCATCCCCACCCGGCCTTACGACCGTACGTAACCCCACCATGTGATCGTACTGATTCCAAACCCATCGGCGTGATCCCGTAGCCGGAGATGCCGCCAGTTTCATCAGATCCTCCTTCACCTTTGGTTTTTCAGGCAAAATTTTCTTCAAATCCAGTTTCTGCCTCTCCTCCAATTTTGCAGGAACTTTCGCCTCTCTCTCATACACGGGCGCATCGTCCGCCAGTAATCTTGCAGGCACCTCCGCCACCACCTTCCCTCCCGCTTTCACCACCACTTTTCCAGTTTCCGTGACATAGCCGATCTCCGCCGCATCCAATCCCCACTTCGCGAAAATCTCCTTCAACTCCTTCTCCCTACCCTTATGCACGATGATCAACATCCGCTCCTGAGATTCAGAAAGTAGAATCTCATACGGCGTCATTCCCTTCTCCCTCTGGGGAACCCGATCCAGTTCGATTTCGATTCCCGACCCACCCCGGCTCGCCGTCTCACACGTCGAACAGGTCAGCCCTGCCGCGCCCATATCCTGCACTCCGACTACCAGATCCGGCCTTGCATACAACTCCAGACACGCTTCAAACAGCAACTTCCCCACAAAAGGATCTCCCACCTGCACCGCAGGCCGATCCGCCTTGCTCTCCTCCGTCAGATCCCTCGAAGCAAACGCCGCTCCAGCCAATCCATCCCTCCCGGTCTTTGCCCCGACATAAAAAACAGGATTCCCCACTCCCTTCGCTGCCCCACGCCGAATCTGATCGTGCCGCAACGTCCCCAAACAAAACACGTTCACCAACGGATTCCCCTCATACGCGGGATCAAACACGAGCTCCCCACCCACCGTCGGTACCCCCACACAGTTCCCATAGTGCGAAATCCCTGCCACGACTCCATGAATCAGCGACCGCGTCCGTTTTCCAGCCTCCCCCTTCGCCTCAGGTCGTCCAAATCGCAACGAATCCATAAACGCCACAGGCCTCGCCCCCATTGTAAAAATATCCCTCAAGATCCCTCCTACTCCCGTCGCCGCCCCTTGGAACGGCTCCACCGCACTCGGATGATTGTGCGACTCAATCTTGTACGCCAACGCCAACCCATCTCCCGCATCCACGACTCCGGCATTTTCTTCCCCAGCCTTAACTAGCACCGCCGGACCCGTCGTTGGGAATTTCCTCAACTCCCTACGAGTATTCTTGTACGAACAGTGCTCGCTCCACATCACCGAAAACATCCCCAACTCATTCTCGTTCGGCTCACGTCCCAGCCCCTTCTCGATCGTTCCGTACTCCTGCTCCGTCAGGCCCAGTTTTAGAGCAAACTCCTTTGCCTTCATATTTTTCTCCCGATTCCGGCCGCTCCCAAAAGAATCCCCCGTCCGTCCGTTCCCCCCATCTCCGCCTCACAGCACCGCTCTGGATGCGGCATCATTCCCAAAACATTTCTCCCTGCGTTGCAAATCCCCGCAATGTTGTGACTCGATCCATTCGGATTGGCCTCCGGCACCACTTGTCCCTCCGCATTGCAGTAACGGAAAAGCACCCTCTGGTGGGCTTCCAGTTCCTGTAAAATTTCAGGACTGGCTCGGTAACACCCCTCCCCATGCGCGATCGGAATCGTGAGTGTCTCACCGGTAACATAATGGGAAGTAAAACGAGACGCTGGAGTCTCCACCCGCAAATACGCCTTTTCACATCGGAAATGAAGCGCCTCGTTCCGGTTG
>Ga0304730_1002239_pt1 | contig 13938 bp, 9 predicted proteins | sample M_130628_MF_Meta_FD_190474 | JGI IMG/M metagenome (GOLD analysis project Ga0304730, IMG submission 190474) | Freshwater microbial communities from Lake Montjoie, Canada to study carbon cycling - M_130628_MF_MetaG (v2) (version 2) | ecosystem: Environmental > Aquatic > Freshwater > Lake | place...
CGGAGTTATCACAATGTTGCGATATTCCACAGGTCCATGATCTCCTTGCAGATAAATAGGACCAGGTTCCCCTTCATTGCTGTCAAGGGCACCTCCGGTAATACCAGGTATTTCCTGATTACAAATAATCGTTTTACCATTCGCCACTACGGTAATCATTCGACCAATAAGTGTAATATCATAAGCCTGCCATTCTCCAGCCATTTTTGCAGCCATTTCAGTAGGAATGATAAAGCCATAAACAGCTCCAAATTCGTCAACTAATGGAGATTTTCCATAGCTGTCAGACACCTGTACTTCATACCTTCCACGAAGATAAATACCACTATTTGACTCCTTTGGATAGCGAAACTCAATATGCAGTTTGAAATCTGAAAACTTATCCTTAGTCACTAAATTAGAGCCAGACTTTTCACTGGTTAAAATACCATTTTTAGCCATCCACTGATTTGGTCCCATCGCGTACCAGCCATCTGTATTTTTACCATTAAAAAGAGTTATTGGATTTCCCCATACAGGTGCCGTTGCTCTTACTAAGGATGGAGCTCTTACGCCCGTCCAGGGATATTTCTTCCCATCGCAAGAGGTTATAGTGCCCGATAAGCTTCCATTTTTTAATTCCCCTTCCAAAACAAAATCGTTATCTCCATCTTCCCATTGCGGTGGAATGGAAAAATTTAATTTACCATCCTTGAAATTTATTTTTGACACCGGCCTTGCACTACCCGATTCACTGACGAAATAGCCAACAAGCGTTCTATTCCCTGAATGTCTTACATCCAGCCAGGAAGGCACCTTTTTGTCCCCCTTGTCAACCGTTATATCCCAGCGACCTTCAATGGAAGGATCACCATAACTACTTGTTTTTCCATAAATACTTTCTGAGTAAGTTAAAAAGGTTAACGCTATTACAGCCAACCTGAACATCCATTTTTTCATTTTCTGATTTATTTTGTTAAGAGATACAAAATAATAAATTTATGGTTATAAATCAATATATTTTTTCAAATTGGCCTGAGTGATTTCTAGTTCTAAAAAATAACAAAAAGAATTCATGTTTTTATAATTATTCTTTATAAAATTTATGATTAATTTTAATAATATATTGTATATTTGTAGCCAGATATAGAATCATATTACTCTCAGTGATTTTTAAAAGTCCGACGGATTATAATCCGTCGGATTTTTTTAACAAGGTTGTCATTTTCATTACCCATTTGGTACTCCCTTAAATTTGCATAAAAATAATAAAAATGCAAAACAAGACAACTTATTACCAATTTATCTTAGATGCCAGTGGATCCATGTCAAATTGCAGGCATGAAACCCTACAAAATTTAAATCTTCACTTAAAAACCATTCAAAATCTGCAAAATGAATTTCCCGAACAAATTTTTAAAGTATCGCTAACCCTTTTTAATACCCGTTTATCTCAAAAATGGCAATACAAATCTCCCCTGGACATTCAGCCCCTTCCTTTAGATAATTATAATCCCGACGGAAGTACGGCGTTATTAGATGCGATAGGTACACAAATTCACGAAATTCAACATAAATTTGGAGATCAGATGGAATCTGATGAGGCTACGGTCGTGATGGTTATTTTAACAGACGGCGAAGAAAATTCTTCGAGATTTTATGATTTTCCCTTTATTTCTAAAACAATTAAAAGCCTGGAAAAAACAGGGAAATGGACTTTCAGCTTTCTGGGCACTGATATTGATGCTTTTCATGTTGGAGAAATGCTAAGTATTAAAAGAGAGAATACCATGCAATTTGACAAAAGGGAAATGGGTAGAACGTTCAACCATTTAAATAACAGTCTAAAAAACTACAGTTTTAATAAACAAATGGGACAACTTAATGATGATTTTTTAAATCCAACCGAAGAGAATATTTAACATAAACATAAATAAACCAATCATATTATGAACGTACATATTATCCGGGATGAACACTGCCCGCTGGCTGTGTATCAAAATGTGTTTGAAAAATTAAGCAAATCAGCTGGAGTCATACGTTTTATCAAATCAATGGATGACAACTTAGTTGCAGATGACACGGATGATATGTTCGATGAAAAGGAGAGGGAACCAATAAACAAATACCATTTCCTCTCCTTTTCCCAATTATACGATATTTGCGAAAACTATAGGAAGAAACATTGTATCGATAAGAATGATCATGTTTTTCTTCTTTCCGGAGCAAATAATTATCAGAATTGGTTCAGTAATATGGACCACCAGGGAAATAATTATTTTGTTCAAGTCACAGAATGGGAATTATTTTTTGGTACTGAAATAGAGGTTTCATTTCTACTCTGCTATCATGTGATGGCTTGGCTACTCAAAAGAAAATTATTTTCCTCTGAAGACGAAGTAATGGCTGCAGTGCATACCAAAGCAAAAGGTTGCATGATGGACTTTTGTCAGGATAAACGGGACATCACATTGAAAATCAGAACGGCAGATGTTTGCCCTGAGTGCCTGAATATCATAAAATCAAAGGACGTCCCATTTAATTTTTTAAATCAGGTTTTCTCCTTATGGGAGGAAATTAGAAAAAACATTGTATTCAGAGAAAGGGCAGAATTCCTGAACAAAATGGGAAGGATATTTATCAACCCGTCTAAGAAAACGCTTTTTTTCCCTGAGTATGGGGATATTCTTGTTAAACTCCAACCGAAAGAAATGGCCTTTTACCAACTGTTTATAAGCGAACCTAACGGGATAAATCTTAATAGTCTGAGAGACCATGCCAATACCCTCAAACATTATTATTTTATGCTAACCGGAAAGGATGACATTTCTGCTGTAGAAAATATTTATGATATTCACGACAATGTGGCTTCGCAGCTTATATCCAGAATAAACAAGAAACTAGTGGATAACTTAGGTGAAACCCTAGCTTCTTATTACATTATAGAAAGAACCATGAATGAGCCACATAAAATACTGATAAACAGGGAATATGTTAACCTTTAGTCCTAATTTATATACTTAATAAATTTACTCGTTTTTTATTTACAGAAACGGGAAAATACCTAAAAAGGTTAGGCCTCCTGCTATAAATCCCAGGAGGGCTAACCAGGTAACGTTTTTGAAATACCAGATAAAGTCTATTTTTTCCATGCCCATAGCCGCGACACCTGCGGCTGAACCTATGATTAACAAACTGCCACCTGTGCCCGCTGAATAGGCTATAAATAACCAAAGTTTACTATCCATAGGAAATTGATCCATTGGGTACATACCCATTGTAGCCGCAACTAATGGGACGTTATCAATGACAGCAGAAAATATGCCAATAAGAAAAATGACCAGATCCTGATTCGGTACTATCTGTTGAAGATGCATAGCCATATTCATTAAAAAGCCCGTTTTTTCACCATTTAACGCTATTACAGCTACCGATTCCAACGCCCCTACGCCCAAAAGAATGCCTAGGAAGAATAATATACTGCTCATTTCAATTCTTGACAATGCATGAAGAGCGCTGAATAAGTGCTTGTTATTCTTATCAAATTTTTCCTCCGGATGAATATACTCTGAAACTAGCCATACAATGCCTAAAGAAAGCATCATGCCCATGTAAGGAGGTAAATGAGTGAATGTTTTGAAAATGGGAACAAAAATAAGGCCTCCAATACCTATAATTAACATCGTGTTGCTACTAAGTAATTTCTTTTCTGGCTCATTCACCATTTTATCTTTAACTGATAAAGAACCCTTCATTTTGGGTAAAAAAGAAGCAAATAATAAGGGTATGGCTAAGGAAATAATGGAAGGAATGAACAATGCTGTCATCAAACTTAAGGTACTTACCTTCTTTCCTATCCAAAGCATCGTTGTAGTGACATCTCCAATAGGAGACCAGGCACCTCCCGCATTGGCCGCAATGATAACCATGGAAATGTAGAATAATCGATCCACCTTAGAGGGAACCAACTTTCGCAATAACGATACCATGACAATGGTCGTAGTCAGATTATCAAGAATGGCTGAAAGAAAAAAGGCGATGATGCTGGTTATCCAAAGTAACTTAATCTTATTTTGCGTTTTAACCAATTTAGTTATTACGCCAAATCCCTTATGCAAATCAATAAGCTCCACAATGGTCATTGCGCCTATCAGGAAAAATAAAATTTCTGCGGTTTTGCCCAAATGATGTAATAAAACCTCTTCTAAAGAAGCTGTTTGGTGCAAATGATCCAAAACTTCAAGGTTTCCTACCGAGATTAACGCCCAGGTTAAGGCACCCATTAATAAAGCGGGAACACATTTATCCAGTCTTAATGGATGCTCAAAAACAATCAGAATATATCCAACAATAAAACAAGCAACTACGGCAAAAATCATATTTATAGTTTTAATAGAATAAATGACAATTCAACAAAATGGATTTTACTATTTTTAAATATAGTCCATTTTATCCAAACTATGAATAATATAAACGAACATCTTTAGAATAAAATGACATTTTATCCCGAAATCGTTTTCGTTGATTTGTTGTGACTTCCTGCATGATTCCAATTAAAAAGCTTATTTTTAAAAAAAATAACTCGCAATAACTTTCAAATGAAACCACTACTATTCGTTTTAACCATTATATCATGTATTGCCCAAAGCCTTCATGGCCAAATGACTGCCAGACCAAATATCCTTTTTATAGCCGTGGACGATTTGAAACCTATCATGGGTTGTTACGGAAACAAAGAAATTAAAACGCCTAATATTGATAGGTTGGCAAGCATGGGTACCACTTTTATGAATAATCATTGTCAACAAGCTGTATGTGGACCAACAAGGGCGAGTTTGTTAACTGGAAAAAGACCTGATGCGACAAAAGTCTGGGATTTAAGAACTCAAATGAGAGATATGAATCCTGATATCCTAACTTTACCACAATATTTTACGCAAAATAACTACCAAACCGTTGGCATAGGCAAACTTTTCCACCCAAGCAGCGCCATTGATAGAGTAGATCCCATTTCCTGGAGTATCCCTTACCTTAATCTTTCGCCGGAAGATTATGCCAATAATCTGGGTGAACCTACCAATGGACAATATCAGGATCCATTCATAAAGAAAACATTTGTCAAAGAGAGAAAACCCAGAACTGGACCAGTGGATGAAGATGTTCCTACCAGCATAAAGGGACCTTCCTCAGAATCTATAGATGTTCCTGACCATGCTTATAACGACGGGGTTTATGCCTTGAAAGCTAAGGCACAAATGATTAAAATGTCCAAGGAAAAAGCACCCTTTTTAATGGCTGTCGGTTTCAATAAACCTCACCTTCCTTTCGTCGCTCCAAAAAAATACTGGGATTTATACGACAGAGAAAAAATGCCTATCGCCCCTTTTCAGGAGCATGCGAAAAATAGCCCGCTTATTGCTTATCATAAATCCGGCGAATTATTAAATTACCCCGATATTCCTGCATTCGTTACTTTGTCCGGTGATGACTTGAGAATTGGACTCAAAATGGAAAAACAAAAAGAACTGATTCACGGATATTATGCCGCGGTTTCCTATTTAGATGCGCAAGTGGGTATCCTTTTAAATACGCTCGATTCTTTGGGTATAGCTAATAATACTATTATTGTGCTTTGGGGCGATCATGGCTGGCATCTGGGGGATCATGATTTATGGGTAAAGCATTCTACGTATGAACAGGCTACCCGCTCCCCTTTAATCATTTCAGCACCAGGCATTAAAGCTGGAAAAAGTAGTTCGCCAACGGAACATCTAGATATTTTTCCAACCCTTTGTCAATTAGCTGGTTTACCTGTACCAAAAAAGTTAGATGGTATTTCTCTCACACCAATAATGCGCAATAATAAGGCTTCCGTAAAAGAATTTGCGATGAGCCAGTATCCAAGAAGATTAAAAAATGAGGAAGCTAAAAAACTAGGCTATACCAATCCTCAATTGATGGGCTATAGTTTGAGAACCGACAAATACAGATACACTCTCTGGATGAATCAGTTTACCTCAAAATCACCCTTTGATGCTAAGAAAATATATGCGGCAGAATTATATGATTATTCAAAAGATCCTTTAGAAAAAATAAATGTAGTCAATGAACCTTCCTATGCAAAAATTTCGGACGAATTAAATAAAAAAATGATTCAGTTTTTTAATTCACAATTGAATAATTAAAATGAAAATATCCCCTATCATTTTAATAATTCCATTGTTACTTTTAAATATTTTTTGTTTAAATGCAGAAACAATTACTGTAAATTCTATACCTGCCCTTCAAACAGCCATTAATAAAGCTTCGGCGGGTGATATTTTAATCCTTGCATCCGGAACCTATTTAAATAATGTACTGACTATTTCCACTCATAATATCACTGTGAAAGCTTCAACACCAGGCAGTGTTTTCCTGAACGGCACAAATAAAATGATCATTACAGGAAATAATATCACCTTTTCAGGATTTCAATTTACCTCAGGTGATATTGGTTTAGGAAGTATCCTTGAGGTTAGCGGCAATTATAATATCTTGTCTCACTTAAATTTTAGTGGCTATCATTCAAAAAAGTATATTGTCATAAAAGCTGGTTCACAATACAATACGATAACTTATTGTAATATTGAAAAAAAACCTATTAACGCAGAAATAGGCTGTACCATTCAAATTTCTACTTCTCCAACGGTACCCGGTTATCATAAGATTTCCTATTGCTCTTTTCAAAACTTTGAGGGAACTGGCGGAGATTTTGGTAACGAGCCTATCCGAATTGGTCTGGGTGCAGAAGCCTTAAACCCATCGAGAACCATCGTAGAATATTGCTATTTCAATAATACCGGACTTGGGGATAGTGAAAGCGTTTCGGTAAAATCACAAGAAAATATTATCCGGTTTTGTACTTTTACCAATCAGCAAAATGCGATGCTCGTTTTCAGAAATGGAAATAAAAATGTAGCTTACAGTAACTTTTTTATCAAAGCCGGAGGTATTCGAATTAAAGAAGCTGACCATATTTTTTGTTATAATAATTATTTTGAAAATGCAGGTTTGGGTGGCTCAGCCGATGCTATAACCTTGGATTATGTAAGCCCAATGCTAAATAATATTCATTTTTACCACAATACCTTTGTCCAATGCGGCGATATTGATTTAGGTGGATTGGGGCCAACAAAAAATTATTGGGCTAATAATTTATTTGTTAAATCTTCAGGAAAAATCTTCCTAAACCCCAATAACGAAAATACCTTCCTGGGAAATTTATACGATGGCGAATCAGGTATTTCCATTCCTGCAGGCATGCAAAAAACAGCTATTTACCTTGAAAAAAATACGGATGGCTATCAAGGTATTACGACCTCAAGCCCAGCTATCAATGCTTCCGCAGATAATTTCCCACCTATTTTTAGTATTTCTGGTATCGACATTGACTCAAGTATATTAAAAGATATCAGTGGGCAATTTCGTCCAGCTAACAGAACTTTAAAAGATGTAGGTTGCGACGAATATGCTACAGATTCTATCTCGAATCGACCCTTAAAATTATCAGCAGCAGGTCCATCATATTTAAAAAACGAGGTGGTTGCCATTTCATTTGATAATACAGAAGGCAACAACAAAATATTAATTTATCCAAATCCTGTCTCAGATAATTTTAAAGTAAAGCTTTTTAATGATCCTATTAAAAACCTAGAAGTTCAATTTTTTGATATCAATGGAAAGGAAATTAAAAATTATAAGTTCCAGGATACTTCCCTTTTGGGAAATGAAATTAATTTTTCTGTTTCCGATTTTCAAGATGGCGTTTATTTGGTTATTTTTAAGACCTTAAATAATCTCAGGACGATTAAATTAATGGTTCAACACTAAGCACTATGAAACTTAAATTTATATTCTCATTCTTTATCAGTTCAATTTTTTTAGTCGTATTCTTGACTTCCGCAAAAAAAAATATACCTGAAACAAACAAAGAAAAACCTAATATCCTTGTCATTTTAACCGATGATATGGGTTATTCCGATATAAGTTGCTTTGGTTCAGAAATTCCAACACCCAATATTGACCGTTTGGCATACAATGGCTTGCGATTTACACATTTCTACAATACAGGTCGATGTAGCCCCACGCGAGCTTCGTTATTGACAGGTCTTTATCCACATCAAGCGGGAATGGGTCATCTTTCTACTGAAAATCACCCGCTGCCAGGGTATGCAGGCGATTTAAGTAAAAATGCGGTAACCATGGCAGAGGTTTTTAAAAATGCAGGCTATTCAACTTTTATGACAGGGAAATGGCATCTGGCAAAAGATAACGACTATAAGGGTGATATAAGTAATTGGCCCCTTCAAAGAGGATTCGACCGCTTCTTCGGCACGCTAAATGGATCTGGCAGTTTTTTCGATCCAGGTACCTTAACCAGCGGCAATACCAATATTCCTCCTTATAAAGACTTCTATTATACGACTGCTATCAGTGATACAACGGTTAAGTTTATCAAGGAATCTCCGAAAAACAAACCTTTTTTTGGCTATATAGCGTATACTGCCGCACACTGGCCTTTGCATGCGCCCGATAAGGAGGTGAAGAAATATAAAGGATTTTTCGATAAAGGCTGGGATGTATTGAGAGAACAACGGTTCAAAAAATTAAAAGAACTAGGTATCATTGATAATTCTTTTGTCCTGACAGAAAGAGGAGTTTCTATTCCTGCCTGGAAAGATGAGCCTATGAAAGAATGGCAATTGAGACGAATGGAAGTCTATGCAGCCATGATTGATGTGATGGATCAAGGTATAGGAAAAATTATTACGGCACTTGAAGAAAAAGGGGTTTTAGACAATACGCTTATCTTTTATATGCATGACAATGGGGGTTGTGCTGAACCCGTAGGTACTGAAAAAATGGAAGTACCCTTAACGGCGGAACAAAAAATAAGCAAGCCTTCTGCTTATGACAAACCTAATATTGATAAAAAACAGCTTTACACCCGTGAAGGTCAATTTATCCGCATGGGAAAAGGGGTGATGCCTGGCCCTGCAGATACCTGGACTGCTTATAATGAGGAATGGGCAAATGTAAGTAATACTCCCTTTAGATTGTATAAACAATGGGTTCATGAAGGGGGAATTGCTTCACCTTTAGTTATTCACTGGCCTAAAGGGATAAAAGCCAAAGGTCAATTAAGAGATCACCCTTCTCATTTAATTGATATTATGGCCACTTGTCTTGATATTACCGGGATTCCTTATCCAACAAAATATAAGGCTAATGAAATTCAGTCCTTTGAAGGAAAAAGTTTATCGCCTGCTTTCAAAAATAAACCCATTGAGAGAGATTATCTTTTCTGGGAACATGGTGCTAACAGAGCTATTCGCATTGGTGACTGGAAGCTGGTTGCTCAAACCGCTTTTAATAAATCTTTTACTGAAGCTGATGAGGATAAATGGGAATTATATAACCTGAAAGAAGATCCGACAGAACTTATAAACTTAAGAGATAAATTTCCTGAAAAAGCACTCGCTATGATTAAAACTTATAGAGAAAAAGCCTTTTATACCAAAGCCTTGCCCTGGCCATGGAAACCAAGAAAATAATTTATCAAATACCTGATTTTATGCTAAATAAAATACCCTACAACGTATTTTTTTGCTTTTGCATCCTTTTTCTATCTAAAGCCAATGCGCAATCACTGGTTACTATCTCTATTGAAAATAGGGGAAATACCTCCAGAACAGATGAAGTGGTTCCTATTCCCTGGTCTTCTTTAATTGCTATTAAATCCATAGATACAGCAATCTTTAGCGTGGTTAATGCAGCTACAAATGAGCAAATCCCTTTTCAATTTGAACTTAAAGGAGAGAATAAAATCCATCAACTATTAATACAGGTATCTATTCCAAAACAATCTTCCATTAACTTATCTATACGGAAAGAAAAAGCGCCGGTACAAAATACAAAAACGTATGGCAGGTTCGTACCGGAAAGAAAGGAGGATTTTGCCTGGGAAAATGATAAGATTGCCTTTAGAATGTATGGTAAGGAATTAGAAAATACGCCTAAGGAGATGGCTTATGGCATGGATGTATGGGTTAAAAGTACCTCAAGAATGGTCATTAATGAGCGTTATAAAAGGGGTCGATATCATGAAAATTTAGGGGATGGAATGGATTACTACCACGTTGGGTTAACCCTTGGCGCTGGAAATATAGCTCCTTATTTAAATGATTCTATCTATTATTCAAGAAATTATGTGCGTTGGAAAATACTGGACAATGGACCATTGCGAACTACCTTTCAATTGGAATATGACGATTGGGATGTGGCCGGTAAAAAAGTAAAGGCTATCAAAACGATATCTTTAGATGCTGGTTCTCAACTTAGTAAAATAGAAGCATCCTATAATTATGCTGACAGCGCTGCACTGCCTCTGGTTGTTGGTATTATCAAAAGGAAGGATCCAGGCACGCTTCTTTTCGATGAAAAAGAGGGCATCATGGGATATTGGGAACCAGAAATGGGTGACTATGGTATCACGGGCGTTGGTTGTGTTTTCGTTTCTAATCCAATGCAAATGAAATTAACCAATCAACAGTTGTTAACCATCTCTCCTTCAGTGAAAAACAAACCTTTCATATATTATACTGGTGCTGCCTGGAACAAGGCAGGCGTATATACTTCTGCAAACCAATGGTTTTCTTATCTTTCCCAATTTAAGCATAAGTTAAAAAATCCATTACAAATTTCACTTAAGTAAATGCCTGTTTATAAAAGGTAATTCTTAAATTGCGGTTTCTAAGCACATTTTTTTCAAAAACCTTATTATTTCAATCATTTGGAATTGGTATGACCATTCCTTTTTTTCTTATTTTAAGCATTTTAAAATGAATAAAACCTCATTTTACATCCTGGCTGGATGTAGCCTTCTTTTATCTTCTACCCTTTTTGGCCAGGGTACTTATACAGGCACAGGTTCTGTAACGAAGGGAACTGCCACACAAACTACCGTTAATTTATTTCCGGGTTGCACTGGATCCAGGATTTCTGCTGTTGGTACTATTACATCCACTGACGGTAAAGTATGGACCGTACCAGACAATACCGCATACACAACGGGGACTAAATTAACAGATCTATATAATGAATGTAGCGGAGTAAAACCTGCTTCTTTAAGCGCTGTGAATTTAGCCAATGTACCTATAAAAGTGATTGATAATGCGGGCGAAGTTATTACTGGTTACCTGCTGGGAGATAATTATTTCGAATTATATATCAATGGCGTTTTAGTGGGTGTTGATCCCATTCCATTCACACCATTTAACTCTTCTGTGGTCCGATTTAAAGTTTCCAGACCTTATACTATTGCCGTTAAACTGGTTGATTGGGAAGAGAATCTAGGATTGGGTACCGAACTCAATGGTGGAAATGCCTATCACTCCGGAGATGGTGGATTTATCGCCCAATTTAGCGATGGCACGGTGACCGATACTTCATGGCGAGCTCAAACCTTTTATATCGCTCCTATTGAAAATTTAAGTACCGTTATTGAAAAAGCAGATGGTACCAGGTCTTCAGCAACAGCGAAAACGACGACTACCTGCGAAAAAAATTGTTACGGAATTCATTATTCTATACCGTCAAACTGGAATTCAAAGGAATATAACGACAAGGTCTGGCCCAACGCCTCTCTTTATTCCGCGGCAACGGTTGGGGTAAACTGGCCTGCTTATACCAATGTCAGTTCGGCCTGGAATAAGGCACAATTTATATGGTCTTCTAATTTGATCCTTGATAATGTCGTGTTGGTTAGAAAAACGGTGGGTGCTACTACGCCAATTAAAGAAATTGAATCAGCTGGCACCGTCTTTGTACAAAATCCATTTTCAGATAATATCTCTTTCCAATGTGATATATCTTTATCAAATGTGCGCATTGACTTGATTGATTTGAATGGAAAAATCCTTGGCAACTGGAAAATTCCCTACCTTTCCGCAAAAGATTTATGGCAAGTACCAGCTCCCATTAACTTGCCTAATGGAACTTATCTGCTTACGATTAAGTCAACTGAAAAATCCTTTTCAAGGAAATTAATACACTAAAAATCTTTCTTTACTTTTTATCCTTCGCAAAATGAAACATTCTATAATTCTTACCCTTTTGACAATCCTTTTGTCTTCAAATGTTAATTATGCACATGACGGTGCTGGGAATGCTACCCATTTAAAGAAATGGACCTTCAAAAATGAGCAAAAAATTAAAGCTTCTTTTTTATTTTTAGAAGGAAGTCAGGTAGCTCTGGAAGATCCCATTGGAAAGATTTCAAAATATCCTTTATCCTCTTTTTCTCTCCATGATCAATATTTTCTTTTTCAGAAAAAAGAGCAGATTGAAAAATTAAACAAGGAAATAACGCCTCTTTTGCATTCAAATACAACGAATCCTTCTGATCAGTTCATGCCATTTATATTTATTTTAGGTATTGGATTAATAGGATTGAGTATCTATTTTACCTACCAAAAACGCCAGCTTTCTTATGTTTCTCTCCCTGTTTTAGCTGGCACCCTTTGTCTCATTTATAGTTTTAAGGATATTTCTGCTCCGTACTATAGTGTGGCTACAAACCCAAAATCTATCGACTCTGCTTTTATTGCCTTCAAACCAAATGTGTCTACCTGGTGGAATAGCACTTATTTTTTTGTGGAATCTACAGGCATACCAACGACACATTCTATGATGACAGGAATAACAGGATGGCAACAACAGGTTCCCATTCCACAGTGTTATAAAGGATCAAATGCCTGGAGTATTCCCCTAAATCCTACCATTGCGACAACGCCAGTTCCTGTAAATTCCGTCCATTTTATTAGAGGAGCATTAGCCCTTGCGGTAAATGGAATTCCTATTTTTAATCCATATACAAACACAGGCGTTGATGCTTTTTTAGACGGTCAATTGGATAAATGGGGTGGACATTGCGGTCGTTCTGACGATTATCATTACCATACTGCACCATTACATTTATATGATAAGCAAGCTAAAACTTTGCCCATTGCTTATGCGCTCGATGGTTTTGCTGTGTACGGAACATTAGAACCCGATGGTAAGGCCATGACCACTCTTGACGGCAATCATGGCCATTATTATAATGGGGTTTATCATTATCATGGCACGGCTTCAGCTCCTTATATGGTGGGAAACATGGTGGGAAAAGTAACAGAAGATGCAACTTATCAGATTATTCCCCAAGCAACGGCAAAATCACCCCGACCAGCAACAAATCCTTTGAAAGATGCCATTATTACAGGTCTTGAAGCGAATGCTACAAATACAGGTTATACCCTCACCTATACCATTGGCACAGCCGTTTATAAAGTTGCCTATTCCTGGAATACCTCCGGAGTCTACACCTTTAATTTTATAAATCCAACGGGAACAACTGTTTCTAATTATAACAGTACGGCTCCGTGTAAAATTTCAACGGCAACCAATGAAGTGGAAAGCACCGAATTTATGGTGTATCCTAATCCTGCCTCAGAATCAATACGTATTAGCCTCCAGCAGACGCTAAAATCTTCAGACATTAAAAATGTAGCCATTTTCAATGTTAACGGACAAATGGTTTTTAGTGCCAGTAGCTTTCAGGAAAACATAAGAACCGAGCATTTTCCTACTGGCCTATATTTTGTGCATTTAAAAACAGACCGTCAGGTATTGATCAAAAAATTAGTCCTTGAATAAATGACAACCTCCCTTAAAAACAACAAGGTTTGTATCGAAAAAATATACCATTGTGGACGACCGAACAATACTTTTCTCACACGTCAGCAAGAAAGATAAAACGAATGACTAAAACTAAAATTTTCTTTGTGGCTGGCCTTCTATTAGGAGCCTTTCACTATACCCTGGCTCAATCTGTTCAAAAAACAATAAAGAGATTGCCTGATACCGGGCAAACAACTAGCT